>PDWJ01005098.1_pt1 | contig 11017 bp, 10 predicted proteins | sample 1430881 | NCBI WGS metagenome assembly PDWJ01 (sample SAMN01162460, study PRJNA174530) | Oral metagenome, whole genome shotgun sequencing project. | biome: Marine environment; feature: Marine mammal; material: Swab sample of the gingival sulcus; isolation source: swab sample of gingival sulcus... | reverse complement strand
GTTAATAGTTCAGGATTACCCGGACCAACACCCACAGCATAAAGTTTTCCGGTCTTCATTATTTTTCTCCCCAAATAATGAAGATAGGATTTAATGGTTCAAAACTATTTTTGCCTCCCAACTTTTTCCCTCTATTTATAATTACTTGGCAGTAGTCTATATTCTTGTAACCACACTGATTTAAACTTTTTAAACTTTCGGTAAAAGTATCAATCAATGTAGCATTAATAACAATTTTTCTTTTTTCTTTTAATAATGAAAAAACTTTTTCAATTATAGAAGCGATGTTTCCGCTACTGCCTCCAATAAAGGCAGCATCAATTTTATTTTTCATAACAATACTTTCAGGAGCTGTTCCTTCAATTACTTCAATATTATTACAGGAAAACTTTTCTTTATTCTTATAAATCAATTCTATGGCTTCTGCTTTTTTTTCATAAGCAAAAACTTTTCCTCGCTTTGCAATTAAGGCACATTCAATTGAAACTGAACCTGTACCTGCTCCAATATCCATTATTACAGAATTTTCATCAATATTCATCTTAGAAATAGATAGAATTCTTATTTCTTCTTTAGTCATAGGCACTTTGCCTCTGATAAATTCATTATCATTAATGCCGAGTAATTTTAAAGTTTCATTCATATATAATCATCACAGATAATTTATTAAATTTCATAGTGGTTACTTCATCAATAGAAAGATTGTATATTTTTTCATCAGGATAAGATAATCTTTCACCTACAATTGCTTTTTTGTTTTTATAACCGAGTTCCATAATTTTTTTTGCTATTACATCCGGGGAATTTTTTGTATCAGTAAGAAATCCAATTTTGTTATGGTTACTTAAAATTTCAGAAAGGTTATCAATTTCCTTCCCGTGAAAACTAAGCAATTGTGCATCTTGCCAAGGTAAAACTCCCTTGCTGAAAAGATATTGTAGTGAACTTATACCGGGAATTACTTCAATTATATTTTTATCAAAATATCTTAAAAGCGTTGATAATAAACTGTAATAACCTGGATCACCACTCACAGGAATACCTACATTTCCGTTAGCAAGTTGTTCACGAATTATTTTTTTTAGCTCAGAATATTTTCCTTCTATGCCAATTTTTTGAATGTTATACTCAGAAAAAATTTCTAAGTTACGTTTTCCACCTATCAACACAGAACAATCTTTTATCTGTTCAAAAACTATTGGTAAAATATATTCTACTGCACCGGGACCTAATCCTAAAACAAAAATTTTATTCATCAGGAAAATTCCTTTAAAATTTCGTTTCCTGTTTTACATTTACCAAGTTCACCTTTCTGTAAGGTAAAAATTACAGTTCCAACTTTGAAAGCATCGCGTATATAATGATTTATTTTGTCTGTTGCTCTCTCTGCTATTTTTCTATACAATTTTTTTTGTTTTTCCGGATTGAATTCTTCTTCAATTATTTCAATGGCGGTATCTGTTGTATTGGCTGATAAAATTCTTTCTACACGTTCCATTGATAAACCTTCCGATGCTGCAAGTGCAGAAAAAATTTCCATTCTTCCATCGGCAACTCTTGAATGTGTATTAAAAATACCTCCGGCAAGTTTAATTAATTTTCCTATGTGCCCGACTAATAAAACATTTTCTACAGGTTTATTTTTAGCGTACATAAGAATATCACCTATATAATTGCTCACTTTCAGAATCGGCATAGAGGTGATTTTTAGAATATCGTTTACATAATCGCTGCCGTAATTACCCGGCACAATAATTATATTTCTATGACCTTCCGATAAAATTTGATTAAGTTCTATATTAGTAGTTTCTTTAATTGCTTCGACAGACATCGGCTCAATAATTCCGGTTGTACCAAGTATTGAAAGTCCTCCTTCAATTCCTAAACGGGGATTAAAAGTATGCTTGGCAACTTCTTTACCGCCCGGTATCGAAAAGGTTATTTCAACACCTTTATTAGAAGGAAGAATTTTTTCTATCTCAGAAAAAATCATTTTCTTTGGTCCGGGATTTACAGCAGGTTCACCTGGAGGAACTGCAAGTCCTTTTTTAGTTACTCTTCCAACACCTTCTCCGGCTTTAATAATAATACCTTTATCAATAAATTTAACTTCCGCAAAAACAAACATTCCATTTGTTACATCGGGGTCATCACCTGAATCTTTTTGTATTGCACACTTTACAGAATTTTCTTCTATAGTAATTTCTTCAACAGGAAGTTTAATTTCTTTACCGGAGTTTGTTGTAACTTTAACAGAAAGAAGTTTAGAATTATTAAGCAACATAAGAGTGGCCGCCTTTGCAGCAGCTGTAGCACATGTTCCGGTTGTGAAACCATATCTTAATTCTTTTCCGCCAACTATTTTAGAACCAAGGTCAATCATCTGCCAACAACCTTGTATAATAAGGCATTCATAATTGCAACAGCAACTGTTGAGCCTCCTTTTCGTCCTTTTACAACTATAGAAGGGATATCATATTTCAAAAGCTGATTTTTGGCTTCTTCTGCCCCAACAAAACCCACAGGAACACCAACAATAAGTTCGGGAGTTTTATTACCTTTTTCCATCATTTCGAGAAGAGTAAAAAGTGCAGTAGGAGCATTACCAATCAAAAATATTTTGTTATTAGAATCTTCTAATGCTTTTTCCATACTAACTTTTGCACGTGTAATACCTCTCTGCTTGGCTTTAGAAGCCACTTCAGGATCTGCCATAAAACATTTTATTTGCGAGCCGGCTTTTTTTAGAGCAGTTTTATTAACACCGTTTAGTATCATATTTGTATCCGACACTATATTGGCTCCGGTTTTTATAAGTTCTGTTGCTTTATTTATTGCATCATTATTAAAACTTAGTAAATCAGCATACTCAAAATCAGCTGTAGTGTGAATAACTCTTTTTACAATGGGATCTTTATCTTCACTAAACTTTTTATCACCAAGTTCTTGAGTTATAATTTCAAAACTTCGTTTTTCAATATCAGATGGATTTATAATATATTTCATTTTCTTTTCCTATAATTTTCAGCAGCTTTAATAAAAGATTTTGCAAAATTTCTATTTGCATAAAAATGAAAATGAGGATAACCTGCTGTACCATTACTTTTTATATAACCACATTCCCATTGTTTTGTATCGTAATACGTTTTCTTTGAAATTGAAAATAAAGTATCAATATTCTTATCATTAACAATTTTAGAACGATGAAACTCATGAGTACGAATTGTTGCTCCTTTTTTACCAAGCATGGAATCTTGCTTTAAGCTTAATTCATTATAACCAAAGCGTTGTAATCGTTTTGTCATCTCACAATCAAAATTAAACCATCCAAGCATTTGATTAATTTTTCCATCAAAATTTTTTATAGATTTTGCAAGATACATTAACCCGCCACACTCAGCAAGATAAGGCATACCTTGTTCTAATGCTTTTAATATTGAGACTTGTATTTCTTTGTTTGCTTCAAGCTCTTCTGCAAATACTTCGGGAAAACCTCCGCCAAAGTAAAGTGCATCTAAATTGTTTGGTAATCGGTTATCAGTTAAAGGACTAAATTCTACAAGCTCGGCTCCAAGTTCTTTTAATAATTCTAAGCTATCTTTATAATAGAAATTAAATGCTTTATCTTTTGCAATACCAACTTTAACAGGCTTTTTTACAATTGGCTCTTCTGTTAAGTAGTGTTTATCGATATAGAATGATGTTTCACTTAATTTTAAAATTTTTTCAATATTAATAGTCTTTTTTATTTCAACTTTAAGTAATTCTATTTTTTCTTTTATATCTTTCATTTCATGGCTCGGAATAAGTCCCAGATGACGCGAGGGAAGTTGAAAACCTTTATTAACCGATAGATAACCAAGTACAGGTACATTTGTATATTTTTCAATAGAATCTTTTAACAAGCGATAATGTTTTTCGCCCATAATATTATTTATAATAATACCAGCCCAATTTATTTCACTATCAAATTCGATAAATCCCTTTACAAGGGCTGCTGCACTTAGTGCCATTGCTTTACCATTTATAACCAAGATTGTAGGTATTTTTAAGTCCTTTGCAATATTTGTACTGCTGCCGTTATTATCTCGCTCAATTCCGAAGCCATCATAAGCTCCCATAACTCCTTCTACAATTGATATATCGGCATCTCGTGAGTTTTTAATAAAGAGATTTGTTACTTCTCTTTCCGTTAGCATCCATCCATCCAAATTAGATGAATTTCTCCGAGTAATAAAAGTATGATATGCCGTATCAATATAATCTGGTCCAACTTTAAACGGCTGCACCTTATATTTTTCACTAAGCACTGCCATAAGTCCCAACGCTATTGTTGTTTTACCGCATCCACTATTTGTTCCGGCTATTAATATACTTTTCATCATTCCTTTTTTATTTTTAATTATCTTTCAATCACAAAGTAAATTGATAACCTACTTTAAATTGTCTTCCCATATCAAAATATGCATAACGATTTTTAGCAGTTGGGGTTTGATTACCAGCAGTTTGATTTTCTCTATCTAAAATATTATCAACTATAAAAGTAATCTTTCCTTTCCAGATTTTATATGAACTGAAAAAATTCAATGTATGATAATTACTTAAATTTCTTTCTCGTTCTGTTGTAAGTACGGAATTAAGTTCGCACATCATTTTGTGGGTGAGATATTTTACACCAAAACTAAATTGAATTTTAGGTCCCATTTGAGTTTCATCAGGTTTGTTTTCATCAAATTTTGCAATAGGGTCAGCATAAAAACCTGAAGTTGTAATAACTAATGGAAGTTTTATAAGATTATAAGCTGTAAGAGCAAAATTCCATTCTACACCTTGCGACTTGTATTCACCTATATTAACATATTTGCTAACTGCAGTACTTCTATCAAGTTCTATTTTATCTTTGTAATCCATATAGAAGCCCGATATTCTTGCACTAAATTCTCTATCATCATACTTAACACCTGTTTCATAAGTATATCCTTTTTCAGGTATTAAGGCATCATTACCTTCAACAAAATCACTTTTATAATAAAGGTTATTAAATGTAGGTGTTCTAAAAGCTTTTCCAAATGAAGCAAAAAGATTGGTTTGATTTGTTAATTTGTATGTAAGTCCTGCACTTGGAAGAAAAATATCATAATCTTTATCTTGAGAACCTCCATTTACAAATTGTTCTCGCAATCCAACTGTAAGATTTAATTTTTCAAAAATCTCTTTTTTTATCTGTAAGAAGAGAGCATAATGTATATCGTATTTGTGTTTATATTTCTGATTATAGTTAGCAGCCCTATAGGTTGCATTAACTCCAGAATTTATAAAAAATTCATTTAGATTAAATCTATAGTCAAATTCTGAACCGTAGTTATAAGTTTTATTTTTAGAATCAGGTTTATTTTGATTAGTATATTCATCACGTTTTAGTAAACTATAGTTTAAGAAAACCTTAGCTCGCATATTTTTATTTTCATAACGAATATTAGCAAAACTTTTATTTTGAATTTGCTCTCGTCCTATTAGTTTTTTTTCAGGATTATCATATTTTTTTTCATAATTGATAGTATTATAGCCACCTAGATAATCTATATAAAGATTTTTAATAGGCATATAATTTAATGACCAGTTATATTGCTTTGCAGGTGATGTTCTATAAGTATATTTTTTTGTGTTATGATAAGATACTTTATCAATTTTTCCCAATTTTTGATAATCGAAAGATATACCCAAACCTTCATATCTGGCACTTGCTTTTGCTTTAAGATATTCTAAATTTCCTCCTTCAACACCTAAAGTTACCTGTGGCTTACCTTCACTACTTTTAGTAACAATATTGATTACACCCGACATTGCATTTGAACCATAAATGGTAGAAGAGGCACCTTTTACAACTTCAATTCTTTCAACTTGTTCTAATGATAGCAAATTTAAATCATACGCACGACTGGAAGCTGCTTGAACGTTAACACCATTAATAAGTACCATTTCACCACCCGTCATTCCACGTATTCCTACTTCAGAATTCATTCCTCCTTGAGTAATTCCAAGAGGTAAAAATGATTTATAACTTAATCCACCTATTCTTTTAAGAGCATCTATTACGTTATTTGCACCTGTTCTTTCTAACTCTTTTGCTGTTACTAAAGTAATAAAGCGTGGGACTTCTTTTTCCTTTATGGGAAATCGTTCTGCTGTAACTGTTATTATATCAAGCTCTTTCATCTTGATATAATCTGTTTCCGGTTGTTGAGCAATGATATTTACCGCAATAAATAATAATATTATTGAAGTAATTTTTCTCATTATTTTTTCCTTTCACTTATTAAGGCGAGTTCTTGTTTTACAAATTATTAGAAATAAATATGGTAATATAAAGGGAATGAGATTATGTCAGAATGAATTTGACAATAAGACTTTAACTCCCGAAGGTCTTACCATAACGGTTTATTATATAAAACAGGTATCCTGACTTACGCTAATTAAAACAACCTTCCCATTAAAAAATAGTGGTAAACAGCTTTAAATTTACACGCTTACAGTTGCGGGTACAGTTCCGGTTTTGCACCGGATTCCCTATAAAATTATAATAATTATTGAAACTTATTCAAATATGATGAGATTTACAAGCAAAGAAAAAAGTTCGAATTACAATTCTAATAAAAAAATTATATAAATAATTACTTCGGAAATTTGTTGAATAAATCCCAGACAATCTCCGGTATAACCGCCAATCCATTTAGTTAAATATACTTTTATTAGAAATCGAAAAAATATAAGAGCAATTATAATCAAGATAATTAGTTTGAAATTAAACAAGAGAAGAAGTAGTAAAATTATTCCACAAGCTATTACAAAAAGTAATTCATAAGCAGACATTTTTTTTGTCATTTTACCTGCTTTGGAATTTTCATCGCGAACGTAGTTCATATCGTACATTAACGAAACAGCATTTGCCCGGCTTAAAACCGAGCTTATAACAAACAAGGAAAGAATTATATCATTTGGGATTTCTAAAAGTAAAGTAAACTTTAAAGTATATAAAAAGATAAGTCCGATAACCCCAAAAACTCCTATTGAGGAATCTTTCATTATCTCAAGAATTCTTGTCTTGTTCCAACCACCGCCAAATCCGTCAAGAAAATCACTAAATCCATCTTCGTGAATTAAGCCTGTTAGCAGAGCATTAAGAATAAAATATAAAATCAGATTAACAGACTTGGGAAAGTAATTACTTAACAAGAAAAAAATAAATGCACTTATTAATGATATTATTAATCCAACTATCGGTAAATATTTCGATGCTTCTCCGTTGGAAGAATACTCATAATTTATTTTTTTGGGAACGGGTATTCTCGAAAAGAATGCTATAGCAGCACCAAATCTATGTAACTCTTTAATCGTTTTTTCCACTTATTTTTGCCGATTGAAATGTTGCCATTTTATTTATCATATTAACTGCTGCTTCTATAATAGGATAAGCAATTGCGGCTCCTGTACCTTCACCAAGTCTTAGTCTTAAATCTAACAGAGGATTTGCATTAAGATACTCCAGCATTTTTTTATGTGCTTGTTCATTAGAGTTATGACAAAATATTGCGTAATCATTAATATTAGCATACAAAGCATTTGCAATTAAAAATGCAGAAGTTGCTATAAAGCCATCAACCAGAATTAACATTTTATTTTCGGCTGCTTTAAGCATTCCGCCTAAAATCATTGCTATTTCAAAACCACCAAAACATTGCAAAATTTCTAAAGGACTCTCAACATCAGAATGTAATTTTATTGCACGCGAAAGAAGCTCGTTCTTTTTCTTAATGCCTTCGTCATTATGTCCTGCTCCTTTTCCTACACATTCATTTATTGGAATATTTAATAATTTACTCATTATTAAACTTGCAGAAGATGTATTCCCAATACCCATTTCGCCAAAGCCAATAACATTACAACCCAAGTTTGCAATCTCATTTACGATTTTACTTCCGTTGTTTATCGCTTGCAGACATTCTTCCTTAGTCATTGCAGGTTCCTGCAAATAGTTCTTCGTGCCAAACGAAATTTTTTTATTTATAAGTTTTTGTGTATCCTTAAAATCAAAATTAACACCGGCATCTACGACTTTTATATCAATTTCATTTTGAGTACAAAAAACATTTATTCCTGCACCATTGTTCAAAAAATTAAGCACCATCTGATAAGTTACTTCTTGAGGAAACGGACTTATTCCTTCTTTTGCTGCTCCGTGGTCTCCGGCAAAAACAACAATTGTCGGGTTACTTAACTTTGGTTCCAGAGTATCTTGAACACGAGCAACTTGCAAAGCCAACTCTTCTAATTTTCCGAGTGAACCCGGAGGTTTGGTAAGTGAATCAATTTTATTTTTTATTTTTCCATCAAGTGTATTTGAAACTTTTTCTATAGAAAAATTTATATTCATGTTATTTAAACCTTAATTTTTTTATTTAATTCTCTGTGGTATGCCGCAAACACAATTGAAAACAAAATCAGCGACATTAGCAATTGCTTTATTTATTGTTCCCAAATCATCACGAAATTTTCTTGTTATCTTATCCGGCGGGACTATTCCGGTTCCAACTTCATTTGTTACAAAAATAAAAAATTTATCTTTGTAGGAATTTTCAAGAATATCTTTGAAAGATATTTTTTCAGTTTCTCTTAATAGAATATTAATCCTACTATTATTCTTTTTCTTTTCAGAAATCATTTTTTCATCAAAAATTATCTTGTTTAAGGATTCTAATTCTGCTTGAATAATTTTGTTTACAGATTCCGATTTTTTATAATAAACATTTCCTAACCAGGTTGAAAGACATTCAATAATAAAAATATTGTGCTTATCTTTTATTTCTATTAAAAGTTCTGAAATATTAATACTTTCTTCATAAGTAGAGTATTCATTTCCTCTTCTTTCTTTATGTACTTTAATTCTTTCTTCAAATTCTTCATCGGTAATCTCAGCGGTAGCAATATATGCAATTTGCTTATTGGAATAGTTTGAGTTTAATTTTTCCGCTAATTCTTCGGCAAAAGAACTTTTACCCGAACGAGCTCCGCCTGTAATTAAAATTATTTTATTCATAACTCAAACATATAAATTGATATACAAATAAAAAATAACCAAATTATTATTGCAGAAAAATAAGCAATTAAAACAGCTTCTTTTATGTGATTGATATTCAGTTCTTCTATTTTATCTCCGATTAATGGTTTTATACTCTTCTTACCAAAATAATAATTTGTGCCGCCAAGTTGAATTTTTAACAATCCCGCTACAACTGCTTCGGAGATGCCGGAATTAGGACTTGGATTTTTCCCCCCATCTCTTAATCCTATTTTTATTCCGCTTACAAAATTTTTACCGATTAGTATTCCGGCTAAACTAATAATTAGAAGAGAAATTCTCGCGGGAATATAATTTGCAATATCATCTATCTTAGCACTAAAAAAACCGAAATCTTTATACCTTTCATTTTTGTAACCAACCATGGAATCCAAAGTGTTTATTGCCTTATATCCAAGCATCAATGGTGCTCCGCCAATTATAAAAAAAAATATCGGCGAAATTATTCCATCAACAATATTCTCCGAAATTGTTTCTACTGTTCCTCTTACAATTTCTTTTTCATTTAAGTTTTCAGTATCTCGCCCAACAATCATCCCGACTTGCTTTCTCGCATTTTCGAGATTGTTATTTTCTAAACTTTTTTTAATCTCCATTGCTTTTTTTCGTAAATCGCCAACAGCAATAGAAGAATAAACAATAAATAATTTAACGAACCAGCCGAGTGATGATAATCCAAAACCCACAAGATAAACCGTTGAAAAGATAAAAATAAAGAAAATTACTCCGTTTGTTTTTTGTGAGTGTGTAATTTTTCTAAAGAAGTTTTCCGATTTTGAAATAAGATTTCCAATTAGTCTAATCGGATGATATCTGTACTCGGGATCTCCAATTATAAAATCGATGATTAAGGCTGTTGTTAAAATTCCATATGGAGTTACGAAAAGCTCAAACATCAAAAAATTCCTTCAAAGAATTTGTAAGTAATTTGTTTTCCTTACTTTTACGTACGGAAATTCTGAAAAAGAAATTGTTCAATCCTTTATAATTAGAACAATTTCTTAACATAATATTTTGAGGAATAAGAAATTCTTGTAGTTCTTCTACTGTTTTTCGATTTTTAATTTTACATAAAATAAAATTTGCTTCACTGTTAAAAATCTTTAATTTTTTATTTTTCTCTAATTCTGAAATCAATTTTTGTTTTTCTACGAAAAGTTTTTTCAGTGAACTTTTTCTAAAATTTTCAAAACGAAAAATATTAATAGCGGTCAATTGCGCAAAGTAATTCAACTGCCACGGAGGCTGAATATTATTTATCTTTTTTATGATACTTTCATCAGCAGCTAATACTCCCAAACGTAAACCGGGTATAGCAAAAATTTTTGTAAGCGAACGCAAAATAATTAAGTTATTAAATTTTAATATTCTATTTATAAAACTTAAATTTTTAATTTTTAAAAAATCAATAAAAGCTTCATCAACAAATAAAAAGCTTTTTTTATTTTTTAGAATACTTACAATTTCCATAAGTTCATCTTTATTATAAAAATATCCAACCGGATTATTGGGCGAAGATAAAAAGAGTATTGAATTATCTTTAACTTTCTTTGAAATATTTTCTATGCTTGCTTTAAAGTTGTTTTTTTGCGAAGTAGTTATATACCTAATTTTTATCTTTTTTGCAGTCGCCGCTCTTTCGTATTCCGAAAAGTTGGGCTGAAGAATGAATACGGAATTAATTTTTAATGCCTCTAACAATAAGTAAATCAGTTCAGCCGAACCGTTCCCGGTAATTAAATTTTTTGAAGGAATGTTATAATATTCACTGAGTTTTTTGATAGCCTGCTGATTTGTTATTTCGGGATAATGAATAATTTCTTTCGAATTTTCTTTTATCAACTTGATAAGTTTGGGCGGAGGTCCCCACCAATTAACATT
>PDWJ01005586.1_pt1 | contig 11018 bp, 10 predicted proteins | sample 1430881 | NCBI WGS metagenome assembly PDWJ01 (sample SAMN01162460, study PRJNA174530) | Oral metagenome, whole genome shotgun sequencing project. | biome: Marine environment; feature: Marine mammal; material: Swab sample of the gingival sulcus; isolation source: swab sample of gingival sulcus... | reverse complement strand
TGATAGCAAAATTGCCCCAAACGTTGTTAAAAAACTTATCAATATCTAGATATTAATTGCATTTTTTGCCTAGTTTGGAACAATTTTGCTTATCAGCAGCCCTAACGTTTGAATTCTCAACACGCCCTAATAAAATGGAGGTACGATTATATGGCAGGTCTTTTCGCCAATTTACAAAAGGTGGGTAAATCCCTTATGCTACCTGTATCGGTATTACCGATAGCAGGTATCCTGCTTGGGGTGGGAGCAAAGCATTTTGAATGGCTACCAGCCGTTGTTTCAAACACTATGGAGCAGGCAGGTGGTTCTATTTTTGGTCAGATGGCATTATTGTTTGCCATTGGTGTCGCCCTTGGTTTTACCAAAAATGATGGGGTATCTGCTCTTGCTGCCGTTGTCGGTTATGGTATTGTTACAGCGACTTTAGGAGTTATGGCTCCTGTGGTTGGGGTTGAAAAAATTGATACCGGTGTGTTGGGGGGTATCTTGGTCGGTGCAGTGGCGGCATGGTCATTTAACCGCTTTTATCGTATCAAGTTACCTGATTATCTAGGGTTCTTTGCGGGAAAACGTGCTGTACCTATCATTACAGGCTTTTTATCAATCGCTCTTGGGGTGCTGTTGGCATTTATTTGGCCTCCAATTGGTAAGGCTATTTCGGCATTTTCAAATTGGTCAGCCGTGCAGAATCCGGAGCTAGCCTTTGGTATTTATGGTGTGGTTGAGCGTAGCTTGATTCCTTTTGGTTTGCATCATATTTGGAACGTGCCATTCTTCTTTGAAGCAGGTAGTTGTACTACGGTTTCAGGAGAAACTGCAAAAGGGGTTCTTACCTGTTATCAAACAGCAGATGCAGCCTCTCGTACTGCTGAAATGAGCTATTTTGGTCAGCTTGCTGGTGGTTACTTATTTAAGATGTTTGGTCTGCCTGCTGCTGCCTTGGCAATTTGGCACAGTGCAAAACCAGAAAAGCGTAAAGTTGTTGGTGGTTTGATGGTATCAGCTGCCTTGACTTCATTCTTAACAGGTATTACTGAGCCGATTGAGTTTGCTTTCTTATTTGTTGCACCAGTTTTGTATGTGGTTCATGCACTGCTTTCTGGTTTGGCTTATGTGTTGACTAACTCATTGGGCATTGTCCATGGCACTTCGTTCTCACATGGTTTGTTAGACTTTATGTTATTGTCTGCTAATTCACAAAAAATGGGACTATTAGTTGGCTTGGGGCTTGTTTATGCGGTGGTTTATTATGTGACGTTCCGTGTGTTAATTGCTAAGCTAAACCTTATGACTCCTGGACGTGAAGATGAGGATGTAATGGAAGTTGGTGGCGACTCTACTATTGCTAAGGTGGAAGGTTCATTGATGGCAGGTGAGTTGGTAAAAGCGTTCGGTGGTCAAAATAACATTACCAACCTAGATGCTTGTATCACTCGTTTACGCATTTCGGTGAATGACATTGATTCAGTGAATCAAGCACGCCTCAAAGAGCTAGGCTCTAAAGGTGTTTTTGTCGTTGGTAAGAGTGTTCAAGCAATCTTTGGTACAGAGTCAGGTAATCTAAAAACCGAAATGGATGAATGGATGCATGCCCATCCAAACGAACACTTAACGGTTGCTCCTGTTCCTGATTCTGCTCCGGCATCATCTTCTAAAGCAGATTCTGATGTTGAACAACCAGCAGAAGAAAAAGTTGACAGCGATACCGAAAACACTACGGAAATCAATGCTGAAACCAATGCTGAAACCAATGCTGAAACCAATGCTGAAACCAATGCTGAAACCAATGCTGAAACTGATACGCAAATTAATACTAACGCTAAAGTTGTCGCTGAAGATTGGATCATGCCAATGGATGGTGAAATCGTTGCGTTGGCGGATATTCCAGATCCAGCTTTCTCAAGCGGGGCTATGGGTGCAGGTTTTGCCATCAATCCAAAGGTCACAGCAGGAACTAAAGGTCAAGTGGTTGCTCCAACAGCAGGGGTTATTTCAGCAATATTCCCAACCAAACACGCCATCTGTATTGATACAGATAATGGCGAGGAGTTAATCCTCCATGTTGGTATTGATACGGTTAATTTGCAAGGAGAAGGCTTTGAAACCCTTGTCAATGTCGATGATAAAGTCACTGCTGGCACACCATTATTGAATGTAGATTGGGAGTTTATTGCTGATAAAGCACCAAGTATTATCACTCCTATTATTTTCAGTTCAATGGATGATGGTCAACAAATCAGTATTGCAGATGGTAAGCCAGTTGTGAGTGAATAACTGATTGTTGATTTTAAAAATATGCTAGAAAAAGTATGATAGAATAAGTCACTAGGGCGTGTTGAACCGTGTTCAGCACGCCCTGTTTTTTGATAACATTCTCATAATATTGTTTTTTCAAACTTAGACAGGGCATGCCCTGTCTCTACAGAACCATCACACTTATATTTTTAGAATGGTTAACCTTTATAAACACCAGTATAACAGCTTAAATATATGAACAAATCAACAAGTCCAACCTCATTTAACAAACCATCCTCTAGCAAATCACCTTCTCACAAGCTATTTTCTAAAAAATTAGCCTCTAACAAATGGTTTCCTTATCACGCATTATCTAACTATTTACGTTGCCCCATCTGCCAATCACCATTAGAAATTAGTGAAAAAACATGGTGTTGTGAAGGTAGTGGCGATGCAACGATGGATAGTGTGCAAACAAACGGTGTACAAAAGATTAAGGCAAAAAATAGCAAGCATAGTTTTGATGTTGCTCGGCAAGGTTATGTCAATCTGTTGCCTGTGCAAAAGAAAAAAAGTAAGCATCCTGGTGATAGTCAAGAATCTATCTTAGCTCGACAACGATTTTTACAGGCAGGGTTTTATCAACCGTTGCAAGTTTGCATTGCTAAATTGATCGCAAAGCACTTTACACAACCGCTTGCAGAGCAGGCAATAGAACAGGTGACAGAACAGACGACACGGCAGAGATGTTGGTTAGACATTGGTTGTGGAGAAGGTTACTATTCACAAAAGATAGCAGAAGCTTTAAACTTAGAGCAAACAGTAGCAGAAACAGCAGACACTGCTAGCAAGACAATAAATCCCCTTATTGCCATTGACATCAGTAAACCTGCTGTGCTTACTCTTGCGAAGTCATGCAATCAACAGCAGATACTGTGGTCACAACAGCAGGTAAATCAAGGTACAGAAATTCAAGACAGAGCAATTCAAGATAGAGCAACTAAAATTAATCAATCTAAAAATAATCCATCTCACCATGCGATGATAGTACCACTGGTAGCCAGTGCCTCAAGCTTGCCCTTAGCGGATAATAGCGTTTATGGTGTTAGCAGTATCTTTAGTCCCATTTTACCTGATGAGCTAGCAAGGGTAATGGCAGAAAATGGTATCTTGTTGATAGCCAAACCTGAGGTAGGGCATCTTGCTAGTGTGCGTGCAGGGCTGTTTGATACAGTGCGTGAGCATGATTCGGACAAGTTTTTACAGCAGTTACAAATTGTGGGTTTTACCCTTGTAGAAACGCAAAAGGTGACTACAGAATTTTCTATGAATGCCGAAGAACTTGCTGATTTATTGACCATGACCCCTTATTCTTATCGAGCAAAACGAGAAAAACGTGAGGCATTGCTGGCAACAGCAACAGAGCAGGGATTTATGACAGAAGGGCGATTTGTGTTGTATGTACTTAGGTTTGGACATAAAACAGAGACAGGGCATGCCCTGTCTCTGCAATAGCATAATTCAAATTAGATGGTTTATTGACTTATTTCAGCACAACAGTGGCACCAGTACGGATATTTTTACGAACTTCTAGAGCGTCCCAGTTGGTCAAACGGATACAGCCATGTGATTGCTGACGGCTGATACCTTCTGGTACAGGTGAACCGTGGATACCGTATGTTGGTTTTGATAGACCCATCCAAACGATACCAACAGGGTTGTTTGGTCCTGGTGGTAGCATATAGATTTTCTTACTCTTGCCTTCACCAACAGTGGCTTTATAGTGTGGATTTTTTACTCTATTGATGATTTTGTACGTACCATGTGGTGAAGGTGTTGATGCACTACCAACGGTTGTTGGGTAAGTAGCTACTAGTTTCTTACCATTGTAAGCATATAAGGTATTGTCTTTTTTGCTGACCACTACACGATTGATTTTACTATTTAGATCTTTGCCTTTGTTATATACAGTGATGCTCTCACCTGCGACAAACTTCTTGCCTTTGTTAAGACGTTTTAGATAGTTGACATTCATGTGAAAACGCTCACCAAACATTTCTTGAATGTTTTGATAGTAGAGACCTTTCATTTTTGATTTGGCTTCACTGCTAGAAGGTGTTGGAGCAAACTTGGTAGCAACGTCTTTTTTAGTGATGGTATATGAGTGTAGGACTGGTTGATTGCTTGGTATGTTTTTAGTCAAGGCATTCCATGTTGCTTGGTTCATTTTGCCTGTGGTTGGCAAGCCTTTCATTGCTTGAAAGTTGGTCAAAGCTTTGACGCTGTTCATACCCCAACCACCATCGATAGGGCCTGGAGAGGCATGATTCCAGTCTAGCAATGCTTGCAACTTAACAGTCATTGCTGTATTTTTCTTCATGTTCTTAGACCATTTAGCAGAGTTGACTGCTTTGGCATAACTACCTAGGTTGACTGTGGTATATTTTTTGCCATCTTTTTCTATACTAGAAATAGCACCGTCATCGGTTTGGTTAGTTTTTGTATCAACGACTGTACCTGTTTCAACGTTCTGTGTATTGTTTTTACTAGGTTTAACCGGCTTTGGTGACTCAGTGATGACGGGTTTTTTAGGGGTTACTGCTTTTTGATTTTTTAGCTTTTGGATTTCTTGTTGTTGCTTTTCTAGCAACTTTTTCATTTCACGCTGTTGTTCTTCAAGCTTTTTCATTTCAAGCTTTTGTTTCTCAAGTTTTTGTTTTTCAAATTCTCGATCTGTGATAACCTCTACTGGTTTTTTCGGCTGATAGATAATCACTTTTGGTTTTTTAGTTGTCGCAGGGGGTGTGAATTTTTCAGCTTGTCTCTCAGTTTTTTCAATGCTAGGTTGAGGAATAAATGGTTTGGCATTGACCTCTACATTACTTTTAGTAACTGTGGTTTCAGTAGTTGTAACTTCTCCATTTTCACCAATAACAGAAGTGGTATGTTCTTCTTGCAGACCTGCCAAGTCTTCCATACGTAGTTCTTGTAAAGAGCTAGCACTGTTAATACTAGACAGCTCTTTTACTGGCAATGTGGAGTTGTTTTCTGCCATTGCTTGACTAGTTAAAGTCATTGACAACCCAGTAAGAATCGCAAGAGCCAATGGATTGGAAGCGAAATATTTTGTTTTATGTAAAGGTTTCATAGGTATTTCCTGATAAGTAAAACTGCACGAGAAAGTCAAAAACATAGCTTAAATATAGTCTAAAATTATAAAATAAAGTATCTTTTAGAAAGTCTAATCATACATAATTATACATAAAAATGACTTGGTACTATTTAAAATAAGGATTTTAGACGAAATTTGTTTATATTTACAACTAGGCTCAAAAACTAACCCCAAACAAATTAAGTAAATTAAGGTTAAGGCTTAGCCACTATTATGCAAATTATTTGGACAAATCGCAATTATTGTAACAAAATTATGCAAAAAATAACAACTTTGTAGGCTGATATCTATTTAAATTTGTAGAGTAAATGGATAAGGCTTATAATAACCCAATATTCATACTGTATATTACCATATTACCCATAGGAAAATTTTATGCCAAATAATAATCCTGATGTTGTTTTGTCCGACGATATCATCAACGACACGGATTTTCACGAAATAGTCAATAATGCTAGTCTTTTGCAACAAGAATTTGCCGAGGCAAAAGCAGAGTTGTTTAGCATTCGTGATTTTATTCGCTTTTGTGTGAGCAAGTTGCGTGAGCACGATGTGGTGGTCGCACAGGGAACGACGGATGAGTTTGCTGAAGCCGCTGCTATGGTGTTGCATACGTTGTCGCTTGAGTGGTCTGCTGATGAACAGATTTTGGATGCTCGCTTGACCAGTAGTGAAAAAGCCGATGTGTTGTCACTACTAGAGCAACGCATTGTTGAACGTAAACCATTAAGTTATTTGATTAATTTGGCATACTTTTGTGATTTGCCATTTTATGTTGATGAGCGAGTACTAATTCCACGCTCACCGATTGCTGAATTGATTCGCCAACAGTTTGCCCCTTATTTTGTGACGAATGACATCGCTCAAGGTGCTGATGATGGCGACTTTTATTTTCATGGGTTGCCCAATGCTCAATTAGCACAGCCTGAGCGTATGCTGGACTTATGTACAGGGTCTGGTTGTATTGCTATTGCGTTGGCAAGTCGATTCCCCGATGCCACGGTCGATGCCAGTGATATAGATAGAAATGCCCTAGAAGTGGCGGTAGTGAATGTCGAGCATAATGGCGTTGAGCATCAAGTAAACTTATTAGAATCAAATTTATTTGAAAAAATCATCGCTGATAAGCAATATGGCTTAATCGTTACCAATCCACCGTATGTCGATGCAAGGGTTATGGCAGACTTGCCACCAGAGTTTGAGTATGAGCCAGAGCACGCACTGGCGGCAGGGCAAGATGGCTTGGATTTGGTACATCATATTTTACACGATGCTCCAAATTATTTAACCGAAGAGGGCTTATTAGTTTGTGAAGTTGGCGAAAGTCAATGGGCGTTAGAGCAGTCTTATCCGCAGATTGAGTTTAATTGGTTAGAGTTTGCTCATGGCGGTGAAGGCATTTTTGCAATTACTTGTGAGGAGTTGTTGCAACACCGAGGGTTGTTTGCAAAGCGGATTGCTCAACTATAAGGCTAAACAAGTTTTAACTCGGCATGACTTCCCAAACGAACAAGCTGTAAAACATTATCATATTTTCGGTATATCAGCACTAAATCAGGATTAATATGACAATCACGGAAGCCACGCCAATTACCTGTTAAGGCGTGGTCACAGTATTTGGGTGGTAATGTTTCATCGTTGAGCAATTTATAAATTGCAACTATCCAGTCCGTGCTTGCGGTTGCTTTGCTGTATTTTTTGTAATCACGCTTAAATTTATTGGAAATTTCTAATTCTCTCATGTAGTTTCTTCCAATAAACTTTTACGCATTTCATCAAGATTAGCATAGCGAGTCACTTTTCCATCTAGGCAATCTTGCATGGCTTGCTTTGTTTCATCATTCAGTTGACTTTCATCAAGTCCAACAAATTTAGTATCAGATTTGCGGGCAAGATAAGCGGTTAAAATATCTTGTACATAGTCAGTTAGACTTCTGCCTTTGCTTTGTGCAAGGGTATTAAGTTGGTGTTCCAATTCATTGGATAATTGTATGGTTTGCATTGTTATATCCTATTTTTTAAGTTAATATTAGCATAGCGGATAATTTTGCATTTGTCTATTATCAGATAAAAATTATTGTGTAATTTGTTGTACGATAAGCTGAAAAAGGAATTAACATGCTAAAAGGAACAAGACTAACAAAAACACTACTAGCGATAAGCATGGCGACAGTTTGTTTAGTATCTAATGTGTCTGCCTCGTCTGACCAAACACAAGATATTAATAGTATTAGTCAATATGTAAAAAGTGATAATGATGGAGTTATAAATATTCCGAGATTGATACATTATTTTATTAAAAAAGATGTCTGTAAGTTACACAAAGATTTCACTGAAGAAATACGCCATAGATTATCTGGATACACTGCTGAAGAAATTCAAATCGTTATAAATAATATCGAAAATTATCAAAGTTCAGACCTAAAACTAACCACTCTAGATAAAGATATTATTCAACAAGTGATTGGCATGTTGGAGCAAGAAAAGAAAATTGCAGAGGTGGATTTGTTTCTTGAACAAAATTGTCAAAGTATTGTTAAAGAAAACCCAACGCAAAAAGATACAACTTTAGCAACAGAATGTACTAGAAAGCAAGAAGAGAAAAGGTTGGCAGGTCAATGTACAAAACTATACGATAACCTTATGAATTTAAAAATCGATGGGCGTATCTATGAAATGATAGACGGAAAAAAACGCTACCTTACTGATACTGAAATCAAAGAAAAACATGATTTAATACAAGGAGCAATTTGTCAAGTTTGTTATGATTACAAGTTTGATGATTAAAATCTAAACAATCCACCCTAAAGCAACAAACAAGGCAAAAGCTAAGGCAAACAACATGGCAGGCAATACAATAGGTAAAGCATTTACTCTAACCACTTGTGGTGAATCGCACGGTGTCGGATTAATGGCAATTGTTGATGGCGTTCCGCCCAACTTAGAGCTATCGGCAGAAGATTTACAAATCGATTTAGACAGGCGTAAACCCGGTAGCTCTCGCTATTCCACCTCTCGTAAAGAAGACGATGAAGTGGAAATTATCTCGGGAGTATTTGAGGGCAAAACCACAGGCACGCCCATCGGTTTGTTAATCCGCAATACCAGTCAACGTTCAAAAGATTATAGCAAAATCAAAGACACCTTTCGCCCAAATCATGCCGACTATAGCTATAGCATGAAATACGGCTTTCGAGACTATCGAGGTGGAGGACGGTCTTCCGCTCGTGAAACTGCCATGCGAGTCGCAGGCGGAGCAATCGCTAAGAAATATTTAAAAGAACGCTTAGGAATTGAAATTCATGGCTATGTTACCCAAATTGGCAAAGAATATGCCAAAGCCATTCCTCATGACAAAATTGATTGGGAATTTGTCAATAGCAATCCATTTTTTTGTGCGGATAGCGAGGCGGTAGAACGCTTTCAAGAAGTGATTCGCCAGTTACGCAAAGACGGCACCAGTTGCGGTGCTATGCTTGAGATTATTGCTACAGGTGTGCCTGTTGGTTTGGGTGAGCCCGTGTTTGACCGACTTGATGCGGATATTGCTCATGCGATGATGGGCATTAATGCGGTAAAAGGAGTGGAGATTGGCGACGGTATGGCAGTTGCCCAGCAGTACGGTCATGAGTCTCGTGATGAGCTTACCCCGAATGGCTTTACCGCTAATCATGCAGGTGGCATTTTGGGTGGGGTTTCGTCTGGGCAGACCGTGAAAGTGCGTATCGCTCTAAAGCCAACTTCTAGTATTACCGTAGCAGGCAAGAGTATCAATACTGATGGCGAGCCTGTAGAGATGATTACTAAAGGCAGGCATGATCCTTGTGTTGGTGTGCGAGCTACACCAATCGCTGAGGCGATGCTGGCGATAGTGTTGCTTGACCATTATCTACGTCATCGTGGACAAAATGGCGATGTGAAATTGCCGTTACAGCCGATAGAGTAGGGTATAGAGTAGATTACAATAAAAAAGCCCCTTTTATCTGGGTAAAAGGGGCTTTGTATGCCTAGTCCATCAAAACTAGTCCATCCAAGCTAGTCCATCAAACCAATCTCATTTTTATCATGAACCGATAACTTATCTATGATGGTGCGGCTCGCCTCGTTCATACCGATGACTTTTACCTCAATGCCTTCACGACGCAGACGAATGACCAATTTATCAAGGGTATCAACCGCTGTCACATCCCAAAAGTGAGCATACGTCACATCAATTTCCATGCTATCCAACGCCTCTTTGGTATCAAACGCATCTAAAAATTGGGTGGTTGAAGCAAAGAACACTTGACCATGCACCTCATAACGGCGAGTATTGGTTGCTTCATTATAACTGCTATCAATACGCAAGAATTGACCAATTTTGTTAGCAAAAGCAAGTGCCGAGAGCAACACCCCAACCAACACACCATACGCCAAATTATGAGTAAATACAGTGGTAATGACCGTTGCTAACATCACAAGGTTAAATGATAGCGGATGCGTTTTGAACTCACGCAACGATGCCCAGTTAAAGGTACCGATAGACACCATAATCATCACCGCAACCAGTGCCGCCATGGGGATTTGACCCACTTTATCGCTAAGATACACCACCATAATCAGTAGCACTACACCCGCAATAAAGGTCGATAAACGACCACGACCGCCAGACTTAACATTAATGACCGATTGCCCAATCATCGCACAACCTGCCATACCACCAAAGAAACTAGTGGAATTTTAGGAAATAGGAAGATAGGCAGGCTATCAGGTAGCTTACCCATATCAGCAACCGTACGCACATCCCAACCAAAGTACATACTAGCAATGGTCAAACCAACAATACAGACCAATGGTGAGGGAATGACCTTACCAATCTTAGGTATTAGCGGAAACAGATAAATAATCGCCAAACCCACCGCTGTCAACACATAGACAAAAGTGGTGACCCCTTCTTTACTTAGGTTTAGCTCTGGTAGCTGAGCCATAAAAATCAATATTGCCAAGGCATTGACAAAGCCAATCACCACCGAGCGAGAGACAAACCGCATCAGATTACCCAGTTTCAGTATGCCCATGACGATCTGAATGACACCGCAAAGTAAGGTGGCAGCGAGTAAATATTGCAAACCGTGATCAGCGACCAAATCAACCATCACCAAAGCCATCGCACCAGTCGCCGCCGAAATCATACCAGGGCGACCACCGATGAAACTAATCACCACGGCAATACAAAACGAGGCGTACAGACCGACTTTTGGGTCAACACCTGCGATAATAGAAAAGGCAATCGCCTCAGGAATTAGGGCTAACGCCACGACCAAACCCGATAAAATATCGCCTCGGACGTTGGAAAACCATTCATTTTTTAAGGTATCAAGAGAAATCATAGAAGTATGCTATAACATTAGTGGAATTTGCTTTATCAAAAAGACGAAAAAGTCGCTATAATAACACAAAAACTGATTATCAAATAATGCTTCTGTATAATTGGTAGTCACAGCTAGTTAGAATGGTGATAACAATAATTTTATGGAGCTAATCCTGCTATCCGCTTGTATCTGCACAGCTAGGCGGTGGCGGTGTCTGTACTGGTTGCATTCCTGCTCCCACGAGACTACCCCCAGCACTA
>PDWJ01008362.1_pt1 | contig 11020 bp, 12 predicted proteins | sample 1430881 | NCBI WGS metagenome assembly PDWJ01 (sample SAMN01162460, study PRJNA174530) | Oral metagenome, whole genome shotgun sequencing project. | biome: Marine environment; feature: Marine mammal; material: Swab sample of the gingival sulcus; isolation source: swab sample of gingival sulcus... | reverse complement strand
CTTGCAGGCGGAGCTTAACAGTCAGCGCGAACTGGCGGATCAGTTACAGGCAGAGCTGGTCGATGTGCGAGCAGCGTTTTCAGCAACACAGCAGTTGGCAAAGACTCAGCCGCCGAAGGCACAGCCAACCTGGGTGATCAACGCGGGTGATTATCGCGATCAGCAGCGTGCCAGTGCCGCCGCCAGCAGCTTGCGTTTGCTGGGTTATCAGGTGGAGCTTACCCAGGCGGCGGGCGTGTGGCAGTTGCGCCTGCCGGGTTTTGATAAACGCGCACAGGCAGAGGAAGCGGCGCGACAGATTATGGCAGGCAGTGAACTAAACGGCCTGTGGGTATCGCGTTTACCCGCGTCATAAGCTGCTTTTGGCAAGAAAATGGCCTTTTCGCCGTTAAATTGTTTACACAATCGAACGCGGCTTTCACACTTACACGTCAACTCTGTGCAGCGGTTTCCGCACACTATGACGATTTAAACAGCGCGTATGCGTATACCTGGTACTGGTTAGAGGCAGTGCACGGTTTGGAACAATACATATGGATTTAGCAACCCTAATAGGTTTGGTCGGCGCTATAGGCATTGTGCTTGCCGCGATTTTTACCGGCGGTTCGGCGCTGGTGTTTATCAACGTGCCATCAATTCTTATCGTGCTCGGCGGCACCGTCATGGTGGTCATGATGAAATTCACCTTGCAGCAGTTTTTAGGTGCATTTGGTGTTGCGGCACGGGCATTTACATTTAAGCTGGAACACCCGGAAGAGTTGATTGAAGAGGTGGTCAACCTGTCCAACGTGTCGCGTAAAGAAGGCATGCTCGCGTTGGAGTCAATCGATGTCAACAGTGAAACGCTGAAAATGGGCATTCAAATGTTGGTCGATGGTAACGAGCAGGAAGTCATTCGCTCGGTGATGACCAAAGACATGCAGCAAACGATTGATCGCCATTCCTGGGGTGCCAAGGTGTTTTCGTCTACGGGTGACGTAGCGCCGGCAATGGGGATGATCGGTACTCTCATCGGTTTGGTGCAAATGCTGTCGAGCATGGATGATCCCAAGTCGATTGGTCCAGCGATGGCGGTGGCACTGCTGACCACCTTATATGGCGCGATGCTGGCCAACATGGTCGCCCTGCCAATTGCGGATAAACTCAATCTGCGCAAGGCGGAGGAAGGTCGTATCAAGGCAATGTGTATCGACGCAGTTATCGCCATTCAGGAAGGGCAAAACCCGCGTATTATCGAATCGATGTTACAGACCTATCTCGATCCGAAAAAGCGCAAGGATGCAGGCAAATAATGCGACTGCAGACGCAAGCAGACACGGTGAGGAACTGAGTAATGTCAGATGATGACGACAAGGCTCCTGGCGCACCGGCGTGGATGGCAACATTTGCCGATCTGATGTCGCTGCTGATGTGTTTCTTTGTACTGTTGCTGTCGTTTTCCGAAATGGACGTGCTGAAATACAAGCAGATGGCGGGCTCCATGCGCAATGCTTTTGGTGTGCAGGACAAAATTCAAGTCAAAGACTCGCCCAAGGGCACCAGTGTGATTGCCAGAGAGTTCAGCCCCGGTAAAACCACACCGACACCGATCAAAACTGTGCAGCAGGTGAGTTCAGAGCGCACCAAACCCTCTTTACGTGTGGGTGATGCTGATGGCGGTCAGTTGACCAAGCAGCAGGCGCGTGAGCTGTTGCAGCAAAAACTGAGCAGAATGATCGAAGAGACCAAAGCGGATGCAGAAAAATTAAAACGCCTGCTGAGAAAAAGCATTAAAAAAGGTCATGTGGAAGTGACCAGCAAGGGCCGCACCATCCGTATCCGCATTCGTGAGCGGGGTTCTTTTGCCTCTGGCTCGGCGCAGCTAAAAAGCGAATTTGTACCTGTGGTAAATACCATGCGTAAAGCGCTGCGGGAAATTGAGGGACATATCGCGGTAGAAGGGCATACGGACAATATCCCCATTTCCACGGTAAAATTTCGTTCGAATTGGGAATTATCCGCTTCGCGCGCACTGTCAGTTGTGCATGCGCTCGGCGGTGATGACGGTTTAACCCACGACAGATTTATGGTGATTGGTCGGGCTGATACACAACCTCTCGATGCCAATGATACTTGGGAAGGGCGTGCGAAGAATCGCCGCGTAGAAGTCGTAATAAGGCAGGGTTTAGACCCTTCAGTAGTTGTGAGTTTAAGAGATTTGCGCGAAGATGAGCCTGACGCTGTAGAAGAGCTCGATTTAAACACACTTGATATTACCGGGGAAGGATAGAGCAGGAACTGCAATGATGGGATCAGGTAAAGAACGTCGTAGTTATTTCCGTATTAACGACGCGGTAGGTTTGCGTTTTCACGAACTCAGCGACACAGAGGTCGGTGAGGGGCAGGCGCAGAGTTATTCTATAGAGGACACACTCAGATCCATTGATCGGGAGTTTAATCAGTTGGTCAATGTGCTGTGGCAGGACAACCCCTCTGCCGCCAATGCTCTGGGTTTGCTGAATCGAAAAATGACCCTGATTTCCGAAGTTGTGCTCGGTGGCGGTCAGGCTGGCGTCAGCGAGGACTTCAAGGAAACTCAGGTGAACATCAGCGGCGCGGGCATCGCCTTTGCGGCGGATAAGAGCTACCCTGTCGGTGCGCGTCTGGCGTTGACCTTACAATTGCGCCCGTCCAACACCGAGCTGCAAATCACTGGCGAAGTGACCGCTTGTAACAAGCAGGAAGAAAGCGGTGGTCAAGCCGATGGTGAGTATTGGCTGCGCGTCAGCTTTGAGCCGGGCAACGATGCCGCCCAGGATCGCCTTGTCCAGCATATTGTTCAGCGCCAATGTGCCATGCTGGAAAAAAATACCCGCGGTGAAGGTTCTGCTCCGAGTTTGTTTTCAGGCTTTACCGAACGCAACAAGACTTGAGGTTACAATCTCCGCGTGTTTTTCGCGCGGGGTATTTTTAACATCAAGGGGTTGTCTGTACCGTTGTTTGGTATTAAAGGTGCGGCTGTAAAGTTGGTAGGCCTTACAGCGAATCTGTTCAACAGCGTTCGTCTACGTGCTGCCCGCGGCGTTTGGGTTTGCCCTTGCTGTCTTCTTCATTGCGGGGCATGCGGCGGCGGTCGTAGGGGTTTTTTCCGAGGTCTTTGGTGACGGTGGCAACGCTGGAGTGAACGGGGGTAATGGGTTTGCTCAGGCCGGTTTTTTCAATCATTGTGTCTAGCTTGTCCAGTCGCTCATTCTCGCACGCAGGCGGGCAATGGCTTGGCCGTGTATTTGTGAAACGCGCGATTCCGTGACGCCTATGATAAGGCCAATTTCTCGTAAATTCAGCTCCTCCACGTAGTAGAGTTGCATCACCATTTTTTCTTTTTCGGGCAGATTGTTGATGTGCTCAGCCAGGGCTTCCCTAAATCCGGCTTCTTCCAAAGTGTGGGTGGGGTTGTCACTTTCTTCACCCGGTGTCTCGGTTTCATATTCGTCCAGTGAGGCCATGCGTGCGGTGGCCAGTTCGCTGGCGGTGAGCTGGTACTGATCCAGTGACATACCGAGGTGCCTGGCAATTTCTGCATCGCTTGCAGGCCGCCCCAGGGTGGCCTCGACGCTGGCGATGGCTTCGCTGACGGTGCGCAGTTTTTGCTGCACCGAGCGCGGCAGCCAGTCGTTGCGGCGCACTTCGTCTAAAATTGCCCCCTTGATACGTATCGAGGCGTAGGTGGCAAAACTTGCACCGCGTCCGGCATCGAAACTGTCGCAGGCGTGAAGCAGGCCGATTAAGCCGACCTGCATTAAATCGTCAATCTCAACGCTGGCGGGTAATTTCGCCGCCCAATAATGCGCAATGCGTTTTACCAAGGGCAGATATTCCTCGATGACTGCATTGCGCGAATCTTGTCGGTAGGCGTTATAGGCCGATTGTTTCATGGCCATCATCGCCTATGCTGTGTTGCTGAGCGCTTGCTGTTGCACTAAGCGCTCTACAAAAAAACCGAGCCCACCGTGACAGCTTTGGCTGTGCAGGCGCTGCTCCACCGTGTCGGCTAACTTGCTTAGGGCCTGTGCGGATTTGCTGCGCGGGTAGGCGATCACCACGGCGTTTTGCTGTTGCACGGCGCGGCGCAAATAATCGTCGCGCGGGATGGCGCCCAAATAGCCCAGGTTGACCTCTAAAAATCTATCGGTAACGCGGGTGATTTTGTCGTAGAGTTGCACGCCTTGGGAGTTGCTGTCGACCATGTTGGCAATCACCTGAAAATCGCGTACGCCGCACTCCTTGTTGAGCACTTTAATCAGGGCGTAGGCATCGGTGATGGACGTGGGCTCATCGCAAATGACCACAATCACATCCTGGCAGGCGCTGGAGAACGCGAGCACTGATGGTTCGATACCGGCACTGGTGTCGACGATGAGAGTATCCACCGGAAAGCTCAACTCGCTAAAGGCCTGAATAACGCCGACCTGTTCCTGCTGGCTGAGACGAGTCATGCTCGATACGCCCGATGAGGCGGGAATAATCTGGATGCCCGCAGGGCCCGGTAATAAAATCTCTTCCAGGGTGCGCTCGCCTTTAATGACGTGGTGAATGTCGTACTTGGGCTTCAGACCCAGGGCGATGTCTACGTTGGCGAGGCCTAAGTCGGCGTCAAACAACACCACATTTTGACCCTTGCGCGCAAGGCTCACGGCGAGGTTTACCGAGACATTGGTTTTACCCACACCACCTTTGCCGGAACTTACGGCAATCACGCGCATGGGCGCGGGGGAGGTGAGTTGTTGAAGACTGCTGGCTTGGTTGTTCATGTTGGCTTATACCGCTATTGAATGTTGAGACAGTGGTTTGTTCTGTTGTTCCTGACGCGTTAATTCACAGGCCTGGCGCACCAGTTCATCGGCGCGGGCTTTGCGTAAATCCTCCGGCACCTTTTGTCCGGCACTCACCCAGGTGACGGGCAAATGATGGCGTATCAGTACATCGATCACGCCGCCTAAGCTGGACGCTTCATCGAGCTTGGTGACAATCGCGCCAGATAGCGCGTCTTTGCCAAATACCCGCACCACTTCATTTAATGATCCGGGCAGCGCTGTTGCCGAAAGCACCACATGGCATTCGATATTGCGCCCCACCGATTTTAGGGTGGCAAATTGCTGATACAGACGCACGTCGCGCTGGCTCATACCAGCGGTGTCGATCAGCACCAGTTTGCGATCGGCTACCTTGTCCAGTGCTTCGCTCAACTCCACGCCGTTGGTTGCCACCATAACGGGAATGCCTAAATAGCGCGCAAAGGTCTCCAGTTGTTCCTGGCCGCCTATGCGGTAGCAATCCGTGGTAATCAGTGCGACCTGGCGCGGGCCGTGGCGCAATACGCTGCGCGCGGCCAACTTGGCGATGGTGGTGGTTTTGCCCACACCGGTTGAGCCCACCAGTGCCATAATTTTTTGGGTTTGATCGGCGTCGCCGTCTTTGGTTTGAATCTTGTTTGACAACGCGGTTTGTGCCTGTTGCCACTGCTGCTCCATCGTGCCGGAGCCCGCCCGATCGGCGATTGCAGCGCTCATGCTGCGCGATAGGCCGAGACGGCTGAGGCGATTGACCAGTTGTTTTTTTGGCGTCCTGGTGACGGTTTTGTCACGCCATGCCGCTTGCGTTAATTGGCCTTCCAGCATGCCGCGCAGGCGTTCCAGTTCCTGTTGCAGGTCGCCCAGCGCCGGGTCCTGGGGGGCGGGCTGTGGTGCGGTTTCCCGCGTCGGTGCGCTTGCACTTTGCAGGACTTGTTCCTCTAAATCCACGGCGGCGACCAGCTCTACCTGCCCGTCCACATTGCGATTGGAAAGAATCACCGCCTCGGGCCCAAGTTCGGCTTTGGCCTGGGCCAGTGCTGAAGTACCGGTGTGACTGACATAGCGTTTGATTTTCATGTGTACATCCTCGTGCAAGTCCCGTTAAGCGGCCTGATTACCCACAGTGGCGACCACTTTAATATTCTTACTGGCGGGAATTTCCTCGTAAGCGAGGATGTAAAAGTTATCCATCCGGCTTTTGAGCAGGCGCGACAAGAACAGGCGAATATGGCTCGCCACCAGCAGCACCGGCGTTTTGCCTTCCGCTTCTAACTGCGCCGATGCCTGGCGCAACTGGTTAATCATGTTCTCTATCAAGGTCGGCTCCATACCGCCAATATTTCCTTGAGTAGCACCTTGCAAGATCTGTTCCAATTGTGAATCCAGCACAATCACTGCCATTTCGTTCTCTATGCCATTGATTGTTTGGAAAATTGTGCCACCGAGGGCCATGCGCACCCGACTGGTCAAAGTGTCAGTATCCTGACCCTTACCGCCAGATTCCGCCAAAGCTTCGGCGATTGAGCGCACGTCGCGAATAGGCACACCATCTTCTAACAGGTTTTGCATCACCTTGGTGATGTCGCCCAGGGACAAGACGTTGGGCACCAGGTTTTCCACCAGCTTGGGTGAGGACTGGGCGAGTTTGTCCAGCAATTGTTGCACGCCATCCTGACCAATGAGTTCGTGGGCGTGGTTTTTAATTAACTGGCTCAAATGGGTGGCAATGACTGTTGGACAATCCACCACTGTGTAGCCTTTGGCCTGGGCGTCGTCGCGCTGGCTGTTGTCAATCCAGGTGGCATCGAGGCCGAAGGTTGGGTCCTTGGTGGCGATGCCGTCCAGCTCGCCATATACCTGCCCTGGGTTGATGGCCAAATCCCTGCCTGGATGGATTTCGCCCTGCCCTACGGTCACATCGTGAAAGGTGATGCGGTATTCATTGGGCGATAAATTCAAGTTGTCGCGAATATGTACGGCGTGTACCAAAAAGCCGAGTTCCTGCGAGAGTTTTTTACGGATGCCCTTAATGCGTGGCAGTAACTCTCCGCCCTGGTTTCTATCGACCATGGAAATCAGTCGATAACCCACTTCCAGGCCAATTTCATCCACTGAGGATACGTCATCCCAGGACAGTTCTTTGTTCTCAACCGGCAGGGGTGCTGAGGTCTCGGCGGGTGCCTCTTCCACCGTGGTTTTTTCGGGTTGGGATTTTAAGTAAGCCATGCTGCCCAGCAGGGCGGCCAGTGACAAAAACACCAGATTGGGCATGCCGGGCACCAGCCCCATAATACCGATCAGCGCCGCGGTGATGGCGAGCACCTTGGGGTTTGACAGCAATTGCTCGCCCACCGCATTGCCCACATCCTGCGAGCCGGACACGCGGGTGACGATGATCGCGGTGGCGGTGGACAGCAGCAGCGAGGGAATCTGCGCTACCAGGCCGTCACCGATGGTGAGCAGCACATAGTTGTGCGCCGCTTCACCGGCGCTTAGGTTGTGCTGCAAAACACCCACGGCAAAGCCGCCGATGATGTTGATAAACAGAATTAAAATACCCGCCACTGCATCGCCGCGAACAAACTTACTGGCACCGTCCATTGCACCGTAAAAATCCGCTTCGCTGGCGATTTCCTGAGCGGCATCGGTGCCATCGTGGCCTTTCATCAGTACCACGCGCGTAGAGGCTACGTTCAGCGCCAGGCGCAGCAGTGTGGCAATCAATAACACCGTGGGAAAAACGCCGAAATCCAGCGGGCGCTGGGCGTAAATACTGACCAGTAAAACGATGATCGCAAGGGCGATATTAAAGGTGAAGAAAATGTCCAGCGCTAATGGTGGCAGGGGCATGACCACCATAATCAGCATCATAAACAGCAGTACTGGTGTACCAAGCCCCGTCAGAGAAAAGCCGTTATTGCTGGCAGCTTCTGCTGCTGTATTGCTCATGAGTCAAATCCTTCTGCGCCATCTTGCGCTAAATACTCGGCGGGAATATCAAACTGTTCCGGTGGCATAACACGCGATTTATCCAGGCTGTTGCGCAGCTGGAATACGTAGGCCAGTACTCTCGCCACCGCGATATATAAATTTTGTGGGATTTCATCGCCAATTTCAGTGTTGCGATACAGCGCCCGCGCCAGTGGTGGCGCCTCAAACAAAACAATGTCGTGCTGGGCGGCGATGCCGCGAATATTGGCCGCGATCAGGTTTTTACCCTTGGCGACGACTTTGGGTGCACCGCCGCTGCTTTCGCTGTATTGCAGGGCCACGGCATAGTGCGTCGGGTTGGTAATAACCACATCGGCGTTTGGCACATCTTCCATCATACGGCGCTGTGAACTTTCCCGTTGTAGCTGACGGATACGCCCCTTAACCTCGGGTCTGCCCTCTGTTTCTTTCATTTCATCGCGCACTTCCTGGCGTGTCATTTTCAGTTGGCGATTGTGGTTCCAAAGTTCAAAAGGCACATCCACGGCAACAATAAGCAGCATCACACAGGCGAGTAATACCAGACACCAAATCAGCAGGGACGCCGCTGCCTGAAAAGCCGCTATCGGTGTCAGACTGCCAAGGGCGAGCAGGTCGTCTATCTGAGCGCGAAACAGCATGACGGTAGCGGAGATTAGCAGTAAAAACTTAACCAGTGCTTTCAACAGCTCCGCAAGACTTTTCGCTGAAAAAATGCGCTTCATACCGGACAGTGGGCTGACTTTTTCAAGTTTGAAGGCCATGGCCTGCCAGGAAAATGACCAGCCGCCCATGACCAGCGGGCCGACAAACGCACCGATGATCATCACCAAAAAAAATGGCCCCGCACCTGCCAGAAGCAGGGACAGCATGGTGTTAAGCTCTTTTGAGCGGGGAACCTGGCCTTTTTTTCGCGACTCTTCCTTGCGTCGCTCCGTAGGCTGTTCCGTGCGTTCGTTAGTATCGCCCTGCTCTGCCATAGCGCCTCCCTAAAAAATCGCCAGGGCAGCGCCCAGTGTGCTGTGGAAAATATCCTCCAGCAGTTTTATCACCGGCGGCATTGATAACATAATAAAAACAAAACCCACGCTAATGGTGACGGGAAAGCCCACCGCAAAAATATTCAGTTGCGGTGCAGCGCGGGTTATGACACCAAAAGAAACGTTAATCAGCAGCGCCGCCGTCAATGCAGGCAGTGCAATCAACAGAGCGCTGGCAAACATCTGACTGCCCCAGCGCACAATATTCATGGCCAGGTTTTCAACCTGTCCCAGTTGCCCCGGCGGCAACAAGGTAAAGCTATGTGCCAGAGCCTCAATCATCATTAAGTGACCATCTATGGCGAGAAACAACAGCGTCGCCACAATCATATAGAATTGACTGAGTACAGGTACCTGCACACCGTTTTGTGGGTCAACCGACATCGCAAAACCCAGGCCCATCGTCATCGCCAGTGCCTGGCCCGCCATTACCAGAGCGGCAAAGGCGGTTTGTAAAATAAAACCCATCGCCAGGCCGATCAGCACCTGTTCGCCAGCCATTAAAACTCCCGCAGCACTCATTGGGTCAACGCCCTGTACCGCAGGCAGCGTGGGTGCGATGATGGATGCGATGGCGACGGCCAGCAAAATACGCGCGCGACGCGGAAAAGACGAGGCGCCAAAAATAGGCGCAATCATAAACAGTGCCGACAGGCGCAAAAATGGCCAGTACCATCCTTGCAGCAGGGTGAATAATTGATCGCTGGAAAGCAGGGCGTTCATCGTCTTACCCAATCAAGGCGGGGATGTCGCCGAATAAACGCATGGTGAATTCGGTTAACATGCGCAGCATCCATGGCCCCAAAAACAGTAATGTGATTGCCAGCGCCATCAGTTTTGGAATAAAACTCAAGGTCATTTCCTGAATTTGCGTTGCGGCCTGAAATATACCAATCAACAAACCAATGGCCAGCGCAGCCAGCAGCAGTGGCCCCGCCAACAACATGGTCAGGTACATGGCCTGGTAGCCTATATCCATTACTGCTTCAGGTGTCATAACTAACTCACAAAACTCGCGGCCAGGGTGCCGGCAATAAGCGACCAGCCGTCAATCAACACAAACAGCATCAGCTTAAAGGGCAGTGAAATCAGCATGGGCGAGAGCATCATCATACCCATGGACATCAACACACTGGCGACCACAAGGTCGATAATTAAAAAAGGTACAAAAATTAAAAAGCCAATTTGGAAGGCGGTTTTTAATTCACTGGTCAAGAACGATGGCAGTAATACGCTCATGGGAATTTCGTCGTCGGAGTTAAAGCCGTCGTAGCCGCCAAGTTCAGAAAACATAATCAGATCGGCTTCCCGTGTCTGATTGAGCATAAAATTGCGAAATGGAATCTTTGCCTTGTCCAATGCCTCGCGTGCGGTGATTTCCTCGTTGATATAGGGCTGTAAAGCCGAGTCATTGGCGACTTTTAACACCGGCGACATAATAAACAGACTTAAAAACAGCGCCATGCCAACAATAATCTGGTTGGAAGGGGTTTGCGCCGTACCCAGCGCCTGACGCAAAATCGCCAGCACGACCAACACGCGTGTGAATGATGTCATGGTCATTAAGATGGCCGGCAGCATGGTCAGCACGGTCATCATTAGTAACACTTGAATGGTCACGGAATAATCCGAACTGCCATCGGCATTGGGCACTACCGAAACCAGTGGAATCGTCGCTTCGGCAAGGCTGATATTCGGTAGCAGCAAAGCAATTACTGCAACAATTGCGCTGAGAGCCTTCATGGTGAATCGCCCTTTATACGCTTGGCCAGCACTTCGGCAAAAGCCGATTGGGCATTAAGCGGCGCTTCAAGCGGAGTTTCCAGTTCATACAAGGTATTGACCCCACCTGGCGCGACACCAATCAGTAATTGTTTGTCGCCGACTTTTACTAAAACTGCTTTTTCGCGGTTGCCGAGGCGAATACTGCCGATGACACCTAATTCACTGCCGGTTTTTGTGGGCAAGCCATTTACTTTACGCATGACAAAGAACAGGCCAAAAATCAAACCAAACACCAATAGCAGCGAGCCGACGACTTGCAGCATGTAGGCGCCGCTGATATCAGTCGCTGTATTGGCAAAACTTGCTACCGGGTAAAGCCCGGCCAGCAGCGAGGTAATGGCGAGAAAGGCTTTCATTTTATTGCAGCTTTTTCAGGCGCTCGGCCTGGCTGAC
>PDWJ01007455.1_pt1 | contig 11020 bp, 14 predicted proteins | sample 1430881 | NCBI WGS metagenome assembly PDWJ01 (sample SAMN01162460, study PRJNA174530) | Oral metagenome, whole genome shotgun sequencing project. | biome: Marine environment; feature: Marine mammal; material: Swab sample of the gingival sulcus; isolation source: swab sample of gingival sulcus... | reverse complement strand
TTATGGGAGTTATTCGACCCTCCTACGGTAAAACACAAAACCGAAAATGGTCAAAAAATGTTATTTAATTTCAGTTGATTATAACCGGACACTTGTGTACAGAAAAGGATTTCCTGTGGATGAGTCATAACTCGTTTCCGAAGATTATCCTGCCACTCTACCTGACCCTTGTATTACTTTTCGTGAATATTGATTACTGGGTTCTCTTTATCCCCCAGGCCATTTTTTTCAGGCTCTTTTCTTATGCAAAAATTAAGGGATATCTTCAATCTCTGGAACCGTTCATAAAAAGAAAAATTGATAGGCTGGAATAATGATTTGAAGAAAGGTGCAGGTCACTTAAAAGATATCCTGATAACAACTTGAAAAACAAATAACAGCTGTTGCAATAATGCATTGTAATTTATCAGCAGTATTGACAATTTAACACCAGGATTAACATCATGCGAACACCAGATAAACATTTTGTCATTACAGTACTACTCTTATCCTTTTTTCTTTCAGGCTGTTTTGCTGAACTTTCTACAATCAAAGGGTACGGTACGGAAGATTCAGCGGTAAAAAACGAGGCATCGGGTGGCAAAGAAGTTTCTTTTGAAGAGTTTGACCTCGCCTCTGCGAATAAACCACTTGAAATGAAATTCAGAACCAATGATAAATTGCGAGTCTCGGTCTGGGGATACCCCGAATTAACACATAACGCTTCAATACTTTCTGACGGGAACATTATCCTGCCCTTAGTCGGCGAAATCAAGGCCGTTAACCGCACAGCCCGCGAGATAAGAGAAGACATAAAAAGCCGTATGATTAACAGAGTTAACAGCAGAGAACCTGTTCGCTTGGACTATGGGGATGAATTAACGATGATGCTGTGGAACCACCCGGAGATATCCGTCACTCCGGATCTTGTTGTAACCTCAGCAGTTCAACAGGATGGAGCAGTCACGTTCCCCCTTGTTGGACAGGTTAAGGCCAGTGGAAAAACGCTGGATCAGATAACTCGTCATGTGAGAAAAAAGTTGTATGCTTTCCTGCCGGATCCGATTGTTACTATACGCCCTGAAAAACTTAACCGGTTCACTGTCCCCAATCCCCAGGTTTTTGTTCTTCCCCTCGAAACTCATCAAGAGCAGGTGGCCATATTGGGAGATGTGAACAAGCCGGGTATCATACCCATTAAAGGAAAATTACGTCTCATGACAGCGCTGGCGCTTGCTAATTATACGAACACCGCCGCACTCAACCATATAGTGGTCATTAGAAACCCGGAAGGTGATAAGCCACTATACCGACAAATCAGAATCAAGGACTACCTGGACAAGAGCAACTTGAGCCAAAATATTTATCTGGCTGATAACGATATTGTATTTGTCCCCAAAAATGCCATTGGAAAGGTTGGAGAATTTATTCAGAAGGTTTTCAGCAATACAATGCCTGTATTTCAATGGTGGATATGGCTGCAACAGGCTAAGGATATTGAGGACATCAACGACGCGGTTATCAGGAACTCAGAGATTATCCACAGTTTACCCTAATATGAAATTCTCATAAGCCGTATTCCTGGTTATTACGGAATCTGTGCACAACCGACTCCTTTAAGAATTCCTGGATTGAGGTTTGGTTAATCCTGCTTAGCTCATTACATTCAACATGACAAATGATTGATTTCATAGACATTTCCCTGTTGCTGCATATTTTGCTCGCATTGACTCTCATGGTTATATTTATGCTTACTCTAACCGTGGGGTTTTGTTTCATTACCCTTGCCTGTGCTTTCATCAGTAAGCACCATCTAATTGCGGAGCTTACCTGTTACTTGGAGCGCGCAGACAAAAGACCAAATCTTACCAATATGCTGGCAGCCATACTCCTGGTTCCGGGCCCCCAGAGCCTTTTTCTTGTCAGGATTAATGATATCCTGCGAGACTATCACTTCCCATCGTTTGTTCTGTATATGGTACGCAAGCTTAATAAACGCCTAAATCAGACAGAAATATCACCATATGCGTTTATCGGTCCTGGGCTGCAGATTTTTCATGGCCATGGCATTACTATTTCAAGTGGTGTGACAATAGGCAGCAACTGCTGGCTTTTTCAGGGAGTTACTATAGGTAGCCCACGGGATGGCTACAGCCCACGAATAGGAAACAACGCCTTTATATTTACAAACGCCGTTATAGCCGGAAACATAGAAATAGGAGAAAACGTAGTTATCGGCGCAAATACAGTGGTCATCCAGGATGTTCCTGATAACCATATGGTCAGGAACCAACCAGTATCCATCACCCCTCATAACTTTACAACAGCGGAGAGCGAAAAAATTATCAATAGCACTGCATAAGCACTCCACCTCCCACCGCTTCCTGGATAAACCGTGGTCATTGAGTCACAAACCGGACCTCCCTTGTCTTTTTGTATTGATTGCACTTCAGGCAGGGTATTTTCCTGTATTCCAGAGGAACTTCAAGCCGCTTCCCCCTGGTAAATAACGCCCTTGAAAACCGGTAGTACTCATTATTCCATATCTCTTCAAGGCTCGAATCAAGCAGGCTGCCGTAGGGAAAAGTATGGAAATCTCCTCCACAGCACGGATACACCCGGCCATCCGGTTTGACCATCATGCCAAAATAGAGCCAGAAGCATCGGTCTTTTTTGGGTGTACTGCAGCCTTGTACATCGTTATCATCATGCTGAAAGGTGATGACCTGTACATCAACAACAGGATATCTGCTGTTGTTGTGCCGCTTTCTCTGCATCACCATTTCAATGCCGTTTTTAACCAGGTCGACCTTACCGCCTCTCCTGTAATGTGCGTACTTTTCTTGAGAGAACCCGTCTAAGCAGGGCTCGAGAACGGTAAGTCCGGAATCAAACAGGTCATCAAGGTTTTCTTTTCCAAAAAGATTGAAGTTGGTGCTGATCAATGTACTCACTTTGTTTTTGGTGGCATACCTGATCATTTGCCAAATGTTTCTATTCATCAGCGGCTCCCCTCCATCATACAGAGACGCTCGCAGTGCCACCTTCCGAATTTTTCCGATGATGAGCTTAAAGTCATCTACGTCCATAACTCTTTTGGAATCCCCTTTAAACTTATACGACTCACAGGCAGCACAATGCAGATTGCATGCCGAGCAGGGATCAATACGAAATACAAAAGGCAGCGATCTGCACTTCTTACGACGCAGAATCATCTCAATCAGGGCAGCAGAAATATTCAAGCCCTTGCCAAGGGTAAGAAACGGTAACAGTGTCCTGAAATGCCTTCGGATAAATGTTGCCAGGTTATTGTATTTTTCCACCTTCATATCGTACAGTTACAATCCCTCACTTTTTGAGTTCGAATTCCCGGATATGTTGTAATTTCAGTTGCAAAGCTTCCTGTTCAGAATCCGAGAGCAGATTTATCCCTGAGGTGTTACCATTTGCAACATTGACCGCCTTATCAAACTGCTCGGCCGTCATATAAGCACCCCCGGCATATCCCACCACAGGAACATTGCTTTGGCTAAAATAGTTATTTGTAATTTGTGAATCAGTCAACTTCACAGCCGAATAGAAATGTGTCCTGGGACCACTGCTGCCAAAAACATTGTCCCGTATTTCTGCACTGTTCACTTTGGACCAGATTGATACCGCTATTCTCCCGTTATTATAGAAAGTGTTGTTAACAAGTCGCAGTCCAGCCCCGCCCGGGACATTATAAGCAACCCCTCCATATCCGTTGGTACCCTCGTTAATTCCGTTACGAAAAACATGTGAGGATTCCATATCAAGAAATAAGGTTTTTGCATCAGGATCCTGAGCCAGTATTCCTTCCTTATAGTTATTTTCAATCAGCGTCTCCTGCACCAAGACGGAACCCGTCTCTCCATACAGCCACATTCCGTATCCGGTGGACCCTATAATGGAACATTTGTTCAAGCTTATATTTTCCAGATAATTATCTTTCCCTGCATCTGCATTAAGCTTCACTCCAATACCCTGGCCTGAACGATCCCCGCTCCATCCCTTGCCGGAGTCATAAACCCTGACATTGGATATGGAAATATTTTTAATCTGACTATTCTTCTGCCTGTTAGGGGCAAGAATAGCGATTTCAATCCCGGCAAAACCTGATTTTCGGATGACCACATTACTCAATACAAAGTTATCTGCCAGTTTGTTGCTATCATAAGTCTGTACAGTCAATCCGGAATCAAAGGTGTCCTCGATTACACAGTTGTGTACGTAACCGTTTCTGGATGCATTTCCGAATTCAATCCCGTTTCCTGCATATATATCTTTCCAAAGTCGTGTGCCTCCAACCTCTTTGATCAGACTTGATTGAACTCCGATATCCGCAGCGTCTTCGAAGTGAATTCCGTGAAAACTTACCCACCGAACATGCATGTCACTGATATGTACATGGGACACATCTCTTCCACGTATACCAAATAACCTTCTGCTCACCTCAATTGATTGGGTATTGGGGTTGGCATCTTTACGGCACTTCAAGTAAACATCGTTTGTGTTAGGGTTATAGGTAAAAGTACCCGCTCCTGAGTTCTTAAATGTTCTCTGTACACTTTTATTCCAAATCAATCTTTTAAGCGGTTCCCCATTTTGAAGGACAATCCCCAACCCCTCTCCTTCTGCAAGTACTAACCTCTTTTGGTATACACCTGACTCACTAAGCGCCCAATCCTTCACAGTCTCCGAACCTTGAATAACGGGTTTTTCGCCAACGCCATATGCAGCCAACACTATTGGTGCATTTTTATTTCCAGACTGATTTATAACAACTTGCTCCCGGGCTATAGTTCCTCGTTTTTGCAGATAGATAGTTCCAGGTTTGAAGGTAACTTCGTGCCAGTATTTGTACGGTTTCTCTTTCGTGCCATTTCCCAGCTGTTGTGTCGTCGGGTCTATATAGACCTTCTCTAGATTTAACTTGTCAAGAGGCACTCGAAAGAAAGAATCAGTAGCAAATACGCTTGTAACCAAAGCTGAAAAGAACAGCAAAAAGCTCATCAACGAATTAAATAAGCATCCTGTTGACAACTGCCCATTAACATTCTGTTTGATCATGTTTGAACTCTCTTTTTATTTAAGAAACCATAACTTTTTTGAGGGAATTAGGGCGTTTAAGTCATGCAAATAGGTGTTTGGCCATTCCAAAACGTCAGTTCAGACTCTCATGTTGACATGAAAAGGATTGTCGTCCTACTGCTGAAAACGTAGGTTGAAGATTCTTCTGGAATATGAAGAAAAATTACGGTTGCTCAGCTTTTTGCATTGGTCTGGGGGCGGGATGATTGGTTGGAATCAATCCAATAATAAGCTCATCTGCCTCAAATTTTGTAAAATTCAGACCATCGGAAATAACGTTAAGTAACCACCGGGAACTGTTTTTATGATAGCAACATAATGCCGCTGCCGGTCATTAAGACTTGTCATTTCAAGAATATCGATCATGTCGTTGAGCGGCGTCCGTATCTCATGACTCATTGTTGCGAGAAACGTCGATTTAGCACGGTTAGCCGATTCGCCTTATACAGGTTTTTTTCCAGCTTTTCCAGCAGAAACATGACGTAAAGCGGCAATGAGACAAGGCCGGTTCCAAGACTCAGGTATACGGAATAATCCAAAGTCCAGTCTTTCGACATGTAAAGCATCAGGCAAAAAAACAATGATACTCTGTGCCATACTGAAGAGCAGATAATTTCTACTGAACCTGAAACAGTCTGCTGTATGCGCTTGTAAAAAAGAACCACAGATAACGTGTAAATGATACTGCGTACTCAAGAACAGGTTCTTTTGCAAGTGTCTGATATTGCGCTGTTTTACTTACCTTGTTGCTAGGAATTCCATTGGCTTTTCTGACTGTCAGTTTTGCTTTGTCATTGAATCCAATAACCGTGACCATTGCCAAACGGCTAACTTCATATCCCACATATCACTTAGTCAAGTGTTGACTATAGAATAAGAGCATGGTAAGACCATTCTCTTGTTCTGTTGATGCGTTCCTGCCGCTGTTCAGTCCGAATGTGTTTGAGAATGAGAGTTGTCAGCGTTAGTGAGTGTCCGGTTCTCGGTAATCATACTTCTAATTTATTTTAACGGAGGTGCTTCATGTCGTTTAAAAAAGGGTATTGTATTCATGCGTTTTTGATTTGTATTCTAATGCTTGCTGTTCCGGCAAGCGGGCTTGCCAGGAAGTGGAAAGCCGGAAATACCGGAGCCCCTGAAACATTAGAATCTAAAACCTTAAAAAAATGGGTTGAATTGGTAGAGGCAAAAACCAATGGCAAGATCAAGATTGATGCCTTCCCGGCAGAACAGCTTGGGCCATACAGGGATATGTTTGACAATGTTGTCAGAGGAGTCCAGGAAAGCGGCCTGCTCCCGTTGAGTCCTGAATTTGATAAACGCCTCCAGGCAGGTTATACGGTGTTTCTGGCAGATAACTGGGAACAGGGGAAAAAGGTCTGGGGAAAAGACGGATGGGTCTTTAAGATTTTAGAGCCCGTATTCCATGAACTCGGTATTCAGCCCCTTGGTGTGTTTTTTATGGGCCTGGACGGATTTGCCAGTACAAAGGGGCCAGTGGTACTGCCTTCCGATATAAAAAAATATGATGTTAAAGTCAGAACATGGAATCCCGCCGACAGGCTGTTCTTCCAGGAAATGGGAGCTCAGACCGTTGATATTGCGTTTACCGAGCTGTTTACTTCACTGCAGACTGGCGTGGTTCATGCACAGGACAATGCTCCCATGATCACCTATGAACATTTACGAGAAGTGACAAAATATTATACGGATGTCAATCTCCTCTTTGAACCGACAATCCTGATGGTCAACAAAAAGTTGTGGGATAAACAGCCGGCTGACATCCAGGCTGCGATTCAGGCAGCTGCAGATGAAGCGCTTGAATGGGGAAATAAGCAGGCTCAGGATGTGGAAAACCAGTACTTCAAAAAAATGGAGGAAAGCGGTATCAAGGTCATCCGTCTGACCGATGAGCAACGTGCAGAATGGAAAAAATACGGCATTAAGAGCTGGGACAAATTTGAAAAAGTCATCGGCAAGGAAGCCATGGATAAAATCCGCAGTCACGTACAGAAATAATCGGTTTGCATAAACCAGCAGACGCTTCTGTATCGCTTTATGATGGCAGGGCGTCTGCCAGAATTTCCCAGGTGATGTATGAATGCATTTTTTCGTAAACTGTATGGACTTTTAACATTCATAGAAAATAACGGGCGGATCGTTACCATCATGGCCATGACTGCGATTATTTTTATCCAGGTCATCGCTCGGATTGTGTTTAAGTGGTCCTCTCCAGCCATGGAAGAAGCGGCCCGCTTTATCATGATCTGGTCGATTTTCATCGGTGCGGTGGTCAGTACGCGGGAGGACAATCATATCCGTATGGGCGGCTTTGCCAGAACACCCAAATCCAGAGCGGTATTTAACGTGATTGCAAAGTTGGTTACCTTGCTGTTTCTGTGTGTCTTTGTCAAATGGTCATTTGATTACGCGCTTCATTCCCATACCCGGAAAATGAGTTCAATTGTATTGAACGTTCCGCTTATTGTGGTCCATTCCTGTTTCCTGATCACAGGTCTATTGATGACCCTGCATACATTCATCCATTTTATCCAAAAGGTGAAGACAGCCTGGAATCTGTTTGCCAGGGAAGGGGAGATATGAGTCTATTGCTGATACTTACCGGTTTTACCGTCCTGCTTCTTCTGGCCGGGTTCCCATTGTTTGTCTGTTTCGGTCTTGGCAGTCTTGCCATGATTTTTTTTCTCGACATGCATCCCGGGTTTGCCGTACCAGCCATTTTTTCGGGGCTGAACTCTTTTGTCCTGATGGCTATCCCGTTTTTTATTTTTGCCGGGGGCGTGATGACGGCAGCGGGGATTTCTTCAAGAATTGTATCGTTTGCCAACGCGGTGGTGGGGCGGGTCAAAGGCGGATTGGGGTTTGTGACCATCGTTTCGTCAGCCCTGTTCGGTGCAATATCCGGTTCATCTTCATCAGCCGTAGCCACCATCGGCATGACCATTTTGCCGCAGATGGAAAAATATGGGTATAAACGGGAATATGCCACCGCACTGGTCGCCTGTTCCGGAATCTTGGGGCAGCTGATTCCGCCCAGTATTCCCATGATTCTTTTCGGCATGGTAACCAATACATCGGTTGCCGGCTGTTTCCTGGCTGCAGCAGGTCCCGGAATCTTGATTGTCATCTTTTACGGTCTCATCAATTACGTCTATTGCCGGAGTCATCCGGAAATTCGCACCCTGGAAAAGGTCGAGCCCATGGAGCGTCTCAGGCTGATCGCATCCTCCACTCGAAAGTCGTCTCTGGCACTCTTAATGCCGGTTATTGTCCTGGGTGGAATTTACGGCGGACTGTTCACACCGACCGAAGCCGGTTGTGTGGCTGTTGTTTATGCCGTTGTCGTTGGTGTTGGTACTGGCAAACTCACCATGGAGACCTTTAAAAAGGCAGCAGAAGAAACCGCCAGCATTGAAGGTGCTATTGTGTTCATCATTGCATTCATCATCGTGATGTCCCGTATTTTTACCTATGAACGGCTGCCCGAATCCATTGCAGCCGGCATGCTGAGCCTGACCGAGAACAAAATCGCACTGTTGCTGCTGATCAACCTGTTCATGATCATCATGGGCATGATCATGGATGACATCAGTTCCATGCTGATCGCAGCCCCGCTTTTGTACCCGTTGTTCATGAGCCTTGATGTGCATCCGTTCCAGATGGCCGCTATTATGGCCATTAACCAGGGCAGCGGCCAGATGACCCCTCCTGTGGCAACCAATCTGTTTACTGCGGCACGGGTATCCAATGTGCCGGTGTCGAGATTTGTGAAGTACTGTATTCCGTTTCTGCTTCTGGGCAGCCTGCCGGTTTTGTTGCTGGTCACCTTTATTCCGCAGGTTTCCCTTTTTCTGCCGGAACTGTTTTTTGGAAAATGATACTGCTTGAAATGAAGCAGTTTGTATAAGTGATAGTCATATAAATAATAAGGAGATTAAGATAATGGATCAAAAACCGACGGTCTGGTTGAACAATAGAATTATCCCATGGGAAGATGCCACGGTTCATGTGCTGTCACACGGAATGTCCAGGGGATCTGGTATTTTTGATGTGTTCGGTATTCACCCTCACGAAGGCCATGTCTATGCTTTCCGCATGGACAAGCACCTGGAAAGACTTGAGAACACTCTCCGCCTGCTCGACATGGAACTGAAATATTCTATGGAAGAAATTAAAGAGGCGGTTTGCAAGCTGACCCGTGAGAACAAATCCGGAAGAGGGATGGTTAAAATCATGGGTTTTTGGGCAGAAGAGGCCATTGTGAACCTCGTTCTGGATGCAAAGCTCGATGTGGCTATTTTTCCCGTTCCGCAGGCGATTTATATGCCCAACGGTCATCACGATTCCATAACCGCCTGTTTTTCAAAATGGCGTAAGCTCCATCCGGAAACCATCCCGGTCCAGGCCAAGGCCTGTGCCAATTATCTCAACGGCTACCTGATGCGTAAAGATGCGATGCAGCGCGGCTTTGACCTGGGCCTGAACGTAGGTACGGACGGGTTTGTGGCCGAAGGATCGGTTGAATCGGTATTTATTGTTAAGGACGGGGTAATAAAAACCCCGCCACTGGGAAGAATCCTGGCCAGCGTGACTCGGGATTCGATCCTCCGTGTCGCTGAGAATGAGGGAATGTCTGTGCAGGAAACCCATCTGGAAAAAGAAGATATTTATACGGCAGATGAGATGTTTACCTGCCATACCGGTATCAAGGTAGAGCCGGTAAGACGCTTTGAAGACAGGGACCTGCCAGCACCGGGGCCGGTAACGGCGAAGCTTGCATCATTGATGGACAATGTGATTACCTTTAAAGATGACCGTTATAGTGACTGGTTTCAAAAGCTGTACTAGAAACCATCTCAAAATAATCTTTTGAACGTATGGTGAGCAAAGCTCTTTTTTGAACTGTCGTCTGCTGAAAAATAAAATCCGCAGAGTATATGGAATACGCTTCTGGTTGCATTTTTCAGCATCCTGAAACTGATGCACTTGTAAGAAGTCCGAATTCACTATTTTTTTTAGAAGTAACATGCTGGAATCAGGTCTAAGGGATAAGAAGGGGGCGGGTTCTTTTCCGTCCCCTAAAGCCTGTATTATTTTTTCGGAACCAGAGAAAGTAGGACAGCGGATAGAACGAATCTATGAAAAAAAAGCTGAAATATGCACCATTGAAAAAAAAGAGACTCTACGAAGAGGTAGCTGAGCAACTGAAACAGACCATTTTCAATGGAGATCTGGAACCGGGTGATCAGCTGCCCTCTGAGCGGGAGTTGTCGGAAATGTTCGATGTGGGCCGTCCCACGATCCGAGAGGCGCTTCGGACTTTAAGCGTCCTTGGGCTTATCGAAAGCAATCCGGGATTCAAAGGATCTGTTGTGAAAAAGATTGAGCTCTCCCAGTATCTGGATGCCATGAGTGAACAGTTTACCTGGATGATCCAGGCAGATGAGCAGAGTTTTGAACAGATATCTGAAGCCAGGAAGTATATTGAACTGGGGATCGCCCATACCGTTGCCCAGCAGGCAGATGAAAAGGATTTTGCAGAACTTGAGCAGGATCTTGACAAGCTTGAAGCCTTGGTGGATAACCCGAAAAAATACCTTGAAGGTGCGGCGACCTTCCATCTCAAACTGGCCCGATTGTCCAACAACAGTATCTATCACATGATGTGGAAGCTGTTCTATGATATTTGTTTTAAAGGCGGGGCTACCATAAAAGATATGTATGATCCGGTTTCCCGGCTGCTTGAAGCCAATCGTGCAATGCTGGAAGCCATCAAGTCACGGGATCCGGATAAAATTGATAAGGCCATGAAGTTTCATGCGGAAATGGAACTTCCGCTCGACCGCAAAGTTTAATCGCGGATGCCATGAAGTTACGCCATTTACTGGTTAGCGTAACGGGATAACTG
>PDWJ01005097.1_pt1 | contig 11020 bp, 9 predicted proteins | sample 1430881 | NCBI WGS metagenome assembly PDWJ01 (sample SAMN01162460, study PRJNA174530) | Oral metagenome, whole genome shotgun sequencing project. | biome: Marine environment; feature: Marine mammal; material: Swab sample of the gingival sulcus; isolation source: swab sample of gingival sulcus... | reverse complement strand
CGCAATCCTTTTAGGGAAGGCCCCGGCCAATGGCGCGGTCTATACCACAGGGCGTCTTACCTCTGATATGGTGCTCAAATGTGCCCGTATAGGTATCCCAATAATCATGTCACGTACCGCGCCCTCCTCATTGGGCATGGCTATTGCGAAAAGAGCTGGAGCCACCTTATGCGCCTATGCCAGACCCGAGAAGCTCAATGTCTTTAATGAGCCATCCAGGATAGTGGGCTAAAAGTGGTCTGATAACAAACAAAAGAAGACTTATAGACAGATTAATGCCTATTTCAATGACAGCTCCTTACCGATATCCGTGCAGGCATGAATAAAACTCTGAACATCTTTTTCAGTCGTTGCCCAGGAAGTGACAAGACGAATAGCAGCATGGCTTTTATCCACCTTTTGCCAGACATAGAAATCAAATTTTTCAGACAGTCTTTCTATTGCTCTGCTGCTCATTACAGGGAAAATCTGATTTGTTGGTGATTCTATCCAGAAATCACAGCCTAACTCAGCGAGTTTTTCTGCCAGTAACTGTGCCATGTTGTTGGCATGTTCGGCCAGTTGAAAGTAGAGGTTGTTTTCGAACAACGCTTCAAATTGAATACCTAGCAGTCGTCCCTTGGCAAGCATTGCTCCACGCTGTTTGATAAGGTAACGCAACTCATCTCTTAGCCGAGGATTTCTCACCACCAGTGCCTCACCCAGCAAAGCCCCCATCTTTGTACCACCTATAAAAAAGGCATCTGTCAAAGAGTACACCGTTTTCAAATCAAGCATTGCCTCCTTACAAACAAGTGCCGATCCAAGCCTGGCACCATCAAGATAGAGCAGCAGATTTTTTTGTTTACAATATGCAGACACATTAGCAAGCTCATCTCGTGTATAAACAGTTCCCAGCTCGGTTGGATTGGAGATATATACCAATCGTGGCTTCACCATGTGTTCAAAATAATGCTCTTCGAGCACAGGGGCTACAAATGCTGGAGTTATCTTTCCCTGCTCTCCGATAACTGTAAGCAGCTTATGGCCGGTAGCTTCTATTGCTCCAGTTTCATGGGTTGCTATATGACCAGATGACACGGTTATACAAGCCTCATGTGGCCGTAAAAAGGAATGTATAGCTATAAGGTTGGTCTGGGTTCCACCTGAAATAAAATGCACTGCTGCCTCAGGATCACCCACAAGGTTTTGTATCAATTCTGCAGCATGCCGAGAATGTCTATCCAGACCGTATCCCTCTTCCTGATGATTGTTGTTACGAAACAAAGCCTCAAGAATATCAGGGTGAGCACCTTCACTGTAATCATTTTTAAAGCTGTACATGAACCTTTTTCACCTATATTGTTGGAGAACCAAAAAAAATTTATAAATATTGTGTTCCACCCGAAAGACAAATGATTTCACATTCTGCTTCCGCCATTTCACCTGCAGGAATTTCGACAGCAAAGGGCTGTTCACAGGAAGGTCTCAGGCAGGACATGAGAAGAATTGCAGGAAGAATAATAGCACCGATTAACCGTACAACTCTGTCTTTTTTCATGAAGTTTTCCCTTTTAAATCGAAATGTAAACAGGAAAGACCCTTCATCTGTTGGTCAACAGATGTTCTTTTCAAGTTGACACGAACACATTTTTACAATCACTAAAGAAGACTGTTATATGCCAGGGTAATAGAGAAAGTGGTCTCTTCAGAAAGGATACTGGTTACTGCAACACTACCGCCATGCGCTTCAACCACCGCCTTCACATAATTGAGACCAAGTCCCAGCCCCTGTTCGGTTCGGCTGCGATCACCTCGAAATAGACGTTCCCAGACACGATGAATCTCAGAGGTTGAAATACCTATGCCGTTGTCATGAAACGAGACAACCACCTCCGTTTCGGAGACTACAGCAGTCACCTCTATCCTGCCGCCTGGTCTGCCATATTTTATACCATTATCGATAATATTAGCCCATACCTGTGTGATTCGTGTTCTATCTACCTCTATTTTTATATTTTCATCAATATCCAGGTCAATGGAAATATCCTTTTCCAAAGCTACATATTCGTAGGTATTAACCACATCTGAAAGCGTTGCAACGAGCGAAACAACCTCCTTATGCAACTCCATCATCCCTGTTTCGGCCTCGGCAACACGCATCATTATATTCAGCATGGACAGCACATATTCTGACTCTTCCAGGCAGTCAGAAAGACCATCCCTGAGTCTGGCAATATCATCTGATTGCAGACTATATTCTGCAACAGAACGCAATCTGGTCATGGGAGTTCTCAGATCATGGGCAACATTATCGAGAGACTCCTGCATTTCCTGAACGAGCAATCTGTTCTGCCTGACGACTTCTTCTATTTGATAGTAGAGTTCATGTACCTCATCCACTAAATAATGATCATCGACTAAAGTCCTGCCACTCTTCAACCGCCCGGTAATGGCAGATAGCATTAGGTTCATACTCTTTTTCATAATCAAGCCGCATCCTAACGCTACCAGTATCGAAATACCGATAAAGCTAAGCATCCAAAACCGTACATCCTCATACAATGCCACAATCTCTGGAAACCTTTGCCCCCCCTGAACAAGCACAGAGTCCTTCGCTGTCACCGTGAGGATAACCCAATCACCTGTGGCTTCTTGTTCATCCAGACTGACCCAAACCAAAGAACGTGCTTCTCGAGGAGAGGGCAATGCCTGCAGCTTTTCATAGAGTTGCGGGTTTTCTGAAAAATAGACTTCATCCCCTTCTTTTATCAACCGTATAAAAAAAAGATTGCCGAAGCCTTCAGTTCCCCTCCTTTTTTCAGCAGCAAAAAAACCTGATTGTCTGGTTTCAATAAGTTTTGTAAGGCTCTTTTCCACTATATTGACACAGTAACGCTGCATCTTAAAACGCAGAAAAAAAGTGGAACTACTCAGAAAAACTGTGAAGCTACCGAACAGAAGAAGGGAGATAAAAAGATATTTCCTCCTGAAAAATAGCGATTTCAAAGGACGAGAAAATATCATACTGTTTTTACCGGTTATCGAAGAACATAGCCCATACCACGCACAGTATGGATCATTTTTTCAGGAAAGGCTTTATCCACTTTGTTCCTGAGCCGACATACCAGCACATCGACAACATTTGTCTGAGGGTCGAAGGAATAGTCATAAACTTTTTCCAGAATTGATGTCTTGGAAATAACTGCCCCGGGATTACGCATCATATATTCCAATAAGGCATATTCCTTGGCCGGCAGTTCAATACGCTGTCCATCTCTGAAAACCTCATGCCGAAGGAGATCCATTTCCAGCTTGCCAACAACAAGTTTAGTGGAAGCGGTGTTTGACTTGTCACGCCTGATCAAGGCCTGCACACGGGCAAGCAACTCAGAAAAGGAAAAGGGTTTTACCATGTAATCATCTCCGCCTCGCTGCAGTCCTTGAACCCGATCATCAACCGATTGTTTTGCACTGAGAATCAAGACCGGCGTTGTCACTCCATGCTCACGCATCTTTTCAATTATAGTCAACCCGTCAAGATGCGGCAGCATTATATCCATAATCGCCACATCATAGGGCTCGGTTAATGCAAGTGAAAGTCCCTCTGCACCGTCATGGCAGACGTCAACACTGTACCCTTCCTCAACAAATCCTTTTTTGATAAAGGATGCGATCTTCATATCATCTTCTACAAGTAACAAACGCATGTCTTTTCAAAATTCGTTTTCTTCTTTTATTCACACAAGCGCAATTACAGTTCCATTTCTTCCGGTTTTTCCTGCTGATAACTCGCAGGCCTCTCTATAAGAGAAGTAATCATTTGAGCAGCGGGTGCAACGTGCAGCTATACGAATCTTTTTCTGCTGTAACCCTGCTTTAACAAGCTGAGAAGAGGTAATTTCCCAGAAATCGAAATAGTTCTCACGTACCTGAAATTTCCAGAATTCTTCAGGGAGCTCATCTTTATAGTTTTTAAACTCCGCGCAGCATGGTCCTAAAGAAGGGCTGATGCCAGCAACAATATCTGCTGGTCTGCTTCCAAAGGTCTCAGACATCTTTTTTACAGTATACCCGGAAATATTGGCTGCACTGCCACGCCAGCCGCTATGTATCGCAGCCACCGCTTTTTGTATCGGGTCATAGAGGAGAATTGCCTGACAATCGGCATGACAAATCAACAATCCCACTCCCTGCTGACTGGTCATCAAGGCATCACAGTCGGGAAATTCTCTATCTTTGTTACTATCTCTGACCAATGCAACGCTCCGTCCATGCACCTGCCTTGCCGAAACAAGAAAACTGAGCCCCAGACATTTTTTTACACCATCCCTGTTCGCTGTAACCCTGACTGTATCATCTCCAACATGGTACCCCAGGTTATTTCCAGCGTATATCCCCACACTGTTTCCACCATGTCTTGAAAAACATGCATGCATTACTTCAGAGCCGGCTTCCGGCGGTAATACAGAAATTTGCATAATCATACTTGAGACATCATTTTTCATCAGAGCCGAACTGATACATTGCAGGATTACTTCATTGCACCTTTTACAGATACGTATTATCCTGATATACATTATTGTTCTGTTTTCTTTTCAGCAAAAAGCGCGTAAGAAATTCAGTTTTACCAGTAAAAGTCTATATAATAAATAACTGATAATAGAAAGAGGTATATATGAAAAAAGTAATTCAGACAGACGGAGCTCCAGCAGCCATTGGCCCTTACTCTCAGGCGATTGCAAGCAACGGCTTTTTGTTTATTTCAGGCCAGCTGCCAATTGACCCGAAAACAGGAAAGATGGTGGAAGGTTCCATTGCCGAAAAAACCCAGGCAATCCTGACAAACCTGGAAAACATCCTTAAAGAAGCTGGCGGAGACCTGAGTAGCATTGTTAAAACGACAGTATTCCTGACAGATATGAATGATTTTCCAATTTTTAACAAGGCATATGAGGTATACTTCACTACAGGAAGTAAACCTGCCAGATCAACGGTTCAGGTAGCAGCCCTGCCGCTGGGATCACCTCTTGAAATAGAGGCCATTGCCGTCATATAAATCGAGGAAAAATCCAGAGTGAGCCTGATCTGGATTTTTCCTCAGCCCAGAAGGCATCAAATTTTACAGTTGTGGCAGTGAACAGGTAAGCGAAGACTCCGGGTAAGCGAAGACTCTGTGGAGTTGTCAGGTCTCATCTCCGAATCTCTATTTTATAGATACCGGACTGGCCGCTTACCTCACCCGGCGGAATAGCACACATTTCGGTAAAACCACGTCTCTTTATTTCTACAGTGACAACAATCCACCAGAGGTGGACTGGCTCATCTACATTGAAGACTTCTTGAGCAGGACTCGCGATTCCTGGAGTCTCAGCAATATCGCCACCTGGCTGGTCTGCAAATCTAAAGCCTTTACAAACTGCAGGTACAGAGAAGATCTCTCTTCACGCTCCAGATTGAGTATAGCCTCTTGCAGAGGGATGCAAACTGACCTTGCGAAACCAGCAAACCAGTTTTTTCTATGCTATTTACAGCACCAGCTATAGGCGTTCTGAAACATCTGCATCCAGGGTGTCACCTCCAGGTCTGACATATCCTGGGGGATATAATGTGCCTGCCAGGCAAGAAAAGTTCGTTCCGGATGAGGCATCATTGCCAGATGTCTGCCGTCTTGTGAACATAACCCGGCAAGACCGTATACTGAGCCGTTGGGATTAAAGGGATACTCCTGGGTAGCCCTTCCCTCATCGTCAACATAGACAAGTGGGCTCATACCCCCGTCTATCACCTTTTTCATAACATTATCATCAGGAAAGATCAGACGCCCCTCACCATGATCGACATGGATACCAAAAACAAGATTCTCCATCCCCTTGAGCAGCATAGCCTTTGAGGCCTGGACCTTCACTGTACTCCACCTTGATTCAAACCTGCCGCTTACATTACGGACAAAACGCGGTTGCCTGTCAGCAGACATCCCCTGCCAGGGCACCCATCCTAAAAAACTGAACAGCTGGCAGCCATTGCAGACTCCCAGGGAAAAAACATCCTCTCGTTCGTAAAATGCGGTAAACATCCGTTTAAGCCGTTCGTTGAACAGTATGGTCGCTGCCCACCCTTTTGCTGAGGCAGGGACATCAGCATAGGAAAAACCGCCAACCGCTGCCAGTCCTCGGAAACCATCGAGATCAATTCGTCGTTCCAAAAGATCGGTCATAGTCACATCCCAGGGCTCAAAACCCGCCGCATAAAAGGCGGATGTCATCTCCCTGTCCGAATTGCAACCCTCATCCCGAAGAATGGCCACCTTGGGTTTATCCTGTCTGCTGAGGATATCACCAGGGGTCGGCCGCGGGGCAAAGGGAAGAATATACTGTGGTCCGGTACGTTGGAAAATCGCCCGTTTCTCCTCTTCGGCGCAGTCAGGGTCCATTTGCAGTCGCTCCAACTGATAGCTGGTCTCCTCCCAGATCTGCCTCAGTAGAAACATGGATTTATCTAAAACAGGCTCAGCATTGTAATAGACTGTGATTTGAGGTTCAGCAGTTGTTTTTCCCAGAATTTCATGAGGAAGACCTGCAAGGTCAAATTCATTTTTCACCTCTTCCAGGGTATCTTCACGCACCTCCAGTACAATGCCCAACTCTTCTGAAAACAGTGAGGCAACTGCAGACTCCCACCCCTGAATATTGACCTTGAATCCACAATTGCCACCAAATGCCATTTCCAGCAAGGTTGTTATCAAACCGCCATCACTTCTGTCATGACCGGCAAGGATAAGCTGCCTGTCTATCAGACGCTGTACCACATCAAAGCAGTGTCGAACAATTTCAGGATTTTGCATATCCGGTATATTTCTACCGATTTGATTAATGGTCTGGCCATATGCCGAACCACCCAACCTGTTGTTGTATCCACTGAGATCGATGAACATGAGAACGGAACCGCTTTCTTTTATATCCGGTGTAATAACCCTGGTGATATCAGGCATTGCGCCATACAAAGAAATCACAAGCTCACGGGGTGACTTGACAGTACGTCCATCGACCATAGTAGCCATTGAGAGGCTGTCTTTTCCTCCATCCACAGCTATTCCAAGCGGAATCATCACATCACGCATGGCCTTCGCTGCATCATAGATTGCCGCTCCCTCGCCTTTCAGCTTTGGCGCCCACATCCAGTTTGCCGAGCACTTAACCTGTTCAATATCTTCGACCCGTGCCCACATCAGATTGGTAAGCGCCTCTCCTACTGCCATACGTGCTCCAGCTTCCGGGTTGACAATCATTTTTAGAGGCTGCTCACCCACCGCCGTGGCAATACCTGTTTTGCCAAAATGACTCTGTGCTACAACAGCAACATTTGCCAGCGGCAATTGATTGGGCCCACAGCACTGCTGCTGAGCAATAAGGCCTGTCACCGCCCTGTCCACTTTGTTGGTTAAAAAACGCTTTGAACCAACAGAGACAAGACGAAGCACCTTGTTCAATGCGTCAAACACATCATGCTTCTTATCGTATGCAATATCTGTAAAAGCCCCACTGACCCGTTTATCCCTAAAGGTTTTCTGCGGGATATTACCGAGGAGCGCATTGATTTCAATATCAACCGGAGTGGTGTTATTTCTTGAATCACGAAGCACAAAACGCAGGTCACCTGTAACCTCTCCCAACACTTCACAGCCCACTTTTTCACGATCGCAGATTGCCTGAAACTGTGAAATATTTTCAGGACGAATAAGAAAACCGGCGCGCTCCTGATATTCAGAGACATACAACTCCAAAACAGACATTGTCGGGTCGCCAGTCCGAATCTTCCTGATATCCACCCAACCTCCGGATTCCTCGACAAGCTCCTTCAAGACATTGGCAGGACCGCCCGCTCCCTGGTCATGGATCACCTCGATCAGGGTACTATCACCCATCTCGTTGCAGGCTCGGATAACACGATTCATCTTCTGCTCCATCTCGGCATCACCACGCTGCACCGCATCAAAATCGAGCTCTGAAGCATTTTCTCCCTGGAGCATACTGGATGCAGCACCACCGCCAAAACCAACACGATAGGCAGGGCCGCCAACCTGAACAATGAGCATACCCTTTTCCTGGGCACCTTTTTCAGTTTGCGTCGAATCAATCTGGCCAACACCTCCAGTGAACATAATAGGTTTTAGATAAGCCCACCTTTCACCTGTAGGTAATTCCATATCAAAAGATCGGGTAAACCCCTGAATCAACGGTTCGCCAAATTTATTACCATAATCGGAAGCACCGTTGGAAGCCTCTATTTCTATTTCCAGAGGAGAGGCAAGGTTAGCAGGACGTGCATACTGGTGTTCCCAGGGGAGACTATAACCAGGGATGTTCAGATCTCCTACACAATAGCCTGCTGTACCAGCGATTACCAGACCTCCTTTTCCTGTCCCCTGTACATCGCGTATTCTTCCACCTGTTCCGGTTTCGGCTCCCGGAAATGGCGCAACACCTGTGGGGAAATTATGCGTTTCTGCGGTGAGAAGAAGATCATAATGAACCTTTTTTTCGACAAATCTTGATACAATTCCAGGTTTTTCAGGAAGTATTGTGGTAATTTCATAGCCAGCTATCACGCTGGAGTTATCTTTAAAGGCAACAACGGAACCTTTAGGATTCGCCTGCAATGTATCGGTGACAAGCTGAAAAAGCGGCGCTTCCTGTTCTCTGCCATCTATGACAATCTTTCCCTTAAAAAAGCCATGCCGGGAATGCTCCGAGTTAGCATTGTTCAGGTCCATAATCTCAACAATGGTGGGATTACGCCTCTGTTTCCCAACAAAATAATCATAATAAAGTTTACGATCCCACTCATCCATTGATATTCCAGGAATTTCATCGAAGGCAGACACCCCCCTCCCCATCAGATCAATTTCATAAACATCCTCAGGGACAATCGAAGTCTCAAAACTGGTAAGAGGCGCTGCATAAAGACACTCCGTCATACGGTCATGGTTTTGGGCAATAAAACTGTCGATCTCCATCTCTTCAGGAACCAGATGGCATCTTGATCTCTCAATCCGAGTAATACTATCAATGCCCACAGACTTGCAGATAGACACCATATTTGCCGACCAGGCCGTGGCAAAGTTCAACCTCGGCCCTATTTCAACAACCCTGTTCCCTGTCAACACAGGTTCTACTGCAACGGTATCAGGCCGAAAACCGTCAGCGAGAATCAACCGAAGACAATACAGTTCATCCTCAGTTAACGTTCTCAATGATTCAACATTGAAACAGTACGCCTTCGTATCGCCCACGGCTCTATAGAGCCTCACGATGGTGGGTTTCATTGTGTTTTCCTTTGTCTAAAGTCTATTTGTATTTTTGAAATCCCTGACAACCATCTTGCACTCTGTTTTTCACTGCTGAAATCAGAGGTGATCATTAAACCATACTCTGAAAATTTCGCAAAGAAAACATGGTGGTTTATCATGGAATATTGGCGAAAAGGTTTATCTTCCGGCAAGACACATGCTCTCAAGCGCAGGCCCCACCTTATGCCAGTCCACACAGGGTTTTGCAAACCCTTCAGGGTAGATCAGGGGACAGCCAAAAGCCGAATCATCAACATAGACATCAGCATATACTTTTGGGCTCGAGGTCCAGCTTTGCTGAGAAGGGTTTTCGTTCACGGCATAGAGTGGCACTCCAGCCTCAAAAAGATATTTTTTCGCTGCTGTCAGTGCGGTTTTAAAAACTGTACTGTCAGAACGCATAGTGTACAAAATTATTTTTGCCCCGCACGTATCGAGTCTCTTCAACCATGTGATCGCGCCAGGAACCGGCTGCCCAATTTCAGGAAATCGATGATCCACAATGGTACCGTCAAAGTCTACGCATATGATCATATATCCCCCAAACAGTATCTCTTCATATTAAAAAGCCTTGCTCCGGTATACCAGATCATTACCTTGCCGGACAGTTTCACAGGCAGGTCAACAGGGACTTCCCCGGACGCAACGCACTTCATCCATTCCCTTGAAGGCAAAATAGCAAAAGACTACAAGATTGTGAACAAAAACTGTCTTGGAACCTGGGAAGAAGATGGTTTTTCTCTTCTTTTTTTCTTGAGCTTGCTCTGAAAATCCTTTGTAACGTTTCGGCCCTGCAGTCCAAGACTGTCTGATTGCACTATATGAGCTGAAGAGAACAGTGGGAAAACTCTGCACTTAGAGTGAGCAATTATTGTTCTCATCCACTTCAACATCCTCATGATTTTTGTTTTATTACCGCAATAACATATACGTAAAATCATGGCACACAGATTGCTAGCAAATATGTTTGAGAAGATCAGCTTCTGGATAACGAATCATAGGAGAGACAGCCATGAAAAATTTCAGTTTGCCCTTATTTTTCCTTTGTTTTCTCATCATTCCTATACAACCACAGACATGTTTGGGAACAGACGACCAAAAGATTCGCAAAATTCCTCCAGACATCTTTCCGGCAAAACTTGAATCCTATGTTAACAATCTGGTGTTCACAGGAACTGTTAAAGAAATACCCGGTGGAACAGCACTCGTGACTACATCAAATACCTATATTCTCGGTGGCGGTAACTTTAGTGGAATCGTCGGCAGGGAGGTAAATATCATAGGTAAGGTTGTAGCCGAAGGATCGTTTGAAAAAATCATGGTCTCGCATATTCAGCTGGCCAGACAATAAAAATACTTATTTCAGCTTATCAGGAGAAAGGATATATGTATTACCTTCTCTTCTAACCCTGACTGAATGGGACGTGGTTTAGTACCTCCAGGAGGGGATATTCGTTCCTTGTTGGCTTACGTCACTCAGTCATTATCAAAACACGTTTATTTTCTTATTTTTTACGAGGAATTTTGGCCAGTAGAGTACTCATCCGAATGCCTTATGACCAATTTGTTGGAATTTAAAATATTCTATAATAACGGCTCTTTTGAAAAATGAGTGGGTAAAATGTTCATTTCCATTGTAAATTACCCACTGGTCTTGATGCTTTTTCTTCATTCCAATTATCCAATAGTTTT
>PDWJ01005096.1_pt1 | contig 11021 bp, 11 predicted proteins | sample 1430881 | NCBI WGS metagenome assembly PDWJ01 (sample SAMN01162460, study PRJNA174530) | Oral metagenome, whole genome shotgun sequencing project. | biome: Marine environment; feature: Marine mammal; material: Swab sample of the gingival sulcus; isolation source: swab sample of gingival sulcus... | reverse complement strand
AAAATGTGAGGTGTTAGAACCTTTTCATAAAATTTATAAGAGCCGTTAATAAATTTCACGTTTTGAAAAATAGTATTATCATCGCCTCTCTGGATGACAGCAAGGGGCGATGACACGGCGGGGCGGGAACACGTAAAAACAGCTAGTTTGGGTTTAGTTTAAACCAAAACTAGCTGTTTTTTATATAATACTATCTCTTAAGATTTACAAGTTCTTGTAAAATTTCATCTGATGTTGTTATTACCCTAGTGTTTGCCTGAAAACCTCTTTGTGTGATAATCATTTCAGTAAATTGCCTTGACAAATCGACATTCGACATCTCAATAGAGCCCGGAACAAGTGAACCGAGACCAGCTGTTCCCGCTATACCAAATTTAGCAACACCTGAGTTGACAGTATCTAGAAACAGGTTTGAACCGACTTTTTCAAGACCAGGATTGTTGTCAAAGTTTGCCAGCAGTATAGTTCCCAGTATGTCTGTCTCACCGTTTGTAAAGTTACCTACGATTTCACCAGATGGTGAAACATTAAATGTCTCTATTGTTCCTGCACCATTACCGTCGACTTTTTTGCCGTTTGCATTGCCCTCTTGAGGATAGTGAGTGAGCATCCTAAACGCATTAATCTTAGGATTTACTGCATTGTTTATCAATGTGATTTCAGCGTTTACCGTACCCGCTCTTTTCACAGCGAACCTCAATTTATTCGTGGAATCTAGAACTTCTGTTCCACCAGAAACCATACCTGTCGCATTGTCAATACTTAAACCAGAATAAATGCCTAAAAATTGACCCTTCGCATCAAACTTTGCATAATTCACATTGGTATCAAACGAAGCACCAACAGGCGTAGAAGCATCTGTGGCGACATTTACAGGTGTCAACAACCCAAGTTTTCCATCAGTAAATGGTGCTCCTGTTTCTGCATTTACAAGGTTTGGACTCTTAAACTGAATCGCTCGATATGAGCAATCACTTCCATCGAGCTTTTGACCAAAGTTAATCGTAATACTATTAACCCTACCAAGGTTATCGTATACATCCATCGATGTAGAATAAGCTACATTATCATTAAGCGGATCATATTTGTCATCATAGTTTACATTGCCAGATATTTCAACCGTTGTTGTTGATGTACCTGTAACAGTAGTCGTCTTATCGATTCGGATTGGTTTGCCGTCTTGACCCAGTACTTTATAACCGTTAGGCATCGTCAAATAACCCATCCTATCGGTTGTAAAATTACCAGCTCTAGTATAAAACTTTTTTTGGTATGAAGGATCATTTGTCACGACAAAAAAACCACTTCCATTTATCATTAAATCTGTAGGTCTGTCCGTTCTCTGAGGCGTACCACGAGTGTGGTCGACATCTATCGCCGCAACACCTACACCTAGTCCGAGTTGCTGAGGGTTTGTTCCACCCACTCCCCCTTGCGGAGAGCCAGCACCTTTTACCGTTTGCGAATATACTTCTTCAAAAGACATATAACTCGACTTGTATCCAACCGTGTTTACGTTGGAAATGTTGTTACCGATGTTGTCCATCTTTGCCTGATGCACTCTAACTCCCGAGACACCAGAAAACATAGCTCTCATCATAATATTGACCTCCAATTATGTAATTGTATAATTGGCGTTGAGTTGATGTAATCCGTCATTCATACATCATAGCTTCCGTTAGGTCCAGCTATACTAATACAACGCCGTCTATGTTTGTAATAACTCTTGTTTCTAAGTCGTCTAGTTTTGCAGCAGTTACTATAGTTTTAGACTTGATGTTAGTAATCAAAGCATTGTTATCCATGATAATCAGCGCATCTTTTACACCCTTTTTTTCAGCTTTTTCTATAGCACCATTTATCTTAGACATATTCATATCGGATAGACTTATATTCCTCATTTCGAGTCTCTTTTCAGCGTGCTTGCTAATTTTGACCTCTGACGCCTTTTCATCGAGTACCCTTCTAAAACTCTGAGCATGTTGATTGACTCTCACGCTCTGGTTAGAGGACGTATTCTTTTTGCCTATCTTGTCGAGGATAGCGCTGTTATTTGAAATTCTATTTGTCATTATCATCACCCTCTACTCATAAGCACTTTTCGCCTTATCAGCGTTCAAGCTATCAGAAATCTTCTTTAGTTCCGCCAGTATTTGGTCTAATTTCTCCGAGTTATTCGCATTTTGATTGGAAGAAGCACCCTCAAGCACTGCTTTTTTTATCGAGTCCAAACTCTCTTCAAAATTTGATAATCTCTGATCCATTGATTTTAGCTCTTCTAGCGAACTAAACTGAGCCATCTGAGCTATAAAATCCTGATCTTTTAATGGTTCAAGCGGATTTTGGTTGGTGAGCTGAGCCAGCAATATGTGCATAAACTGATCTCTTCCCATGCTCTGATTTAGCTTTAATTCTGAAAACTGTGTGTCCTTTTCCAAATTGTCTAATACTTTTTTCTGATCTTCTGTCAAAACACCTTTTATGTCCTTTTGACTTTCATCAGATTTTGCCGCCGCAACGGTTGACTTCTTAGGTTGAGATCTCCCTACATAACGATGGACGTTATTTACTGTATTTACGTTCATATCTCCTCCTATGCCAAGTGTTCAAAACTCGAGCCATTTACAGCTGATTCAAGTGATTTGTTGTATCGATATATCATCATGTCTAAATCATCTTCTCTTTCAATAGTAAGTGGCGCTTTTATCCTAGAATCAGTTTTTTCCTCTGACCCATCTCTATCGCTGCCGACATCGACGCTAAACGTCATCTCTGAAAAGCCCTTGTCCTTTAAGCTAGACTTTAAATCTTCCAGACTCGACTCTATCGCCTCTTTGACCACTTGAGACTCAACATTCATCTTGGCTATAACCGTTTCTTTGTGCACTTCAATTTTTAGTTCTACTTTACCAAGTTCCTCTGGTTTTAACCTTATAATCATCTCTGAGCTCTCGCCTACCTTCATAGGCTTCTTCGCTATCTGGGCGCTTAGCTGCTCAAAAATATGTATCCTCATATTTTGTTTTATTTGGTTTTGGGTTTCCGTCTTTTCCTTGACTTTGCCACTATAATCCGCTTCCAATTCTCTGTTAGACTCAGCGCTAATCTCTTTTATCAAAGAGTTTTCATTTGATTCGCTGGCTTTCGTAAAGGTTGCTTTAGCATCTGCCTTTGACTTTGACTTTTGAGTTAATTCTAAGGCATCTTGCTTTAATACTGGCTTTTCTACTTCTTCATCGTCAGAAACAGTATTTTTATCTGCTGCAGCCTTCGTAGTTTGAATTTCATCCATAGCGAATTTCATCTGATTTGTCTTTCTCACATCGAGCATTTCACCATTCATACTACTGACAAGCGTTTCAACCCTATCTCTTAATTCTGAAAACGTAAAGCCGTCATTTTCGCTTAATCTTCCTAGCCTCTTTGCCATCTCAGCAAAATCTGCCACTAAGTCACGAGACTTATCGGTCAACGACTTTGAATTTTCCTCGACGAGTTTTATCAGATTCTGTAATCCATCCAGATGACTCTGTATCATTTTTTGCAGTTCTAACTTCATCTCTGTACTCAGCATATTTACATCGATGTCTAAGCCCTCTACAAGACTAAAATCAACCTTATGAAACACATCAGAAGTTAGCTTATCACCTTGGGATTTATCGCTGAAATCATTGAATAACATTTCTAATAAGCTAATAAATTCGTTGAGAGCCTCCTTCATCGCATCGAGTTCAGAGAATATATTTTCTGACTTTTGAACTTCTGCGACTTCTCCTTCATCTGGCGATGTCTTTTCTGTCTTTACTGCGCTGGTTTTGCTGAGTTTTTGCTCCGACTTAACCTTGTCCTTTAGGATTTCCTCCTGTATGGTCTTTACTTTTTCTGAATCAACCTTCTCCTCTCTATGGACATCGATATTCTTAGCCGAGGCTTTTTTACTTCTACTCAACAGTTCTTTTTGCCCATTAACCGAACTGTTTGTCCTATCACTCCTTTCTCTAATGACACTTTTAAATGACCGTTCTCCCTTCACCTTGCTCACTTTAGTTCTGTTGTTATAACCACTAGAGCTAGCATACGATGTGTAGGAGGTGTTTAGTACATCTAAGCCTTTATCCATTTAGACCTCCTTATTCGAGGTTTGGTAAAGCTAATTTAGTAAAAATTTCTGATGATAACCTATTGTCTAAATTCGACAGTATATTTGCCGTCTTCTTATCATCAAATCCCTTTAAGAGTTCAATGGCTAATTCTTTATCGGTAATCTCTATTGTCTCACCATTGGATAGTTCATAGACTTTTTTATTATCACTGCCCCAATACAGCGTCTTTACTGTCTGAGCTAACTTTTTATCATCTAGTTCGCCGTATACTCTTTTAAGGTTGGTTAGGTTATCGGCAAATTCCTTATAAATCTTTAGCGATAAAATTAAATCTTCTGAAATTTTATCTTTTCCATTTAATAATTTTTCACGCTTCTTGACATCGCTTATAATACTCTGCTTAAATTCGACGCTATCTATTTTCGACAATACGAGACCCGCCTTTTTTGGTCCCATGTATCGGTAGATGTCTGCTAATTCGGTCGGCTTATACTTGCTACCTGGGCCTATTAGCGTAGACAGTTCTTCAGGGGTCTTCGATGCCAAGAGTTCAGCTGCCTCTTTTGCAAGTTTCATCGAACTCATCTTCGCAAGTAGCTTTGTCTCGTAATCATAGGACTTTTCCTTATCCATCTTATTAAATATGATTTCTCTGTCATCCTCTTTAAGGTAAGACATAATCATTAGAACATCGTCTTCACCCAAATTTTCAAATATTCTTGCCACCTTGTCATAGCCTGACAAATCAGCATCTATCATTGCCTGTATTGCTTTAATTTTCTCTGCATCAAGTAGCTTTGAGATGAGTTCAGACTCCTCTCTGATGTCGTCGGCATTTTCTTGTTTTATCTTTTCTAACGTCTCTTGAAGTGGACTCTCTGAGAGTTCTGACTCCCTCACAAGTTCTAATAGTCTCGACGTCTTATTTGGATTGAGTCTCATCATCTGCTTGATAAGAAGTTCATACGTTTTTTCATCCTTGGCCTTTTGAAGCTGGAGCTTATCGACAGCTCTTTCATCTTCATAATCCAGTATATAATTTGCCACCTCTAAGATTTGACCTGATATTTCCTCTGTGGTAGGCTTGTTCCTAAAGCTCTCCCCAAGCGAACCAGGAAGGTACTTTAACACGTCATCCGTCATCTCCTTGACTGGATCCACAAAGAAATATAAAATACCTATGGCTATAATAGGTATAAATAATATAATCAAAAGTACTTTAAGAAATTTTTTCATCTATGCCTCTCCATTATCAAGTTTAACGTCTTTGCTAAAATTGTAGCTTACCACTTCATCTATCATCTTTTCAAATTGTTTTTCTTCATTCTTTAGGTAGTCTATTCTATCTTTTTCCTTAAGCTTTTCAAGTTTTTTGACCTCTATGTTTGCCTTTTTCAGATGCTCTCTAGCTGCAGATAACTCTTCATCAATAATCTCAATATCTTTATGGAGCCTGTTTTCTTCCCTTAGGTACCATATTTTAGAGGAATTATAGGCTTTTAACTTAGAAACACTGATGCCCTTCTCGAGCTTATCCACGTGCTTCTTATTAAACGCTTCCTTTCTAAGATAAAATCGTTTTAGTTCTCGTTTTTTTTCAGCGAGCTCGGCAACTTTTTCGGCGAGTTTTTTCTTCCTGAACTCTTCCTCGTCCTTTTTTAGCGCTAAAATCCTTTCATATTTAAAGTGAAACGCCAAGTTACTCCACCACCTCTATCATCTTTTCGACCACTTCTTCAAAAGTGCTCTTTTCATGCACTTTCTGTTTTAAAACGCTGTTTAATGCATCTATCTTATCTACGGCATTATCGATTTTTTCGCTACTACCTCTTTCATAGGCACCTATATTTATCAAGTCTTCAGACTCCCTATAAATCGATAGAAGCTCTACGAATTTTCGAGACGCTTCAATGTGGTCATCTGAAATGATATTAGGCATTACCCTACTGATGCTCTGAAGCACGTCAATCGCGGGATAATGCGCCTTGTGAGCCAGCTTTCGAGAGAGGACAATATGCCCATCCAGTATACCTCTTATCGCATCTGCAATAGGTTCGTTCATATCGTCGCCATCCACGAGAACAGTGTACAGCGCCGTAATCGATCCTCTATCTGAATTTCCAGCTCTCTCTAATAACTTTGGAAGTTTGGCAAATACAGAAGGCGTATAGCCTCTTGCTACTGGCGGTTCACCTACCGCTAAACCAATCTCCCTCTGAGCCATAGAAAATCTAGTCAATGAGTCCATCATCAGCATGACATCGAGGTTGTTATCTCTAAAATACTCTGCGACACTCGTGGCAAGAAGCGCGGCATTGACCCTAACGAGCGCAGGTTTATCGGAGGTGGCTACTACGACTACCGACCTCTTTAACCCCTCTTCACCGAGGTCGTTTTCAATAAACTCTCGTACTTCTCTGCCCCTCTCTCCGATCAGAGCAATGACGTTTACATCGGCTTTGGTATTCCTCGCTATCATACCCATAAGCGTAGACTTACCGACACCAGAACCAGCAAACACACCAATTCTCTGCCCTCTACCTACGGTTATTAGTCCATCTATCGCCCGAACACCTAGCGTTATCGGTGTTTCAATCTTCATCCTCGTGAGTGGACTTGGCGGATCGGTATCCACTGGGTACCTTATCTTTAGGTTAAGACGTGAACCACCATCTATTGCCTTTCCCGTACCATCGATAATCCTGCCCAAGAGGTCATTGCCCACAAATACACTGTGAGCATAACCGCTAGCATAGACTTTAGAACCTGGACCAACGCCTACCATATCGCCGAGCGGCATAAGTAATACTTTGTCACTGCTAAAGCCTACAACCTCGGCTTCAATCGGTACAGAAGAAGTCAACGGATGTATTTCACAGACTTCTCCCATCTTGACCTGCGGGCCTTCTGATTCTATCGTCAGTCCAATTATCTTGGTAACCCTGCCAATAAACCTAAGTGTTGTCGCCTTTTCGACTGCTTCAATAAATTTATTTTTCATGTTCTTTGCTCGACAGTTCATTTAACAGGACACCTCTTAGTATTTCCAGCTGAGTACTGACGCTCGCATCAATACTGCCAGATGGCGTGTCCACAACGACCGAACCTTCCTCTAAGGAGTGGTCAATCGTAATATCTAGATTTTCAATTCTCTCAGCCATAGCTAGAATTTTTGGCCTTATGAGATTGGCGTTGGCAAAGTCGGCATCGGAAACTCTGATAATGATATCTCTTGCATACGACATACTATCCATAGCCTGAGATATAAGAGCTTCCATATATTCGCTTTTTTCCATTTCTTCTCTCAGTATTTTTTCAGCTATCGCCATGACAATATCTATCATCTCAGCTTCTTTGTCAACTAAAAAATCCCTGTTTTTCCTATTTATCTCTTCTTTTATTTCAAGCGCTTCTGCTATGACTGCATCCGCATCACTTCTACCCTGCTGAAATCCAGCCTCATAGCCTTCTTCATACGCCCTTTTTTTGGCATTTTCATATACATCATTGGCATTTTTTAGCGCCTCCGCCTCTATTTCATTGGCAGATATCTTAGCTTCGCGTATAAATTCATCAGCCCTGTCCTGCGCTTTATCCATAATATCAATGGCTGCTATTTCCGCTTTTTCAAGGAGATCATCCGCATATGATTTGTCATCAGCATCGTTATCTTGTGCTGAATCCAGTGGTCTAGCAGAAGGACTTTGCCCCTGTGTATTTGCTGAAAAATACTCATCCTTACTTACAAACAAATCCTGACTAAGCTTGTAGACATCCCCTTTTAATACACTACTTGATTTAATGAGTTTAGACAATTATATCATCTCCTCCACCTCTGGAAATAACAATTTCACCTGCGTCTTGAAGCCTTCTGATAACTCCGACAATCTTCTGCTGAGCTTCTTCCACTTCCTTCAAACGAATAGGCCCCATGTACTCCATGTCCTCTCTGAGCATATCTGCCATACGCTTTGACATATTGGTAAAGATAAACTCTTTGAGTTCATCCTTGGCAACCTTAAGTGCAACGGCAAGTTCACTGTTTTCAACCTCTCTGATAAATCGCTGAACGTATACCGAATCGAGGTTGAGTATATCTTCAAAGACAAACATCTTCTGTCTAATTTCATCCGCTAATTCTGGCTCCTCTATTTCAAGAGTTTCCATGATAAACTTCTCCGTCGTCCTATCTACCGAGTTTAATATGTCAACAATAGACTGAATACCACCTGTTGAAGCAAAATCTCTTGTAACCATAGAAGAGAGTTTTTTCTCGAGGACAAACTCTACTTCCTTAATGACTTCAGGCGAAGTCGCCTCCATCGTCGCTATTCTCTGAGCGACATCAGCTTGTTTCTCCTGAGGAAGAGAGGACAAAATAACACCTGCTTGATTCGCATTCAAATACGATAATACAAGCGCCAACGTCTGCGAGTGCTCGTTTTGTATAAAATTTAAAAGCTGAGTGGCATCAGCTTTTCGCACAAAGTCAAACGGTCTAACCTGAAGGCTAGATGTCAACTTGTTGATAATATCTGTGGCTTTTTGAGCACCCATCGCTTTTTCGAGAACCTCTCTCGCATAATTGATACCGCCTTCCGACATAAACTCTTGTGCAAGGCAAATCTGATAAAATTCCTCCAAAATGTTTTCTTTTTCTTCAGGCGAAACAGTTCTTACGTTTGCAATTTCTAGTGTTAATTCCTCAATCTCTTCGTCTTTAAGATGTTCAAATAACTTTGCAGAATATTCAGGTCCTATTGCCACTAAGAGTTGAGCAGCTTTTTCTCTTCCACTTAACTTATCCACTACCTAGACCCCCTATTCCTCATTCATCCAAGACTTTAATAGCTGAGCTACTATTTCTGGACTTGTATCAATAAACTTCTCTATCTGGTATCTTGGGCTAGACTTGTCTTCTTCACCCATAGATAGTTCTTCAAGTTCGCTCTGCTCTTCCAGTATTTCGTTGACAACTTCTTCTGTCTCCTTCGTCTTTCTCTTGAGGAAGATGACAAGACCTACGACTGCTAGTAAAACGAGCACACCAATTACGGCGAATACCCAAAGAGGAAGCCCTAGGAATGTTGCCGCTCTAGGTTCTAGCTGTATAAGAGGCTCTTCGAAAAACTCCTTGGCAAGCACCTGAACGTTCTTAGATTCGTCCATACCCGCAGCTGACCTCACAAGGTCAATGAGCTTTAGTCTATCATCTTCTGTCAGCGTCTCATCGACTAGGGTTTTCTTGTTGACAATGACTGCCACCGAGATGTCGACAATCTGTCCTTTTGCCTTCTCCAGTTTTTCAACCGTCTTATTTAATTCATAGTTTAATATACTTTGAGATTTTTCATAGTCCTTCTGTCCAATGTCGCCAGTTGGGTATTGCGGCGTATCCGTTGTGTTGCTGTCCGTTCCAGGTGCGCCTCCCTCGTTATCATTATTGACCCGCTCTCTCAGCTCATTACTAGACCTAACCAACCCCTGAGTAGCGCCTTCGACAGGAGGGCTAAACTTTACAATTTCAGAAACTCTGCCATTAAAATCAAGTTTTACGCTCGTATTGACCTTGACATTGCCCTCGCCATAGATATTGGACAAAAAGTTTTCCAAATCCTTGTTGATTCTTCTCTCCGTCGTAACTTTAAGTCCATCTTGTGCTTCCATATCATAGTTGTCATCTTCTTCATCGACCCTCTTATTCAATCTGACACCCGACTGATCCACTATCGTGATATTGTTTGGATTTAAGCCCTTTACAGAATCGCTAATAAGACTGACAATACCGCTCACCTGCTCCTTTGTCAGTTTTTCTGAACCGCTTAAAGTCAAGACAACAGATGCCTTTGATACATCGTCTTCAAGGTTCAAAAACGTAGAAGACTTCTTAACATAGAGGTTTACTATAGCATTTTCAACGTTTTCAAGCGATATTAGCGCTCTCTCCATTGAGCCCTCTTTCGCTTGAAGCATCAGTTCATTCTTTGTCTCCTGATCCATTGTAATGCTGAGTTTTCCAAGGAGGTCATCATAGGTGAATATTTGAGGACCCGAAAAGCCAGCCAAGGACAACTGCATCCTCGCTGAATCGATTTCATCTTCAGGCACAAGGACTGTAGATGCATTGTTTTCAGTTTTCCACTGAATGCCTACTTCTGTCAACTTTTGTGTTATCTTTGCGCTCTCATCAGTTGGCAGCCCACTCCCGAGAACCGCATAATTTGTCCTTGTCAATACAAAAATTGAAAAAGCCAAAATAAACACTACAATCACTAGTACGCTTATTCTGACAATTTTTTGATTTTTGCTAAGCTCGCTATAATAATTTTTAAACCAATCTCTTAGTTTATTTAACCTCTCAGCCATTTTTACCCCTTGTTATATCTGTATCCTCGTCAAATCTTTATATGCTTCAACAACCTTCGTCCTGACTTCCATTGCAAAGTTCAAGGTTATCTCTGCTTTTTGCGCCGCTATCATCGCACTGTGTATATTGTCTATCTTTCCGCTCGCCAAAGCCGAGTCCAGTGCATTAGATACTTTTTCAGCATTGTCCACCTTATCTATTGCGTCAGAGAGAAACGAAGAAAAAGAAAACTCCTTTGCCTTTACTTTGTTATCCGCTATAGAATTTATAAACCTTGTATTATCACTTACATTACTTATCTTCATAACCATATCTACCTATTATTATTTACCAATCTCAAGGGCTTTCATCGCCATACTCTTTGCACTGTTTAACACGGTAACATTCGCCTCATATGACCTAGAAGCAGCAATTAAATTGACCATTTCCGTTACCGTGTCGACATTGGGCATGAGAACATAGCCGTCTTCGTTTGCATCGGGATGAGAAGGATTGTATACTGATTTGAAAGGTGTCATATCGTCTTTTACATCCGATATTTCAACACCTTC
>PDWJ01005095.1_pt1 | contig 11023 bp, 7 predicted proteins | sample 1430881 | NCBI WGS metagenome assembly PDWJ01 (sample SAMN01162460, study PRJNA174530) | Oral metagenome, whole genome shotgun sequencing project. | biome: Marine environment; feature: Marine mammal; material: Swab sample of the gingival sulcus; isolation source: swab sample of gingival sulcus... | reverse complement strand
GTACCTCCGTTAAGGGGAAGATCGTTATGCTGAAGCCTTTCAACTACAGTATAACATGAGCTAGTTAACCCTACCGGACATACGCCCTAATCGGAAATACTTGCATGCAGTTCTTCTGCCCAGGGGATTGATCGAAACCATGAAATGAATTGCTGGTCGCACTGAATGTACCTCTGTTTTTCAGGCTACCTTCTCTGCAACAGCGTTCCCGCCGGAGAGGCCTGCCTGACAAGGGCAGTCTTCGCCCTTTGCTCGTCCATAGCCCGAATCTCTTCTCGACGCAGGTGGTACCAGGTTTGGAAGCTTTGGGGGAACGCATTGTATTTGAATATATGGAAGTCCAACACACTGCCCAGGATGGCGCTGGCTCCGGCTGAGCCTGGGTGCATATTTAGTCGAAATTCAAGCCTGCCCGCTGACATTCCGTGTAGCTGTTTTTGTTTCTTTTTTTCTTAAAAATGAGACAAACTGTTCATGGGGAATCCAGACTACATTTTCACTATCATTGAAAGGGTACTATGGCATCTGAGCTTTATACAGCCTGCTTTCGGTTTCATTTGAAAATGAACACCCCCGTGTTTTTGCCTGAGTATAAAGGGTCTACTTTTCATGGAGGTTTCAGCCATGCTCTGGAACAGGTGAGCCCTCAGTATCGGAAGGTTTTTTTTTCAGAACATCCAGGAAAAACAAATCCCTTTCTTCTTATACCTCCGCTCACAACTAAACGTCATCTGCAGCCGGGCGATAGCCTGCAAGTAGGGATTATTGTTTACGGGGTGACACATCTCTTCCCTATCATTTTCGCAGCCTTGGAAAAGCTCGGTGAAAAGCTGGGGATTGGTGCAGGGCAGGGAAAATATGACCTTATTTTAGTAGAAGAACTGACCACCCAGGGGGAACGAGTTTTATTTGCCGATGGTACATGGCATCGAAAATGGCAGGGAACAGCCCTCTCAGAGCTTTTTGCCCTTGAAAATGGATTGGACGTTGGCCAAGTCTGTATCCGAACCCTCACCGGGATCAGGCTGAAAAATAGAGGGGCATTGCAACGAACGCCGCCACCGTTCTGGCTTTTCCTCGATCGTCTTCTTGGGCGTTTAAACTCCCTTCTTTTTTTTTATGGGGAGGGAGAAATTGTTCCCGTTACTGTGAAAAAAGAACTGCTGCTTGCCGCCAATGCGATCACCCTTAACAAAACAGAAACAACAGCCTGCTGGCGGGAATGGCAAAGGCCACCTAAAAACGGTCGCCAGAATATGAGCTTTGGCAGTATTCAGGGAGACATTGTTTACAACGGATACCTGACTCCATTTTTGCCCTGGTTGCAAATTGGCCAATGGATAGGGGTTGGGGGAAAAACCAGTTTTGGGCTTGGACTGTATACTCTTGTGCAGGGAGAAAGGTAATGGTTGCTTTTAATAAACTTATTTGTGGTAATCCGGAGGAAAAGGTAGCTGTATCCACTGGAAAGCCAGCCTCATCAACTCGCTTTGTTTTCCCTTTTTCATATACTCTGGAATTAAGTCAGGTTGAAAAGGGGGAGCTCGTTTTTATTGAAAATAGGGGAGATGATGAAATATGGCAGGCTCGAAAACGGTATTTTACCCATGAAACCTCTGAGATCCTTTTTTCGAATACTAAGTGGTTTCAGATAGAACCAAAGACATGGGAATCCAGCACATGGAGAAAGGGTGATCCTGTTTATCTCTATCCAACTTTTTCCCCTGATCAGGCAGAGAAAAAGGAGAGAAAAGTACAGATTTCCATGCTTCCCCCGCAACTAGTTTTGTTTGAGTATCAAGAAAAGAAAAAAGGGGAGGCTGATCAAGATGGTCGCCTACAGTCCGGATTTCTGCTCCTTGATATTTTTTTCCCGGAAGTGAAAGGAGTAGATGTTTATCTCGAGGATATGTTGTTGTTGAATGAGCTGTTCAGGTATTTTCAGCGGCCCTTTCCCGGTCATGAAATAACTTTTAACAAGGTGCTGAGGGATGTTCCTGTCAATTACGAGGGCGAACGGAAGACTGTCAGTAAGAATCTCAATAATCTTAAGGCCTACCAGGATCGCTGGCTTAACCTGTTGGAGGTACCGATTAAAATTTCTGGGGAGAGCAGGCTGCGTACAATTGCAAGAAGCAAGACAACAGATCTGGTCTATAAGGATGAGAGGTGCTATGTCTGGAGCTCGGCCATGCTTGAGGAGGGTGGCTGTTCGCTTCAAAAACAATTCCGGAAAGAAGATGTGAATATACGCGCCCATCGCTATGGCCACTGGGTGAAGTTTCTCAATATTGATATGCCAGAGGCTTTGGCTGAAAAAAATCACCTCAGCACAGAGTTTGAGCGGCAATGGGCAAAAGATCGGACCTATCATCGCTGGGAAGGTTTGGGGAGTTGGTATGGTTTCAGTTATCATAGCGGGGTCATGCTCGCTCCTGCACCTCAAGCAGGCGACCCTCCATTCTGGCAGCATTTTCGAAGGATGTACTTTGATATGGCGCTGCTGCTCTTCTATCTGCGAGTAACTCTTTTTCGATTCAGTAGGGAGATCTTTGAACTGCAAAAGAAGCAGGACGCTGATATGCTGCATGACTACTCTGTTCTGAGAAAAGACTTTCTTAATTTTTCCATCCGTTATCAGTTTCCTCTTCTCTCTAACCAGCAACAGGCAATTGAAATGTATGAAATCGTTCGCAGACATTTTAATATTGATGAACTCTATAAGGAAATAGAGAAAGAGATTGAGGCGATGTATAATTTTGTAGAGATGGAAAATGCAAGAAATTTATCAAAAAAAGCAAATTGGATTGCCAAGCTCGGTATTCCTTTTGCCATAATATCAATGGTTTGTTCGCTGGTAGATATATATAATATTGACAATGAAATAAGTATTTTTTTGTTGTTTTTGTCATTAGTTGTGTCCTTGGTTATTTCCTTTTGTTTTACATAGGCGTATGAATTTAGGCAGATAAGTACATATAGATTGCAGGTAACATAAGCGGGGGATGTAGTGAAAAAAACATACTATCTGCGCCTTGAAGGCGTCAATCTCGACAACTTTGTCTATGACACCAATGATCTTAGTACAATCCGAGGCGGAAGCTGGCTGCTTCTTGAAGCTCCTGAAAGGGTGGTTGAGCATTTGCAAGGCTGTGTCGAATGGGCAGACACAGAAATAAAAATGATCACTCAGGGGGCGTCCTGGGGACTGCTGTCGTTGAAGGTAGAGGAGGATCAAGCTTACGAAATAATTAAAAAAATACGTTCTTTTTTGGCATCAGATGACCGCCTTAAATTTGCCACCTTTGTCGTGGATATTCTCCATTGTACAAACGAAGAAGAGTATCCCAAGGTTCGTGACCGTCTCGCAGCCTTAAATAGATACCGCCAACTACAAACGCCCACCCTTGTCTACCCTGAAAGTTCACCAAAACAGGAGTTTGCAGGAAAAGTTTGTGCCTTTGATTTTGTCTCGCCGGCAACTCGAACTTTTGGCGGGGTGGTAATGGGTGATTCTGTTTGCGTCCGCCGTGAAAAGGGGCGGGATAAAAAGAACTGGTATTGCAAGAAATGTGGCTTGCAGGAAAAGAGTGATGACTGGAAACATTTTCCTCAGCCTGCCCCCGATTTCTCAACCATTGCCTGTTCGAGTGATGGTGAACAATATGGGTATCTTGATGGTAAGATGGCTGTTATCTACCTTGATGGTAACCATTTTGGAAAACTGCAGCGGGATTTTTGTAACACGGTAGAACAGCAACAAGAGTTTGATAAAAAAATACGGGTAGAATTTCAGGATGCGACCTTGAAAACCCTGCTGAATGAAATGCAAGCTGATAAAGACTGGCTGAATATTCCGGACGAACCAGATATCCCTGCCAGTCTTCGCCTGGAAACGCTGCTCTGGGGAGGGGATGAAATCATCTGGGTTGTCCCCGCCTGGCGGGCATGGTGGCTTCTTGGCCGTTTTTATCAGGAAGTACGGGAGAATTGGAAACTCAAGGGGGAGCCTCTAACCCTTGCCGGCGGCTTAGTCTTCTGTAATCATAAAACGCCCATTCACCGGATAGTGGAGTTGGCCCAAAAACTTGGAGATGAGGTCAAACGTTATTACGACCGAAATGGGGTGGCTCTGCAGGTGCTTGAGAGTTATGACCATACAGGCAGTGATTTTAACAGCTTTCGCAAGTCCTATGTCCCCAGCGGCAGTAGCAGAAAGGAGATGATTTTGAACGGGGAAGAGATGCTGCCACTTCTTGATGCGGCAAAGGAGATCAAGACAGTTATCCCTAAACGGCAGCTCTATCGACTGGTTTCTCTGCTCTATCAGCCTGGAGACTGCCTGGAAGAGAAAGAAAAACGGGAGCAGTACCAATTGAGCAAATCCTTGATAAAATTGCTGGGTGCCAAAGAGAGAGAAGCCCTTGAAGACTGCTTTGGAACAGGCCATGCTAAATGGCTGCTCCTCCTGGAGTTATGGGACTATCTGGAGCCAAAGACGGTCGAGGAAAAAGAGACAACAGGGGAGGAGAACTGATGCTGAGATGCCGATATAGTATCCAACTGGAAATTGTAGCGCCCTTTCTATCTCAGTCGAGTAATCCTGGCGCCTATGGCTTTGATACCCTTCAGGCTCGAGACAGTGAGGGCAAAATACTTCTCCCCGGTTCTCTGGTGACAGGGCGTCTTCGTGAGGCCTGGGAGGAGCTCAGCGATGTTGTCGGAGACGATTGCAGTTTCGACCAGGTACCCACCAAGAAGGATATCACCTCCCTGCTTGGAACTGCTCCCGAGGAAGGCTCTTTTGAGCCGCAAAGAAAACAGCTTTTTTTCTCTGATTTCCAGTGCATTACCGAGGAAAAAACAAAAAACGCTCAGGTGCGCAGTCGTATTGCCGTGGATCAGAAGCGGGGAGCAGTGGCCAAAGGGGCACACATAATGATAGAATATCCCTTTCTTTCTGGAGAAACCCTCACATTTACCGGCAGTGTCCGTTTTGATGCCGAAAATGAGAATCGGGCAAAACAAATAGTCGACTACCTGCGTTGCGGCCTTCAGTGGATTCCACAGTTTGGCGCCTTCTCAAGTACTGGTTTTGGTGAGCTTCGCAAGGTAAGCATCGATGATGGTGAAATTGTTGAAATTACCAAGAGCCACAAATGCGCTGGAATGGAAATTCTTGGAGCCAGTTTTGCCGTTATTTTTCGCCCCGAATCTCCCTTTTGTTTTGCAAAACGCCCCGCAGCAGGCAATATCTTTATGTCTCGAAGTGACATTCCGGGCGGTGCCATTAAGGGTGCCCTGGCTATAACCTTGCAACGGTGCCTTGCGCAGGAAAAGGATTTCGGAAAAAAAAATGAACTGTCCCTGCTGCAAGAAAATCTCCATTTCATTCGTTTCAGCCATGCCTTTCCCTCAGCAGACGAAGGCAAACGGCCCGTTCAATCGCCACTCTCTTTAGTTAAGGCGGAACAGAAATTGTATGACATTGCCTGTACCCAAGAACCTCTATTGATTGATGGTTCTCCCCCTGCATTTCAGGTAGACTGGAAAGAACGGGCAGATGTGGACAAAGAATTTGGCTGGCCGGAAATCAAAACCGAATTACGGGTACGAACCGCCATCGACCGTACCAATAAGCGTCATCTGGAAGGCAGCCTTTTTGCCAGTGAACTCATTGTCCCTGCTGAACTGTCCTGGCTTGGACATGTTGACGGTTCTCAGCTTAATCCTCCTATTCGTGAAAAGGTGATGAAAACCCTGGCAACGCTCCTATCTGCGGGCGTAGCAGGACTTGGAAAAACAAAAAGTTTTGCCCGTTGCAGGCTGGTAGAAAAAGAGAAAGTCAGCCCCGCTCAGGCAACACGCTTCTTTGAGAGAATCCAAGAGAACGTGCTGATTATTACCTTGCAGACGTCGGCTCTTCTTCTTGACCCGAAAGAGCTTAACCAGGCCCAACTGCAGCCTGGTGCTTTGAAAAAGGCGTATACCACGGTTTGGGATTCTCTTGGCTGCAACCTTCTTAGGCTGAAACGCTTTTATGCCCGCCAAAGTCTTTCTGGCGGTACCTATCAGTCCCATCGATTTCAGCAGGGCAAGGAGAACGCTGTACGACCATTTTTACTAACGGAACCAGGGAGTGTTTTTGTCTTAGAGTATTCCCAAGAAAACAGAGCAAAAGTGAAAGAAAAGGTTGCCTTCTGGCAGCAAGCCGGGCTCCCCCTCGCAGACCCGGTGCGAAATGCATGGGGCTTTGATGATCAACAACCGCTATGGCAACAGTGTCCCTTTCTTCCCGAAAATGGCTATGGAGAAATTGCTGTGAATCTTGAGGTGCATTTCAGAAAAAATCCTGAGAAGAGTATTGTTGCACCCATTCCTGCAATGGAGGTGATCTATGAGTAAAAAAAATAAAAAGAAGGGGCATTTCAGAGAACGCCGCCGCATTGAAGGGAGGTTGACCACCGTTACTCCTCTGCACCTCGGTAGCGGCCAGATGATGAAGCACCCAGGGTTCAAGGGAAAGGATGAAAAGGACGTCGAGGTTATGGCTGTCTGTGTCGATTCAAAGAAGCGGGCCGTCATTCATGGCTCTGCCCTCAAAGGTTCTCTGCGTTCCTTTCTAGATCGGTGTCCTCTTGGATTGGAGAAGAAAGAGAGCTTTGTCCGTCTATTTGGAGCAGGAGGAGTTGGGAGTGAAGATTGCCACGGTGGCGTTCTTGAGTTTCATGATGCCCGGGTTATTCACCCTCTTTCTCAACTTTTCTCTGAGAACCAATCTCCATGGTGGGATGAACAGCGGCAGACGGTTATTGAGAGCCATACCAGTATCGACCGCCATACAGGCGTCGTTCGGGAGAACCATCTCTTTTATCGTGAATATGTTCCGGTCGGAGTGGTATTTCAGTTTGTCATTACCGGCTGTTTCTCGCAAAAGGATGCCCAGCTTGTGTTGGCATTACTGCAACATGCCTTTTCTGGAGATAAGTCAGAGGGCCTTTCTCTCGGCGCTGATGTTGTACATGGGTGTGGGAAGATGGCATGGGAATTAGATAAAATTACATCTTTCGGCCATAAAAACCTCCGTCTCTGGCTCAGGCAGGATGATCGGCGACCGATTGCAGTTGCACTGACTGAGTGCGGGAAAGATACATACTCTAGATCAGCTGTGAAAAAACTGGTGAAGGGATTTGAGAGCGCCCCTCTATACTCATCTCTCTCAATAGAGCTCAAATTTGATGCCGCCTTTCTCGCTGGGATGATAGAAGAAAAACGTAAGATCGATGGGAAAGAGCGAAATGTCACTGTTTCGAAAAAGACGGCAGACGAAAAACTTATTCTTCCCGCCAGCTCCTTCCGGGGCGCCTTTCGTAGTCAGGCAGAGAAGATTCTCCGGACCCTTGGCGGAGGACAGGACTCCTTTTTACTTGCTTGTGATCCCTTGGATAGGGGTAAAAGGTCAAAAAATCAAGGGGTTGGGTGTTGGGGGAGCATTGAAAAAATAGAACAGAAAGACAATCTCTGCCTTATTTGTCAATTGTTCGGTGCATCGGGTTGGCGCTCTCCAGTGGAGGTATCTGACTTTACGATGAAAGAAAAGACCGCAGTCACCTGGCTGAACCATCGCATGATAGCTGTGGATCGCTTTACCGGCGGGGCAGGCAACGGAGCGTTGTATAGCTGTGAAGGTGGATGGCGGCCGACGCTGAAAGGAGAAATTCGTTATCGCCCAGAGCTCTTACCCAAAGGAGGACTGGCTCTGCTGGCAATGACTCTGCGTGATTTACTGGAAGGTGATATCTATTTTGGATATGGCAGAGCAAGGGGGTATGGTAGTTGCACTTGGGAGGCTGAAGGCACTCGCTGGCAGGAGGAATCATTTCAGGAAGAGGTACGAAACGATAGAAAATATCTTGAAGACATAGTTGTGAAGAGGTTGGTAAGTGTTAAAGAGGTGGGAGAAAACGATGACAAAATTTCATAATCCATATCATTTTATCCCTTGCGAGACGGAATTGAAAGGTGACTGGCTGAATGTTGACGCCTTTAAAAAAGGACAGTGTGGGCATATCACCCATGCCCGTTACGCTGAAGGCGATGCCTTTTTTCATGGCCGCCTTGTCTGCCGGTTGACCACTAAAACTCCCCTTTTTATCGGTGGGAGCGTACGGCAGAAAGGTGGCGAGGAAGAGAGTGGGCATGTCGAACCCTTTAAACTGGAGGGGGAGCGTGCCATTCCTGCCAGCTCTTTGCGTGGTCTTATCAGTTCCATTGCTGAGGCTGCCAGCAATTCATCAATGCGAATCCTTAAGAATCAGCCGCTTTCCTGCCGTAAAAGAATGGACCAGGCATTGGCGGCGGTGGGGCGGTTGAAAAAAGATGCGCAGGGTAGGCTGAAACTCCAGCCGCTCACCTTGCCGCTTTTTGCCTTTGGTCACAAGAGAAATACGCCTGGAAGGAAATGGAAACAAATCTTTCCCACTCCGGCTCTTCCTGTTCTTCTTGCCAGGAAGCAATCAGATTCTTTTAGTAACAGTAACGCTGAATACTGGTATATGAAGGTTACTCATGTCTACTGGAAAGGTGAGAGTCTTGAGATGAGCAAGGAGGAGGAGTATTCTGATCCCATCACTGAAGAGGAGTATCAGAAATGCTCTGAGAGTAACAAAGAAAAATATACCCGAGGTGCGCTTCGTGTCCTTGGTATTACTGGTCGTGAAAAGGAGATTCCTTTTGGTAAAAAGAAAGAACTTTTCCTCCCCATGCCAAAAGGGTGTGAAAATCCATTACTGGAGATAGACAAACCTCTTGAGGTGTTTCATCGCCAGGCAAGACATCGTGTAGAGAAAGACAAGGGATATCCTTTCCTACCTGAAGGGAGGCACGCTGAGGAGGCAGAGAGCTTCTCCCTGAAGGAAAACGATCTTGTCTCTTTTACTATTGATGAGGATGGTAACGTCACTGAACTTGCCATTGCTTCTATCTGGCGCAGTGATCTGGGAATGCTATTTGACTATTTTGAGGAGAAAGAGCTTCTGCCGTTTAATCCGGATCGCAAGAAAATAAGCCCGGCTGAACAGCTTTTTGGCTTTGTTGAGAATAGAGGTGAAGAAAAACTGGATACCCCTGCAGTCTCTTTTGCCAGCCGTGTTCGTTTTTCCAATGGTCGCTTGGGGGATGGAGTGGTTCCTGAGATATTGGATGAGGTTCTGTTGAAGATTCTTGACAGCCCGAAACCACCCAGCCCCGCCCTGTATTTTACAGGAAAGAATGATGAAAACGCAATTGATAAGGGCAGGTTGAGTCCAACGAAACATAAACTACAGGGACGAAAGATCTATCTGCACCATGGGGATGAGCCAGAAGAGCGAGGGCACCAAAAAATTCCGTTTTGGGAAACGCAGGAAAAAGAAAAAAGAATACAACAGAAGGTAAAAATACGACCTTTACAAAAAGCCTCCTTCTGGTTTCATATCGACTTTGATAATCTCAGCCACTACGAGCTGGGAATGTTGCTCTATGCCCTGCGACCTACGCCGGAGTTTCACCATAAGATAGGCATGGGTAAGCCCCTTGGGCTGGGGACTGTATTGATTGAACCTGTGGTCTTTCAGAGAATTGACCGGAAGAAGAGATATAGCGAAGATGATATTTTTACTTCTGATCGGTATGCTGAGACATATTTCTTTTCGTCCTTTGAAAAGAAAGATTTACCTGAAGTGTATGCAAAAGAGGACTTCAAGGAAGAGTCTGGAAAAGAGGATCTTGATGAGATTCAAGATAAATTTAAAAGGAGTGTGGCATCAAATATCCATAATGCTCTGCAATTGTTTGGTAACCCGAATAAAGTGCAATATCCTATCCTTTATCCTATGCGGAATTATCAGATAAATGACAACGAATATGAATTAAATGGATATGAGTGGTTTGTTAAAAACGATAACCTAAAGGCGCCTGATAAGCAGCAGCTTAGACCTGTCGGATTGGGTGATGATTTGCCGTATTTACAAGGGAATTGATATGAAAGTGGAGCAAAGTAGTACCCTTGACGATGCCTATTTGGATAGGAATCAGGCGGTGATGGCCTTGGCAAGGATGGCTCTTGCCTGTGGCTATCCAGTGGGCTTATGTTATGATGAGCAGGAGCCGGATTGGCCGGTAATGATGATTGATCTTCCCACCGGGCAAGTAGGATGGCATTTGCCCAAAAAAGAGCTGGTTGGTGAATGGCCCAAGTATCAGGGGCAGTGGGATGGTCACTGCCTTGAAGAAAAGCGGCAGCGGATGGTCGCTTTTTTTGGGGGAAATCAACAGATGTAGAGTGAATTTCGGCGCATCTTCGGTCCGTTGTCATAAAATTGTCAGAAGCGACAATAGTGATGTAAAAACAAAGAGATATGAGACATTGTTTTCTCGTGATGCGCATCATGTTGAAATTTCGTTGTAAATCGTGTTTGTTAGGGAGTATGAAGTGGCTTGCAGGGTGCCTTTTGGCGGATGCGCCGAAAGCTGCGCGTATTATACAATTATTTCATGTGGTTGTAAGGAAAGAGTTGTAATGACCGGATAGTTGGAAACGGGATGAAAACTCATTTACAGCGTTCATCATGTCCATTATTCACTCCCAGTTGTAATGACCGGATAGTTGGAAACGGGATGAAAACGCCAATTACGCCTTCCGGCTAAATATGATTTTATGCGGGTTGTAATGACCGGATAGTTGGAAACGGGATGAAAACAGATCATCATGGTAAGTTTTTACATACTCTATCAATGGTTGTAATGACCGGATAGTTGGAAACGGGATGAAAACTTATAAGATCTTGAACTTTCTGCCGGGCTAAAATCAGTTGTAATGACCGGATAGTTGGAAACGGGATGAAAACAAAAAGCTGCCGCAAACAGCTGCGCATCAATCTGATTAGTTGTAATGACCGGATAGTTGGAAACGGGATGAAAACTCGAGTTAACCCTGAACAGAAATATTCTTTATTTGAGTTGTAATGACCGGATAGTTGGAAAC
>PDWJ01006233.1_pt1 | contig 11024 bp, 11 predicted proteins | sample 1430881 | NCBI WGS metagenome assembly PDWJ01 (sample SAMN01162460, study PRJNA174530) | Oral metagenome, whole genome shotgun sequencing project. | biome: Marine environment; feature: Marine mammal; material: Swab sample of the gingival sulcus; isolation source: swab sample of gingival sulcus... | reverse complement strand
GTTAATCCGGGCATAGAGCAGCTCTCTTGGACAGGTTAAACCCACAAGGAACATTCTAGAATCACACGTTTTTTTCTCTCTTTGTTGATTTTCGAGATGCTTTGACCAAGGAATACCGCTGCTTAGATAAATTTCAAGACCTCGAATGATTCGGGCTCGATCATTCTTGTGGATTCTTTTTGCAGAAATACGGTCATATAATAAGAGTTCTTCGTGGAGTTTCTCACTTCCTTCCTGGGCAATTCGACGAGTAAGTTTTTCACGAATCTCTGGGTTTGCGGGAATATCGGTAAACAGGCCTTCTTGAAAGGCCTTCAGGTAAAGTCCTGTTCCCCCGGTAAAAAGTGGTATTTTATTTCTGGCCAAAATCTTTGTTACCGCTTGCTTGGCATCATGAACAAACCGTGCCGCATCATACTCTTCATCAGGGTCCACAATACTTATAAGGTGATGGGGAATTTCGGCCATCTCTTCGGCTGTAATTTTTGCAGTACCAATATCCATATAGCGATATACCTGCATGGAATCCAGACCGACTATTTCACAATTGCAGTCACGAGCCAACTGTAAAGAGAGTTTGGTCTTGCCAATTGCTGTTGGCCCAACAAGAGCAATAATAGGGTGTTGTTCGTTTTCCTTCATGTTGTTTCTAGGTTTATGTATAGGGTACCCCAAAGCATTTTTTATGTCGTAGGAAAAAACAGGGCCAAGAGTAAACATTTCCCCAAAATTTGCCAATCTGTTTCTTGTTATATCTTTCAGGCAATTTTTTGTTGTCCCCAGGGATGCGAGACGGTATATAGCAAATCTTCATATGCTCTTTACTCTGAAAGATAATACTATGTCACTTGCCGAACCTTTTCATATTGTCCTTGTAGAACCAGAAATCCCCCCTAATACCGGTTCCATTGCACGACTTTGTGGGGCCACAAACAGTGTGTTGCATCTCGTTCACCCTTTAGGTTTTTCTACCGATGACAAGCACTTAAAACGTGCTGGACTTGATTATTGGGCCTATGTCAACATCGTTCACTGGGAAAACTTTGACGAATTTTTAAAGGCTCAGGATGAAACACGACTCTATTTTTTCACCACCAAAACAACAACTCCATATAGCAAAGCCCGTTTCATCCCAGGTGATATGCTTATCTTTGGTAAGGAGACAAAAGGCTTGCCCGCTGAAATTCGGCGGTTATATTCAGAGAGATGTTATACGCTTCCGATGGAGAACAAGAATATCCGCTCAATCAATCTGGCCATGACTGCCGGGATTGTTCTCTATGAAGCGTTAAGACAAAATTCTTTTTAGAAACGTTATCCAAGCAAGTCACCCACGAACGAAAAGAGAGGAGTCCTATGTCAGAAAGAATTTACAATTTTAGCCCAGGTCCTGCCACCCTACCCTACGAAGTTCTGCAACAGGCCAGTAAAGATCTCATCAATTTCAGTAATTCCGGTATCGGACTTGCCGAAATCAGCCATCGCTCAAAAGAATTCATGGCCGTGATAGAGCAGGCAGAATCGCTACTTCGTGAACTCCTTAAAATTCCTAATAATTATAAAGTCCTTTTTTTACAGGGAGGTGCGTCCAGCCAGTTTTTCATGATCCCAATGAATCTCTTGGCGAAAAAGAAAAAGGCCACCTATTTAAATACTGGTACCTGGGCAAAAAAAGCCATAAAAGAGGCCCAGGCTTTTGGTGATATAGACGTTGCCTACTCAAGTGAAGCAACGAGTTTTAACAGGGTTCCTACTGATGATGAGTATCAGGTTGCAGCCGACAGCGAATATCTTTATTTTGTCTCAAACAACACTATTTATGGTACCCAGTTTCAGAATATGCCTCAGTCCGAAAAAATGCTGGTCTCTGATATGTCTTCGGATATACTCTCGCGAGCATTTGACGTCTCAAAATTTGGGTTAATCTTTGCTGGAGCCCAGAAAAACCTTGGCCCTGCCGGAGTAACCCTGGTAATCATCAAAGAAGATCTCATTGCCTCCCTTCCCGACGATCTTCCGACCATGCTCTCATACAAGACCCATGCTGACAAAGGATCAATGTTTAACACTCCGCCAACCTTTGCCATTTACATGGTTTCCCAGGTATTGCAATGGCTCAAAAAGCAAGGCGGCGTTGCTGCAATAGAGAAAAAGAACCAGGAGAAAGCACGACTCATCTACGATGTTATTGACAGCACTTCCTATTATCGAGGTCATGCTGAAGTCTCTTCCCGGTCTTTGATGAATGTTTCATTTAATTTACCAACAGCAGAACTTGAACAAAAATTCATTCAGGAAGCCGCTGCCGTCGGTCTTTCTGGTCTTAAAGGACACCGCTCCATCGGTGGCTGTCGGGCATCTATTTACAACGCCTTCCCTCTCGAAGGTGTTGAGAAACTGGTTGCCTTTATGCGACAGTTTGAAGCTAACAATAGAGCTTGATAAATTTATTTATCTTACTGTTTTCTGGTGTTCTCTGAAACAGCGAATACCAGAAAACACATTTCCTTTGCAATCATAAAAAATCATTTTTCAAAAAGACCAGACAGTGAAAATTGTCACGGCTGTGTTCGTTACTTTCTTATTCAGGATCGAAAAATGAACCCAATAGAATTGTCTCCCTGCTTTTGCACGAACGATTTGAACGCCTGTCGAGATTTTTACAAAACATATTTTGCAGCAAAGACTGTCTTTGATTGCAGCTGGTATCTTAACCTGAAAATTGGCGACCAAGGTCTCTCAATACAATTCATTGAGCCACAACAGAACATGGCTCCTTTTGCTGGAAACGGTGTTATGCTTAATTTCAAGGTTGCTGATGTTGATCAGGAGTACCAACGGATAACAGCGGCAGGTTTGCAGACTGCAATGCCCTTAGAAGATCATCCCTGGGGTGATCGAGGCTTTTCTGTCATTGACCCCCTCGGTAACACTGTTTACATATATTCCGACCGCAAACCAACAGACGAATTTAAACAATACTATAAAGAATAACCTTTTATTACATTATTCCGGGACTGGTACCCGGTTTTCGCCATGATGTCACACGAGAAACAAGATCTGAGAGCCCTCAATCAAGAGGAACTGGTCGCCTATGTCGAAAGTCTTGGTCAGCCAGCGTTTCGTGGCCGCCAGATTATGGCCTGGTTGTATCGGCCCGGCATTGAATGTTTTTCCCAGATGACCGATCTTGCGAAAAGTTTTCGTAGCGTCCTTGCGGAAAAAGCCCGGATGTCAAAATTTGAAAACATTGTTACTGAACATGCCGCAGACGGCTGTGTTAAATTTGGTTTTACTCTTGATGATGGCAACGTCGTTGAGGCGGTATTGATTCCCGAACCAGACCGTAATACGCTTTGTATCTCTTCCCAGGTTGGCTGTGCGATGGGATGTACCTTTTGTCTCACCGGGACCATGGGCTTTATACGTAATCTCACGACTGCCGAAATTGTTAATCAGGTTTGTGCAGTGCGCGATTATCTGCTTGCTGCGGACAATCTCATTGGGCCGAACCGTGTGACCAACCTGGTATATATGGGCATGGGAGAGCCATTGAATAATTTCAAAAATGTACTCAGCTCTCTTTCGATCCTCACTGAGCCAAAAGGCATGGATCTTACTGCACGAAAAATCACCGTATCAACATGCGGTATTTTGCCGAAAATGCGGGAGCTTGGAGAAAGAAGCTCCGTTAATCTCGCAATATCTCTCCATGCCGTGGATGATACAAAACGTGATTTACTGATGCCGGTAAATAAACGCTATAATATTGATAAACTTCTTGAAGCCTGTCGAGATTTTCCGATTCCCCGGCGCAAGCGAATCATGTTTGAATATATCTTGCTCGCCGGCATCAATGACTCCGATGCTGATGCCCGTATTCTTGCAAAAAAATTACGGAACATTCCCTGTAAAATAAACCTGCTTCCATATAACGAATGTCCCGAGCTTCCTTATAAAAGTCCGAGTCGTGAGCGTGCCCTTGCCTTCCAAAAGATCTTGCGTGACGCTCATTATTCGGTCTTTATCAGAAGCAGCAGGGGCGCAGATATTTCTGCAGCCTGTGGTCAGCTTGCCAGTAATACCACCAAAGAGAAAAAACAAAAGCCGTTACACATATGATTTCCACCTTGAATAACAACTCATCTCTTGGTTTCACGCTGCATTATTAAAAGGTACTTATTATGCTTTTGGTTATTGATATTGGTAACTCACATACAGTTACCGGTCTTTACAAAGAAGACACCCTCATTGGGCAATGGCGAATGAAGTCGGATATCGCAAAGACCGATGATGAGATAGCGTCTCAATATTATGCCTTGTTTTCAATGCTTGGTGTCGCTACGCACGATATTTCCGGAGTGATTCTTGCCAGCGTTGTTCCGGCACTTGAAACAGTGTGGAGATCGTGCTGCCGGAAATATCTGCTCAAAGATGATGCAAAGAAGATCATCTCTGTTTCCGCAGAGACACTTGTAAAGCTTATCAATATTACCCTGCCCAACCCTAAGGAGATTGGTCCAGATCGTTTGGTGAACAGTATTGCGGCATACCAACAGCTGAAGCGGCCTCTGGTTGTCGTTGACTTTGGCACCGCAATTACCTTTGACTGTGTTGCTGCTGATTGCACTTATATTGGTGGTGCGATACTCCCTGGTGTTGCGATCTCTCTTGAAGCCCTTGCTTTGCGAACCGCACGGCTTCCCCATATTGATATTCATAAGCTGCCTGAAAAGGTTATCGGAACCAATACCGTTGGGGCCATGACCAGTGGAATTATCTATGGATATGGTGCAATGATTGATGGCATGATCGACCGGATAGAACGTGAGATGCTTGGCGATACTGACCAGGAACTGGGAGTGATTGCCACCGGTGGCATGGCCCCGGTCATTACTCCGGCATCACGAAGAATTACCCAGGTAGATCAGTTAATCACCCTGAAAGGCCTTGTATATATTTATGAACAAACGGTTTTGTGATGAAAAAATCCTTGCTCATTCCACAAGGTCTAAAAAAAGGTGATTGCATTGGTATTGCAGCACCAGCGGGCCAGATTTTCGATACTGAAAAGTTCCAGCAAGGAATTGCTGTTCTTCGCGAAATGGGCTTTTGCCCAGTATTCCCCAGAGAACTCTGGCCAGGAGACACCAAATATCTTGCAGATAGTGACAAAGAACGAGCCAAAGAGCTGATGCAGCTCTTTGCGGACAACACCATCAAAGCAATCATTGCAGCACGGGGCGGTTATGGCTGTCTGCGTCTCTTACCCTATCTTGATTTCACCTCTATCCGGCGACATCCCAAGATGTTCTTTGGTTTTTCTGATATTACAGTACTTCTTCACCAGCTTTACGCACGAAGCGGCTGTCTGTGTTTTCATGGCCCGGTAGTGACCTCGCTTTCTCGACTCGATAAAACTGCACGCTCTCATTTTTTTCATGCCATTTCTGGAAAACCATTGGCTCCCTTCCGACCTGAAAAACTTGAAGTGCTACGTGAAGGATATGCTGCTACTGGCCGATTACTCGGTGGAAACCTTTGTTCGCTTCTCACCATGCTGGGCACCCAGTACGTTCCCGATTTGACCGGCTGTATTCTTTTTCTTGAAGAAATAAATGAGCCGCTCTACAAGATAGATAGAATGCTAACCCAGTTGGCATTAACGGGAACTTTAAAAAACATTTCAGGTCTTATCCTTGGTGATTTCTCTCTGCAAAACCACAACGATGATCCTCTTGCAAAACTTCGCTATACAGAACATATTTGGCAAAGAGTCCTGGAAGTAACGAAACACAGCTCTTTTCCGATCTGGGGAAATTTCCCGATAGGCCATATCACTGCCAACATGACGCTGCCATTCGGCGGCCAGGCAACCATGGATCAGCAAACAGCAATGCTGCATACTCTTTGGGTCTGATTTCACCTCTTTCCAAAAGCCATATTCTCAGAAATCAGACAGTGACTTGCCGTTTGACTTCGCCCATCCAAAATGCTATAAGTGGGTGCTGAGATGTTTGACTAGGAATATTTTTGGGCGCATTTTGGAGTCTTGTTTTTTAGTAGAAGTAACAAAAAACAAAAAACTCCTTGTAAATACGCCTTTATCTTTTTGTAACGGTTTGCCTTATGTCATCACGTACCATTGTATTTTCTATTTTTTCTACACTACTATTTGCTGGTCTTCTTCTTGCCTCACCGGCCTTGAGTGCTGAATATCTTAGCATTAAAAAGGATAAGGTTAATGTTCGTACAGGGCCTGGCACAGAAAATCCAATTGCGATGGAGCTGTTTTACGGCTACCCATTGCAACTTGTTGAAAAAAAAGGAGAATGGTCAAAAGTCACAGATTTTGAAGGGGATGCCGGCTGGATACATAACTCTCTGCTTGGTGCGAATACCACAGCTATTGTCAATGCAAAAAAAAGCGTCAATATGCGTGCGGAACCTTCCACCAAAAGTGATGTCGTTGCCGATGTGGAACGGGGTGTTATTATGACAAAAATGGGAACCAACGGAAAATGGGTAAAAGTTCGTCATTCAAGTGGCACAGTCGGTTGGATTTATAAGCCTCTTCTCTGGCCTTAATAGACTTTTCTGTGACAACGAGTTTTTTACCCGGTTACAGCATTGCTGTGCCGGGTATTATTTTCTATACATTGTTACAAACGATAAACTCATATTTCATTAAGCCTTTTTTACGCAAAATTAAGCAAGTGCTCATTTTCCTAAAAGTTTTCGCCAACAAACATCTGCAAAGAATTACGCAATACTATAATCCCACGCCATGATTTCAGATCATATTTCTCAACGGGAAACAAAACGCATTGCAACTCTTGGGCCTAAAGGTTCAGACAGCTATAATGCCGCATTACAATATGCACCTGATGCCCAGATTGTATCGTATAACAGATTTGCTGATGCCATTGCTGCATTTACCGCAGGAGAGGCTGATTATGCTCTGATACCAGTATATAATACTCGAGAAGGCGAGGTAAAAGAATACTTCAAAATGGCGGCTATCTCCTCCGGGTATTGGATTGATAATGTTGTTTTACCGATCCACCTTTCTTTGGCCCGAGTACCAGGAACCAGCAAATACCCTGTAAAGGTGATTGTTGCCAGAAACAGTGTCTTAAAACAGTGCGAAGAATATATCGAAAAACATTTTCCCGATGCCACGCTGATGGCTGCCCGTCATATTGAAACGGCTTTCGAAAAAATCATTACAGAACAGCAAAAAAATTATGCAGTCATTGATTCTGAAGCCCTGGTAAAATCATATGGCTTTGAGTTGAGCGAACGAGAGGTCGTCTCTCATAACCGAACCAGATTTGCTGTCATTGGCAAATCCCCTGTCCCGGCAACGGGATATGATGCCACTGCGTTAATTACTAAACCGCTCAACGATCGGGTGGGCATGTTGGCCGATATTTTAGGTGAATTTACCCGTCGAGGTATCAACATCCTTGATCTTCAGTCTGAAAACGACATCACCACCCAAAAACTATGTATTTATATAGAACTTGAAGGCCATATTTCTGACGAGGCTTTAAAAACTGCAGTATATCGCCTCGAACATGCGGTTATCCAGGAACCGGGCATGGTCAAACTGCTGGGTTCATTTCCCCGTGTTGATATGCGGGTCAAGCAGATAGGCTCTTTTGGTTTTATTGGCAGCGGTGCAATGACCATCTGGTTTGCTGAAAAACTGCGTAGTGAAGGTTATAAAACGCTGATAACCGGAAGAACCAGCGAGCTTCGCCCAGAAGAGATGATTGCACAGGTTGATGTGGTGGTCATCTGTGTGCCGATTTCAGTGACCGCAAGTACCATTGCCAAATACGGCCCCTTGCTTTGTGCAGGTCAAGCCCTTATTATTTTAGCTGGAGAATCAGAGAACAGCCTGGAAACGGCATTACAGACAACTGATCCTGCGGTGGAAATTATTTTTGTGCACAACCTCTGGGGGCCACAGATTGTCTCGATGAAAGATAAGAACGCCATTGTGGTGCGCACCCCAAGAAGCGGCAGTTTCTGTAGTGAATTTGAGGCCTTTCTCTATAAACATGGCGCAGAGATCTATCACGATAACGCCCAGAAACACGATCTTTTGATGGGGGTTGGTCAAAAGCTGCCAACCACAATCTCGGTGGCATTGGCAAAGACCCTTGCCGAACACCAGATCGATTGTAACGATATTGGCAGCCATTCCACTCTGACCTCCCTCTATGGCATTCTTTCCATGGCCCGGGTTCATAACCAGAATCCACGTACCTATGCGGAGATCATGTCAACCAAGGGAGATGGTCGTAAGATCGTAAAGAGTTTTGCCGAGAATCTTCTTCGGCTTATGGATATGGCTGATGCCCAGGATATTTCTGGAATTTCTGCACTTATTGAGCAAAATAAAGAATATATGACGCCTCAATTTTTGAAACGGAAGATGCAACAGGCAAAAGCCGTTGACGATGTATTACAAGGCAGTGGTCGTGAGATCTTGCCTGAAAGCAAAACCAGATAACACCGTGCCGGGAAGCAATATTTTCGCTATAAACCCCGGCTGCCATTTATATAAGGAGAATCACTATCATGGTAATGCAAAATTACGATTACCTCGATGAAGTCCACATCTGCCCCCATTGCAAAGAAGAAATGTCTTGCTGCGAAGCCCCGCAAATTCATGTCGGTGACGGCCTGGGCTGGGGTTCCGATGTCCTTTTTATCTGCTTAAACGATGCCTGCTCATTGTTTTTAAAGGGCTGGGAAAATATAGACAGTAAATATGGCCACCACGCCTCGTATAGATATATGGAACTTCCCCGCTCCAAAGAGGGCAACGTGATGATGGTCGGCAATAAGGATGCCTTTAAGGCAAGCGTTATTGACAAGGAAACCATTAGAAAGCAAAACAAACGCTACCACGAGGAAAAAGAGGCCATCGCAGCACTTGACAGCTGCGTTGCCGAGAAAAATCTTACCCCGGTACTGACCTTGCTCCTTGATGAAGCTGCAAACCGTGAACATCGTCGCCGGGCCATGGGCTACCTGCTGCAACTTAATGATCTCAGTTGTATTGATCCGATACGAAACCATCAGTTTCGAGATTCCAGTTTTGAGCAGGAGACCAATCTCATCATTGACCAGCTGTTAAAGAATAATTTCAAGAAAGAATGCCCCTATGTAGCTCAGCTGGTTAGAGCACTTGGTTGTGGCCCAAGAGGCCGTGGGTTCAAATCCCATCATCCACCCCATTTTTTCAAGGCGATTACCTCTTTTGGTGATCGCCTTTTTTTTATTTTACGAATAATCTTTCAGGAAAACTGGCATTTCTCTCTGATTTCCAGTAAGTTTTTCTGCCTGCTGCCTGTTTTTTCCAATAACCAAAAAACTTCCCTCGGTAATATTACTGTAGTGAGAAGAACTTTTTATTTTGTAAGGATAGCTCCATGGATGATTATGCAAAGCTCGATGCCCCCGAAATAACCTCTCTGTTGTTTCACCCCCGTTCTGTAGCACGTACTCCCCTACCAGAAAATGCCCAGGATATTGATATAGAGGTTCCCGGTGCCGTTCTTGGCTGCCGCTTTCATCATGCGGCTAAAGATGCCGCCACCATTATTTTTTTTCATGGTAATGGAGAGACTGTGGCCGATTATGATGACATTGCACGCCGCTATACTGCAAATGGCATGAATATCCTGATTACCAGCTATCGTGGCTATGGCTGGTCAACGGGTTTGGCAACGGCAACTACAATGATGAATGATGCCTTTGTGATCTTTGAAAAAGCCTCACAATGGCTCAAAGATAACGGCTATGAAGAGTTATTTTTTCTTATGGGCCGCTCTTTGGGTTCCGCTCCGGCTCTGGCGCTTGCCGCAAAAGAACAGGAAAATCTTAAAGGCATTATTATTGAAAGCGGTTTTGCCGAGACCCTGCCCCTGGCAGAGCTCTTTGGCGTTGATATCTCCGGCCATGATATTGAAGAATCCGAATGCTTTAAAAATTGCGAGCATATTGCAAAAGTGACCATTGCCACGCTTATTCTCCATGGTGCCAAAGATACCCTGATTCCGGCACGCATGGCAGAACGTCTCCAGGCAAACAGTGCCGCCAGAGGTAAACAGTTTTTGATGGTTCCCGGTGCCGGACATAATACGATGATCGAGGTGGCTGGTGAACAGTATTTCACCGTCATCAAGACCTTTGTCGATAAAGCCTGCGGCAGAGTGGTCTGGCAATATAAAAAACATCGCCGCAACCAAAAAACTTCTTGAAAAAAATTGCTATGAAACGAACAGATTATCTGCAATGGGATGAATATTTCATGGCCGTGGCCCTGCTTTCGGCACAACGCTCCAAAGACCCGAATACCCAGGTCGGTGCCTGTGTTGCCAACGCCCAGAACAAGATTGTCGGCGTGGGCTATAATGGTTTTCCCTGGGGCTGCTCCGATGATGAGCTGCCCTGGGCCAGAGAAGGACGTTTTTTAGATACCAAGTACCCCTATGTCTGCCATGCCGAATTGAATGCGGTACTGAATGCAATTTCAACAGATTTGCGAGAATGCCGTATTTATGTGGGTCTTTTTCCGTGTAACGAATGTACCAAGGTAATTATTCAGGCAGGAATCAAAGAGATTATTTATCTCTCCGATAAATATCGAGACACCGACGCAGTACGAGCCGCAAAACGCATGCTTGATAAGGCCCCCGATATTAGCTACCGGCAATTACAGACCTTACGAAAAGACATCACTGTATCTTTTTTACCAGCCGAAGCTACCAGGAAAGATACATATCAGAGTAAATCGTAACTCATTCAAGTAAGAGTTTCATATAAACTCACATAAAATGTAAAACAGTTACCAGCCTCTTTGCACAATTATTTCAGGCATTGGAAAATGTTTCGTATTCAGAGTATATCCTGAATCCGTGATGCTTATAGGAGAAAATAACAAAAAAAATAGGATAACCTTTTAGATTTAGTAATATAATGTGGTCACGACAACTACATATATA
>PDWJ01007762.1_pt1 | contig 11027 bp, 15 predicted proteins | sample 1430881 | NCBI WGS metagenome assembly PDWJ01 (sample SAMN01162460, study PRJNA174530) | Oral metagenome, whole genome shotgun sequencing project. | biome: Marine environment; feature: Marine mammal; material: Swab sample of the gingival sulcus; isolation source: swab sample of gingival sulcus... | reverse complement strand
CGAAAAAATAAGAAAAAATTTTCCATTTCATGCCTTTTTAATTATCAATTTTCCATTGTCCATTTTCAATTAAAAAACAACGAAAAATACATTCTCCCCGCAAAAACAACAAAAAATACACTTCCCTTTTTATAAAAACGGCGGAGAGTAGTGTGGAAACAAGGAATGAAAAACCGGCAATCCCACGCAGTGTATTAAAATACATAAGTGAGTTGCCGGCTTTGAAATAACACAGTTAACACACCGCTATCCACCGTTTTTATATTTTTAAATTTTTTCCTAACCCATTCGATTTCAAAAAAGTTGACAGGAAACAAAATGAAAAATAATAAACTTTATTATTGGTTACAGTATAAAAAGGGGAGCAAATTATGATCAAAAAACATAAAATTGGCGGTTTTACTCTGATTGAAATTATTGCCGTTCTTATTATTTTGGGAATTTTGGCAGCCGTTGCCACACCAAAATTTATGAACATGCAAAGACAAGCCCGCATTGCCAAACTGAAAAAATTAAAAGCTGCCATGATGGAAACTGTCCATATACTGAATGCAAAAGCAGAACTAATCACTTTAGATGATACTCACATGGGGAACACAGATCACTGCGGAATAATTAGCAAAAACAATCCCAAACATAATGCACAACATTTTAAATATGATATCGAGATGTGTTATGGTAAGCCACGTGAAGTACATGATCTAGTAAGTGCGATGGATTATGATGAAAAAGTATTCAATAAGTTTTTCGCTCGCATCGCATTTAAGGGAAGAAATAATTGTGCTGTTTACTATCACGGCTATACAGGATGGGGAAATCCTCCTAATATTAGGATCGAAAAAATAAGAAAAAATTTTCCATTTCATGCCTTTTTAATTATCAATTTTCCATTGTCCATTTTCAATTAAAAAACAACGAAAAATACATTCTCCCCACAAAAACAACAAAAAATACACTTCCCTTTTTATAAAAACGGCGGAGAGTGGTGTGGAAACAAGGAATGAAAAGCCGACAATCCCACGCGGTGTCCCCTCGACTCCGCTCGGGGAACAGGACAGGTGGCTGAGCGGAGCCGAAGCCCTATCCGCCGTTTTTTAAATCGGGGTAAAAAACCCGCTCCAAACACAGCCCACGAGCAGGGGCAGTTGCCGGTGCAAGACGGCGGTCTTTTGCCGCCAAAAGTTCTTTGGTTGCTTCGGGGGCAAGATTGCCTTTGCCGATTTCTTTGAGCAACCCGACAATATTTCGCACCATTTGTTTCAAAAAACCGCTACCGTAAAAATACCAAACCCGTTCCTGCGGATACATTCCCGGCTCGTCCCAAATCCTGTAAATATTTCGCACAGTGGAGCGAACTTCCGTACCGCTGTTTTGAAAACAGGCAAAATCATGCTGACCTTGCAAAAATTCCGCAGCCTGTCGCATTTTGGCAAAATCCAAATTCCAAACCTGCCAAACATACGGAACTCGCTGTGGCAGCAAAAAAGTTTTTTCCGTCCAAAAAGTATAGGAATAGCATTTGCCGCTCACGCCAAAACGGGCATGAAAATCAGGGGAAACTTCCTGCGCCTTTAAAATGGAAATCTCAGGCGGCAACTGTGAATTGATTGCCATTTGCCACGGAATATGGGCAAATCGCCGCTCCACATCAAAATGAGCGACCTGCCCCAAAGCATGTACGCCGCTGTCGGTTCTGCCCGAACCCTGCACGGAAATTTTTTGTCCGGTAATCCGCTCTAAAGCATCCTGCAAACAGCCTTGAATACTGCGATTTCGCCGACCTGTTTGTTTCGCCTGCACCTGCCAACCGCAAAAATCCGTCCCGATATAGGCGATGTGCAAACAAATCCGCATCATCGACCACAAATTTTCCATCACTCCGTAAACGGAATTTGCAATTTTGTCAGTTTTTCCGAAAGTACGGCTGCCCGTTCCGCTTTTGCGTAAGACAGGATTTTTCCGGCAGTACGACCGTTCATTCCTGCCAAAATTTTGACTGCCAACTTATCTTCCAATGTCTCCAAAACCTGTGCCGCCTGCTGCGGTTTCATATTTGCGTACACGCTGACCAAATGAGCGACTTTTTTATCCTTGGTAACATCGGCTTCGTCCAACATTTTTTTGACACTGACTTCCAATTTTTTCAGTTCGGCAATCTTGGCTTCAAGGTTAGCTTGCAAGGATTTTAAATCCGCTTCCTGCCTGTCCAGCTCCTGCCGACGGCGTTTTAAAACCTGCACCTGATCGGCATACGAAGTTTCTCCGGCTTCAACGGCTTCTTTTTTGGCGGCTTGTTCTTTGGCTTTTTCAGCTTCGGCAGCCTCGGCAGTCGATTGCTTTACGGCATCACGCATAGCACGCGTACGCCGAAGCTGCGTGATTTCGTCGAGTTCTTTTTGTTCGAGTTGTTTTTGCTTGTGTTCATAAACAGTAGCCTGATTTTCCTTGAGTTTTTCCAAAATTTTGCGTTCTTTCGAACGTTGGACGACATTTTCACGACAGCGAACAACTTCCTGCCCGATTTGCCGCAGCAGCAACTGCGCATCTTCAATGCGTTTTGTCATGCCTGCTTTATAATTTTCCCATAGCCAAAAATCATTTTGACTGACGCTTTTTTTGCGTACCAGTTCATCTTGTGCGACTGCAAATTCTTCTTTTAACACAGCCACACGCCGACTTTGGTCTCGATAGCGAGCGGTCGCCTCAGCAAGAGCCATCTGTGCCTGCTCTTCGCATTGTTTCCGATACGCCAGCACTTTTTCCAGTCGAAAATGAAATCGTTTTGCCATATTCGACACTTTTGCAAAATACGAGCCGATTTTTTAAACAAATTCCAAACCGATGTTTTTAACCCAAGCCCGAACCGCTTTGGCAAATCCGCCGTCCGCACACGAAGTCGTAACGGGAAATTCCGCCGCCAGCTCCGCCGCACTGTCCGCCACGACCGCCCGTTCGCCTGCCCAACGCAATAAATCAACATCATTATAATCATTGCCAACCGCCAAAACCTGCTGCGGCGACAAACCATACTGCTTAGCCAAAACCGCCACACCGCTACTTTTGCAAACCATCGGCGGAAAAATCTCCAGCCACAAACTTTTTCCGTCAATCGGCGAAGTCGCCCGAATCACACTCACGCCGCTCAAGCTCGCCTTTAATTCCTCAAACAAAGAAATTTGCGGCGGCGGCAACACAACCAAAAACTGTGAAGCACAATCAGGCAAATCTTCCTGCCACGGAAAAAATTCGGGATTATGCAAACAGCGGCTGTCCATATCGGGATTATCCGCACCGGTACGATAAGCCAAAAATTTATGGTTATCAGGAACAGGAAAATGCAAAGAAAAATCAACTTGCCGCTCAATCAACAAAGCGGAAATTTCCTGAATTTGGTCTTTTGTGAGCTGCTGCGTAGAAATAATCTGCCGATTTTTCGGGATAAAAATCCCAAGACCCGACGAAAAAATAACAGCGTCAAGAGCAAGCGACGCATACGGCGAATGCAAAAACGAATGAAGCGACCGCCCCGTTACCGCCACCCGCAAAATCGGCAGCCCCGAAAGCGACTGTAAAATTTCGACATTTTCGAGCGGTACTCCAAGCGAAGTACCGACCGTACCGTCCAAATCAAAGGCAAGTAAATAAGACGGAGACATAAAAATTTTTTATTTAAAAAACAAATTGTTATGAAAAAGAATAAGCGTACTGGTATCTGAAACAATAATTTTACGCATTGTGTATATCGTTTTGTAAGTCAGCAATTTCTTTGCTAAAAACAGAAACTCCAAAGTTCCCCAAGACCTCGATAAAAGCCCGTTTTGACAAACCTGCAATTTGAGCGGCTTGCCCTGCGGATAATTTTGCGTCCTCGTATAATTTTGTCGCCAAACTCATAGAAAATTCATAATCACTCATTTCTATACTGCTCGGAATATTCAATTGGATTGTTCTCATTTTTCACCTCTTTATTTCAGTTCAACTCGTTTTTTATTTTATTCATTATAATCCTGCTGTTCAACATAATAAATGACAACGACTCGTAATAGGCGATTCCTGCAAAACATGCAGCATTCTTTCAAGTACGATTCCGTCTCTTGGCGGCAAATTCCCATAGCCGAAAGTTTGGCGGATTGTCAGTGAAATAAATTGTTCCGCACGGTCAAGGGCAATCGGCAAACTATCTCCCTGCAACAAACTCCCAAGCAAAACACTTGCAAAGGCATCACCCGTTCCCGGATAACTGACAGGCAAAAATTCGTTGCTGATTTTCCAAACCCTATCCGCCATGCGGTCAAAAGCATAAACAGCAAAATTTCGCCCTTCTTCCGGCACGCTGGTTACAATGACTTTTTCAGGTCCCATCGCAGCGAGACTACGCAGTTGTTTTTGCATCTGAGCGGCAGACGGAGAAGAACCGGTTTCATCTCCCAGCAAAAAACACGCTTCGGTATAATTAGGCGTGATAATCTGCGCCGAACCGATAAGTCTGCGCATGGCATCGACCATTTTTTCATCAATTCCCTGATAAAATTTACCGTTATCTGCCATCACGGGGTCAACCAAAACAAGACTATCGCTTGTCGCAAAAGTATGAATAAATTCCGACACGATTTCACTCTGAGCAGGAGAACCGAGAAATCCGCTATACACGGCATCAAATTGCAAATTGAGACTTTTCCAATGCTGCAAAAAAGCTCGCATACTGTCCGTTACATCTAAAAAAGAAAAATCGGGAAAAAGCGTATGCGTAGAAAGCAGTGCCGTCGGCACAGGGCAAACCTGCACGGACATTGAAGACAAAATCGGAATAACCGTAGTCAGCGAACTCCGCCCAAAACCCGATAAATCATGAATGGCAATCACCCGTGAACTTGAAAGCGGCATAAAATTTCCTCCTTTCTATATCTTTTACATTTTTGTATGTATAAAAATTAAAAACCGCACTGCAGGCAATGCGGAAAAACAAACAATATATTTTTATAAAAACTACAAAATAAAAAATAATTTAGTAAAAATTACATTTCTTTTCTTTTTTTCCGTTTTACAGTCAATTTTCATTCTCTTCATGTTTTCTTAAATCAAGTTCCATAAACATCGACTCCGTTCCGTAATCTTTTTGCAAGGGAATTTTTCTATTGGAGCGAAAACCAAATTTATTCCAAAACGGCATGGCATTTTGCACCGCAACAAGCGACATCGTTGCAAAACCGCTTGTATTTGCCACCTCAAAAAGCGAGCGGCACAAAAACGAAGCCACACCCTTGCCGCGACAAGTCGGCAATACCGCCATATCATGAATAAAAAGGTTATCGCTGTCGGGCGAACTGACAATTTCCTCATGCAGCGGCGGAACAGCCTCAGGGAGCCACGGATAAGCAAGACAGCAGCCGACAACCTGCTCATCATCTACGGCGACCATACAGCTTGACGGCGACAGAACAAATTTGTTTCGCAAAACGGATTCGGATTCCGGTTCAATTTGAATATAGGCTTTTTGTTGAATGGCCAGAATGGCTTGCCAATCGTTTTCTTGAATTGAGCGAACTATCATTGTTTCCTCATTTTATAAAAGACAAAAGAGGCATACGAAGAAAAAATCAGTTTATTTGTTCGGGAAGCGTGATATTGAGTTCCAAAACTTCACAGTTGTCCTGTTGTCCCAAATTCACATGTACGGCATCTTGGTCTACCATGACATGCTTGCGAACAACTTCCAAAATCTCTTTATGCAAATTTTGCAAAAACTCGCTGCGTCCCGACCACGCTCCACGAGAATGCTCGTGAGCCACGATGATTTTCAGGCGTTCCTTGGCGGTACCGGCACTTGTTGTTTTTTTGCTAAAAAAATTGGGAAAATTCATTATTCAGCTCCAAAAATTCGGGACAAAATTCCTTTTTTCTTGCCGTCCAAAAAACGCAACGGAACTTCTTTGCCCAAAAAGCGGTCAATAGCATCATTATAGGCTTTTCCGGCAAAACTTTCTCCGTCCAAAGTAACAGGTTTTCCCTCATTCGATGCCAACAAAACATCAGGCGATTCGGGAATAACACCAAGCAGGTCAATTCCCAAAATTTCCTGTATATCTTCAATGCTTAACATTTCGCCTTTTTTAACCCGTTCAGCATCATAACGAGAAATCAGCAGGCATTCTTCCACCGCTTTTTCGTCTTTTTCCGCCCGACGGGTTTTGCTGGCAAGCAGCCCAAGAACTCTATCGGAATCCCGCACGGAAGAAACTTCGGGATTAGTAACAATAATCGCCGCATCGGCATAATACATCGCCATCAACGCACCTTTTTCAATACCTGCGGGCGAATCACAAACAATAAAATCAAAATCTTGCCGCAATTCGTCTATAATTTCTCCGACACCTTCCACCGTCAGAGCGCTTTTGTCTTTGGTTTGGGAGGCAGGCAAAATAAAGAGATTTTTTACCCGTTTATCTTTGATAAGTGCTTGGCGTAAAGTCGCTTCTTTATTGATGACATTGATAAAATCAAAAACAACACGGCGTTCGCAGCCCATAATCAAATCTAAATTCCGAAGCCCGATGTCAAAATCCAAAATGGCGACCTTGTATCCACGCAACGCCAAACCTGTTGCAATAGCGGCACTGGAAGTCGTTTTCCCGACTCCGCCTTTTCCTGAAGTAACAACAATTACCTTGCCCACATTTCCTCCCCAAAAATATTCAGTTTGTCATATATATTAGACAAGTTTTTTTATCACCAGCTGCTTTTTGTCCTGCAAAAAAATCTGCACGGGACAATTTCGCAAATCCTGACTGATATTTTCACACAAAAGATATTGTCCTGCGACCGCAACAAGCTCAGCATCAAGCGAAAGACAAAAAATTCTGGCGTCCGTATTTGTCGCCCCGCCTGCCATCGCCCGACCTGAAAGCGTACCGTAAACATGAATATTGCCGTCGGCAACGATTTCCGAACCGTTACTGACAGAAGACAAAATGACCAAATCCTGTCCTTTGGCGTGAATCCGCTGACCGGAACGAATTTTTTGGTCAATCAACATCACGGAATCGGATTGAACACTCTGAACGCTTTTTGCAGACGGCTTTAAAACAGGCGATTTAACGCTGCGAGTATCGGAAAAAATCCCCAGCTGCAAAGAAGTGGCAATCTGTCTTTGCTTGTCATCGCCGCCTTTTAGCCCGACAGGACACAGCCCTAACTCACGAAGCCGAGAAACAAAACCTGCAAGATCAAATTCTTGCGAGGCAGGCAGTTCCGTCAAATCAAGCACGAGCGGAGAATTTTGAAAAAAAGCAGGGGACTTATTGATTTTTGCCTGCAATTCAGCAAGCATTTCAGAAATTTGAAAATGAAGCAACCGAAGCTCGGTAAGAGGAGTCATCACTCCTTTTAATTCAAAGGTTGTCACAAATTGCCTCAAACAATCATATCCAGCAAAACTCGGTCAATATCCTGTGCGGTTTTGATAACCTGCGTATTGGCGGCAAAAGCATTTTCGGTCTCAATCAAATTTATCATTTCGTTTTCCAGCTCGACCTGATTGCCTTCGACCTGTCCTTCAAAAATATGATTCACGGTACTTGGTTCAAACGCCGTCTTAGGCGAAGTAACAATTTCACTCACCTCAACACCAAATCCGCCCTCTCCGGTTTCCAAATCTACCCGTTCGGGGACAAAATCATCGGTACTCATATTGGCGATATTGTTGGCACTAACCTGCAAAGAAACAGAATGAGCATCAAGAGCCTGTGCGGCAATATTACTTATATTCATATTTATTTTTCCTTATTTTTGCGATGTTCGATACAAGCGTAAGCGTTATGGTTGTGAATGGATTCAAAACTTTCAACCTCTACCTTAAAAGCCCTAACCGCTTCAAGTTCAAGCAAGGCTTGGGCAGCACTACGGACAACATCTTCCACAAAAGCAGGAGAGGAAAAAGCACTTTCGGTTACCTGTTTTTCATCACTGCGTTTCAAAAGCGTATATACAGGAGAAGAACCGGCTTGTCGACCTATGGCAATCAAGTCTTCCAGCCACACAAAAGTGTTAAATTCCGCCTTGATTGTAATCAAAGACCGCTGGCTGTGCGCACCGATTTCGGCAATTGCAAGCGAACAAGGACAAACCGTCATCACCGGCACAGTTACGCTCACGGCAAGCTCAAAATCCTCGCCGACAAGCTCGCCACTGCAAATACAGTCATACTTCATCGTTGACGGTAAACCGCTCGCCGGAGCATTATGACGCATAAAATACGGAAACGAAAAAGAAAATCCTGCTCGTTTTGCCTGCAAACTGTCTCGCAATCCAACAAGAAAATCCCGACAGGCAAAATAATCCAGAAAAAATGGTTTGCCTTCAAGAGCCTCCAAAAAACGGCTCATATGCGTACCTTTGTTTTGTGGCGGCAAATCCACATACAAATCAAGTTTGGCAACCGTATTTTGCGTCTTATTCTCCCTATCCCGAACCACAAGCGGAATAGTCAAATCACAAATCCCGACCCTGTCAATTTGCAGCTGGTGTAATGGACTTGTATTTTGAACATCAATCATAAATAGTCCTTTTGCAAACCCGAGCATTTTTTACAAAAACAGTTAAATAAAAAAAGTCCCGAAACAACAAATACTTATCTGCTGTTTCAAAAACATTTGTCAAGATAAACAAAAAACGGCTCTTAGCGAAAAAGTCGCCAAATCTCAACGAGGCATTTTTGCTGCGAATAAACGATTTTTGTCTCTTGTGCTATTTCGATTTGCCAGTTTCGCTCTAGTAAAAATTCTTTTATTTTTGCCGAAACTTCGCGTCTTGGCTGAGCAAGCCAGATTTCACCACTTGGGGCAAGCACAAAATCAAGCATTTCACAAATCGGTACTGCAAAACGGCGTTCGTACAAAATATCGGCACCCCAAATCAACTCAAAACTCTGCGGTCGAAAAGCGATATGCCGCCAATCCATCTGCACCCGCAACGGTAGATTTAAATTGTTGCAAACGGCGTTTTGACCAACAAAATATAAAGCACGCATAATCGCATCAATACCGCAAACACTAGCCCCTGCTTTTACGCCGGCAAGTGTCGTTAGCCCTTGTCCGCAACCGATGTCTAAGCAGCGTTTTCCCTGCACGCTTTTACTGCGTAAAATTCGGTTGCTCAAAGCAATGGCAGCAGGCCAGATTTCCGCCCAGTACGGGATTTTGTCCTCGTCTTCCTCAGACATATTTTCCCACAGCTCTTCCATGCTTTCGTGCGAGTGCAAAAACCAAGTGCCGTCGATAAGCTCAATTTCAACAAACAGTTTTGCCGTACAATCACCCACTACAAATTTTCCTCGCCCGTTTCATTTTGCCGAGCTAATTTTTCGCTGTATTCGCCCGACAGCACCATTTTTTTATAAACGGCAATTTCGTCAATACTCGGTTCTTGCCAGCAAGCGAGTTTTTCAGGAACAATGCTGAGCGTTTTTTGTAATTTGTTTTGTTTGCAAGCGATTGCAACGAGCTGACCGCGAGCTTTCGATGAAAACCACGCCGTTTGCCGAGCGGCGGCAAGCACGATTTCTTCGGGGATTTTGCCGACCAAATCCTGTCCACAGCGTAAAAGTCCGAGGGGCCCCGGAATATTTTGCAAACGAAAAAGCACATCGTTTTTTTGAACCGCCCGTAAAATCAAGGTATTGTCCGCCTGATTTCGCCCCACGGTCAAACAAAAATTTTCCAGCCAAAACTGGCGACCGCAACCGGTCAAAGCAAAATCTTCCGTTTTGGGGTCGGCAAATCGGGTCAAAATTGGGGCGTAGCGTTTTGCCCGTTCCGCCTCGGTGAGCAAACAACCGCCACCGGCATTAGGGATTTCGACAATGCCGAACTCGGCGGCAAGCTGAAGCTGGATTTTGCGGTCTCGCCCTGAAATCTGCGGCAGTTTTTCTCGTGCAACAAGCCCGATTTTTTCGGCAAAAGTCGGCTCCTGCGAAAAGGCACAAAGCGGACGCAAAAGCCTGTCGCCCACTCCTGCTTCATTTTTTATGGTATTTAAAGCCTCTTTTCGCTGCGACATCGGGCGTTGCCCGACAATTTCGCCAGAAATCAAAAAATCCGCTCCGTATTTCGGCAAAAGCGACATCGCCCTGCGAAGCATCAAAATTTTGCAGTCGATGCAAGGATTGAGCGTTTTCCCAAAACCATGTGCAGGAAAGCGAAAAAGGCGCAAATACTCCGCCCCGACATCGCAGGCGACAAGCGAAATGCCGTAGGTGCGTTCCCAGTATGAAATCTTGTCTTCACTGCCAAAAAACGGCGAAACAAAATGCAGCCCAAGAACCCGAAGCCCTTGCTGCTCAACACGACTTTCATCGCCAAAATACTGTCAAGACCACCGGAAAAAAGAGCGAGTGCGTGATATTTTTTTTGCATATTCGGCTGGCTAATCAAAACCGCCGTACATGGCAAGCGATTTTTAAGGCAGGTTTTTTGAATTGAGGATTGAAAATGGAAAATAACAAAGGCGTTAAAAAACGCAAAAAAATTATTTTTATATTTATTTTTCTTAAAGTAATCTACAGTAAGCAAGAAACTTACATCAAATTTCGTCTACTTTCTTTTTATAAGAAAGAAATTCATTCTTTACTTTAGGTAAAAAGATTTTTTTCAGATTATCATAATCATTATCACAAATCTCCCATCTTTCATGCTCGTAATCATTTTCAAGAAAACTAATAAATTTTGAAAAAAACTCCTTTATAAGTGTATCTTTATCAATTTCTATATCAATATACATTTCTGGATAACCAGGCTCATCGTGAGGCATCCCGTAATCATGATCTTCTATTTGGAATCGAACTGTATTTTTACCTGCGGCTAGTATTCGAATGTCTGTATCCGGTCCTTCTTCATCAATTGTAATTTCCTGAGGAAGTATTCCTCTCATCAAACCCACAAAAATATCCGCAATCTCAAAACAAGGATTGCAAGCAGTTGATACACCCACTATTCGTTTTGCATCATGTGTTTCAAAAGTAACATCTATCCAAC
>PDWJ01009377.1_pt1 | contig 11029 bp, 9 predicted proteins | sample 1430881 | NCBI WGS metagenome assembly PDWJ01 (sample SAMN01162460, study PRJNA174530) | Oral metagenome, whole genome shotgun sequencing project. | biome: Marine environment; feature: Marine mammal; material: Swab sample of the gingival sulcus; isolation source: swab sample of gingival sulcus... | reverse complement strand
TGGCGCACCTTGTGCAGACTATCCGCATGGATTTCTGCGGGGTTGGCCTGCAGCTTGTGGCGGGCATCGCCATAGCGGTCGGCCTCGCTCAAAGTCTCAGCAACGTGGTCGGACAAATCTTGCAGCAAACTCTGCCAGCTCGGTGCGCGAAAGCCAATCGACCAGGTCATGCAGTCGTTCTCGGCAACCCCGTAGTGGGCAATGCCGGGGGGCAGGTAGAGCATGTCGCCGGGGTTGAGCAGCCAGTCCTGCTCGGCCTTGAAGTCTTGCAGCACCTTGATATCCAGCCCCTCGACCAGGGGCGAGGTGGAGCGCGTCTCCTCAATCTGCCAGCGCCGCTGGCCGTGGGTTTGCAGCAGGAAGACATCGTACTCATCCGTGTGCTGTCCCACCGAACCGCCCTTGGGTGCATAGCTGACCATCAGGTCATCAATCCGCCAGTCGGGGATAAAGCGGAAGTAATCGACAAAGCGCTGGAACTCCGGCAGGTGCTTTTCCACATCCGAGACCAGCAGGCTCCAGTGGCTTTCCGGCAGCTCGGCAAAGCGCTGCTCGCTAAACGGGCCGTACTCCACCCGCCAGTCGTTCTGCGGGTGGGCGCCGAAAATCAGGCGCGAGTTAATCGCCTCCTCCAGCGCCAGCCCCGCCAGCTCATCGGGGCTGAGGGGGTTGAAGTCCGGGTTTTGAAACTCGGGGAAGGCGTTGCGAATCAGCAGCGGCTTCTGTTGCCAGTACTGGTCGATAAATGCCTGCGCGGTGAGGCCGTTGAGGTGGGCTTGGGCGTGTTTAAAATTAATCATTGTCTGCTCGTGGGGCAGGGGGGGCGCCCCCGCTGGTGTTACCAGGATGTGGTTAAACGGGGTTGTTTCCAGACTATCCGCATTTGCTCCTGCAATGCGGAAACCCGCCACTTCCCTGTGGCTTGTCCGCATTTGCTCCTGCAATGCGGAAACCCGCCACTTCTGACCCACAGGGAGGTGGGAAATGTCGCAAGAGCGTAAGGAGCGCTCGCGACCTTGTGGCTTGTCCGCATTTGCTCCTTGCAATGCGGATAGTCCAGAAACGGGGTATTCAGCCGCTAGATTTTTTTCGCCATATCCACGGCGTTGCCGATATAGCTGGCCGGGGTCATTTGCAGCAGCTCGTCAACAGCGGCGGCGGGCAAGTCCAGGCTGCTGACAAATTCCTGCATAATCTGCTGGTTAACGCGCTGGCCGCGCGTGAGCGCCTTGAGCTTTTCGTAGGGCTGGTCAATCCCGTAGCGGCGCATCACGGTCTGAATCGGCTCGGCGAGGACTTCCCAATTGTTGTCCAAGTCCCTGGCCAGCGCGTCGGCGTTGATTTCCAGCTTGCCAATGCCTTTCATCGCGGCTTGCAGGGCAATCAGGCTGTGCGCCGCGCCCACGCCGAGATTGCGCAGTACGGTGGAGTCGGTCAGGTCGCGCTGCCAGCGGCTAATCGGCAGCTTGGTGGCGAGGTGGCCGAACAGGGCGTTGGCGATGCCGAGGTTGCCCTCGGCGTTTTCAAAGTCGATGGGATTGACCTTGTGCGGCATGGTCGAGGAGCCAATCTCTCCGGCCACGGTCTTTTGCTTGAAAAAGCCCAGGGCGATATAGCCCCAAACATCGCGACAAAAGTCGATCAAAATGGTGTTAAAGCGGGCAAAGCCGTCAAAGATTTCGGCAATGCAATCGTGCGGCTCAATCTGGGTGGTGTAGGGGTTCCAGATTAGCCCCAGCTCGGTGACAAACTGCTCAGCCAGCGTTGGCCAGTCGATATGCGGATAGGCTGCCAGATGGGCGTTGAAGTTGCCCACTGCGCCGTTGATTTTGCCGGTCAGCTCGACGGCGGCAATCTGCGCGCGCTGGCGTTGCAGGCGGTTGACGACATTGGCAAACTCCTTGCCCATGGTCGAGGGCGAGGCGGGCTGGCCGTGGGTGCGCGACAGCATCGGCACGGCGGCGTGGGCGTGGGCCTGCTCGCGGATGGCGGCAATCAGCGCGTCCATCTCGGGCAGCATAACCTGCTCGCGAGCTTCCTTGAGCATCAGGCCGTAGGCGAGGTTGTTGATGTCTTCGGAGGTGCAGGCAAAGTGGATAAACTCGCTGATGGCATTGAGCTGCGGGTTGGCAGCCACCTGTTCCTTGAGGAAGTACTCCACCGCCTTGACATCGTGGTTGGTGGTGCGCTCGATGTCCTTGACACGCTGGGCGTGGCTCTCATCAAAGTTGGCGACAATCCCGTCCAGCAGGGCGTTGGCCTCGGCATCAAGTGCCGGGACTTCGGCAATCTCCGCCTGGCGGGCGAGCAGTTGCAGCCAGCGCACTTCCACGGTGACACGGTATTTGATCAGGCCAAATTCACTGAAAATGGGGCGCAGGGCAGCGGCCTTGCTGGCGTAGCGGCCATCAACAGGAGAGATGGCGGTCAGGGAGCTTAAAGACATGTCGGTGTATTCGCTATGAAGTGGGATTAAGGGGCGGATTATACCGTTTTGCAGCGTGGCTTGTCTCTGTGCGGGGAAAAATTTTCCCGAGCCATAAAAAAGGCCAGGCTGAATAGCCTGGCCTTGGGTTGCCGAGATGCGTATCTCGTATTCTGATCAGGAAACGGTGTACTGTACCGATACCTTTTCCAGGTCGATGTTGCGCTTGACATCGTCAGCGGCGCTCTGGAATGCGGCCATCTTGTCGAAGTTCATATAGCGGTAGACATCCGCCGCTACGCTGTCGAGATTTTTGACGTATTCCATATACTCCGCCGGTGTGGGCAGCTTGCCCAAAATCGCGCCGACAGCAGCCAGTTCAGCCGAGGTCAGGTAGACATTGGCGCCATTGCCCAGGCGGTTGGGGAAGTTGCGCGTTGAGGTGGACAGCACGGTGGCGTTGTCCTCGACGCGCGCCTGGTTGCCCATGCACAGCGAGCAGCCGGGCATTTCCGTGCGCACCTGGTTTTTCTCGTAGATGTCGAAGTAGCCTTCCTCTTTGAGGACAGCCTCGTCCATTTTGGTCGGTGGCGACATCCACAGGCGGGTGGGCAGCTCGCCCTCGTTCTCGGCCAGCAGTTTACCGGCAGCGCGGAAGTGACCGATATTGGTCATGCAGGAGCCGATAAATACCTCGTCAATCTTGACGCCGGCAACGTCCGACAACAGCTTGGCATCGTCGGGGTCGTTCGGGCAGCAGACCACGGGTTCGGTCAGTTCGTTGAGGTCGATTTCGATCACCGCAGTGTACTCGGCGTTGGCATCGGCCTCCAGCAGTGATGGCTTGGCCAACCAGTCTTCCATGGCGCGGGCGCGGCGCTCCAGGGTGCGGGCATCGCCATAGCCTTCCTTAATCATCCAGCGCAGCAGGGTGATGTTGGACTTCAGATACTCGGCCACGGCCTCTTCCGGCATCTTGATCGCACAGCCTGCCGCCGAGCGTTCGGCAGAGGCATCGGACAGCTCAAACGCCTGCTCGACGGTCAGACCTTGCAGGCCTTCAATTTCCAGAATACGGCCAGAGAAGATGTTCTTCTTGCCCGCTTTCTCAACGGTCAGGTGGCCTTCGCGGATAGCCTGCAGCGGAATGGCGTGAACCAGATCGCGCAGGGTGATGCCGGGCTGCATTTCGCCCTTGAAGCGCACCAGTACCGATTCCGGCATATCCAGCGGCATAACTCCGGTGGCAGCGGCAAACGCAACCAGGCCAGAACCGGCGGGGAAGGAGATACCCAGCGGGAAGCGGGTGTGCGAGTCGCCGCCGGTACCGACGGTGTCGGGCAGCAACATGCGGTTCAGCCAGGAGTGGATAATGCCGTCACCGGGGCGCAGGGATACGCCGCCACGGGTCATAATAAAGTCGGGCAGGGTGTGCTGCATTTCCACGTCGATGGGCTTGGGGTAGGCCGCCGTGTGGCAGAAGGACTGCATGGTCAAATCGGCAGAGAAGCCGAGGCAGGCCAGGTCTTTCAGCTCGTCGCGGGTCATGGGGCCGGTGGTGTCCTGCGAGCCGACCGTGGTCATCTTTGGCTCGACATAGGTGCCGGGGCGTACGCCCTGACCTTCGGGCAGACCGCAGGCGCGACCGACCATTTTTTGTGCCAGTGAGTAACCCTTGCCGGAGTCTTCAGGCTGTACCGGGCTGCGGAACAAATCGCTGTGACCCAGGCCCAGCGAGGTGCGCGCCTTGGTCGTCAGGCCGCGACCAATAATCAGGTTGATGCGACCACCGGCCTGTACTTCATCCAGAATCACATCGGACTTATAGTCGTACTCGGCGATGGTCTCGCCGCTGTCCTTGTTGATGATCTTGCCATCATAGGGGCGCACTTCAATGGTGTCGCCGGTGTTCATTTTCTCGACATCCGCTTCAAAGACCAGTGCGCCGGCATCTTCCATGGTGTTGAAGAAGATAGGTGCGACCTTGGAGCCTATGCAAACGCCACCTGCGCGCTTGTTGGGTACGCCGGGGATGTCATCGCCGATATACCACAGCACTGAGTTGGTCGCCGACTTGCGCGAAGAACCGGTGCCGACCACGTCGCCGACAAAGGCCAGCGGCAGACCGCGGGATTTCAGTTCTTCAATCTGCTTGACGCAGCCGATTTCGCCGGGCTTGTCAGCGACAATGCCCTCGCGTGGCATTTTGTACATGGCCAGCGCGTGCAGCGGGATATCGGGGCGCGACCAGGCATCGGGAGCGGGGGACAGGTCATCGGTGTTGGTCTCGCCGGGTACCTTGAAGACGGTCAGGGTCATGCTCTCGGCAACCTTGTCGCGGCTGGTGAACCATTCACCGTCCGCCCAGGATTGCAGCACTTCCTGGGCGACTGCATTGCCGGCCCGGGCTTTTTCTTCCACATCGTGGAAGGCATCGAACATCAGCAGGGTGTGCTTGAGCTGCTCGCCCGCCAGTGCGGCCAGCTCGGCGTTGTCCAGCAGGTCAACCAGGGTGGCGATATTGTAGCCGCCGAGCATACCGCCGAGCAGCTTGACCGCTGCCTGCTTGTCAATCAGTGGCGAGCTGGTCTCGTCCTTGATAATCGCGGTCAGGAAGGCGGCCTTGACGTAGGCGGCCTGGTCAACCCCGGCGGGTACGCGGTTGGTGATCAAATCCAGCAGGAAGGCCTCTTCACCAGCGGGTGGATTCTTTAATAGCTCAACCAGACCAGCAGTCTGCTCGGGGGTGAGTGCCTGGGGCACAATGCCTTGGGCGGCGCGTTCTGCAACATGCTTGCGATATTCTACTAACACGATAGTGTCCTCTTCTCCGAAGTCGCTTCTTCATGACTCCATCCGTGTGCGGACAGGCTGAAAGAGCTGATTTTTATAGATAAAACGTGAATTTTCAGCTTCTTATTATAGTGGATGTGGCGGAATAAGTTAAGGCGGCGGGTATAAATACAGGATTAAGTCAGCCATGTTCGCTATTCACCAGCGTGATAACGCAGGCGCTACCCGAGTGGGTTTGAACTGCGCGAGCAAAGCCATTAGCATTGCCCGCCCCGATATTATCTGGTACTTGCCATGTCTGCCCCGCAAAACCACCCGCTACAGGCTATCCGCATTGTGATGGTCAATACCTATCACCCCGGTAATATCGGCGCGGTGGCGCGGGCGATGAAGAATATGGGCTTGTCCGAGCTGATCCTGGTACAGCCCAGAGTCTTTCCCGACCCGGAGGCGAGCAGCCGCGCCGCCGGTGCCGTGGATGTGCTACAGCAGGCGCAGGTAGTGGCAACGGTGGCAGAGGCTCTACAGGGCTGCCGTCTGGTTATCGCCAGCAGCGCCCGCCGCCGTGGTTTTGCCTGGCCCATGCAATCTGCCCGCCAGGCCATGCAGCAGGCCTATAACGCAGCCCGTGGCGGCAGTCCTGTGGCGATTCTGTTTGGCCCCGAGCGCTCCGGCCTGCCCAGCGAGACCCTGCGCCTGGCCAATACCCACGTCTATATCCCCGCCAACCCCGAATACAGCGTGCTCAATGTCGCCTCCGCTGCGCAGATTCTGTGTTATGAGCTGTGGGCGCTGCACGATGAAGGCAAGCTGCCGGAATTGCCGGACGCTGCCGAATACCCCAGCCACGAGGCCGTCGAGCATTTCTATCAGCATCTACAGGATACGCTGCAGGAGATTGGCTTTATCAACCCCAGACATGCGGGCGATATTATGATCAAGCTGCGCCGCCTGTTTAATCGGGCACGGCCAGAGCTGGGCGAGCTGAAGATACTGCGCGGCATATTGGCTGCCATAGGGAAGTTGAATCAGTAGGAGCAAGCTCCTGCTTGCGAACTCGAAGCCGCTGAGCCTGAGGCCATCGCAAATCAGAACAGTGGTGCGTGGGTATTGAGCGTGTCTCCAGTTATGCGACACGCACCCTGTCTGGACTATCCGCATTAAGCAAAATCAAGCACTTAGCTATGCGGATAGTCTGTGGGGGCACTTGTGCAGAGCTTCCTCAAGGATCCAGACTAAAGCTCGCCTTGCCCGAGCTGGGGCTGTCAGCATTGCTGAGTTCCCAGTCGCCCGGTTCGGGGGGCGGAGTGGTGTCGTGCGCCGGGGCGGGGATGGTGCTGCCCTCGGGGGCGAGGTCGGCGTGCAGCGCCTCGGGCGGCGGCGTTGGCTCGGGAGCCTGGGGGTCAACGAGAAAGCCGCCCGGCTCGCGTACGGATAGTTCATCTACAGAGCTTTGCGGCTGGATGTCGACCACGGTCCGGGGCGCGTCGCGCAGGGTGGCGGCAGAGTCGGGGTTGATCTGCACCGGGTCGCGCACGGGTGCGCCTTTCTGGCTGGCCGGTGGCGTTGCAGCGGGCGGTGGCCGATGGCTTGTTGCACGGCATGCGGCTCGTGGCCGGGCAGAATTTCACCCTTGAATATGACTGCGTAAGTATGGCTCATAATTATTCTGGATTTGTAGCGGATTTAACTTCACTATATATCATCATTTTCAATACGACAAAGCAAACTGATGAATGTACTCACTCCCTCATTGTTATTGACTGCCAGTATGCTGGTGGTACTGCTGGTGGCCGTGCTGCAATGGCGCTTTATGGCAGCCCTGCGCCAGCGCATAACGAGCTTGCAGCTGCAACTGAGCGAGAAGGGCGAGCAGGCTGCGGCGATTCACAGTGCGGCGATTCCGGCCGAGGAGGTGAGCGCGGGTCGACCCTATGTGAAAATTGAAGTGAGCAACCCTTTGGCGGTGGCCGAGCAGGAGGCGGCGGTTGGCGGTGTCGCGGGGGCGCTGGCGCCGACGCTGGTGAAAAAGCGGGTTTATCAGGATTTGCGCAAGCAGCTGGCGCAGGAGCTGCAGGCACGCGGTATTGCCGCCCAGGTCAGCGTACAGCTGGATGTCCCGGGAGGGCAGCCCTGATGCTGATACTATGGCTGTTGTTATTGTTGAGCGTAGCGCTGCTGGTGGTGTTGGCCTTGCAGTGGATTAACTACCGCCAGGTGCAGTTGCAGCTGGACGATTTTCAGGACAGTGTAGACGGCTTTGTGCGCGAGGCCATTGAGCAACAAGTCACCCTGGAACAGATGATGCAGGCGGCGACCACCTCGGTGGAAGATGTACACCGCGCCTTTTCTGATGTCTCGTTTGATATTCTTGAGTCGATTCCGCGAACCCAGGCTGTGGGCAAGCGGATGCGCCAGCTGCACAATCAGTCAGCCAGCGGCGTGTATGGCACGGTGCGCTCGGTGGGCAAGGGACTGGGTGTGCTGCGCTCCGAGTTTGGCTCCAAGCGCAAGCAGCGGCTTGAACAGGGTGAGGCCGAGGACGAACAGCCAAGGCCAAAGAAGCGCTGAACACGCCCGTTTGCAGACTATCCGCATAAGTCTCCATGCAATGCGGAAACTAGCTACGTCTGACCCACAGGGAAGTGGGAAATGCCGCAAGAGCGCAAGGAGCGCTCGCGACCGTGTAGCCTATCCGCATAAGCCTTTGCTGCGTCTTGTAAATTAAGTAAATGCCACCCCCGCAAAAATACCCCTTGAAATCTCCGCTGCAAGCCCTATAAATGCCGCACGTTTAAAATAAGCAAGTATTGCGGAGTTGATATGTCTGACAGCAAGCCGGATGACGTGGTTGAAAAAGTAGCGGAGGCCGCCGCCTCAGCAGAGGCCGAGCAAGCTCGGCCGGAGGCAGCGCAGGCGGCGCCGGTTGACGAGGCAAGCCCGCTTGCCGAATTGCAGGCGCAGCTGGAGGCGGCACAGGCCAAGGCCGATGCCAACTGGGATGTCGCCCTGCGCACCAAGGCCGAGATGGAAAATCTCAAGCGCCGCACTGACAAGGAAATAAGCAATGCGCGCAAATTTGCCCTGGAAAAGCTGGCCAACGAGCTGTTGGCAGTGCGCGATTCCATGGAGATGGGCTTGCATGCGGCGCGCGACGAGGGTGCGGATATCGCCAGAATTCTCGAAGGCTCCGAGCTGACCCTGAAAATGCTGGCCGATGTAATGGCCAAGTTTAATATCGAGCAACTCGACCCCCTGGGTGAGGCTTTTAACCCCGAGCACCATCAAGCCGTTGCCATGCAGCCCGCCGAAGGCCAGCAGGACAACACGGTAATGGAAGTAATGCAAAAGGGTTATCTGCTCAATGAGCGCCTGCTGCGCCCGGCCATGGTGGTCGTGGTCAAGAATTAAACACTGTGCAAATAACGTTTGGGGCTTGAAAAACAAGCACTTGCCCCCACATCAACAAACATCAATATAAAGAACACTTTAGAGGTAAGAAACAATGGGAAAAATCATCGGTATTGACTTGGGTACTACCAACTCTTGCGTAGCGGTTATGGATGGCGACAAGCCCCGCGTTATTGAAAACGCCGAGGGTGATCGCACCACGCCTTCTATCGTCGCCTTTACCAAGGACGATGAAGTGCTGGTCGGCCAGCCCGCCAAGCGCCAGGCAGTGACCAACCCCGAAAACACCCTGTTTGCGGTCAAGCGTCTGATTGGCCGCCAATTTGCCGAAGATGCGGTGCAGAAAGACATCAGTCTTGTACCCTATAAAATCATCAAGGCCGACAACGGCGATGCCTGGGTGGAAGCCCAGGGGCAGAAAATGGCCGCGCCGGAAGTCTCCGCGCGCGTGCTGCAGAAGATGAAGAAAACCGCTGAAGAATTTCTCGGCGAGGAAGTGACCGAGGCGGTGATTACCGTACCGGCTTACTTTAACGATTCCCAGCGTCAGGCGACCAAGGATGCCGGCCGGATTGCCGGTCTGGATGTCAAGCGCATTATCAACGAGCCGACAGCGGCAGCGCTGGCTTACGGCATGGACAAGCAGAGCGGCGGTGACCGCACGATTGCCGTGTACGATTTGGGCGGCGGTACATTTGACGTGTCGATTATCGAAATTGCCGCAATGGATGGCGAGTTCCAGTTTGAAGTGCTGTCCACCAACGGCGACACATTCCTCGGCGGTGAAGACTTTGATATGCGCCTGATTGACTATCTGGTCGAAGAGTTCAAGAAAGACCAGGGCGTTGACCTGAAGGGCGACCCGCTGGCCATGCAGCGCCTCAAGGAAGCGGCGGAGAAGGCCAAGATTGAGCTGTCCTCCTCGCAGCAGACAGATGTCAATCTGCCCTATATCACGGCCGATGCCTCTGGCCCCAAGCATATGAACGTCAAGGTCACGCGAGCCAAGCTGGAAGCGCTGGTGGAAGAGCTGATTACGCGCACCATTGAGCCTTGCCGCATGGCATTGAAAGATGCCGACAAGGCCGTGGGCGACATTACTGATGTGATTCTGGTCGGTGGACAAACCCGTATGCCCAAGGTGCAGCAAACCGTGCAGGACTTCTTTGGCAAAGAGCCGCGCAAGGACGTCAACCCCGATGAGGCCGTAGCACTGGGAGCCTCGATTCAGGGCGGCGTACTCGGTGGCGATGTAAAAGACGTGCTGCTGCTGGATGTGACGCCGCTGTCGCTGGGTATTGAGACCATGGGCGGGGTGATGACCAAGCTGATTGACAAGAACACCACGATTCCTACCAATGCTTCACAGGTGTTCTCCACCGCAGATGACAACCAGCCAGCCGTGACCATTCACGTCTTGCAGGGCGAGCGCGAAATGGCCAGTGGCAACAAGTCGCTGGGCAAGTTTGACCTTGCGGACATTCCGCCCGCGCCGCGCGGCACGCCGCAGATTGAGGTAACGTTCGATATTGATGCCAACGGCATTATGCACGTCTCGGCGAAGGACAAGGCCACGGGCAAGGAGCAATCCATTGAGATTAAAGCCTCGTCCGGCCTGAGCGATGACGAAGTCGATCGCATGATTCAGGATGCCGAAGCCCACGCCGAAGAGGACAAGAAGCTCAAGGCACTGGTTGAAACCCGCAATACCGCTGACGGCATGATTCACTCGATAGAGAAATCCCTGACCGATTTGGCTGACAAGGTCACTGACGACGAGAAAGCGCCCGTCAATGCGGCGATTGCCGAGCTGAAAGCGGTACTCGATGGCGACGACCAGGAGGCGATTGCCGCCAAGACCGAAGCCCTGACCGCCGCCTTTGCACCGCTGGCAGAGAAAGCCTACGCCGAAGCTGGCGGCGCAGCAGGCGCTGAGGCCGAGGCCGGCGCAGGCGGCGGTAAAGACGATGTCATGGACGCCGACTTCGAGGAAGTCAAAGACGATAAATAATTATTTATCGCTGCGCCCTGCCGCGAGTTGTTGCGTGCAGGGCGTTGTCAGCCACAGAGGGCACAGGGACAGGAGTGACATACTTCGGGTTTCATGTGTCCTTTGTGCTTAATGCGGATAGTCTGCCAGCACCCCCTGGCCTGAGTGTCCGCAAATCTGAACGTTAAACTGCAAGAGCCAAACCATGTCCAAACGCGATTATTATGAAATACTGGGTGTCGCCAAAGATGCAGATGATGCCAGTTTGAAAAAAGCCTATCGCAAGCTGGCGATGAAGTATCACCCCGATCGCAACCCTGGCGATGAAAAGGCAGAAGCCAACTTCAAGGAAGCCAAGGAAGCCTACGAAACCCTGAGCGACTCACAGAAGCGGCAGATTTATGACCAGT
>PDWJ01005092.1_pt1 | contig 11029 bp, 8 predicted proteins | sample 1430881 | NCBI WGS metagenome assembly PDWJ01 (sample SAMN01162460, study PRJNA174530) | Oral metagenome, whole genome shotgun sequencing project. | biome: Marine environment; feature: Marine mammal; material: Swab sample of the gingival sulcus; isolation source: swab sample of gingival sulcus... | reverse complement strand
GATTCTCGTTCTCGTCGACGCCAGCGAGCTGACGCCAGGCGCTGAAGTTGCCGGGCAGCACGAGGCGGAAGTCCTCGTTGAAGTGTGTCTGCATCTCGCTGACCCACTGGCTGACAAGCCCGGCGGGCGCAACGACGAGCAAGCGCTTGGCGAGCCCACGGACTTTGAGCTCGCGGAGGATCAGCCCCGCTTCGATGGTCTTGCCGAGCCCCACCTCGTCCGCCAGCAGGTAGCGGACCCGGTCGCCGGACATTGCTCGCTGTAGGGCGTAGAGCTGGTGAGGCAGCGGGATGACCGAGCCCTCGAGCGGGGCCACCAGGGCGTCGCGCTCGAGCGCGTCCAAGATGCGCGCCGCTGCGCTGACGTACGAGAGGTGATCGAGGCTCGGGGGGACGGCCTGAGCGAGCGGCTGCAGGCGGTCGAGGCGAATGCGAACCACGGCGTCGCGGCGCGCGAGCCAAACCTGAGCGGTCTGCTCACCCCACACGGCGTCGACGCTCACGACCCGACAAGGCTCATCGTGAGCGAGGCTGTAGCACCAATCGCCAACCGTCATTTCTACACTCGCCTCACGGAACCAAAAACGCCGATAGAATTCCACGTGTTCATATTCATCACCCAGACATCCCCTACCACTTGGTTTGTCCAAGTGGGCGGGCCGACGAGTGGCAATGTCCGCTTAAGCTTGTCCGTCCAAACTTGATATTGTCGAGACTGAAGACTCGCCATTTCGAGTAGCACGACATACTTCACTGGTTTGTCGACTGCGCTGACCGCCCACCGATATAGGAATGAGTCTCGGTACTTGTACTTGAGGTCGGCTTCTAGCTTGCCGCTTTTCAACTTTCGGCCGAACGACTGACGGTTGGCCGGAGTCGTGTTTGTATTGTCTGGATCCTTCACCTCCACAAAGAGGTAGTAGTCTTGAAACTCGACAATGAAATCCACGGCCTTCATCACGCTGAGCTGGTGCGTTTGCGGGTCATCGAATTTTTGGCCGCAAATGGCCCCCGCGAAGGTGAATTCGAGTTGTCCCTCCGTTAGTTTGACCATGAACTACACCGAGAAACCGCGGGCAATTTCGCGATCATAGAGCGACGTCATCGCGTGTTCGATTGGGCTATTCTGAAGCTCGAAAGGACATTCGCGCGACTCAATCTGCACTCCGTCAATGCCCTCAGCGCGGTACAGCGCGTGATATTGCACCTTGTCGTCTGGAGTCGCTGCTAGCTCGAATTCCTTCATGACCGCGTAGTCATGTGTTGTCACGAAGATCTGCACCCCCATTCTCTGTAGTTCGAGCAGGATGCTCACTACGGACGAGAAGAGCTGCGGGTTGAGATTGGTCTCAGGCTCGTCCCAGAATAGCACCGCACCTTTTGTGAGTGTCCCATTCTGGATAAGCAACCATAGCAAACCCAGTTTCCGCAGACCTTCAGCAAGGAGTGTGAACTCTAGCTCTCCGTATTTGTTCTTGAGGAAGAAGACTTCATCTTTCTGAACAACTTTGCCGTCCATGCTCTTCTGAAGCTCGGACAAAAGCTTCCCGCGCGCCTGATCGTGCGGCCCGCGAAGAAGCGGCAGAAACGCCCGATCGATGATGTCGGCGTAGATGGATTCGAAGTGGATCTCGCGCTGAGCATAAAGTGACCGAAACCCTGGTGCATTGGCGAGCATCTCCTTCACAGGGATGAAGACGCTCTCCATCGGCTCGGCCCGCCACCTATCGCTTCCAGTCCTGGAAACGTTCTTTGCACTGGCCTTCTTCGCGTGATTTGAGAACGAAAGCCCAAGCTTCGCCCCCCCTTGACGGGTGATCGTGACCTTGGCTTTCGAGCTCTTCCCCTGGCGTTTGACAAGGCGCCCGAGGGCACCGTCCTTGGGAAGAAACGCGCTGACAAGTTTGCTGGGAAAGATCTCGCCAGTCCTTGTGATGTCGCACGCCGCGTACGCGACTTTCATGATGTGCGTCTTCCCGGTGCCGTTGGCGCCGATGAATACATTCACCCCGGCGGAGGGCGCGAAGTCTAACGCGGCGAAAGCTGTGAACCGTTCGAATTGGATCCTCGATATTGTCATATGGGTTCTCCCATTCGAGTCAGCGCGTTGTCGTAGTACATCACCAGTATTTGATCCTCTTGGAGGACCTTCGCAGGGAGCTTCTCGGCCACTTTGACGATCGTGCCGTAGTCGCGCGCCTGCCAGGCAGACTTGAAGCCTGCTCGCACGGCCTCGGTTCGGAAGACCTTGAGCTTGCGCTGCGTCGATGCCTTGTACTCCTCAAACTCCTTGAGCAGCGCGCGGTTGCGGAGCTGGTCGAGGTCGGCCTGCTTGTTCGGGTCCGGGACGTACCAGCGATCGCTGGCCTTCTCCTTCAGCCTCGGGTCTTCTTTTTCCAGGTTCCGCAGGTCCTTGAAGTTGCTGGAGAGGTAGCTGTGAACCTGGCTCGGGACGGGGCCGCGACCGTCGTAGTTCAAGAAGCTGAGTTCTAGGAGGCTCGTGAGTTCCACTGTCATCTCGTGCTTGGACCAAGCTTGCACTTCACGCATGAAGTCCGGCTGAAGGTCCTGGAAACTCTGCGGCTTTCGATGAAGACGCTGCCTTAGCCACTGAATTGCGCTGGCCTCATCTGTGACAAACAGGTCAAGCTGTCGCAGTTCACCCACGGTGACTCGTTTCCGGTCGTACTCTGACACCTGCTCCGGAAGGAAATACATCCCGTCTCGCTCGGGGAATCGTTGATTCAGACCCTGGCAGAACTCGGCGTATGAGACCGGAACCTCCCGGCCGCGCTGGACATGGAAAGCGACCATCCTGTCGAAGAGCAGAAACGCCTGTCGCTCGGCGACCGGCTCCAAGAATGAGTCGGTGCCGCTTGAAACAGGGATCTTGCTCAGATGCTCCCGTACGAAACGCCATGCACCGGCTTCGGAACCTAACTCCAGCGTCACCGATTCGACGAGCTCGTCGGTTGGGCGATAGGCAGATATGATCAGGTCTTGTTTCACGGCTCCCAGCGCCGTGACTTGCTTGAACGAGCCCTGTTGCTTGTCGAGGGTGCGTACGTCGGCGACAACGAACCCTGCCCGAAGAAGAGCCTCTTGAATCGCACGCCAAACCCGGTTGCGCGAGTTGTGGAACTCGACAGTGCACCAACAACCGGGCTTCAGTGTTCGGTAGCACTCGCGCAGGGCCAGCTCCAAGAGCGATCGATACTCTCCAAGTCCCTTGCCTTGGGTCTTCGAGACGACGGCCTCATCCTCCTGGTTTGTGAAGACGCCGAGGATGTACTCCCAGAGGAAGTTGAGCTCGGAGTACTGCAGATTATCCCCGAACGGTGGATCGATGAAGATGTAGTCGACGCTCCGGTCAGGAATGCTGAGTGTGGTTGCAGACTGTGTGCTGATTGCGGCGAAACCCCGAGACCGGTCGATGGTCGGGAATTTCTTGATCTTGCGCGAAATGAACTCGATCACGTTGGGTTCGCGAATCGTGGACCCAATGTACAGCGTACCGGATAGCTTGCTCGGCAGACCTCCCAGCCGTTCACGGTTCAGCTTCGAGGAGCCTTCTGCCACACTCGTCGCAAGCCAGAGGTAACGATGTGCGGACGGGCGCTCCTTGGCTAGCTGGGCAAACCGGCCGATCACTGCGAGCGGGCGAGCGAAGAAGAAGTCATGAGCGTGAGTGACCCCTGTATGTCGCCCCTTGCGCCACTCATCGCCCCACTTGCCGTCTCGGAACATAAACTTGACGCTCGGAGGGCGGAGCTGAACCAAGGCTCTCTCGGCCGCCTCAAGCTTCTCCAAGTCGCCTTGGCTTGGACGCTTCTTGCTGCGGGTGTTTCCCACCTTGCAGCCCACAAGCACCGGGGTCTGTCGCGGCGTCAGCCTCGCTTCGTTTAGGATGCCGTCGTAGACCGTTTCGTAGGTCTTGTCTGCACTTCGCTTCGTCAGCTGTGCACCGCAATTGGGACAGGCGAACTCCTTTCTCACCTTGCCTGCATCCAAGTCTGCTGCAGCATTCCAGTACTCGAAGGAGACAACACAGTCAGGGCACGTGAAGTGGTCTGACCAAATGACGTAGTCAATTAGTGCCTCACCACTCTCGTTTGGAAGTTCTGTGATGAGAGGTCTCCAAGTTCCGAACGAACTTGGTCCAGAATCTCCCGCGATTGACGCCTGAACTCCGCTGCATCAAAGGCGAGGTTGTAGGACGCGGCGATCTCAGTGGCCGCCGGACTCAAGTCGATAAGGATTGCGCGGCGTGGTCCGCCTTTGGCGGACTGGGCGGCCACTCCCGTCATGCCTGTCCCACAGAAAACGTCGAGAACTAGATCACCAGGTTCGGTGTAATGCTCTATGTAGCGTCGAATGGCCGTGTGGGGGACCTTGGTGTGGTACGAGTGCGCGCGGTAGACGGCGTGGTTCTTGCCCTCAGATACATCGGAAGCAAAAGGTTCTCGACCGCGACCTGGTCGTGAGGAGTCGCCGTAACAACGCACATACTCCGCAAGAAACGGATTCGGACACGCCGTGTAGTACGGCGGATCCGACATCCGCAGGATCGCTTCGTCGTCCGCTGTCGGAAAACCGGGGTGCTTGCGAAACTCCGGGTCTTGGAGCTTCTCTCGAAGAAGCGCAGTGAAGTGCGCACGGCGCTCCGCGTCGCTCTTGAAGGTCAGACCAAGGCACTCCACCGGACCGGAATCCTGAGAGCCTGCCTCCAAGCCGAGTTCGCGTTGCTGAGTGCTCATCCGTTCCTCCTCGTCGTGCGCTTTGATGTCCACATGCTCACTTCTCCAGCACGATGCGCACTCGAGACGCGTCTTTGCCCTTAGTGATCTCTGCGACGAAGCCTTCGAACCGGTCCTTTAGCTCGGAGACGGTGCACGGCACCCCACCGTCGGTGAGCGCTGTGCGAAGCTCGGTCTCAGTGAGCACCACCTTCTCCAGCCCGCTCAGAACCTCCTGCAACGCCTTCACGAAGACTGCGCCGATGGGATCGGGCAGCGTACGGGCGTCGAGAAAGGACTGCACCGCCGCCTTCCCGTCGGCGTTGCTCAGCAGGTCGATGTTCGACGCCACGGTCGGGTCCTCGAGGTTCCCCAGCAGCGTGCTCGTCCAGTCGCGGATGAGGTCGTCCAGCCGCGTGTCGAGCTCCGAGATGCGGTCGCCCGCCTTGGCCCCGCTGGAGGGCTCCTCCACGGGACGGTAGGAGCAGTGCGGGCAGATGGGGTCGTTGTCGAGCGCCTGCTTGGTCAGGCTGAAGCAGGTCTTCAGGCCGAAGAGCGTGTTCTCGAAGTCCCGGAGCTGCTGCGTCGGCATCATCTCCACGGTGGAGAGCTGCTGCAGCTGCTTGAGTCGGGCGTCCTGCCCGAGCCGGGCCTTCCGCTGGTCGTCGGTGGCCCCGAGCCGCATCTTCCCATGGCTCGCCAGGTAAGCGTCCTGGTAGGCCGACTTGAGCTCCGAGAGGGCCTGCCCGAGCGCGCGCTGGAAGCCCGCGTCGGCGCGGTGCTTGGGGCTCGTGATCTTGGCCATGAGCTCGGCGCGCCGCTCCCGCATCCGGTCGACCCAGGGGTGCCCTGCCTCCAGGACGGCGTCGGCCTTGCCGAGATACGACGTGGTGGGCCCGACCTGCTGGACGAGCTCGACCAGCTCCTCGACCTCTCGCACGAGAGCGAGGCCGGGCCGCTGCGCCTGAATGGTGGCGACGCTGTGCGGGAAGCTCTTGAGCTTGCCGGCGGTGTTGTACGCCTGAAGCGACTCGAGGAAGCGCTTCAGGTCACCGAGCTTCTGCCGCCACTCCTGAGTCTCCTGGTCGGAGAGGATGCCCTTGCCCCACAGCACCAGCTCGCCGACCTGGGCCTGGGCCACGACGACCTTGTTGACGAGCTCGGCGACCTTCGCCTGGAGCTGGGTCACCGCGTCGTCGCGCTTTGCCGGCGTCACGACGAGCCCCTTCGGCACGCCGAGCAGGTCGAAGAGCTCCTGGAGTGCGCCCAACGGCAGATCCCTGGGGCGCTCAACGTGCTTGAACTGGGCGATGTCGCCGATGCCGAGCTTGGCGAACTGGTCGATGCCACCGGCGTCGATCTTCTTGCCGGTGATGCTCAGCACGAGGTCGCCGCTGTGGACGAGCCCGGCCAGGACAACGCCAAGGAACTCGGGCTCCAACCGGAATCGGTTCCAGTACTCGATACCTGCGCTCTCCTGCACCAGCTCGGAGCGGTTCACGACCTGCCCCTCGCCCTTGGCGCCCAGCTGTTCGATGACGTGCTTGGCATACCGGGACTCGCGCGGCCGCAGCTGGTCTCCGTCGAGCATCTCGAGCGCGTCGAGAACAGACGTGCCGAGCTTGCTCTTCACGCTTCCGGCAACCCATCGAAGCGCGTCCTGGGTCGCCTGGGCGCGGTTTGCTCGGGTGATCGTGGTGCTGAAGATCGGGTAGTCGGGGGCCGTGTCGGTGAAGTGCGCCGAGAGCGACACGGCAGCCGCGACGTCGACGTAGTCCCTGACGCCGCCGCGGGACGGCGTACGCGCGAAGAGGGTCTGGAGCAGCTCGCCGAGAGTGCGGGTCTTGCCCTGGTAGGTGACCTCGTAGACGGTGGTGAGCTTCTCCTGCAGCCAGCGCGTCAGCGTCCGCAGGTGCTCGAGCGCCTTGTCGTCGTAGATCTTCTTGTTGCTGCCGGAGGCGGTTGCGGACAGCTCGCGGGCACCGGCGTAGAGCTTCAACGCATTGTCGAAGGCGTCATCGCGACCCGCCAACCGGAAGAACACCTCGTCGGCCTTGCGCTCGTCCTTGAAGTACGGCGCCTCGAAAGGCTGGATGAAGTAGATGTAGAAGTCGCGTGGCGGCTGCGCGGTCGAGCGCTCATTGGGGGCACCGAAGAAGAGGTAGCCGCTTCGGCCAGCCTTCCGCTCGCGCCACTCGAGCTCGTGCTCCCAGATGCGGTAGCCGGTGACGTAGGGGTCTGCTTCGGGGTCCTCGAGGACGACGCGGCGCAGGGCATCGAAGTAGTAGCGGTCGAGCTGGGAGTCGCTGAGAGACTCGGCCCGCTTGTCGATGAGCGAGTCGAAGTCGATGTCCTTCTTGAGATCGAGGTAGTACTGGCCGTTCTCGCGATTGAAGGAGAGGAACTGCCCGCTGACGGTCTTGACGATTTCGCGCAGAACGGTCTCGACGACCGTCTTGAGGAACTCGGCGTCCCGCTCGGGGAGAGGCAGCAACACACAGAGATCGTCGCGGAGCTCTTCAGCCGTCGCGCCGATGGGCGCGAAGATGTCGCTGGTGGTGAGCCGGTGGACCGACAGCGCATGGATGATGCGCAGGGCCGCCGGCCGATACTGCGGCCGGGTGAACGCCTGCTGGATGCGGGCTTCGAGCACGTCGCTCTTCTCGATGACGTCACGGATCTCAGGGACGGACCGGAACGAAGGGTTGTCCTTCAGGTTCTGCCAGTAGGAGTCGTAGGCGATCAGCCCAGGCTCCTCGGCCGGGACGGTGTCTGCCAGCAGGCGCCGGATCGCCGCGCTGAGGGTCTTCAAGACCTCGCGCTTCTCGGCGACGTACACGCGCTCGAAGGTGTCGAGGTAGGCGGGATGGACGGGGAAGAGCCGAACGAACTCCGCCATCCGCTCGTTCATCGCGCCGTAGAGCGGTGCAAACTTCGTGAGGTGGTCGCGGACGAGCGCCTGCTGCTTCGCGTCCTTCTTCAGGAGCCGCTCGGCGACGACGTGGGCGACGTCCTCTCGAGCGATTCGCATCTGCTCGAAGCGGTCCTTGACCCGGCGAAGGCTGTCGGCCGCGAACTGGAACCGCGGATTGTCGAAGAGGCTCTCCTGGACACCGGCGACGAACCGGAAGCGCGAGCCCTTGCTGAACTCGCCCACCGCACGCAGGAAGTTCAGGTTCCTCATCAGCTCCTGTTCCTTGTTGGAGCGGAGGTAGTCGAGGAGCTCGTCGAGGACGAAGAGCAGACCCTTGTCGGGGAACTGCGCCGTGAATGCCGCCATCATGCTGGCGAACACGTCCTTGTGATTGCGGACCTGGTCCTCGGGCGGGACCTCGAAGTGGACGCCCTGCTCGGCGAGTTGGTCCTGGAGCGTCTCCATGACGAACTGCCGCAACGGCATCGAGGAGTTGATCTCGGCCCGGATCACGAAGAAGCGCCCCGCGATCTGCCCGGCTGCGTCGGCCACCGCCGGGTTGGTGAGCGCGCCGGCCAGGTCTGCGTGTTCGGCGACTGCCGAGATCACGGCCATGAGGTGCGACTTACCCGTGCCGTAGTTGCCGACGACGAGCAGCCCCTTGTTGTCGGCCGGCTTCTCGAACTGGAGCTGACGGAACACCAGGTCCGCGAGTTGTTCGCCCATCCGGTCAGAGATAACGAAGGTCTCGACGAGACGACGTGCATTGGCCTCTTGGTCCGCTTCGCGCAGCTGGACAACGGATTCGATGGGATCGAATTGGATGAGGTCGGAGTACTTCATGCCGAATGCTCCTGGGCTGACGCCGTCGCGTGTCCGGCGGGAAGGTTCGAAGTGGCTTCCACGATGAGCGCCTGCGGGTCATCGAATCGACGGAACTCCGGATGGTCCGGGCTTGCGTAGGTCAAGGAGCCGCCTTGAAGGCCACCTCGCCACGTGGCCACGACCGTACGGTTGCGAGAGAGGCTCTGCAGGAGCCGCAGCGGGTCCTGCTTCAGGTCGGGATGGAAGAGCATCTCGATGTTGTCCAGCATGACGGGGTCCGCGTCCTTCTCGGCGACGATGTCGTCGACGATGCGGGCCACGCGCAGCGCACGCTGTCGCGCCGTCAGCTCCAGGAGTCGCTCCGAGAGAAGCAGGTTCACGTTCAGCAGCGGCCAGCCGCGTTCATCGTGGAGATCCCGCAGCGCCGCGGTCTTGCCGGATCGCGCGGGCCCGACGACGAGGACGAGGCGGTGGTAGAGCTGGGACGCTTCCGAGACCCTCTCGGCGACTTGGTATGAAAGCGGCGGTGCCATCAGTGCTCCTCTCCTTCCGGGGAGCCAGTCGAACCAGAGGCTGCTCCACCTGCCCGAACCCAGTCGTCGATCTCGTCCTTCTTGAACTTCCAGAAGCGCCCGACGCGATGCCCGGGCATCCCCTTCGAGGAGACCCACGTGTACACGGTGTCTTTGCTGACTCCGAGGTACTCCGCGATCTCGTCTACTGATAGCCACCGGTCGTCCATCGAGGCTCTCCGTCCAAGGGGCGAGTGCACCCGCAGGCACACGGCGCCTGAGTCTACGGGAAGCTCGTGTTTAACAGGAGGAGGCCGCCGGCGTCAATCCGGTTCAGTCGGGTTTGGTCGGGTTTAGTCCCGTGCTCGTCCGGTACGATCCGTGCCGCACCGGATTCTACACTGGCAGGTCGGCCTCCGGCCGCAGCTCCACCCACGCCGCTCGCTGGTCCTCCCAGCACAGGCTGGCCAGCACCCGGCGCAGGGTGCGCTCGGTGACGGGCTCCCGCCCCACCGGGAACTCGAGGGCGAGCACCTCCTCCTGGATGTCCGGGGCGAGGAGCAGGAGGTTGCGCGCCGCTTCGCGGTCGCGTCCTTCGGACTCACACCTTCGGTGTTCGCGCGTCGTTTGCTCCCCCTGGTCGCAAGCCGTCGTCATCAGCTGGGTCAGCCTGGCGCGGGTGAGCCCGTGGCGGCGGGCGACGTCGGCGTAGTCCTTGTACCGGCCGGCCTCGATGTCGGCGGCGATGCGGTGGGCCAACGCCAGGCGGCGGGCGACGCGGGCGGGACGGCGCTCGGCCAGCTGACGCCGGCGACGCTTCACGCGGGCCTGTGTGCGCCGCTGTCGCGGCCGGAAGGCGATCGTCTCGGCGTGCTCGGTCAAGGGCTCGCCTCCATCGCCGGGGCCGACACGGGGGCCCTGGGGGCAACCGTCGGCGCGTCGTCCTCCGGTGGCTCCGACTCATCGGGGTCATCCTCGGGCTCGGTCGCCAGCGGGTCGAAGGGCGCGGCCAGGTCGTGGAACTCGAGGTCGAGCTTGCCTTCGGGCTCGTTGACGACGACCCGCTTCACAACGAGGTGGACAAGGTCCTGCTTCTCGGCCGCCTCGAACTCGTCCCAGACCGCGTCGACCACGGCTTCCGAGCGAAGCGAGGAAACGGGGCGCGAGCACCGAAGGTGCGAGTCCGAAGGACGGCACTCCGAAGGAGGCCGCAAGACCTCGAGGATGTTCACCGTGGCGCGGACCTGCTCGGTGGCGTTCTGCAGGCCGCGCAGCTGGGCGTCGAGGGAGCAGCGCTCGGTCGACAGCACGTCGAGCTGGGCCTCGATCTCGCCGATGCGCTCGGCCAGCAGCTTGCCCTCGGTGCCTGTGTCCTGGCCGATGGCGTCCATCAGCTTGCGCCCCTCGGCATGCAGCTTCGCCTCGTCGGCCACGATGCGCTCGCGCTCCGAGGTGATCGCAGCCATGGCCTCGACCCGGCCGACCTCCATGCGCGCGACGATCTCCTCGCGCAGCAGCGGGTCGGTGCAGCGAGCCTTCACCCGGCTGACCACCAGCTGCTCAAGCTCCTCCGCGCCGAGGCGGGGGTGGGTGCAGCCGTCGCGCCCCTTCCGACCGCGCTTCGAGCACACGTAGTAGCGGTAGGTCTCCTTGTTCCGCCCGCGGCCCGCCGTGGTGGTGATGCGCTTGCCGCAGAGCCCGCACCAGGCGATGCCCTGGAGCAGGTACTCGGGGTTGCGCCCGCGTCGCCTGCCGCGCCCGCAGGCCTTCGACGAGAGTACCGCCTGCACCCGCGCGAACAGCTCCTCGCTGACGATGGCCTCGTGCTCGCCCTCGTAGAGCTCGCCCTTGAAGTCGACCTTGCCGAGGTACGTCGCGTTGCGCAGCACCAGGTGGACGTCCTTGTCGCGCCACCTGCCCCCGCCGATCTCTCTGCCGGCCTTCGTGCGGTGGAGCTTCTTCGGCCAGCCCAGGTCGTTGATGCGCTTGGCGACCGCGTTCACCGAGCCGAGGCGCAGGTACATCCGGAACATGGTCCGCACC
>PDWJ01005091.1_pt1 | contig 11029 bp, 14 predicted proteins | sample 1430881 | NCBI WGS metagenome assembly PDWJ01 (sample SAMN01162460, study PRJNA174530) | Oral metagenome, whole genome shotgun sequencing project. | biome: Marine environment; feature: Marine mammal; material: Swab sample of the gingival sulcus; isolation source: swab sample of gingival sulcus... | reverse complement strand
GGTGTAAACGATCGGGCAGTCAAGAGCCGGAATCGACTTGGGAACCAGCCGCTCGGAGATGCCCTTGAAGGCCGGAACGATCTCGGCGATGATCAGGCGGACGCCGGACAGAATGACATATACGCCAGCGGCGAACTGGCCCGCGCGGGTCAGCGCGAAGATGATGTAGTTGCCACCATCAGGGTAGGCCTCGCTAACCCAGGCCTGACCAGCGAACAGTGCCACGATGATGTAGACCAGCATCATGGTGAGAGCGATTGCAACGGTGCTGTCGCGCATGAAGGCCAAGCCCTTGGGGAACTTGATCTCCTCAGTCGACACCGGCTTCTTGGCGTTTTCGGCGTCCTTCTTGCCCTTGAACAGCGTGCCAACGGCACCAGCGAGCCAGTAGCCGCCGCCGCCGAAGTGGCCCAGACCGATGTTCTGCTTGCCGGTCATGTCATTCATGAAGCCCTGCAAGATGAACGGCGAGAGGCTCATGATCGAGCCCAGCGCCAGCGCGCCGACAACCGTCAAAGCGATGCCGTCGAAGCCTGCCACGGTGAAGATCACAGCAAACATGGCAGCCATGTAGAGCGTGTGGTGGCCGGTCAAGAAGATGTGCTTGAAGCTGGTGAACGCCGCAATCAGGATGTTGACGAGCATGCCGAAGAACATGATCAAGGCGGTCTTGGTGCCGTATTCCTGCAACGCCAACGACACGATGGCCTCGTTGTTGGGCACTACACCGCTAACGTTGAAGGCCTGCTGGAACATAGCGCCGAACGGTTCCAAGGACTGGACGATGACGCCAGCACCGGCGATAAGCACCAAGAACCCGACGAAGGTCTTTAGTGTGCCCTTGATGGTCTCGCCTACGCTCTTACGCTGCAACAGCAAGCCGAGTAAGGCTAGTAGGGAAACGAGGATGGCTGGCTGGCTAGCTATGTCTTGTAGAAGCTTGATGAATCCTTCCATTATTGCTCCTCTCTGAGTTGGGAAGGCTACTGGTTACGCGAGCAGACCTAGTTCCTTGCAGGTCGCGGTTACTTTCTCGCGCAGCTCGTCCATGTCGATGATTGATTCCAGCACCACAGTCTTGGTATCCAGTTGGAGACCCTCGGCGACATCTTTGGCCAAGAAAAAGACGTCGGCGGCACCCTCGTAGGCACCGGCAACGTCCGCATGCTCGACCTCGACGTCCTTGACACCGAGTTCTTTCAGTATGGTCTCGATGTTCATCTGGACTAGGAAGCTGGATCCTAGGCCAGCGCCGCATACAGCTAGGAACTTCATTGTTCTCCTTCGGTTGTTGTTACTTAATCAGTTACTTGGGAAACTGAGCTAACACCTCTTCGGCGGTAGTTGCTTGCCGAATACCCTCCAACCGTTCCGGGTTGGTGAGCACCTGACTCAGCGCGGACATCACATCGATGTGAGACGAACTGTCGGTGGCGGCGAGCATGATGAAAATGTCAATGGAGTGCTTCGGGTCGTCCATCAACAAGACGGGGGTGCGGGTACGCAGAAACGCTAACCCAACCCGATTCGCCCCTTCTTCTGGGCGAGCGTGCGGCATCGCTATGCCCATACCCATATCGAAATAGGGGCCATGTTTGAGGGCAGTAGCAATAACCGCATCCAGGTAACGTTCCTCGATGGTCCCGTCTTCGACAAGGGGCTTTCCGGCCAGATGAATGGCGTCCTTCCAGTTGAGGGAGTCGTCAGTGAAAGCAATCCGCGCGGGGGTCAGGCCCTGACCGACAATATTCACGAGTTGCTCCATTGGCCGTTCTTACAACTCGTTTCAGGCTAGCACCGGAGCTGTTTTCCGAAAGGGGTAGGGGGCGAATTTTTCAAGTTCGTTGATATCTATATCCAAAGGAATATTGCTGCTGTGGCAGCGGTTCTGGAATCGCTTCCGGTCGCAGCACGGCAGGGACATGCGTGGACCTTTTCCGGTTTGCTCCGAACAGCTAGTGGTTCCGAGCAGAGATCAGTTGGGCGATTTCCTGGCTTCGGGCGACGCGGCCGGAGAGCACCACCTGCTCGTCGACCACCAATCCGGGGGTAGCCATGATGCCGTAGGCCACTATGTCGGGGAAGGCCGTCACCTTTTCGACGCTCGCGTCGATCCCCAACTTGGCTAGGGCCTTGCGGGTTTCTGCTTCCAGGGTGTCGCAGTTTCGACAACCTGGACCAAGGATCTTGATGTGCACTAGGTCTCCTCAGGCGACTGCGTTGAAAAGGAATCCGACCAGCATAGCCCCCGCCGCGACCGAGCCGAAGAACAACGCCAACAGCCGAGGCTTGAGCACTTGGCGCAACAAGATGGCCTCCGGGATCGACAGCGCGGTGGTAGCCATGATGAACGTGAAGGTGGTGCCGGTAGCCATGCCTTTAGCCCAAAGTGCTTCGGCGATGGGCACCACACCCGCCGCGTTGGAATACAGCGGCACCCCGACCGCTGTGACGACGACCACGGCGAAGGGATTGTCGACACCGGCGTAGCTGGCGAGCAGCTGCGTGGGCACCCAGCCATGGATTAGTGCGCCCACGGCGACGCCCAAGATCACCCACCGCCACACCCGGCCGACGATCTCGCGGGTCTCTTCCTTCGCTGCGGCGATGCGCTGCTCCAGGTTGGGGGTAGCGGTGGCTTCCTGCAACGCGGCGATGGGGGTGGTGCGCACGAAGTCGTAGACGTGATTTTCAAGCCGCAGCCGCGAAAAGATCGCGCCTAGCAATATCGCGAGCAGGAGGCCAGCGATCACATACCTGACGGTGATGTCCCAGCCGAAGGATTGCCCGAGCATCACCACGGCCACCTCGTTTACCAGCGGCGAGGCGATGAGGAAGGTCAGCGTCACCGCTATCGGCACCCCGGAAGCGACGAAGCCGATGAACAGCGGGATTGAACTGCACGAGCAAAACGGCGTGACGGCGCCAAGCAGTGCCGCCAGCACGAGTGCCAGCCAGCCTGGTTTGCCGTGTAGATAATTGCGTACCGTCTCGGGGCGAAGCGAGGTGCGTACGAGCCCGATGGCGAAAATCATGCCCACCAACAACAGCAGCACCTTGCCGGTCTCGTAGCCGAAGAATTCAAGCGCGCCGAAGAGCGGGTCGCTCAGGTTTAGCCCGAGGCGTTGGAAGGCCCACGGCCAGAGGTTTTCGTTGGCCAGGTAGGCGACGATCCAGGCTGCGACTAGGCCGAGCAGCAGTGCCCACGATCTCGCCCTGGTTCCTGCCTCCACGCCCACCAAAACTACACCGTCAAACGTTTCGGAGCTGCCCGACGTGAATTACAAGATTGTAGTTTTTAACCACTGTGGGAAAACCTGTGGAAAACTCCCATGGTGTTGGGTTCTGAGTCACCAGGAAGCATCATGGAGCCATGAGTGTGGTTGCATGCGTCTCTTGCCAGACGAAGAATCGAGTGCCCGCTGCTGCTAACGGGCTGCCGCAATGCGCAAACTGCCAGGCCAAGCTGCCCTGGGTAGCTTCGGCCTCTGACGCCGATTTCGCCGAGGTCACCAAGACGAGCCTGCCGGTGCTGGTCGATCTGTGGGCACCATGGTGCGCCCCCTGCCGCATGGTGGCGCCGGTGCTCGAGAAGCTCGCGGCGGCCCGGGCGGGCCGATTGAAGGTGGTCAAGGTCAACGTGGACGACAATCGGGCTACCCAGGCCAAGTTCAACGCCATGAGCATCCCGACCCTGGTGCTGCTTCGCGACGGTAAGGAAGTCTCGCGCCAAGTCGGCGTCCAATCCCAGCGCGCCCTGGAAGAGTGGCTGGACCGAGCCTGAGCCAGGGCACTTGCCGCAGCCGACTCAGCCCCAGCCGGTAACCCGAACCAGGGCAGCGGCCGCCGCCCCTAGCACCACCACCAGCAGGAACGGTGCCCGCAGTCGCAGCGCGATCGCGGCGACCGCCAGCGAAACCAGCCGGGCATCAATGACCAGTTGCTGCCCCGAGGTGAACGTCGAGATAGCGATCAGTGACGCCAACAGGCCGACGGTTACGCCAGCACTGGCGATGTGCACCCGCGGATTCTCCAGCCAAGCACGAGGCACTAGATAGCCAGCCAGCTTCGTCAGATACGAGATAGCCGACGCGGCAATGATCCACAGCCACAACCTCATGCGGGCCTCCGCTGCAGCCGCAGCGTGACCAGCGCCGCAATGATCGCCGCCACCAGAATGGGGATGCCGACGGGTAGCCACGGTACCGCCACCAGCGTCGTGACTGCTGCGAGTACCGCGATCGCGAAGGGCTCCCGCGCCGACAAGCGAGGCCACAACAGACCCAGAAAGGCGGCGACCACGGCACCGTCAAGGCCCCAGGCGCTCGGGTCGCCTATCGCCTGCCCGGCTAGGGCCCCGACGACGGTGAATCCGCTCCACAGCACCCAGGTGGCCACGCCGGTGAGCAGCAGGCCGTGTCGCTGTTGCGCCTGGGTCGGCTGCGACACCGCCACCGCCGTCGACTCGTCGATGGTGATTTGTGCCAGCGCCAGCCGCTCGGCGCGGCCAGGCGCGATGAGGATAGCTAGCTGCATCGCGTAAAGCGCGTTGCGCAGCCCCAGCAAGCTGGCGGCGATCGTCGCCGACAATGGTGCGCCGCCCGCGCCGATGATGCCGATGAAGGCGAACTGTTGGCCGCCAGCGAACATGAGCGTGCTAAGCGCCAGGGACTGCCACACGTCGAACCCGGCGGCCACGCTGAGCGCCCCAAAAGAGATGCCATACAGGCCAGTAGCGATCGAAACGGACAACCCGGCTTTAGTGGCGGGACTCCAGGATGACGGTTTCACTGCGGTTGTTCTTCAACAACATGAACCAGTGGTAGTTCGACGGTGAACATGGCGCCAGCCCCGGGATAGTTGCTGGCGGTCACCGTGCCGCCGTGGGCCTCGACGGTGTGGGCGACGATGGAAAGGCCCAAGCCGGTGCCAGGGGTGTTGCGTGCGGTATCGGAACGGTAGAACCGGTCGAAAATGTGCGGCAGATCCTCCTCGGCGATGCCGGGCCCTTCGTCGATGACTGCCAGCTTCCCGTCGGCCAGCAACACATGGATGGAGCTACCCGGCGGGGTGAATTTGACGGCATTGTCCAGCAGATTGGTGATCGCGCGTTCGAGGGTCTGTGGGTTCCCCAAGACTGGAGAATGGTTGAGGGATACTTGAAAATCGATGCCGGGCCCGCGGCGCATCGCCCGGGCCAGGGCGGCCTCGGTGATGGGGACGAGATCGACCAATTCAAGCTCGCGATCGGAATGATCGTCGCGGGTCAGTGCCACCAGGTCGCCCACAAGGGCAGAGAATTCGCCCAGCTGGGCCGACACATCGTCCAGAATCTCGGAGCGAGCGCCCTCTGGCAGCATGCCGGATTTGTCGTCAGCTACCAGCAGTTCAACATTGGTGCGCATGCTAGTGAGTGGAGTGCGCAGCTCGTGGCCCGCGTCAGCAATTAGCTGACGTTGGCGCTCCCGCGACGACTGCAAGGTGCGCAGCATCTGGTTGAAAGACTGGGTCAGTTCGCCGAGGTCGTCACGGCCATAGATGCGAATGGGATTGAGTGCGTTGGTCCGAGTCACCGAACGCACCGCTCGCGATAGCCGTCGCACCGGTGTCAGCGCCGTCTGTCCCACCCATAGGGCGATGATGGTAGTGACGATCACGCCGAAGATGCCGGTAAAGGCCGCGCCTTGACCGAGCACTCGAAGCGTTGCCTCTTGGGCGGTGATGGGGCGCGCTAGCTGGACGGCGTAAAACTGGTCGTTAGCACGCATCGGCACGGCAACCACCCGGTATGTGATCCCGTCGCTGGCCTTGGTAGTGCGGGCACTATAGCCGGACTGGATTCTGGCGATTGCGATTTCGCGGGGACCTGGAGTCACCGTGACTTTCTGGCCACTCGGCGAGCGAACGGTACCGTCGGCCGATACCAGCGTCAGCAGCTGCTGACCAGTGCGCAGTCCCTCGCCAGTAACGCCGCCAAGGGTGTCAACATCGGCCGCAATAATGGTGGCCGCATCCTGGGCTGAGACCAACAAATCCTGATCGATCTGTTCCAGCAGCGAGCCGCGGGTTACCAAATACGCCGTTGTCCCGACGAGCGCGATAGCAAACGCGACGCTGATGCCGGTCAGCCAGGCGAACCTGGTTTGCAGGCTCTGGCTAGAGATGATGCGTTCAATGCCCCGGCGGAACCGAAGCCACAGGCTGCTGATCACGGGGGCGAGTCACGTAGGACGTAGCCGACCCCGCGAATGGTATGGATCAGTCTTGGCGCTCCGCCGGCCTCGGTTTTGCGGCGCAAGTAGCCGATGTAGACCTCAAGCGAATTGGCGGTGGCCGGGAACTCAAATCCCCAAACCTCGTTAAGGAGGGTGTTTCGCTCCAAGATTCGGCGGGGGTTCTCCATGAATGCCTGCATCAGCGCGAACTCGGTGCGGGTCAGCGAGATGTGATTGCCGCCCCGGGTCACCTCGCGGTTGTTAGGGTTCAGGGTCAGGTCGGCGAAGGTCAGCACCTTCGATTCGGTTTCCTGGGCATAGCGGGAGCGACGCGTGAGCGCCCGTAGCCGCGCCAGCAGTTCGTCTAGTGAGAAGGGCTTGACCATGTAATCGTCGGCGCCAGCGTCGAGCCCATCAACCCGGTCGTCGACGGCGTCGCGGGCAGTCAGAATCAAGATGGGGACGTCGTTGCCGCCCTCGCGTAACATTCGGGTGGCCTCAAGCCCGTCGAGCCGCGGCATCATCACGTCCATGATGACGGCGTCCGGGGTGAACCCGGCCAGTTTGGCCAGAGCTTCAACACCGTCGGCGGCAGTGGTCACCTCGTCACCGGAATACTTTAGCGAGCGAGCGAGCGAGTCACGGACCGCCTGATCGTCGTCAACCACCAGGATATGCATGCTCTAAGACTGCCACGCTCTGCCAACAAGGCGAAGCCCCGCCCGCCGATTTCGGCTGATTCGTCCCATAGACTGTGGCGCATGGCCAAGCTGGTTTTCGTTTGTTGGGGAAATATTTGTCGCTCGCCGATGGCGGAACGGGTTGCGCAAGGCATGGCAGCCGACCAGGGCCTAGAGCTGGAGATCGAGAGCTTCGGGGTGTCATCGGAGGAGTCTGGGCACCCGATCGATCCTCGCGCCCGACGGGCGTTGGATGGCGCTGGCTATCACAGCTCGGGGCATCGGGCCCGGCGCATTAGGGCCGCCGACATTGCAGCGGCCGACCTAGTAGTGGCAGCCGAGCCGTATCATGTCGATCGGCTGCGTCAGCTCGCGCCCGACGCCGACAATCTGCGGCTGCTTAACGACTACAACCTGGCCTACCCGAAGGGCACCCCGCTGCGCGATCCCTGGTATGGGCACGCGGAAGATTTCTTCGACACACTCGCCGACGTCGAGGCAGCCATGCCAGCGATCCTGGCCGAGTTCGCCTGATCGCCGCAACCGGCCGTCCTCATTGCTAGCCCAATAGCCGCTTCGTCGATCACATCGTGGCCGCCGCCCACTGCCGCCGCCAGCCCCGTTGCTAGGCTGACGCCAGTCGTCGAAAGGCCGAACCATGACCGAGCTGACCGGATGCAGCCTCACCAAGGAGCTGGACCTCAGCCCCGCCGAGTGGCAGTCGCTGCTCGACCTGGCCGCCCAGCTCAAGCGCGAGCGGGCCGAGGGGCGACTGGACGCGCGGCTGGCTGGTAAGAACGTGGCGCTGCTGTTCGAGAAGACCTCCACTCGCACCCGGTGCGCCTTCGAGGTGGCCGTGGCCGAATTGGGCGGGATGACCACCTACCTCGACCCGGCTGGTTCGCAGCTCGGGCACAAGGAGTCTGCCGCCGATACCGCCCGGGTGCTGGGCCGCTGGTATCACGGCATCCAATACCGGGGGGCGGCGCAAGCGGTCGTCGAGACGCTGGCCGCGCACGCCGGGGTGCCGGTGTACAACGGGCTCACCGACGACTGGCACCCCACCCAAATGCTGGCCGATCAGCTCACCATGCTGGAACACAGCGGCAAGCCGCTATCCCAGATTGCGTTCGCCTATGTTGGCGACGCGCGCAACAACGTCGGCAACTCGCTGCTGATCTCGGCGGCGATGATGGGCATGGACGTGCGTATGGTCTCACCCGTCTCGCTCGCAAACGCGCCAGAGGTGCTGACGCAGGCCGAACAATTGGCCGCTTCCTCCGGGGCGCGAATCACCGTCACCGACGACGTGGCCGCCGGGGTGGCAGGCGTGGATTTCGTCTACACCGACGTCTGGGTGTCGCTCGGCGAGCCCAAAGAGGTGTGGGCCGAGCGCATCCAGCTGCTGCGCCCCTACCAGGTCAACGCCGAGCTGATGGCGGCCACCGGCAACCCGCAGGCCAAGCTGCTGCACTGCCTGCCGGCCTTCCACGACCTGAATACCACCGTCGCGCACGAGATCCACGAGGAATTCGGGCTGACCGCGATGGAGGTCACCGACGAGGTGTTCGAGTCTGCCGCCAGCGTGGTGTTCGACCAGGCGGAGAACCGGATGCACACCATAAAGGCGCTTTTGGTGGCCACGATCACCTAGCCCGCGTACCGTGACTGCATGGGCACGTCGCGTCGCTTCGATAAAACCCCGTTGAGTAGTGCGGAGTTGGTGGAGCTGCTGCTGCGCCGCGGCCTCAGCATCAACGAGCCCGAGGTGGCAGCCGAGGTGATCTTCCGCATCGGCTACTACCGGCTGGCCCCGTATTGCCGGCCCTTCGAGACGCAGGGGCACCAGTTTCGGCCGGGGACGAGCTTGCGTGACATTCTCGACCTTTATGCCTTCGACCGAAAGCTGCGGCGGCACTTCCTAGGGGCGCTGGCACGCATCGAGATCGCGTTTCGATCAGCGCTGAGCGAGATCATGTGTCAGGCGGATTCCGACGCGCACTGGTACCTGCACCCGACCCACTTCGCTGACTACAACGACTACAAGGTGCTGGTTGGCAACGTCGAACGGGCCTGCGAGCATCCCTTCCCGGCCCTGCAACGCTACCTGGATCACTACGATCAACCTGAGCTGCCGCCGTCGTGGCTGATGGTGGAAGCGCTCAGCATCGGGCAGCTGGCCCGCGTCTACAAGTCCCTAAAGTACGCCAAGCATCGCCGAGCGATCGCGGCGGCGTTGGGCCTCACCGAACCGGTGCTTCGCTCCTGGCTGGATGTGTTGGTGCGGTTGCGCAACCTCTGCGCGCACCACGAGCGGCTGTGGGACAGCACGCTTGAGCAAGCACCCGTCGCTCCGGGGCACGACTGGCCGGTGGAGCGTGATTCGGTCGCTTTGTATGCGGCGGCGGTGGCGATCCAGTGGCTGCTTAACCACATCGCGCCCACTAGCCCGTGGGCGGCGGAGCTGGCCGCGCTCACCGCTGGCCGCGAAATCGAGCTGGCAGGTATGGGGTTCCCGCACGACTGGGTCGAACAACCGTTCTGGGTGGCGGCCGTAGCCGAGGCCGATCCAGAGTCGTTCTAGCCTCGCGTCGGGATAGTGCTAGCCGTTGGCTCGCGTTGGGAGGCGGGCGAATCGACTGACGGTGATCGAGTGGGCAACTTTTGGCCCATGCTCTTTGCCTAACCGCCTGGTTACGGTACCGTAAGCTACGCAACCGTAAGTTACGTAGAGGGAAGCCATGACGGGGCGAAGCGCGGACATTGTCCAGTTGCTTGATGCGGCCGGGAAGCGGGTCGAGCATGATCGGTTCCAGCACTCAGCTGACCCAGATCAGCTCCGCCGATACCTGCGCGAGATGACGCTGGGGCGCAGGCTTGATGAGGAAGCAACCGCGCTGCAGCGCCACGGCGAGCTGGCGCTATGGCCACCCAGCCTGGGCCAAGAGGCCGCCCAGGTGGGGCTAGCGGCGGCGGTTGGGCCGAATGATGTGGTCTTTCCCAGCTACCGCGAGCATGTCGCCGCGCTCAGTCTAGGCGTGGATTTTCGGCAGCTGCTCGCCTTGTATCGAGGCAGCGACAACGGCGATTGGCCCGACGGCGACCGGTTCCGCAACTACTGCTTCGTGGTGGGCGCGCAGACGCTACACGCCGTCGGCTACGCCATGGGCATGGTCTTGGATGCCGAGCGCGATGGTGGGCCAGCCGGAGCGGTGCTGTGCTGCCACGGGGACGGCGCCAGCGCCCAGGGCGATGTAAACGAAGCTTACGTATTCGCCGCCACCGAACGAGCATCCGTGGTCTTCTTCGTGCAAAACAACCAGTGGGCCATCTCGGAGCCGACAAGTCGACAAAGCCGCATTCCGTTGTTCGAGCGGGCGCGTGGATTCGGCTTCCCAGGTGTTCAGGTCGATGGAAACGACGTGCTGGCGGTGCGCGCGGTCAGCGACTGGGCAATGGCACACGCTCGCAGCGGCCAGGGGCCGGTGCTAATCGAGGCCTTCACCTATCGGCTTGGCGCTCACACCACGTCCGACGATCCGACCAAGTACCGCAGCAATGAGGAGGAACAGCGCTGGCGGGCCCAGGATCCGATCGTGCGGCTGACCAACTACCTAGAGGCCGAAGAGCTGATCGACGACGACTATCTAGCCGAACTGCGGCAAGCCGCCGACCAGTTCGCCGCCGAAGTGCGCACCGCGATCTCGGGACTGGCTGATCGGGGAATGCTGCAGCAGTTCGAGGACACATTCGTCGAGCAGACCGCGGAGCTGCTGCGGCAGCGGCGCGACTACGCCGAGTTCGTGCAGGAGGCCGTCTCGTGAGCGTCATGACAATGGCCAGGGCGTTGAACGAGGGGCTGCGCCGGGCGCTGCAAGCCGATCCGCGCGTGCTGATCGCGGGCGAAGACGTCGGCCAGCTCGGCGGTGTATTTCGGGTCACCGAGGGCCTGCAAGCGGAGTTCGGGAAGCGGCGGGTGCTCGATTCGCCACTGGCCGAGGCAGGCATCGTCGGCACCGCCGTTGGACTGGCGATGCGCGGCTACCGGCCGGTCGTCGAGATCCAATTCGACGGCTTCGTCTACCCGGCCTTCGACCAGATCGTCTCGCAGGTGGCCAGGCTCCACGCCCGGAC
>PDWJ01005090.1_pt1 | contig 11031 bp, 8 predicted proteins | sample 1430881 | NCBI WGS metagenome assembly PDWJ01 (sample SAMN01162460, study PRJNA174530) | Oral metagenome, whole genome shotgun sequencing project. | biome: Marine environment; feature: Marine mammal; material: Swab sample of the gingival sulcus; isolation source: swab sample of gingival sulcus... | reverse complement strand
CGACCAAACCTTTATGTTTATTGGGCAACAAAAGGGACATAATACAAAAACACGTCAATATCGTAATTTTGGAATGGCAAATCCAGAGGGGTATAGAAAGGCTTTGCGATTGATGAAAATGGCCGAAAAATTTGGTATTCCCGTGGTAACTTTGGTGGATACCCCAGGGGCATATCCAGGATTGGAAGCCGAAGAACGTGGGCAAGGTGAGGCAATAGCAAGAAATTTATTTGAAATGGCACGTTTAAAAACACCTATAATTACAATAATAATAGGTGAAGGAGCGTCAGGAGGAGCATTGGGTATCGGTGTTGGCGATAAAGTGTATATGTTAGAAAATACGTGGTACACTGTAATTTCGCCAGAATCGTGTTCATCAATTTTATGGCGTAGTTGGGAGTTTAAACAACAAGCAGCCGAAGCCTTGAAATTGACAAGTCCTGATATGAAAAAACTAAAATTAATTGATGGAATTATAGAAGAACCTCTGGGCGGAGCACATACTAATCCGCAAGAAACGTTTGAGGCTGTAAAAAAACAAATATTAGAGTCTTTTGCAAAACTTCAAAAATTAAGCACAGAAAAACTTATCAACCAACGAATGAAAAAATATTCGGATATGGGAGTTTATAGGTAAATAGTGGTTTAATTTTAAAATATCAAAAAGGCAGGGAAGTGAAATATGGAAACTATCCCTGCTTTTTTATGTAAAAATAATAATATTATTATGTTAGGTAAAAACAAAAACTAAAAAAAACTTTCAATTTTCTTTTAATAAGAGTACTTTTGCACTTTGATAAAAGTTCTTATAAATGATAAACAGAAGACATATTCGTTTGAAAGTGATGCAGTCGGTGTATGCGATGCAACAATCCCACAATACAGACTTGGAAAAAGAGGAAAAATTTTTGCAGTTGAGCATTAGAAAAATGGTTGATTTGTATGTGTTGAATTTAGATTTAATTATAAAGGTACAACGTTTGGCTCAAAAACGAATGGAACTTTCTAAAAATAAAATTTTAGCAACCAAAGAAGACTTAAATCCAAACACGAAATTTATCGACAATAAATTGATAAACATCTTTGCTGAAAGCGTTAGTATGGAAGGGTATATTGAGTTGAATAGGCTTGATTTTTGGGAGTTAAATGATGAATATGTAAAGATAATCTGGGACGAATTACAAAATAGTGATTTGTATAAAAAGTATATGATTTCTGATGAACAATCGGTAAATGAAGACCGAAAGTTTGTTGTAAATTTCTTTAAAGAAATTATTGCTCCGAATGAAAAATTAGCCGAATTTTACGAGGATAAAATGATTTCGTGGGTTGATGATATTCCGTTTGTAAATACTTGGATTGTAAAAACTTTAGAAAAACAAAGTACCAAAAAACCTTTTATTTTAGGTAGTTTATATAAGGACGATGAAGATAAGCAATTTGTATCTGATTTATTCAGAAAAACGATGTTACATCAACACGAATACGATGAAGATATTCAGGCAAAGTCGCCAAATTGGGAAGTAGATAGAATTTCCGATATTGATATGATACTTATCAAAATGGGAATTACTGAATTTTTACATTTTCCGTCAATCCCTGTGCGAGTAACAATTAATGAATATATTGAATTGTCAAAAGATTATTCAACCGAAAAAAGTGGAAAATTTATCAATGGAATTTTAGATAAAATTTCAAAAGATTATGAAAAAAGTGGTAAAATGACTAAAATTGGACGAGGACTTGTTTAATGATAAATTATCAATTATTAATGATTAATGAACCAAGATGATAATTGTTAATTGAATATTGATAAAAGTTTCGTCACGCTGAACCTGTTTTAACATTTTGTAAGTATAATATTTTGAATTAAGTTTGGAACGAATATTGTATTGAACTTAAATTATAAAAAAAGTTGTAACTAAGACATAAAGTAAAAAAAATGACACTAATAAAATCAATTTCAGGAATTAGAGGAACAATAGGAGGAAAAATCAACGATAATTTAACACCTATTGACGTTGTGAAATTTGCAACAGCATACGGAATTTACATCAGAAAAAACAAGGAAGAGCACAAGAAAAAAGGACTTAAAGAATTTTTTGGTTTTGGCTCGGACAGAATAAGAATTGTTATTGGTCGTGATGCTCGTATGTCGGGAGGAATGGTTAATGGTTTGGTTGTGAATACGTTAATCGGTTTAGGAATTGATGTTGTAGATTTAGGTCTATCAACAACACCGACAGTAGAATTTGCCGTAACCGAAGAAAAAGCAGACGGAGGAATTATTTTGACAGCATCGCACAATCCAAAGCAGTGGAATGCCTTAAAATTATTAAATCACAAAGGCGAATTTTTAAACGGAGAGTCAGCACAAGAAGTTTTAAAAATTGCTGAAAGTGAAGATTTTAACTATGCTGAAATTGATGATTTAGGAAAATACGAACAAAAAGAAGGTTATATTGATAAGCATATAAAATCCATATTAAAAATGGATTTGGTTGATACAAAAGCCATTAAAAAGGCAAAATTTACGATTGCAGTTGATGCTGTAAATTCAACAGGAGGAATTGCTGTTCCTGCCTTACTAAAAGCCTTGAAAGTAAAATGTATCAAGTTGTATTGTGAGCCAAATGGCGATTTTCCACATAATCCAGAGCCTTTAAAAGAACATCTTGAAGATATTTCAAAATTGGTGGTTAAGAAAAACGCCGATTTAGGAATTGTCGTTGACCCAGATGTTGATAGATTGGCGTTAATCTCGGAAAATGGCGAAATGTTTGGCGAAGAATACACATTAGTTGCTTGTGCTGATTATGTTTTAGGAAAAACAAATGGAGGAAACACGGTTTCAAATTTATCATCAACAAGAGCCTTGCGAGATGTGACTGAAAAACACGGAGGAACTTACACAGCGAGTGCTGTCGGCGAGGTAAATGTCGTGCAACAAATGAAAGATACAAACGCTATCATCGGAGGGGAAGGAAATGGCGGAATTATCTATCCAAAGGCACATTACGGACGTGATGCTTTGGTTGGAATTGCGTTATTTTTATCGCATTTGGCACAGAAAAAAGCACCTTGTTCGGTGTTAAAAGAAACGTATCCACCATATTTTATGAGTAAAAATAAAATTCAATTAACGCCAGAAATTGACGTGGATAAAATCTTATCGGCAATGGCTGAAAAATATGCAAACGAAGACGTAAATACGATTGACGGAGTAAAAATTGATTTTCCGACCGAGTGGGTGCATTTAAGAAAGTCAAACACCGAGCCGATTATCCGAATTTATACCGAAGCAAGTACGCAAGGTAAAGCAAACGCTTTGGCTGAACGTTTTATTTCTGAAATTAATAGCATTGTTAAAGATGATAATTTAGCATAGTTTTGGAGGAAAGAAAACATATAATTAATTCCATATTAGGCAATAGAAAAAGAACAAAAAAAAGGTTTTTAATTTCTATAATTTACCAAAGTTTAATACTTTTGGTATGTTTAGGTATTATTTTTTATTCAACTTTTACTAACGTTTTTATGGTGTTATTTGATTATTATGAACTTCCTGTTTATAGTTGGGGGAGATGCCTCTTTTTGTGATTGTAGGGTTACAAGGTCTTTTGGATTTCCCTAAAAAAATATTTAAATATAGAATATTTAAGCATCAGAAAAGATTAGAACAAACATCAAATTATAATGGTAATTCAGATTTGAATTTACAATTAAAAGTAATTGATAGAAAAATTAATGACGATTTGATATTTATCATTTTATCTTTGATTATTGCTATTATAGGGATTTTATATACGTTACAAAATTTTAGACTTTGGTACGAAATAAAAATTTATGTTTGGGGTATTTTCATAGTGATGATATTACGATTTTTACTGATTAATAGAAAGTTAGGTAAGAATATCAGAGATTTTGAAAGTTTATGTAATTACTGAAAATTTAGTTAAAACTATGACTAATTTAGAGCAACATTTTAGTAAATTCCGAAAAGGAATTGTAGGGGTAAATCAAACCTATATTTCGCCTTATGGGGAGCAAAAAATCATTTATACCGATTGGACAGCGAGTGGGCGTTTATATCGTCCTATTGAAGAAAAATTAATCAATGATTTTGGGCAATTTGTAGCAAATACGCATACTGAAACTTCAACAACTGGGGCGGTAATGACTTTGGCGTATCACAAGGCAAGAAACATTATAAAACAACACATAAATGCCTCGCAAGATGATGTTTTAATAACCGCAGGAACAGGAATGACAGGGGCTGTGAATAAATTTCAGCGAATTTTAGGAATAAAAGTTGCCGAGAATTTAAAGGATTGCACAAACGTTCCAGAAGAGAAAAAACCTGTTGTTTTTGTAAGTCATATGGAGCATCATTCTAACCAAACTTCGTGGGAAGAAACCATTGCAGATGTTGTCGTTGTTCCTTGTAATAAAGACGGATTGATTTGCCTTGATGAATTTGAAAAAGCAATAAAAAAATATGAAGATAGACCGATAAAAATTGTGTCAATCGTAGCGACTTCAAATGTTACAGGAATTCACACGCCATATCATAAAATAGCGTCGTTAATTCATAAATATAACGGATTGTGTTTTGTTGATTTTGCGTGTTCTGCACCTTATATTAATATTGATATGCACCCTAAAAAAGAGGACGAATATTTAGATGCAATTTTCTTTTCGCCACATAAATTTTTGGGAGGAGTTGGAACGTCAGGAGTTTTAGTTTTTAATAAGAAATTGTATAAAAATACCATTCCTGATAATCCGGGAGGAGGAACGGTGAGTTATACAAATCCTTGGGGAGAGCACGATTATATTGACGATGTAGAAACTCGTGAAGACGGAGGAACACCAGGATTTTTACAAGCCATAAAAATTGCTTTGGCAATGCAGTTGAAAAACGAAATGGATACGCAAAAAATCCACGATAGAGAAGCTGAAATTAACAAGCCTATTTTTGAATGTTTGGAAAGTTTGGACGGAGTGAAAATTCTTGCTCCGAATGTAAAAGACCGATTGAGTATTTTTTCATTTTATTTTGAAAAATATCATTTTAATTTGGTTGTAAAATTATTGAATGACCGATTTGGTATTCAAACTCGTGGAGGTTGCTCGTGTGCAGGAACTTATGGGCATTTTTTGTTAAATGTAGATATTGAAAAATCACACAAAATATTAGACCAAATTCATCATGGTTGTAGCGTTGAAAAACCAGGTTGGGTTCGTTTATCTCTACATCCAACAACAACTGACGAAGAAGTGAAATATATTTGTAATTCACTAAAAGAATTACACAAAAATATTGTTCTTTGGAGTGAAGATTATCAGTATGATATGGCTAAAAATGATTATGTTCACAAATCAAAACCAACAATGGAGGAGGAGTTGGTAAATAGTTGGTTTGAATAACATCTCGATACAAAATTCTCCTTAGGTCGAATTTCACTCGATGTGACTTTGTCAGTTCGAGTGTTTTTGAGGAACGAAAAAACGTATCGAGAACTTATGTGTAAATAATGAAAGAATTTCTACAAAACAATTACGAAAAAATAAAAGAAAAATCTATTTCAGGTCGTTGGATAAGAATTTCGGATATAGAGCCGTTGTATAATAATTTAGCAGAATTTATTTCTGTAAAATTGCTCGGAATGTCCGAAAAAAATCGTCCTATTTATCATTTAAAATTAGGGAATGGTTCAAAAAAAGTACTAATTTGGAGCCAGATGCATGGGAATGAAAGCACAGGAACAAAAGCAGTTTTTGATTTTTTAAATTTCTTAAAATTATTTTCAACCGAAGAAATTGTACAAACAATTTTAAAAAATTGTACCATTGAAATTATTCCGATGCTTAACTCAGATGGAGCAGAAAAATACACGCGAGTAAATGCAAATAATATTGATTTAAACCGAGATGCTGTTGAATTAAAAGCCAAAGAAAGCAAATTATTGAGGTCAGTTTTAGATGAATTTAACCCAAAATTTTGTTTTAATTTGCACGACCAACGTACAATTTTTGGTGTAGAAGGATTTAAAAATCCTGCAACATTGTCATTTTTAGCACCTTCGGAAGAAGAAACACGACAACTTACCAAAGGACGAAAAGAAACAATGAACGTTATTGTGGCGATGAATAATTTATTGCAACAATTTATTCCAAATTATATTGGACGATTTACCGATGAATTTTATCCAACTGCGACAGGTGACAATTTTCAAAAATTAGGACATAATACAATTTTAATTGAGGCAGGACATTTCCCAAATGACTATGAAAGGGAAGAGGTGAGAAAATACAATTTTTATGCCTTGTTACAAGGTGTTTATCATATTGCAAAAAATGATTATTTCTCTGATTATCAGTCGTATTTTGATATTCCTAATAATGTAAAAAGTTTTGTTGATGTAATTCATCGTTCTAAAAAAGGGGATATATTTTATCAATATAAAGAAGAAATTGTAAATAATACTTTTACTTTAAGTTTAGAAAAAATAGAAAAAAGTACGAGTGTTTGTTTTGGTCATAAAGAAATAAATATTGATTAGTTTTTAAAAAAAGTGTATTTTTTTATGTATATTAGATTTTTTATTACTATTTTTGCATAAAACTTAAAAGATTAATAGGAAATGAAAAAATATGTATTAGACGAAATAGACCATCAAATTTTAGATGTATTAATAGAAAATGCACGTACACCATTTACAGATATTGCTAAAAAATTGTTGGTTTCAGCAGGAACAATCCATGTTCGTGTAAAAAAGATGGAAGATGAAGGTATTATTCAAGGTTCTACATTGACACTTGATTATGAAAAAATGGGATATACATTTATTGCTCACGTGGGTATTCATCTTGAAAAGACTAATAAAATTCAGAATGTTTTAGAGGAATTAAAGAAAATTCCTTATGTAACAGTGGCTTATGTAACATCAGGAAAATATAGTATTTTCTGTAAAATAAGAGCAAAAGATACAAATCAAGCAAAAGATATAATTTATAAAATAGACGATATTAAAGGAGTAAGCAGAACTGAAACTATGATTGCAATGGAAGAAAGTATCAACGACAAAAAACGTATGATGCACGCTATTTTCAGAGATGTTTAATCTAATTTTATTAGAATTGTAACAGAATAAGAAATCCTCAATTTTTTGAGGATTTTTTTGTGTTTTAGAAATTCGTATTTAAAAATAAAATATAATTTTAAAAGTTGTATTTTTGCAATATTAAATATAGCAAATGAATAAAGATTTCAAAATGACTGCAACGACGATTGCAGGTTTAGAGGAAGTTTTAGCAGACGAATTACGCAAATTAGGAGCAAGAGAGGTTAAAGAAGGTATCAGAAATGTTAGTTTTCGTGGCGATAAAGGCTTTATGTATAAGGCAAATATCGCTTTACGAACTGCTATTCGTATTTTAAAACCAATAAAACGAAGTAAAATTTTTGATGAAGAAGATTTGTATGAAGCAATTCAGCGAGTGAAATGGGAACGATATCTTGATGTTGATGGAACTTTTGCTATTGATGCCGTTGTATTTTCAAAGAATTTTACAACAAATTCGCATTATATTGCATTAAAATCAAAAGATGCTATTGCAGATTATTTTACGCATAAACACGGAAAGCGTCCAAATGTAGATTTAAAATATCCAGATGTAAAAATTCACATTCATATTCATAAAGAATGGCTTACGATTTCGCTTGATAGTTCGGGAAGTTCATTGCATAAAAGAGGTTACAGAAGTGCTACAAATATTGCTCCGATTAACGAAGTTTTGGCAGCAGGATTGGTATTATTATCGGGGTATAGAGGTGAAGAAAATTTCATTGACCCAATGTGTGGTTCGGGGACGTTACTTATTGAGGCAGCGATGATTGCAAATAATATTCCTGCAAATATTAACAGAAAACACTTTGCGTTTGAAAACTGGAAAGATTATGATGAAGATTTGTTTTTTACCATTCAGGATTCGCTTTTGAAAAAAATTAAAAATTCACATTTTAAAATTATGGGATTTGACAAAGCACCTTCGGCAGTGAAGAAGGCTCGTCAGAATATTATTAATGCGAATTTGGAAGAATTTATTGGTGTTCATCACGTTAATTTTTTCAATTCTAAAAAAGAAGTTTTTGGGAAAACGACGATTTTGTTTAACCCTCCGTATGGCGAACGATTAAATATTGATATTGAAGAATTTTACAGACAAATAGGGGATACCTTAAAACATAATTATCCAAATTCGACGGCGTGGTTGATTACTTCGGATATTCAGGCGTTGAAATGTGTAGGTTTGCGAACGTCAAAACGTATTCCTATAAAAAATGCCGATTTAGATTGTCGTTTTGTGAAATATGAATTATACGAAGGAAGTAAAAAATCAAAAAAATTAAGTTAGTTAAAACTTGTATATTTGTCCTGATGAATGAAAACTTAAACCCAGAAAAAGAAAACTATTCTAATGAAGAATTAGATATAGAAAAAGCCTTACGTCCGTTATCGTTTGAGGATTTTACAGGACAGGAGCAGTCTATTGAAAACCTTAAAATTTTTGTTGAGGCTGCAAATTTAAGAAATGAAGCACTTGACCACACGCTTTTTCACGGCCCCCCAGGATTGGGAAAAACTACTTTGGCACATATTTTGGCAAACGAATTGGGTGTTGGTATAAAAGTGACTTCGGGGCCAGTGTTGGATAAACCAGGGGATTTAGCAGGATTACTAACAAATCTTGATGAAAGAGATGTACTTTTTATTGATGAAATCCATAGGTTAAGTCCTATTGTTGAGGAATATTTATATTCGGCAATGGAGGATTTTAAGATTGATATAATGATAGAATCAGGGCCTAATGCACGAACGGTTCAAATTAATTTAGAGCCTTTTACGTTGGTTGGTGCGACAACTCGTTCAGGGTTATTAACTGCTCCGATGCGTGCCAGATTTGGTATCAGTAGCCGATTACAATATTACTCTACCGAATTATTATCAACGATAGTTCAGCGAAGTGCAATGATTTTAAAAGTGCCGATTTCAATGGAGGCATCAATAGAAATTGCGGGGCGAAGTCGAGGAACACCACGTATAGCAAATGCTTTATTGCGTAGAGTTCGTGATTTTGCACAAATCAAAGGAAACGGAAAAATTGACATAGAAATTGCAAAATATGCACTAAAAGCCTTAAATGTTGATGCTCACGGTTTGGACGAAATGGATAATAAAATTTTAACGACAATTATAGATAAATTCAAAGGAGGTCCTGTTGGAATTACAACATTAGCCACAGCAGTTGGCGAAAATGCCGAAACAATTGAAGAAGTTTATGAACCGTTTTTAATTCAGCAAGGATTTATAATGCGAACACCAAGAGGGCGTGAAGTTACCGATTTGGCATATAAACATCTAGGTAAAATCAAAGGAACAACACAAGGGGAATTGTTTTAAAGAATATTGTTTTAATAATAAACCTCAAAGGTTTTGAAAACCTTTGAGGTTTGGAACGTAAAAAAACATTAATGAAAAAAATATTTACCATATTACAATGGTTGCCTAACTACAAAAAATCGTATTTAAAAGGCGATATTTTTGCAGGATTAACGGTGTCAATTATTTTGATACCGCAAGGCATTGCTTATGCGATGATTGCTGGGTTACCTCCGATTTATGGTTTGTATTGTGCGTTAGTTCCGCAGTTGATTTATGCTGTTTTTGGGACGTCTCGGCAAGTTGCGATAGGACCTATTGCAATGGATTCGTTAATTGTGGCGACAGGTGTGTCGGCGTTGGCATTGCGAGGTTCTGAAAGTTATGTGTCCATTGCGATTATGCTCGGGCTTATGGTCGGAACAATTCAGTTTTTAATGGGAGTTTTTCGTTTGGGATTTGTGGTTAATTTCTTGTCAAAACCAGTATTGTCGGGGTTTGCGTCAGCAGTGGCGTTGCTTATCGGTTTAAATCAATTTAAAAATTTATTCGGAATTGATTTTCCACAAAGTGATGAAATCCATATTTTAGTACAAGAATTGATTGATAAAATTCCAGAAATAAATACAAATACAGCAATTATTGGGTTAATTTCGTGTGCGATTATTTACACAGCGAGGAAAATTAATCGTAAAATTCCGAGTGCATTAATTGTTGTTGTTTTAGGAATTGTGTTAATGAAACTGTTTGGAAATCAATTTATTGATGTGCAAGTTGTAGGCGAAGTTCCGTCGGGATTACCAAATTTTTCTGTTCCAAATTTTGACAAATCTTTGTTAGGCGAATTATTTCCAACAGCAATAACTTTGGTAGTGATTGGCTACCTTGAATTGATTTCTATGGCAAAAACTTTGGAAGCAAAACAAGACGAATATCACGTAAAACCAAATCAAGAATTAATTGCTTTGGGCTTGTCAAATATTGTAGGAACATTTTTTAAATCATATATTGTTACGTCAAGTTTTTCGCGTTCAGCAATCAACCAAGAAACAGGAGGAAAAACAGGTGTTTCAGCCTTTGTTTCGGTAATTATGGTTGTGGTTACATTGCTTTACTTTACGCCAGTTTTTGCATTTTTACCAAAGACAATTTTGGCGTCAATTATAGTCGTTGCAGTGTTTAATCTTATTCAAATTAAAGAGGCAAAACGATTATTTAAGGTCAATAAATTTGATTTTTGGTTAATGATTTCTACCTTTGTCGCAACATTATTTTTCAATATTGAATACGGGATTTTAATAGGAGTGACATTATCATTATTTGTATTGATTTTTAGGACTTCAAATCCGCAAGTTGTTGAATTAGGTAAAGTGCCAAATGCTAATTTTTACAGAAATAAAGAACTTTTTGAAGATGTAATTATTGAAAATGAAGTTTTAGTTTTTCGTTTTGATGCACAGATTTTTTATGCCAACTCGGGATATTTTCGTGAGAAATTGGAAGAAATGACAGAAAAAAAAGGTTCGGCATTAAAATTGATAGTTTTAGATGCAGAAAGCGTCAATAGAATTGATAGTACAGGCGT
>PDWJ01006805.1_pt1 | contig 11033 bp, 9 predicted proteins | sample 1430881 | NCBI WGS metagenome assembly PDWJ01 (sample SAMN01162460, study PRJNA174530) | Oral metagenome, whole genome shotgun sequencing project. | biome: Marine environment; feature: Marine mammal; material: Swab sample of the gingival sulcus; isolation source: swab sample of gingival sulcus... | reverse complement strand
CAGCGACCAGGGCCACGAACGCGTCTACCGCACCGACCGCCTGGGCATGCCCCTGATCGAGACCGTCACGGACCCGGACATGAAAACCCCCGAGGAGGCCCGTGACGTGGGCCAGGTCATCCGCTGGCTGGCCCGGGCCAGTGGCCTGGTGCGCACCGGCAGCGGGGCCGGCCGGCAGGACGTGAACGTTTCGGTCACCGGCGGCACCCGCATCGAGATCAAGGGCGTCAGCAGCCTGCGCGCCATCCCCCGCCTGGTGCACAACGAGGCCCTCCGGCAGCGCACCCTGGTGGGTATCCAGGGCGAACTGGCGCGGCGCGGGGTCACCCCCGAAAGCATCGCCGACACGGGTTACGATGTGACGACCCACGTGCGCGGCACCGAATGCCGATTCATCGCCAAGGCCATCCGCAAGGGGGCCACGGTCATGGCCGTTCCGCTGCCCGGTTTTCAGGGTCTGTTGCAGTTGCAAACCCAGCCGCGCACCAGCTTCCTGAAGGAATTCAGCGACCGGGTGCGCGTCATCGCCTGCATCGACGATTTGCCCAATCTGGCCCTCAGCACCCAGGACATGCCCAGGCCCTGGACGACGGCACCAACGGCTTCGAGCGCATCCTGCCCGGAGCGGACCGCATGTACCCGGACACGGACCTGCCGCCCATCGCCCTGACGGACGAACGGGTGGACGGCATCCGCGCCCGGTTGAGCGAACGCCCCTGGGAGCGGGTGGCCCGCCTGCGCGAGCTGGGGGTGGGGGCCGACCTGGCCGAACGCCTGAGCCGACACCGGGCCTGGGAGCTGTTCGCCCACCTGCAAGACCGCCTGGAGGACCTGGACGGTCGGTTGAGCGCCCACCAGCTGGTCAGCCTGTTGCTGGATCGGGATTGCCCCCGGCCCGCCTCTCTGCGCGCGGCCGGCGGCTGGTGGGAAGAGGCCCTCAGCGCCATCGGCAACGGGCCCCCGCGACGCCGCCTGCAAGGAGGATTTCATCATGAAGCACGTCATGCCCGATCTGCGGGGCCGTTTCCCCGGACGCCAGGTGCGCGCGTGGGTCAAGGAGGTGCTCGCATGAGCTACTCCGCCGAAGACTTCAAGGGCTACCGCTCCCCCACCCTGGAACTGCTGCGCCGGCAGGAAGCCCCCGTCTGGTCCCAGGTCACCCTGCACACGGACCGGGGCGATTTCAGCGGCCTCATCCTGCCCCGCAGCGAGACCGCCGACGCCCAGCATATCGTGCTCAAGCTGGAGACGGGTTACAACATCGGCATCCGGCACGACACGGTGCGCAAGATCAGCGTGCACGGCCGCAAGGTGGCCAACTACCAGATCCCGGAGAAGGAATTCCCCTTCGATCCCGTCAAGCCGCGGGTGAAGCTGTTCGGCACCGGCGGGACCATCGCCAGCCGGCTGGACTACCGCACCGGCGCCGTGATCCCCGCCTTCAGCCCGGGCGAGCTGTACGGTTCCGTCCCCGAACTGGCCGACATCTGCAACATGGAGACCGAGAAGCTGTACGGCGTGTTCAGCGAGAACATGGGCCCCGAGCAGTGGATCGGCACCGCCGAGGCCGTGGCGGCGGAGATCCGCAAGGGCGTGGCCGGCATCGTCATCGGCCATGGCACCGACACCATGCACCACACGGCGGCCGCCCTGAGCTTCATGCTGCAGGACAGCCCCGTGCCCATCGTCATGGTGGGCAGCCAGCGCAGCAGCGACCGGCCCAGTTCCGACGCCGCCATCAATCTGATCAACAGCACGCGCACGGCGGCCACCAGCGACATCGCCGAGGTGATGGTCTGCATGTTCGGCCCCACCAGCGACAAGTACGGCCTGCTGCACCGCGGCACCCGCGTGCGGAAGATGCACAGCAGCTACCGCAGCACCTTCCGCACCCTCAGCGACATCCCCTTGGGCAAAATTGATGAAACGGGCGTGACCCCCTTCCGCAGCGACTACAAGCGCCGCCGCGACGACCGCGACATCACTCTGAAGGCCGTCTTCGACGACCGCGTCAGCCTGGTCTACTACTACCCCAACATGAAGCCGGACATCATCGACAGCCTGGTGGACAACGGGTACCGGGGCATCGTCATCGCGGGCACGGGGCTGGGGCACGTCAACAAGCCCCTGTATCCGGCCCTGGATCGGGCCCGAGTCCCGGCGGCGAACATGCTGCCGGAGGTGGCCTACGTGAAGCTGGGCTGGGCCCTGGGCCAGAGCCATGACTTCGAGCAGGTGCGGCGGCTGATGCTGGCCCCCGTCAACGGCGAGATCACCGCGCGGGAACCCCATAACGGGTACCTGCTGTTCCAGGGGGGGATTCCGGAGGTGGATGAGTTTATTTCTTCCCACTGGAAGTAGGGTGTTTCAGCCGTGATGGCGGCAGGTGTTTAGCGTTGCCAACGGGAAAAAATCCTGTAATATAGCGTTATCTTTACGTCCCGATATGCGCATGCTATGAATAAGGGAATGATCCATGACCTTCTTCAGGAATTCCTCCCGTATTTGTCGCCTCCGGTTCGCAGTAGGTGTTTTTCTCCTGGCACTGATTCTGTCCATGGGGGGCTTCGCAGCGGGGTGGACCGCGCCCCATGAGAGCGCGCGGGTTCTGATGATCAGTTCCTACTCACCCAGCTTCCCCACTTTCGATGACCAGGTCGCGGGCATCCGCTCGGTCTTTGGCCCGGCTTTCGTGTCCTTCGATTATGAATTCATGGACAGCAAGCGTTTCGGCGAGGCCGGCGATCGGGAGACCTTCCGGCGCATGCTGACCCGCAAGCTGGACCGCCTACCTCCTTATGACTGTCTGCTGGCCGCCGACGACAACGCGCTGGCCTTCCTGCTGGCCTGGGGCGATAGCCTGCAGCCCGGGGTGCCCGTCGTTTTCTTCGGGGTGAACAGCCCCCGGTTGGCCGACCGCGCCGAGGCCCGACAGGGTTATACGGGCGTGCTGGAGTCCATCTCCATGGCTCCCACACTGGAATTGATGACCCGGCTGCGCCCCCAGGCGCGCCGTCTGGTGGCCCTGGCGGACGGCACACCCACCGGCCAGGCCGACCTGGCCACTTTCCTGCGGCAGGCCCCGGACTTTCCCGACTACCAGTTCGAGGTGCTGTCCCTCGCGAATATGGACTTCGAGGGATTCGGGCAGCGTCTGCAAACCCTGGGGAACGATTGCAACCTGCTGCTGATCGCCGCCTACAGCGACACCACCGGCCGGCGGGTGATGTTCCCCAAGGCTCTGGAGACCGTCCTCAGCCACACGGACCAGACCGTGTTCCATCTCTGGAAACACGGGGTGGGCGACGGGTTGCTGGGCGGGGTGGTCATCTCCCATGAAGAGCAATCGCGTCAGGCGGCTCTGATGGTCCTGCGCGTCCTGGCCGGTGAACCGATCGACGCCATCCCCCTGCTGCGGGAAAGCCCCAACCAGACCGTGGTCGATTATGAGATCATGCAACGCTTCGGGCTGGATCGGAGGCGCCTGCCCGCGGACACCGTGTTCCTCAACCGGCCCGACCGTCTGCTGGACCGCTACCGGACTCCTCTGCTGATCTTCATGCTCTTCATGGTTCTGCTGGTGGGGGGACTGCTGGCCCTGGCCCAGATGAACCGACGCCTGCGCCTGGCGCAGAACCGGCTGCGGGAAAGCGAACTGCGCTACACCAGCCTTTTTTCCGGAACCCATACCGTGATGCTTCTGGTGGATGTCGAGGATGGCCACATCATCGAGGCCAACCGGGCCGCCGGCCAGTTCTATGGATACCCTCGCGACAAGATGCTCACCTTGCGGCTCAAGGATCTGGCCGAAGCCCCCATGCAGGAAGACTCCCTCAAGAAGCAGCCCACCCACTTCTTCTCACGCCATCTCCTGGCGTCCGGCCAGGTCCGGGACGTGGAAGTCCACGCGGCCCCCATCTTCATCGGCGAGAAGCTGATGCTCTATGCCATCGTGCACGACATCACCAAACGCCGGCGCGCGGAGAAGGAACGCACGGAACTGGCCAGGCGGTTGCAGCATGTGGCCAAGTTGGAAGCCATCGGCAACCTGGCCGGCGGCATCGCCCATGACTTCAACAATTTCCTGACCGTCATCCACGGCCATGCGGATTTGCTGGCCTCTTCCCCGCACCTGTACCCCGGCCTGCAGGATAGCGTGCAATCCATCCTGAGGACCGTCGGTACGGCCGGAGATCTGGTACGGAAAATTCTGGATTTCAGCCGGCCCAGCGAAGAAGAACTGCAGTTGCTGGATCCCATCCCGGTGGTGCGGGACTCCCTGCGTATGCTGCGCACCATGTTCCCCGACAACGTCCATATCCAGGAGGAGATTCCCGATCAGGCCGGGCCCATTCTGGCGCACCCCACGCAGATATCCCAGATCGTCATGAATCTGGGCACCAACGCCCTGCATGCCATGGAGGCCACCGGAGGCACCCTCACTGTGCGCCTGGAGAACGTCCAGCGACAGGCCCTGACCCCCGGCGGACATCCTCTGCCCGGCACCCAGGAGTTCCTTTGCCTGGAGTTCGCGGACACGGGCCACGGCATCCCCGAACACATCCGCGACGAAATCTTCAATCCCTATTTCACAACCAAGGAATACGGCAAGGGCTCCGGCTTGGGGCTGGCCATCCTGCACGGACTGATCCGGGGTTACGAGGGCACCATCGAAGTGACCAGCGAAGAGGGCCAAGGGTCCACCTTTTCCGTCTTCTTGCCCACCAACCGGACCTTTGCCGCTGATCCCGTCACTTACTCCTGAGCCGGCGGCGCCCCTTCTAGGAAGCCTCCCAGGTGATGCAGAAACCGCACTCGTCCACATGGAACAGGAATTCCTCGGCGTTTTCCCATTCCTTGTGGTTGACGGGATCGCCGATCACCCGGCACTCGGGCAACCCCAGCTCAAAGCTGTCGCTGTCCGGCATGAGATGGGTCAGGAGGCTGCCGGCCAGGGTGTTGGACATCTCGCAGAGCACATCCATGATCTCGAATTCATCGCTCTCCATATGGCATTCCCGCAACAGCATGGCCTCGGCCAGACGCAGGGCCAGGGCCTGAGGGATCACCAGCCCGACCATGGCCGGAGAAGGCTTGTAAATGGGTAGCCGCGTATAAAAAACGGGCTGCGAGGCGTCAGGTTGGTATTCCTGGCCTCCGCTCATGGCTTCCATGAAGGCCATGGACTCAAAAACTTCGGTCGTGGCCGCCTGGACGGCAGGCCCCACATCGGTGGTCGAGAGTGCCATTTTACCATCCTCCCTGCAGGTTCAGCACGGACTCCAGCCCTTCGGCGATTTTCATCGGATTGACAGGCTTGCGCAGGACCGCCTGGGCCCCGAGATCCAACAATTCCTGCTGGCGCGCCTTGTTCCCGCTGCTGGTGATCACCATCATCGGCAAACCGGTTAGCCGGGGGCTGGCGCTGACCCGGCGGATCAGTTCACGACCATCCAGGACCGGCATGTTCAGATCCGTAACCAGGAGATCCACCCCGCCCGCCTTCAGGAGCTTGAGAGCATCCTGTCCGTTGGCCGCCTCCAGAAACTCCACATCCTCCGGGATGGAAATTTCCAGGCATTGTTTGATGAACATCCGAGCGGTGCCGGAATCATCAGCGATCAGGATCTTCATTCTGCATTCTCCTCGTTGTTTCCGAACAAGGCCTTGGCGGTAGCTCGGTAATCGATCTGCACATCCAGCACCAACCCTTCCAGTGCCGAAGGGCCGATCTTCACATGCTCCTCGTATTTCCCGTCGAATTTGTAGCGCATATCATCCACACCCGTGCCCACGCCCTGCATCATGGCCAGCATATCGGCCAGGTGGATGACGTAGGCCAAGGCCTGGGAGTTTTCAGGCGCCCGGGCCGGGTCATGGTGATACTCCAGGCCCATCAACAGACTCTCCGGCATTTGCCAGTGTCGGGCCAAGGCCTTGCCCACCTCGCAGTGGTCCACACCCATGATCGCCCGTTCGGCCCCCAGGTGGTCCGCTTCGGTCTCGGCCTCGACGGCCTGGAGGATTTCCGGCACCCTCTCCACCATGTAGTCCGAGATGACGGCCTTGCCGATGTCATGGAGCAGGCCCACGGTGAAGGCCACGCCCCCATCCACCGTCCCGTCGGTGTAGCGGGACAGTTCCCGCGCCGCGATGGCCACCCACAAGCTGTGCCGCCCCAGCATGCCACGATCCCCCTGATAGCCGACCAAGTCGGCGTTGAAGGTCGCGCTGCCGCTGCCCACCAGAGCGATGCCGATGATCTTCGTCTCACCCAGGTAAGCCACGGCCTGCCGCACGGAGTCGATATCCCGACGCAGGCCCATGGCCGCGGAATTGACCACCCTCAGAACATTGACGGTCAGAGCGGGGTCGTTCTCGATCACACGGACCACGTCCGCTATCTCGTACCGCCCGCTGCCCAGAATACCCATCAGCTGCCCGGCGCCCGGCGAAAGGGCGGGAACGCTTTTGACCGATTTCAGAATTTCCTGCGCACTGAGACTCATCTTTGTCATCGTGCCCACCCCCTCAGATCGTTGCGGGCTGGCGCCCAGGTGATGTGACGACGACCTTGCCGTCGTCGATCGCCACCGACACGGTGCGGCTGATGTTGCCGCCCACATCTTCGGCCACGGCTCCCATGCGCTCGGCCCACAAGCCCTTCTTGATGGCCAGCACGTTACGCTTGCCGATGTTGAAGGTGTTGTTATGGTCCATGACATTCGCCCCGCCCGTGAGCTTGACGATGACCTTGCGCAGGTTGGTCGCGGCACCCTTGGCGCGCATCGCCGCCAACAGAGCCGGGATGGCGGTGTCCGCGAAATACCCCGGCAGCTTCTTTGCCCGGTCCGGATGGACCTTGGACTCGGGAAGAGCCACGTGGACCATCCCGACCGAACGCGTGGTGGGATCCAGCAGGATGATGGCCACACAAGACCCCAAAGCATGGGTCTTGATGACATCGCCAGGCTTGTCAACCACTCCGTATTCTCCAATTCCCAGTGTCACTACACTCAAATCCGCGCCTCATTTTTGTTGAGCCAATGGATAACCGTATCTGCAATGCGACCCAGAGGAACCAGCTTCTCGGCCCCTCCCATCTCGAAGGCGACCTTCGGCATACCGAAAACCACACTGGAGGCCTCGTCCTGAGCCAGGGTCCGAGCCCCGGCCTGGCGCATGGCCAGCAGGCCGCGCGCCCCATCGCCACCCATGCCCGTCAGCATGATGCCCACGGCATTCTTGCCCAGAGCCTTGGCGGCGCTTTGCATCATCAATTCCACGCTCGGGCAATGCCCGTTGACCTTCTCTCCCCGCCGGCACGACACCTTGTAGCTCCCGCCGGAACACACCACGGACATGTGGTGATTCCCCGGCGCGATGAGAACGCGGCCCGGGATGATCCAATCGCCCTCGGTCGCCTCCTTCACCTCCATGGGAACCAGGGAGTCGAGGCGCTCGGCAAAAAGCTTGGTGAACCCGGCGGGCATGTGTTGGGTGATGATCACCCCCGGCATGGTCTCCGGGAACTTCTGGAGCACCTCACGGATGGCTTCGGTGCCGCCGGTGCTGGCGCCGATGACGATGACCTGGTTGCCGGCCGCCTCAGGGCGCGAGGAAGAAGCCCCCACCCGACGAACCGGTTTGCGCCCCTTCCAGCCGGAAACATTGGCCGTGGAGGCCACCTTCACCTTGGCGATCAGCTGCCGCATCATGCCCTGAAGACCCGCGGCCAGGCTGCCCTTCGGCTTGGTTACAAAGTCCACCGCGCCGGCCTCCAGGGCCGCCAGGGTGATCTTCTTGCCGCGTTCCGTCAAAGCGCTGACCATCACCACCGGCACGGGGAACTGCGGCATCAACTGGCGCAGAAACTCCACCCCGTCCATGCGGGGCATCTCCACGTCCAGCGTCATCACGTCAGGACGCAATTTGACGATCTTGTCCTTCGCGTCGAAGGGATCGGTTGCCGTGCCCACCACCTCGATCTGCGGGTCCATGGCCAGACCCGCGGCGAGGATCTCCCGCACCAACGCAGAATCGTCTATGATGAGTACCCTGATCGCCTTGTTCACGGTCGCTCCCGATCCGGAAAAATTGCCCTAGTGAGGATTGGCCTCGTCCTTGATATCCAGCAACGCGGCAAGATCCAGCAGGATGGTCACGCTGTCCGTCTCCCGGCCCAGGCCGGTGATGAACTGCCCGCCGGCCGCCGCCACACCGCCCTGGGGAGGTGTGGAGATATTCGCCTCCGGAATGGTGCGCACCTCGTTGACCCGGTCCACGATCATGCCGATGGTCGAGTTGCCCAAGGTGATGACCACCACGCAGGTGCGGTCGTCGTATTCCACCTCGGGCAGGCCGAAGCGCAGGCGCACGCTGATCACCGGCACGACGTTGCCGCGCAGATTCATCATGCCCTTGACGAAATTCGGCACATCCGGCACCTCGGCAATATCCTGCAGGCCCACGATCTCCGTCACGTTCAGGATCTCGATACCGTAGTCCTGCCCGTCGATCCCGAAGGTCATGTAGCGATCCTTCTGGGAGTCCTCGTAGAAATCGTCGTCCAGGAGGTCGGCTTCCAGGGCTTCATCCAGCGTCTTCTTGTAGTCCAGTTCCTGTTTCACGTCGGTCCTCCGGTTTACTGGGATACCACGATTGCGGGAGCCGTGGCGGCATTGGCCAGGATGGTCGCCACATCCAGGATCAGACTGATGCGGCCGTCACCCAGGATGGTGCAGCCGCTGACACCGTGGGGTGAGCCCACGTACTCGCTGAGCCCCTTGACCACGGTCTGCTGCTGGCCCAGGATCTCATCCACGAAAAGGGCGGCGCCAACGCCATCGTTCTCGACAATCACCAGGATGCCCTCGTCCAGCTTGTCGAAGCTGGGCTCGATGCCGTACAGGTTGTGGATGCGCACCACGGGGATCATGTCATCGCGCAGCTTGACCACCTCCACACCATCGGGGGTGGTGGTGACCTGGTCCTTCCGGGGCCGGAAAGCCTCGCGGATGGACAGCAGCGGGATGTTGTAGGTGCTGCGCCCCACGCGCACGAGCATGCCCTCGATGATGGCCATGGTCAGGGGAATGCGCATGATGAACTGGCTGCCCTGGCCCAGGGTGCTCTTGATATCCACCCGGCCGTTGATCTTCTCGATGTTCTTCTTCACCACATCCATGCCCACGCCACGACCCGAGATCTCGGTCACCGAAGCGGCGGTGCTGAAGCCGGGCTCGAAAACCAGCTTGTAGACGTCCTCGTCCCGCAAGTCGCTGCCGTCGCCATCCACCAGCCCCTTCTCGATGGCCTTGCCCAGAATGACGTCACGCTTCATACCCCGGCCGTCATCGCTGACGGTGATCCAGACCTCGCCGCTTTCGTGGCGGGCCGCGATGGTCACGTTGCCCGCCTCGCTCTTCTCGGTATCGGCCCGTTCTTCGGGCGTTTCCAGGCCGTGATCGATGGCGTTGCGCACGATGTGCACCAGGGGATCGGAGATCATCTCGATGACGGTCTTGTCCACCTCCGTCTCCTCGCCCTGCAGATGCAGGTTCACCTTCTTGCCCGCCTTCAGCGCCGTGTCATGCACCAGGCGCACCATCTTCTTGAAGGTGCCGGCCAAGGGCACCATGCGCACGGACATGGCCACGTCCTGCAGATCGTTGGTGATGCGGCGCAGGTGATGAGAAGCCTTCTCCAGATTCTCGAATTCATGCCCCTCCAGATCCGGGTTGCGGGTGACCATCGCCTCGGCAATGACCAGCTCCCCCACCAGATTCATCAGGGTATCCAGCTTGGACAGATCCACCCGGATGCTGCCGCCCGACTTCTTCGCGACGCCGGCCGCGGGAGAGGCCTTCCGGGACGTCGGGGCATCCGCCGCCCGGGTTTCCTGCGCCGGGGTTTCCGTGGCTGGGGTTTCCGCGGCTGGGGTTTCCGCGGCCGGGGCCTTCTTCACCCGCGCCGGCGCCGGGCCGGATCGAGTCAGATCGGCCGCCGCTTCCGGCGCGGCCGTCCCAGACGCGGACCCCGCGCCTTTCTTCATGGTTGTCTTCATGGTCGCCAGGGGGATGAAGCCGGATTTCTTGGGCATATCCTCGCCTTTCCCTTGGTTCAGCAAAGCGTCCAGTTCACCGTGCAGCCTTTCCATGCCGGCCACATCGCATCCCTGATCTTCGGCCACCTCCACAACGGCCCCCCGCAACGTGTCCACCACGTTCAGGAAGGTGGTCAAAGCCTGCTCATCGGCCTTGATCTCACCATCCACAACCTTTTCCAGGGTGCTTTCCACCTTATGGGTCAGCTTTTCCAGATGGGAGTAACCCATGAATCCGGAGTTCCCCTTGAAGCTGTGCAGGCAGCGTAAGGCCTCGGCCAGGTCCACGGCTTCGTGCTCTCCATTGAGCGCCTCCAGAAGATCCTGCTCGGAAGCATCCAGCAGCTCTTCCGCTTCCTCCATGTACTTGGCGTGCATCTCCGGGGTGATGTTGATGCTGGGGAAGAAAGACGCTTCCGCCACGGGCGGGTCCGGAGTCACGGCGGGCTCGGGCTCGTTCTCGGCAGGCTGGGGCTCGTCAGGAGTCACCGGTGCGGCCTCAGGCTCGGGCGCCTCCGCCGCGGGTGACGTCTTGGCCGTGATGGAGGCCTGCAACTTCTGCACCATATCCACCACCTCGCCGGCGAAGGTGTCATCGCGACCGGACTCCACCAGATCGTCCATCACCTTGCGCAACAGATCGATGGTCTGCAGCAGCAGAGAGACGTCCGGCCCCTTCAGCTGGGCTTCCTGCTTGCGGAAGACATCCAGCAGGTTTTCCGCCTTGTGGGTCAGCTTGACAATCTCGTTCAGCTCCAGAAAACCGGCGCTGCCTTTCATGGAATGGAAGAGGCGGAAGATGCTGTTGATGGTTTCCAGATCCACCTGTCCGCTCTCGGTCGAGTTCTGCTCCAACTCCACGAGTTGGGGCTCGACCTCATCCATCATTTCTCCGCCTTCTTCAACGAATGCCGCAAAGATTTCCAGA
>PDWJ01005088.1_pt1 | contig 11035 bp, 10 predicted proteins | sample 1430881 | NCBI WGS metagenome assembly PDWJ01 (sample SAMN01162460, study PRJNA174530) | Oral metagenome, whole genome shotgun sequencing project. | biome: Marine environment; feature: Marine mammal; material: Swab sample of the gingival sulcus; isolation source: swab sample of gingival sulcus... | reverse complement strand
GATCGAGAATTTCCAGAACAGCAGCTTTCTGACGAGTCCAGAGCCTCATAAAATGATTTGAGCGTCTCCTTTCGTTCTTCATACAGATCCTCTCCTCAAACTTTGCGCGATTAGTCGAACTGCTTAACAGCGCCCAACACACAGTCAGATGATCATTCTCCCTATAGCTATTTCACAACAAATGCCGCCTTGATTGTCAAGAATTAGTAGATTGTGAGTAACGGACGGAGATTCTGAGCAGCGCAAGAATCACAGCGGCAATTTCACGCAAGCTTTTATTCACAGAGTAGCTCTGAAAGCGCCGGAGCCTCGGGAAACAGACCAAAAACGCCGCCGGTATGGATAAAAAGTATCTTCTGGTCCTTTGCAAAAGCGCCTTTTTCGATTTCCTGCCGGAGACCATACAGAGCTTTCCCGGTATAGACGGGATCCAAAAGAATGCCTTCGCTCTGGGCAGCTTGAGCGATGACGCGTAGCTCCTCGGGACGGCTTTTAGCATAGCCTGCGCCCACATAGTCATCGATGATTTGAAAATCATGCTGATCAACGTGAATCTCAATGTGATACAATCGATGAAATTCTGCAAGAATTTTTACGATCTCACCTGAAAAATGTTCTGCATCACCGCCCACGCTGATCCCAATAATCCGACTGGTGAGATTGAAAAGTTTCTTGCCGATAATCAAACCCGCCAAGGTACCGGCGGACCCGGTTGCTGCGACAATCGCATCCGCTGGTGTTCGCATTTGCGACAGAATTTCCTGCACTGCAGCGATATAGCCCCATGCTCCCGTCGCATTTGAGGCACCTAATGGAATAACAAGGGCTTTCAGGCCCTGCCGCGAATATTCCGATGCCAGATCCAGCATGCCTTGATTCAGCTCATCATGGTCGGCGTTGGGAAGATAGGTGACCTGCGCTCCCAGCAAGAGGTCTAACAGCAGATTCCCGTTTGGATGTGCACACGCAGCGCCCCGCAGCACCAGATGAGCTTTCAAGCCCAGCATGGCTGCTACGGCGGCCGTTGCCCGGGCGTGATTAGATTGGATGCCCCCGCAGGTAATGAGCACCTGGTACTTTTCTTGTAGGGCCTGTCCCGCAATAAATTCTAATTTTCGAATTTTGTTGCCTGAAAGGGCCATGCCAGTGAGATCATCCCGTTTCATATACAGGGCCGGGCCGCCGAACAGCTTTGACAGACTCGGCAGGTTTTGAATTGGAGTCGGAAGTTGAGCAAGCTCAATTTTTTTGGGAAAAACAACGTTCATGATATCGTCTCCTTCATAATGCATGCTAAGTTCGCCATGAAAACGTCTCCGCATATTGTGCTTGTGTCACTGGAAGGTTTCCATTCTAATACTCATTTTTTGTATAATTGCTGACTCGATAACACATGAGCTTACTATTTCGTAAAGCACTTTTACCTAACGTTGAGTTCACCGGCGAGTGACACGAGTCCGGTGGAATAAATAACCAACAACTCATGGCTTTAGTGTATATCTAAACCTCTGTCTACAGGATATACTACAATTATAAGAAAAACCTCCTTACTCCCCAGAGAGTAGCACAGATGACACTGGAAAACACAAGAAAAAAGAAACAAATATAATGAACCCAACTTAGGATAAAATATGAAAATAGATTTCTGCCTTTACGCACAAGGGAACTCTGAATAACTCTGTAATTTTCGAATTTTTAAAACATAACTTTATTGAATTTACGTTGACGAAATTGCCAAAAGTTAATTTTTCAAGCTTGACACAAAAACTGTTATACGTGGTAATTGTTTTCTCTGTCCAACAAATACGGGAACCTGATTTGAAAATTTTTACTGTACAGAGAACGTACCCCCCAGGAAATTCCTGCCTGAGAGGGTACACCCAACCCCGTTTATTGGAAGCGACCCTGTTCCCTGTTCCTTGTCTCCTTTTATATAGCTTCAACAGCGAAAGAACATGAACATTTTAGGCGCTTACAAGACCCTTATGAAAAATCCAGAGATTCTTCAAATTTCTTCAGATCATGCCGAGCCATTGCAAGGTTGGCTTTTTGTCGGTCAACCAATATGAAGATAAAATACTCACTTTTATGTCCTCGAAGAGGGCGAATGAGATAATAGCTTCGGCTGTAGGAAATAAGAATATCTTCAGCTTCTTCATTAAGACCAAGTTCTTCTGCGATATTAACTTTTTTGTACACTTCTACGGCCTTTGCCGAAAAGAGTTCAATATCAATTCCAGCACCAACGCTTGCCAGTACAAGGCCGCTGTCGACATCGACAAGTGAACCGGCTTGAAGACCATCAATGTTTGTCAACGGATCAAGGTTTACTTTAGCCATTTCTTTGCTCCTTTTGAGTAAAATTTTACCGTGAAGTTCACCGGAAAGTGAAACAAGTCCGGTGAACTTCACGGTATACGTTTTTGCTATACATAAATCTGCTTGTTAAAATATTTTCAGGGCATGATGTTGTACACGTTAAACATAAAATACACTCTTGAGTATTCACGTACCCCTTACCAAATAATATGCTCATGAACACTAATGACGACTGTGTACATGTCTTGCACTGGGTGCATTCATTTTTATTTTTTGCAACTATTTTCGTCAAGGAATATCTTGCATTTGCCTGAAAAATTACAACAATTGGACATAAGTATTTACAAAATGCCCGATTATCTTTCAACGGGAACGCAGGAGCTATCGCTGAAGAAGAGTACAATAAATTACCGATTACCAACCAGATTAATTCGGAATTTATATAAGAGTAATTTCTTGTATCAAGAATACAAGAAATTACAATAAAAATACTGAATATAAAATAAATATATTTCATATATTTTTATTTATTTATTTTTTTAGACTTATTTTTATTATAATGACAATAAATCTATAATAATTATTATTAGATAGTTTTAGCCATAAAAACCTTTACTAAAAATAAATATATTAAATATTTTTATAATAAAATAATATAAGAAAAATTTCATTTATAGAACCTAAAAAATAAAAAAGTAGACATATATCTTTTACTAAAAATTTTTGTGAATTTATTTGCAAAAATTTTTTATATTTAAGAAGTATAATATATAATTAAATTTCTATGTAAAGTCCTATAAAATCACTACCCCTTATTATCAAATAAAAACCGTCAAATTTTTGAATAACTTTTTTCCATGATGCACTTATTGGTGCTGTAAAATCACCATAAATACGCCTCACAGTTGCTTCTCCGTATTTGGCAATTTCTACTAATAGCTCTTTAAATTATAGCTGCTTGAGCATTATTTGCATCAATAAGTACAGCTAATCTTAATGTTGGTTCTTCTGACTCAATTTTTGCAATAAATTCTGGGTCTATCATGAATATTTGTGACTCCAATGATGTTCAGATTTGCATTCTGGAAATGGCTGAAGAGCTGATGTTGTATCGGGAAACGTTCTCGACGATACAAGCTGTGACAGGCTTCGTGAGAGCACGGATTTTTTAACAGGCGTCTCTTCTGCCGCTGGATCGATCAACGAGAGAGATGGGATGAAATCGTTTTCACTTCAAGATTCAGATCATGCAGATGTGCAAGCACCGGTAAGGGAAATCTCTGGAGGCGTTTGAATCGCAACCAACACATATAAAGTTTTTCGTAAAAAGTGTTTGACAAAAACTGTGTCAGTTGAAAACGATTACATTTCAGCGTTGTATCGCTTAGTCCATTCTTTTGCAGAGGGGAGGTGACGTTATGGTGTGAACTGCTTATCGCTGCGCTGTCTGGTCATGAAGTTGGAGGGGAAACTGGGCAGATAAGGAAAACCTATGAGCACTGTCGTCTGCGATGGCGATAGTAAGGTATCTATTTGGAGTGATGCTTCAGGATAAACAGAGTGCTTTGTAGTTGCTGCGTGCCCTGTTTGGCACGTTCTTCGAGTATTAATTTTGAGTATGAAGGATAGTATCCTAAGGAGAATCGTTATGTTTACAAAAAAGCTTTTCACTATTTTAAGCGCCTTACTGTTTGTATTGATTTTGGTTGTTGGTGCGTTTGCCGAACAAATGTCTCTGGAAGAATTGCGGGCAGTCACCCCTGATAAATCGTATAAAGTGGGTTTCGCCAACTTGCATGAAAATCATGTTTTTATGTGGCGTGTTCGTGAAAGCATTCAGCGTAATTGCGAAGAATACGGCTTAGAGTGTGTGATGGCGAATAATAATGTTGACGGAATGACCGCGCTGTCCAATGCCGATACGTTTGTGACGCAAGGGGTTAACGGTGTGGTCGAGTTCCAGAGCCATGTCGAGTTTGGTGAAGCCATTATGGAGAAATTCAACGACATTGGTGCTCCGGTTATTGCCATTGATATTCCGATGCCGGGCGCAACCTTTTTTGGCGCCAATAACTATGAGGCTGGTTATTTAGCAGGAGAAGGTGGAGGGAATTACGCGAAAGCTCACTGGGACGGCCGTGTTGACAAGCTCTTGTCGATCGAGCTGCCACAGTCCGGTGATGTGGTTATGCAGCGTTCACGCGGAATGTGGGAAGGAGTTCAGGCTGTGACCGGTCTGGGTGATGAAGATATTATTCATCTGGACGGTAAAGAAACACAGGATACTGCCCGGCAGGTGGTGTGTGACGCATTGCAGGGGATTCCTGATGCCGAATATCTGGTTGTGACCGCTGTGAATGATGAAATGGCCTTGGGTGGATTAGCCGCCATCGAAACCTGCGGAAGCAGTGCTAATCAGAAAAATTATATTGCTGTGGGGCAAAGTGCTGATGAGGCTGCGCAGGCTGCCATGCGGGAAGAGGGATCACATTTCGCCGGTTCAACTGCGTATTTCCCAGAACGCTACGGCGATTATATCATTCCGGCTCTTATCCGTTTGATGAACGGCGAAAAGCTTCCTCCTGAACTTTTTATGGGCCACACCTTTATCAGCATCGAGAACCTCGATCAATATTATCCAAAACAGTAAAACTGCCGGCCTCCTCCTGTCAGGGAATTCCCCTGGAAGGGGGCTTTACGAAGTTAAGGAGAGCTTTGTATGGCTCACTATGCAGGAAATGATGGATCTCAGCTACGGCAGCGTTCATGGTCTGACCCTGCAGTGTTGCAGATGAAAGGTATCTGTAAATCATTTTCCGGTGTCCAAGTGCTGAACGACGTCGATTTAGACCTGCACGAAGGTGAAGTACTGGCGCTGCTGGGAGAGAACGGAGCAGGCAAGTCAACGTTGATCAAAATTTTAAACGGTGATCTTCAGTCTGATGGGGGGCAGATCGTTCTGGGTGGCGCTACCGTTGAATTCCGTTCCCCGCATGATGCACTGAAGGCCGGTGTTCGTGCCGTGTATCAAGAATTTAATAACCTCCCCGATCTTTCGGTCGCGGAAAATATTTTTTTAGGGTCTCTTCCGAAAACCCGAAGGGGGTTTGTTGATTGGCCGACAACCTGGAGAAAGGCACGTGAGGTCTTGCAGGACTTGCATGTTGATATCGATCCGACGCGACTGGTTAAGGACTTGGCTGTCGGCGAACGTCAGCTTGTAGAAATCGCCAAATCACTTTGGAAGAAACATGGTACTGACAACAGGCAGGATGAGCCGCGGGTACCTGTGGCATTGGAGGGAGGTTCGCGCATCCTGATTATGGATGAACCTACTGCAGCCCTGTCCGCAAAAGAGGTAGATAATCTTTTTGCTGTTATCAGTCGTTTAACACAAGACGGCTATTCGATTATTTACATTTCGCATCGTCTTGAAGAGGTCTTCCGGATCACCGACCGGATAATGGTGCTCCGGGACGGAGAGAATGCCGGCATGTTGCCGACCTCCCAGGCGACACCGGAGAAGCTCGTTGAATTAATGCTTGGAGGCAAGGAAATTGGGAATATCAGGGATCATCGGTCCGGGGCGATGACACAAGAGGAAATTCCTATTTTTGAAGTCAAAGACGCGACTGTCAAAGACTCTTTCCAGCAGATAAATTTTCAAGTGTGGCCTGGGGAAATCCTCGGTATTTTCGGTGCTCTTGATTCCGGGGTTGGCAATTTGCTGGAAGCCGTTTTCGGATCGATTCCGTCCGATTCTGTAACAGTGTATGTCCAGGGCCAGCCAGTGAAGATCCGAAGCCCTCGGGATGCTAAACGGGCTGGCTTGGCTCTGATTCCGAGCGATCGGAAACTCCAGGGGCTGGTATTGGATGGGACCCTGGCTGAAAATATTACCGGCGCCAATATCCCGTTTTATACACAGGGCGGATTTTTTCGTCTGTCCAGAGAACGCAGGCGGGTAGGGGAGTGGATTCGGCGTCTCGGTATTCGAGGTGCCGGCGGTGCAAGCCAGATCGTACGTTCTCTTTCCGGCGGCAACCAGCAGAAAACCGTCTTTGCCCGCTGGCTGGATACCAGTCCGAAGGTACTATTGTGTCATGAACCGACTCGGGGGGTCGATGTAGGGGCCAGGGTTGATATTTATAACGCGCTGGCGGAGCTGAAAGATCAGAAGATGGGCATTGTGATCGTGTCGACCGATCTACACGAAATACTCAGCATCAGCGATCGGATTCTTGTTATGCGTGATGGAAGCCAGGCTGCCGAATTTACACATCAGGATGCCACAAGCGAAAAATTATTGTTAGCCGCATTAGGAGGGCCTGTATGAAGACGATGAGCAATGGAACGAAGTCACGTCTTAAAAAAATTCAATTCACCGGCGAACTGAGTCTGGTTATCGCCTTTGTTCTGATTTGCGCGTTTTTTTCAACGCAGTCCGAATATTTTCTGACTGCCCGTAATTTCATTGCAATCGGCCAGAATGTCTCAGTGATCGGCATCATTGCTGTGGCGGAATGCGTGGTACTAATCTCCGGCGGTTTGGATTTGTCGGTCGGAGCCATGACAGGACTGTCTTCGGTTGTGACCGGACGGCTGGCTGTCTCATTAGGTGTCCCGATCGGTCTGGCGATTCTGGCAGGTTTGGTTGTCGGAGCCTTACTTGGATATGTCGTGGCTGTTATTGTAACCAGAATCGGAATCAATCCCTTGATTACGACCCTGGGCTTCCTCTCCATTAACCGGGGAACCGCCTTTGTCATGTCCGGAGGGCTGGCGATTCAAATGACCGCTTCGAATTTTAAGTGGCTCGGCCGCGGAAATGTGTTCGGAGTTCCGGTGCCCATTATACTGATGCTGTTCTTATATATTGCCGCATACATCGTGATGAAATATACCGGATTCGGACGGGCGATTTATGCTATCGGAGGGAACCCTCAGGCAAGCCGCCTGGCTGGTGTGAATGTGACCGGAATTCAGACCGTCCTGTATATATTCTGCGGCATGACAGCCGCTTTTGGGGGAATCGTGGTCGCTTCCCAGTTAGGGGCCGCTGCTCCGCAAACTGGAACCGGTCTTGAACTGAGCGTCATTGCGGCCGTCATTTTGGGAGGCACGAGTCTCCAGGGCGGTAGTGGTAACATGCTGGGAACGTTATTAGGCGTTGTCATTTTAGGGACGGTGAATAATGGGCTGGTTCTGATGAACGTCTCGTCTTTCTATCAAATGATTGCCAGCGGGGTGATTCTTGTCCTGGCTGTCGGTGTCGATCAGATTCGTTTACGTTTGCGACGCTGAGAAAGCTGTTGTGAAGACATTGTGAAATGACATTATGGTAATGAATCCCAACAATTCACCTGCCGTCAAATCGTTAAGAGAAGTTTTTCATTAAGGAGTTGATTATGACATCAAAAGAGCGAGTTTTACGCGCATTGAAAAAAATGGACGGCTTACCGGATCGTGTGCCGATCCAGTTTGATCTCTGTAAACAGCACATAGAATACTTTGCTGAAAAGTTGAACTTAGAACCGGAATACGCGCTGTCGTATTACGAAGACCTTACATATCGTATTTCGGCGAACACCATACGCACCACGATGGGCAGCGATGTCTGTGTGGTGGGAGGAACTGTTGCATCAGGCTATTCACCGATTCCTTCCAGAGATAATATGACTCTGAACGAGTTCGGGATGCTGATGAAGCCTACAAATCTTTATGTTGAGGTTGTCGAATGTCCGCTGCGTAATGTTAGTTCGGAAAAAGAAATTGAAGCCTATGACTTTCCCGATCCGTATGCCCCGGGGCGCTTTGATATTGCCGAACAGGTGATTGAGAAGTTTGGGAAAGACTACTTTGTGATCGGGGATTGTGAACTCACACTCTTCGAGCTTGCTTGGCACCTGATCGATCTCGAAAGCTACCTTATCGCCCTGGCATCGGGTGAAGCATGGGTCGAGGTCCTGAATGATCGCGTAGAATACTGGTCGACGAATATCGCCCTGCAATTGATAAAGCTTGGTGTGGATGCGATCTGGATGGGGGAAGACCTGGGAACCCAGACTTCCACGCTGATTTCACCCCGCATGTGGCGTAAACGCTTTAAACACCGCTATCAACGAATGATTGAGACCTTCCGGAAGGAGAATCCGGAGATCATTATCATTATGCATTCTGACGGTGCTGTTGCTCCCCTGCTGCACGACTTTATCGATCTGGGGATCGATGTGTATAACCCGGTGCAGCCGAATGTGCCCGGCTCTGATCCGCAGGAATTGAAGGACAAATTCGGTGATTCAATCTCTTTCTTCGGCGGAATCGATCAGCAGCAGCTCCTGCCAAAGGGCGATCCTGAAGAAATTCGCAAAGAAGTCCAACGACGGGCCAGGATTCTGGGAGACAACGGCGGTTATTTGCTGGCTCCGGCCCATATTCTCCAGGCCGATACCTCTCCGGAGACAATCGAGCTGATGATAGAAGCGGCAAAAACATCAGGTTAGCGAACGCCCAGCGTCTGCGTCTGGTTCGAGCCCCGCCCTTGAGCGGGGTAACGTCGCTGATGAGACCACGAAACATTACGCGGAGCATATTGGCTGACATGAACGCGGCGGGTTCTTTTCAGCAGCACGCACGTGTGAGGGGAGAACGTTTCCCAATCCATTTCCGAAAAGCGCACCGTCATTCATGCATCGGCCTGATGACTCCCGCACAACTTCATTACGGCCTGGCCCCACAAATACATGCTGACCGCAGTCGGGTTCTTTTGAATGCGTATGAAACGTATGTCTCATTCTCATTGACACATTCCGAGGCGCGTTATCCCCCTGTTCCAGAATCGTAGTGAAGAGACCCTGCGCAGGTTGGCTGACACAACACTGCACCTCTTCGAGAACCTGGCCCGTCTGTTTGGTGGGCCCCAGTTACCTGAAGCGTTGCAGGCTGACGTTGCCGTTCGTCTGCGAAGGTTCCCCTCATGATCTGCTCCTGGCCGCCGGACGGGGGACTCCAATTGAGCCTAAACCTCTTCTTTGATGAGACCGCAGCTCAGCATCGTGATATCAACTCGCGATACACCCTCGGCTCCGGCTTGAGCATCATGTTCGCAAAGCTTTACTTGCCCCACGGGTAACAAGGCGGCTCGTCTTTTTCCTGCCAGGCTTGATCAATCAGGCAGTTTTGCCAGCACCGTATCGACAAGCTTTTTGCTCAATTCCAGCGATTCGCCATCGGTGATGGTAGGTCCAGCAGCGCTCAGGATCAGTATATACGGCCCCTGAAAGATGGTCAGCTGCTTGCCGGATGCTTCCCAACCGGCGGATTCGCCCACCCCTTCGACCGGCTCCAGTTTATACGCTTGGCCAAACGTCTCCTTCAATTCGGCTTCAAGCAAGGCAAGGCCCTCGGCTCCCCCCTGGCCAAGGTTCGGCCGGATCAACAGCCCGGCTCGAATTGATTTTACTTCAGAGTAGTAGCTACAACTGGACATCCAGTAGTCCTCTCGCTCCTGATGCGTATTAGGCCCTGTCTCCCCGAAGACCTCCCCAATAACGGCCTCTAATTGCGCCCGAGTTAAAAGCTCACAAGCCTGAAGGGCCTTGGGCAGCTGTTTTTTTGCACGCTGGTCATCACCGCAACCGGCCAGGCCAACAACCAGGATCAGCAGCACGGCAGTAATAATAGATGCAGCTTTCATACGTGTATCCTCCTTAAACAGTTTTAATGCATTGGTGATTAATATTTCCTTCGGTTGTCCGATAGTCTGATTAATTCCGCTATAACTGTAAACGCTTCCATTTACTTCCGATACAAAAACCCCTTTTTGTTTAAGTGCCTTTATAAACTCGTCAGCTATTCTATTGGCATTTCCACGTTTTACAACAAAAAATTTGGGATAAGAAATACCATTTACGATATTATGAATTGGGGTGAGTTTATTGTCAACACTAAAAGCATTTATAAAAAGGCGGTTACCATTTTCAGCTTTTGGTAGTATATCATAGGCTTCAGTATCAATTACAGCTATTCCTTTAATCTGCAAGATCTCTATTATGCACTGGATACATTACCCTGTCAGGAATTTGTTGAAATTGGCACAGCGGGGTATTGTTAGCAGATCATTCTTCGGAGAGAACGTAGCAGTGAACTCTTTGCATCTATTTCAGATGATGACCGAGCAGCTTTGTTCAACCTTCAGGGGAAAAGGCGATGTGAGCACGAATATTGGGCCTATGATACGACATCTATTTCAAGATATTCCGGTCCGATATGGCTGTATAAAGATCATGACGCTCTCCCGCAAATCAATCTTGCACTCCTTTTCGGTGAAACTTCACAATGACCTTTTTATTATCAAAAATGTACTGGCCACATTACGGATGTGAAAGCCGTTAGAAAGCTTATAAAAGATCTTTCTTTTGATGATAGCGAAGAAGCAGAAAAATTCTTTCAGAAGTTCGAGGTGGAGAGGTATGGGAACACGGCGTCACTGATTGCAGCATGACGTCAGGGTTGAACAAACGATTCAATCGTATTTACTGACAGCTGTGATGGATGATTTCGTGGATATACATCAGGATATCTTCTCGCAGCGGATAACGGATACCGCACCCAGGAGTTATAATATGCCTGCTCCCCCCGGTTTCTTGTAAAGATTGGTGAATGCGCCGCTGTACTGCCGCTTTGCGGCCCTGGGTCACATCGCTGCGTTCGATTC
>PDWJ01006437.1_pt1 | contig 11037 bp, 11 predicted proteins | sample 1430881 | NCBI WGS metagenome assembly PDWJ01 (sample SAMN01162460, study PRJNA174530) | Oral metagenome, whole genome shotgun sequencing project. | biome: Marine environment; feature: Marine mammal; material: Swab sample of the gingival sulcus; isolation source: swab sample of gingival sulcus... | reverse complement strand
GAGGTCAGAATTATACCAAAAAAAATAGATAATGCAAGTAAATTTAGAAATTTTTTTAGTAAACTTCCTTTATTATTGATTTATATTGTTTTTTTAGTTAATTTAGTGGATGTTGGTTATTAGAATATAGCTTGGGACACAATTTGCGAAAAATGGTACAAGTGTGCACTTGAAATTTTGGCAAGATATGCTATAGTCAAGTCCTCTTTCTTTACAAGTTTTTTTCTTTAATATCACGTGGCATATACCATGTTTAATATGTACGAATAGGACTATGATGAATATCCTTAGAAACATCAAACAAATCTTTAGTGTGATAGCAACTGTCATTTGGGGTTATTATAGGGCACATAAAATCGGAGCATTTAAAGGAAAAGAGCCACCACGAGACATATTACCGCCACACATTCAACTGTTTTGCAAGAAGATGGTCAATTCTTTTGATATTGAAGTTGTGCAGGTTGAACCTGTGCCACAGACCCATGCCTTGTGGGCATCTAATCATATTTCATGGATGGATATTCCTGTCGTTGGCAGTGTGAGTCCTATTTTTTTCTTATCAAAAGCAGAGATAGCCAATTGGAAAGTGATTGGCAAGTTAGCTCGTGGTGCAGGAACGTTTTTTATTCAGCGTGGTTCAGGTGATGCAGGCTCGGTGAGTGAGCAGTTGGCTCATTTTTTGCAGGCAGGTTCATCAGTACTATTTTTTCCAGAAGCAACAACGACCAGTGGGCATAAAATGAAACGAATTCATGGTAAGTTGTTAAAAGCGGCTATGGATACGGGGGTACCAATTCAGCCTATTGTGATTTGCTATGCCGATGAGCATGGCAATATCAGTGATGATATTGCTTATTTTGGTAAGATGACCATGAAAGAAAGTTTACATAAGGTTCTAAATAGCCAAAAAGTCACTGCCTATGTACTAGCCCTTGAACCTTTATTTTCCAATGGGGAAACGCAAAAGGAGTTAACAATGATTTTAGAAGATAGAATGCAAACTGGACTTGCTCAATTGCAACAACGAGTACTGACCAGTCAACCAAAAGATGCTCTATGGGAAATTATAGAAAAATAGAGCTAAACTGTAAGATAGCATTAGGATTCCATAATTGTCAGATTTAATAATGGTTAAAAATTATGAAAAATAATTTCTAATAGAGTGTGATTCTTAATTGCTAGGTTTAATGTTGTAATTATTGATAACTAATTGATATTTAATAAAAAAATATTTTTTATTCTAAATTTTTATTGATTAATATGCTATAATACTTAGCACTTAGCACTTAGCACTTAGCACTTAGCACTTAGCACTTAGCATGTTCTATTTGATATTTAAGCCATTTTTAGGACTACTGGGAAATTTTTTGACTTGTTATTTAGACAAGAACTGTATAGAATACGCTGTTACTATTTTTATCATCCATTTATTTTTTAGTGTGATGTTTTTATTTTTTATCAATAAGGTGGTATATTGAGTTAAGCATGATTTCCATTGACACTAGCCGACTCGAAACAATGAAAGAACAACGCCTTGTCTATGAAGTAGTTTGTAGTTATTTTGAGTTGTTTTCATCTGAAAAAAAAGACTTGTTAAAAAGTTTGATGGTTTTGTTTGCCCAAAGACAGCCTATTTTGATTAAAGCAGGTCAGTACGAAATATTGCTAAATATTGAAGAGCAAATTGCCATTGGTGCTGATTTTGTTCATGTGATGCAATACTTTATCGATTCACACATTAACCCAGAAATAAATCTACAGTTTGATTGTCAACTCATTGATTTTTTTGACTATCATCTATTGCAACAAAAGTAATAACTAAATTTCCTAATTTTAATAGTATTGGTGCTGTTCCTCAATATATATCTGATGTGATTAAACACTGTATGCAAGATGGTAAAACCATTGCTGAGCTCAATGCCGATTTTCCAAGTGTGACGGCTATGAAGTTACATCGTTTGTTTCTGTTATGTGTACTGACAGGTATCGCCGATGTACAGGTCTTGTGTGCATCGCATCAGTATAATCAAGAAATGTTAAGTAAAACTAACTGCTTTGGTGCGATAGAAGAAGGTGCAAGCAACACGAGCATTAGGTCTAATGCTAATTATTCAGATGGTAATCATGCAAATGATAAGCAAGCTAGTAAACCTGGTTTCTTCGGTCGTTTTTTACAAAAGAGATCTTTCCAGTCGAAAAAACGTTCTTAAATTTAGCTTTTAGATTTTATACGGATTAAGTTTAATGGTTTAAATTTTAATATAGATTAAGGTTAATACAAATAAGCTAGCAATGGACTTTCACAGTTTTTCTTCACAACCGATACTCAATGCTTTGCGTACCGCCATTGTTATTAGCAATCAAGATGGACAGATTCTTTGGGTGAATATAGCCAGTGAAGAGCTGTTTGCTACCAGTAATAAACGCTTGCAAAAATACAATATCCAACAATTATTTAAGCTTGCCAAGCCATCTTTATCGTCCTCATCACCTGTATCACCGTCTGTATCGTCGCTTTTATCTGGGTTTTCTAAACACACCTCTCACTCAACTATTAATCATTTAACCAGCAGTTTACAACCGATTATCACTCATGACCAATGGATAGTCGGCACACAAGAACCTATTTTGGTTGATTATTGTATCAGCCCGTTTGATGCTTGTTTTAGTGAGAGTTCTCTCGGCTTGACGGGTATTGAAAAGAAGGGTGTTGAACATAAGAATGTTGCAAATAAGGATGTGGAAAATATTGAGCCAACAAGTAACCTATATCTGATTGAGATTTGGGCAAAAAATCGTCACCATCAGATTAGCCAAGAACAGAGTCAACAAGCACAGTACAATTTGGCAAAAAAGATGCTCCGTTCTGTAGCACATGAGGTGAAAAATCCGCTGGCAGGCATTCGTGGGGCGGGGCAGTTGTTGATTAAGCATTTGCAAAAACTGCATTGGCAAGATAATAAAACTCAGACTTATACAGATATTATTATTAGTGAAACTGACCGCTTGACCAGTTTGATTAATCAGTTGTTGGGTATGAAATATGTGGGGATTGGTCAATCAACAACTCAGCTAACTAATCAGCCTAACTATCAATTTAGTTATCAGCCTAGCTATGAGCCATTAAATATACACAAGTCGCTTGAGCAAGTTTTAACTCTGATTCAAAGTGAAAGTAATGCGTCTAGTGGCAACTATAGTGATTCTAACAACCAATTTAGCAAGCCGACTAGCAAGCCGATAGACACGCAGTTGAGCATTATTCGAGATTATGATTTGTCATTGCCTGAGGTTATGGGAGATGGCAATCAGTTGATCCAAGTGTTCTTAAATTTGGCGAAAAATGCCACTGAGGCGATTGAGTCAATGAAAAGTAAACTAAGTGATCAAAATATACAAAATCAGCAGAATACACAGATAAATATACAGACAGCTCAAACACATTATCAACCAACTTTGACCATTATAACTAGGGTGGAGTTTAGCCGTACTATTGGCACAACCATGCACAAAAAAGTGGCAAAAATCAGTGTTCTGGATAATGGCATCGGTATCGATGATGAGCTAAAGGAACAGATATTTTTTCCTTTAGTTACAGGTAGAGCGGATGGTACTGGGCTTGGATTGTCTGTGGTTCATGACATCATTAGCCAACACCAAGGGCAGATAGAGGTAGTCTCAAACTATGGTGTTACTGCTTTTCATGTGTATTTGCCGTTTGCTTAGTTTTTAGAGCTAAGTTTTTATAACCCTTTTTATTTTACTACTTACGACACTATTTACAACAATATTTGCAAACTACAAACCAAAGGAAATCAATATGCATTGTGACATTTATAAATTTGCCAAACACGATGAACTGTACGTTTATATTGCCAGGCCTGATTACCCAGATGATACTGAAGAATTAAAAGATTGGCTGGGGGTGATTCCTAATGACTTCCGCAAAACTTTGGGCGAGGGTAAGTTTGTCCTACATTTAGACCTTACTGAACGAGAAACCTTGGCTCGGGTGGATATCAAAGAGGTGCTAGAAAAACTGAACGAACAAGGCTACTTTGTACAATTACCACCACAAGATATTATGAGAAAACAGGCAGAGTTTAGAGCAAAAGAGTTACAAGATAAAATTTATGATTAATATGGTTAAAAAACTTTACCATTGAATAGCAATTTTAGCATTTTTTGACAAAAAATCATGGTAAAATGTGAGTTTGGGTATTACTAGAAATATTGGCAATATGAATATTGGGAAGATAAATATGATAGGAACTTACTTTTAATGGAATGGTTAAAAGAGTTTATTAAAAGCTTACCACTAGACAAAATCAGCGAAATCGTTGCTCAAGTTGTGGCTTGGTGGAGCGAGCAAGTCAAAGACATCCCCGCAGATGAGCTTCCATTTAACGTTTATGTTGGTGGAAGTTTGGTCGCCATTATCTTATGGTATTTTGTTGCTCGTATGTTGCCACGCCCTTTGGGTGGTATGACGTGGATTGTGATGATTGCTATCTTGTTGACTCCGGGAGTTTCTTTAGGAGAAACAGGCGATGTTGCTCCAGCTTGTGTTGCTGTAGTGTATTCTATCTTGATGAAAGATTATCCTGCGGCCGCCCAGAATTTTATACCAATTGCTATGGTCATTATTTTAGGCTTTTTCTTAGGCTTTGTTTGGCAGTTGATACGAGATACCATCATCGCTGATAGAATTGCTGAAAAGAGAGCTGATAAAGATAATGATAGCAACAAGGCTACTAGAAAAAAAGAAAAAGTCACTGCTGAAGAAAAAGAACGAGAATTATTCGCTAAGAGGCTGGCGAATAAGTTGGCTGAGAACAAGAAGAAAAATCTTGTGACATCATCAACGCCTAAAAAATCAAAAGTTGAGAAGTCAAAAACTGAGACATCAAAACTTGAAAAACCAAAGACCGAAAAATCAAAGACAGACACGGCAAAGTCGAGAAAATCAAAGCTTGAAAATTCGAAAAATGAACCACCCAAAGCCGTTCATGTAAAACTGGAAGATATTAAGCGAAACAGTTAATAAAACAGTAAAAAATGAAATGAAAAAGCTAAATAAAACTTGATAAATAACAACAGGAATCGCAAATGAGCAATCCAAATCAGCAACCGCCTCAACAACAGGCAAAAAAGTTTGAAGGTACCAATAACTATATTGCAACCGATGACTTACAACTGGCGGTCAATGCCAGTATCAGCCTGCAAAAACCACTGCTTATCAAAGGTGAACCAGGAACAGGGAAAACACTACTAGCAGAAGAGATTGCCGAAAGCTTAGGTATGCCATTGATTACATGGCATATTAAGTCCACGACTAAGGCAGAACAGGGCTTATATGATTATGATGCGGTTTCTCGTTTACGAGATTCACAGCTTGGTGAAGACCGTGTGTATGACATCAATAACTACATTAAACCAGGTAAGCTGTGGGAAGCCTTTACCAGTGAACAAAGAAGTGTGTTGCTGATTGACGAAATTGATAAAGCCGATATTGAGTTCCCCAATGACTTGTTACATGAATTGGACAAAATGTCCTTTTATGTGTATGAAACGGGCGAAACCGTCACTGCTGATCATAGACCTGTGGTAATTATCACTTCAAATAATGAAAAAGAGTTGCCAGATGCCTTTTTGCGTCGCTGTTTCTTCCATTATATCGACTTCCCAGATGAAGTGACCATGAAACAAATCATTGATGTACATTTCCCTAATATTCAAGAAAAACTGCTCAATGAAGCCTTGACATTGTTCTTTAAACTAAGAGAACTGCAAGGGCTAAAAAAACCGCCTTCAACTTCTGAGCTAGTCGATTGGATTAGCTTGCTGATGATGGATGACGTTGCTCAAGAACAGCTTGTTGAAACCTTGCAAGGGGAGCGTACACTACCACCGATGGCAGGGGCATTGCTAAAAAATGAGGCAGATATGAATTTGCTTGCACGCTTTACTAACTTATTAAGAGGCTAGTGCAACGTATGCTAAAGGTTACAGAACATGGCGTTACCATCACCCTTAATGGCAAACCACCAACTGATGGGGTGTTTTGGTTTGCCTCGGCTCTATTAATTGGAGCAATGGGGGTGGTGGTTGCTATGAGTGTATTGCCAAGAGGGCTGGCTATAGGTGCCTTGGCTTTGTTGGTGGTGGCTAGCTTTGTATTTAACCGCATGCGTCAAAACCAACAACAGCAAAAATCTGCAAAGTTAATAAGTACAGGTGTTATTGATGTGCAAGCAGGCATGATAAGCCATAACAGTGGCACAGTACAAGATAGAATTATGGTGCAAACGACAGATACATTTGAGAATCATGGCACAAGTTTGACAGTTTTTGATAGTAATCAACAGAAAAAATGCCATCTGTCTGGTTTTGAAAATGCCAAAGAAGTAGAAATTGTGCAACAAGTATTGCAAGGTAAAAGCCTAAGCAAACGCCATGCAACTATTAAAATGCGATCAAGTTGAGTTATTACTAAGGTTATTCAAAAATAAAACTTGAGTATAAACTTTTAGTAACTTAATATGAATAACAGAAACACCACATACAATAGTAGTACCAATGTCCTACACTACCAGGCTCTAAACCACCAGCTATTTGTGATAAAGTTAAGTTTTAAAAAGATTAAGGAAACGAATATGAAATTGTTAAAACCTTGTGCAATGACACTTATGATTGGTCTAACAAGTTTGGTATTAAGTACAAGTGCCCACGCCATTAGTAAAAAGCAATTTTTACAAAGCTATAGCAAGGCAAGTAATGTAAAAACAAAGCACATCCCTTTAATTTATCAAGCAGAAAAAAATGCAACACCAGCGGGTAAGGCAGTGCTTCGTCAAGCACGGATAATGGCACTGGACAAGCGTCGTATTGTTAAGGGTTCATGCTGGGACTATCTCAATGCTGTGTTTAACAAGGCAGGGGTCAAACGCAAAACCATTTTTAAACAGAAAAAAAATGGTGGTAAGTACATTAACATAAACAAGTTACAAGCAGGTGACTGGGTTTATCATATTAACTATAGCTATCATAACGTAGAGCACAGTGGTATGTTTGTGGCTTGGGTGGATAAAGCTAAAAGTAAAGCCTTGATGTTGAGTTATGCGGGTGAAAACCGCAGAGAACCTGCTCGCTATAAAGTGTATGACCTCCGTAGTACTTATAATGTGATGCGTCCTCAACTAAAAAACTCTGCTTATAAAAAATCAGCTTCTAAATCAACTTCTAAAAAGTCGGTTGCTAAAAAGTCTTCTTATAAAAAAGCAGTTGTAAAAAAAACAGTTGCCAAAAAGCCAATCGCTAAAAAACCCTCTGCCATTGATGTTGCAAAAGCAAGAGTCATTGTACAAGGGGTAAACATAGAAGAGAGTAAAGTAACCGACCCTTATTATATCGAAAAAAAACCATTTCATATTCCAACGGTTGAGGCAGTCAAAGAGCTTCAACCAAAAATGATTGAAATGCCAACAGTTGAAGAAGTTAAAGCTAAGGCTGTTGTTAAGGCTGTTAAAGAGGTGCAACCAAAAGTGGTTAAAATGCCAGCTACTGCTAGCAGTGAATCAGAAATTTTAGATAGACCAGTAACTGCTGAAAATACAGAAAGTGTTAAAGAAAAAGATCTAGCAGATTTTAAAAAATATTACGCCAACGCCAAAAATGTTAAATATAAATACTTACCTATGATGTATTTGGCAGAGCAACAAGCAAGTCCAGCTGGGCAAAAAGTATTGGGTCTTGGACGTGTGATGACTTTAGACAGACGTGAAATTTTGCAAGGTACGTCTCGTAACTATGTTAATGCCATCTTTGTGCGTACAGGTGTCGATAGAGAAACTGTTTTTGAAGGTAGCTATCCACAAGGTCCTTTTATTAACTCGGCAGACATCGAACTGGGTGATTGGGTATCATTTATTAACCACAGCTACAAAAATGTAGAGCATAACGGCGTGTTTGTTGGTTGGGTAAATAAAGCGAAAAAGAGAGCCCTAATCTTAAGCTATCCTGGAGAGGGAAGTCGCAGACCTGCTCGTTATCGTGTGTATGATATTAGCCATGTGTATGAAGTAAAACGTCCGCTTTTGTAAGGCATTGGAGTCTAATAGTCAATAACATGGTTAAATAGCACTTATGATGCAGATTGCAAAGCCTTTACGACTACTAAAACCCTTACTAATATCCTTGCTGATATTAGTAGGGGTTTTTATATTGGTGACTGTGGTGGTGGTTTGGTATTTGGCAGATGATTTCGCTACGCCAAAACGTCGAGCCATCCAAGACTATCATCAACAGATATTAAACGACCCCAAAAAAGAGGGCATTGCCATTAGCAAATATGACTGTGCAAAGGGTCAAGCCCCTTGTTTGTTCGTTACCGCTGATGAATCTGGGCAGTTTGGCAAGCGTGGTCAACTGCTACAACAGCAACTCCAGCAAGACTTTCATCATAATAAAGCAGAATTTAGTAAAGCTGAGTTTAGTACAAAAAATCTGGCTGATATTGCCAATCAACCAAAGGGAGTGGTGGTTTTATTGCATGGTCGTCATGGTCGCAAGGAAGACTTGCTACCTGCGGCAATACGTTTGGTGGCTGGTGGTTTTGTCTGTGTGTTGATAGACTTACCCAATCATGGTGATAGCCCATTGGTAGCTAGTCGTTTTGGTACAGAGTTAACGGCTGATGCCAATTTAGACATTGTTAATCAAAGTTTGCTTGATGTGCAGAACTGGCTAACTGTTCAAAACAAGCAAATTATTCAAAACAAGCAAACTAGTCAAACCATCCAAAATTCACAAGCAACCACTCATAAAAAGCTACCTGCATTTTTATGGGGAATGTCTATGGGTGGCTCTTATGCAAACTATGCAATGTCAAACTCTGCAATGGCAAATTACCAATTAGGCAAGCCATCAAAACAGATGGCAAACTGGCAAGGGCTGATTATTGTTGCAAGCCTTGCTGATATGCCAACACTGGTCGATAAGCAGGCAAGTGATATGCTGGAGCCACTACCCGAGTGGTCGAGACCTGCTATCAAATCAATACTACTCACAATGTTTAGCCAATTTATTAAATGGCAAGGTGGAGCAGTACCAAATGATATTCAGCCTGCCAGCGTGGCTCATAATATTGACGTGCCAATATTGCAGTTTCATGGTAGCCAAGATGAGTTGATAGACATCAGCCAAGGGAAAAAGCTATATAACAGCTATGCCAGCAAAGATAAAACTTGGGTGACAGTAGATGGGGCAGGGCATCATAATGTCTTATCAACTAATTATCCGGTTTATGCGACTACGGTAGATTGGTTATTGCGACATAGTGATAGCAATCCGCAAAAATAAGTTATTTAGTAGCCATGCAAAAATAAAGTATCGTTTACCAATATCCCCAAACCCCTGTTTATAAAAGAGGGGAGAAGTCCCCCTTTTTTCAAAGGGGGATTTAGGGGGATTTGTGAAAAAACATTCAAAATTGTTGTTATTAATAGGGTTTAGAAAGAGGTCTAATGCCGTACTTTATTTTTGCTCACATACTTTTTACCTGTAGTGGTATAGTCAAAACGGTTCGGCTATTTGAGAGTTTCGATAAATAGTGGTACACTTGAGGAAAATTAACCAACAAGGATTTTTATGAAAATTTTAGAAAGTAACTATTACCGTCCAACAAAAATTTTTGATGAAAGATATATTAATGGGAACCATCAGATTGTCATCCGTGATTTAAAAGATGAACTTGATGCCAGTAGTGAACCTTATGAATATATGTTGAGTAAGGTCATGCCCAGTATTTATTTTAACGATATGGTCATTTATCGCAAACATTTGCAAGATTTTGTGCAATGTAGCGATTATCATATTTATGATTATGATAAAAAAAGTCAAAGATATTATTGTGAGCATGCCTGTTATTTCCATGCTGATTATGAAATTTTTATCATCACTGATGAAAGTAAATCGGGCGAAAGTAATGAGTTGGTTTTTGATGATAAGTTATTGCATGTGTCTCGTATTTATTACAATTCAAAAGATGAACATGCTTTAACAAAGCTAAAGGAATTTACCGAAAAATATTTGGAAAAATACGCATCGGCTGAGGCAAAAATTTCTATTTTAATGAAAGAAGATAATGACTTACGCTTTAAAAAGCATAAAATCAAGCCGTTACCGATTAATTTAGAAACCATGTACAACACAGACTTTTTACCTGTGCATAAAAAGATTTTGCATGACCTTACCAATACCAATAAAGGCGTGGTGATGTTGCACGGTATCTCAGGTTCAGGCAAGACCAACTATCTTAAATGGCTAACCAGTCAAGTGCCTGATAAGGATTTTATCTTTGTTCCGAACAATATGATTGAATTGTTACTTGAGCCGTCTTTGATTAACCTATTGATTGATAATAAAAACTCGGTGATTGTGCTAGAAGATTGTGAAAACTATATTTTAGAACGTGATGTCGCCCAAAGTAATACGGATGTGGTTGCCTCGATTTTGAATATTGCCGATGGTATTTTATCTGATGTTTTAGAATGTCAATTTATCTGTACCTTTAATGCCAAACTTGCGAAAATTGACCATGCGTTATTACGAAAAGGGCGTTTGATTGCGGAATATTATTTTAAGGAGTTGGACGTTGAGCAGTGCAATGCTTATTTGACTTCGATTGACAAAGAGCCAACCATTATCAGACCTATGTCACTAGCTGAATTAACCAATCTTGACAATGAAGAATTTTTAGCAGAAGAAGAAAGTAAGACGTTTGGGTTTGTGTAGTTTATTTCTTCTTCATAATCCCCACTAAAATAGCATTAAATGTAAGTAAAGAAAAGCAAATCGGAATGTAGTAGGTTATAAAAGTAGTAATAGGATAGGCATGAAACCATGTTTCATGTACTGTTTGAAGTAGAGAAATAGCTATCACAATGATTGTGCTACATAAATGAAGAAAGTAAATGAATATTTTTTTCATAGTATTTTATAGAGTAGAGACAGGGCATGCCCTGTCTCTACCAAAAG
>PDWJ01005085.1_pt1 | contig 11037 bp, 11 predicted proteins | sample 1430881 | NCBI WGS metagenome assembly PDWJ01 (sample SAMN01162460, study PRJNA174530) | Oral metagenome, whole genome shotgun sequencing project. | biome: Marine environment; feature: Marine mammal; material: Swab sample of the gingival sulcus; isolation source: swab sample of gingival sulcus... | reverse complement strand
CCGCGCCACTTATCCACAGGATATAAACAGTCTGTGTTTTCTATGTGAAAATAGCTGTATTGGGATTATATCATTTTTCCCTCTTTCTGCATAATTCCCTACTTATCCACAGTTTGTGAATAATGTGTGGATAATATATGCACAGATTATTCTACTCCCACCAATCATTAAAAAACACCAATAGCGATAAATAACACTTTTTACTGGAGCTTTTTGTATGGTATTCTCAATAGTTCGGTTTTAACTTAGAGATGACATGTAAAATACCCCAATAAACACAAAATATAGAATTTACAAATTTTAAGATCATTGTAATTATGCAAAAACCCCGTCTTATCTAGATAAGACGGGGTTCTGTGATTTCACTTCTCCGAAATGTTATTCATCGCTTTTTACACCCTCTGTTACGAGTATGCCTTCATCTACTTCCTCTACTTCTTCAGTAGACTCTTCCTGTTCAGCGACATCTTCTTGGTGGACTGTGGTTTTTTTGCATTCTTTTTTAGCTTCGATCCATTGCAAGATAAGAAGCGTAAGGAATGTGATAAAACCAACAAAACCGAGATATGCCATGCTGTCAAGTCGCAGTTCTGTTGTGTCTATTTTCATAAAATGATATGCAAATGACACCCAAAACCCCATCAAAACGACGCCAAAAAGTCGAAAAACAAATCTCCAAAATTCTGTCGGTTCATTTTCTGAGAAACTATCTATAGCGTTAAACACAAAAAACAAACAAATAATGGTTAGGAAAAATAAAAGCATGTCCAAAATACCATATTCTCTCGGAACATACTGCGAAGTATATACAAACAAAGGTGCTGCACAACAGAAGATGAAAAGTGGTATTGCAGGCACGTTCCGTACATTTTTCTTAACAATGTACATGTAAAAAAGAAAACTTAGGATAATAGCAAACGGAAGGATGTAGGAAAATATTGTCGTTAGAAGCAATATTTCATTGTGTACTTCCGGTTCTTTTGTGTCTGTATAGACAAATCCTTTTTCATCATTGTATTGTATCGTATAAAAATGTGTCGTTTGTTTTTTATGCAATACAAACCATGAAAGAAAAAGTGATCTTTTTTTACTGAGATGTTTTGATGGCTGCGTAATGCTTTTGTTAACATCTTGTTCAGGTATTCATGTGAAAAATCTCCTGATATGATTCTTCTGTCCAAAGGAAGTTCTTTGATGACTGAATATACCAGCATCATCTTACCTTTGTCGTCTTTGTACATTTTTTCTGATCCACCCAAAATACGCACATACCTTTTTGTAGAATCGACTTCTGCACGTGCATTAGAATCTATCGCATGTACAAAAGAAATGCCTGTAAAGAGATAGGATAATAATACGATGAAACACAAAGTTACTTTCTTCATTTTTTCCTCCTTTTTTCTGTTAATGAACGATGTATGTCCTTTACGATGGACTATATATCATAGCATGTTTTTGAAATAAAAAGCGAGATAGGATATTATACCCTTCTCGCTTATAAGTACCTTATAATAGAAAATTGTCACCTCACACTTTCACCATCAAAGACATCTGCGATATTACGCAATGTCTTTGCAATTTGTTGACTTGCGCTACCAATAGTCTCGTCTAGCCATTTTGCAGCTGCGGCAACATTTTCATTTACTACTTCAAGAAACAAATCAATAAAATGATCTGGAGTCATGTTTTGATCATCGACTTTGTTTCTGATGTTCTGAAGAATTGTTGCAATATACTCTTCCGGAACGTTTTGTGCTCGCATTTCATCTCTGAGAGCATCCTCCATAGAAGAAACGTGATATTTTTTTCCAAGGGAAAAAGCTCCAAAAATCTTTATCGCAACAAGTCCTACCCAAAAAAGTGGATGTGCCATTTTTTCCTCCTTTTTAAACTGCAATTTTATTCATTAACACTTTCTACGCACATTGCGTCTTCCACAGGCAACCAAGCAAAGTCGTTCTTGGCTATGATGGATAACTCGTCGCCAGATGCAATAATATAATTTGCATCCGGGCATAAATGAATTTCATTATCATTGACCAAAGCCAATAGATTTGCCTTTACGCCTAATTTCTTTGTAGCATGTGCAAAGCGAATTTGCAAGTCATACCACGTCATGCCAACACATTTCTTGACTTTTACACTTTTAGGATTGCCTCCATCGGAATTCCGTAGCAGTTTCTCCACAATTGGAGCTGAATGAGGATCTTGATTTTCTTGTACAATTGAAAGCACTGCGAGGTGTCTTAAAATTGGTACAGATCGCAATCCTTGAAATAAACGCATATTTCTTTTATCAGAAACAACATGAATCAATGTAACACTCTCATCAACTTCCTGTTCAATAAGCCTAACTAACGTACTCGTCATCGCATCTGCATCAATGCTATTTTTGTTTGGAGGAAACACAATAACTGTGTCCGCTTCATATACGCGAGACATATAATAGATATTATCATCTAACATACTCCCACTAATAAAATGAATGCCACCTAAATTCTGAATTTCTATCGGTAATTCATCCATTTCGTTATCCACAACACAAATTTTTGTTTCCGGTTTAGTTTCCCTTGCCTCATTGATGTATGCCAACAGACATTGTGTTCCGGGAAAATGCACAATAATAGTACATTTTCTATAAGGATTTCTATTCATTCCTTTTCGCCTCCTCTCGTCATAAGATTCCACCAATACAACAACCGTACCAATCAATGCACTCATAATAATGATGCCGATTGAACCAAAAATCATCGTGCTAATTCTCCCAACAGTAGTTATCGCCGGGGCATCACCATATCCTACAGTACTCATTGTTTCCCAAGCCATCCAAAATGCCGTAATCCAATCGGAATGTTCAGAGAATCTATGAACAACTGCCAATAGAATAAACCACACAAAGAATATTGTAAAAGTATAGAATGTCCACAAGAGAATTCTATTCCTTCTCACAACACTTTTAATGCGTTTTAGCGTACTGAATATCATCACATATCACCTCCCAAAGAAATTGAGAGAGTTGTAAATACCTGCATTTACAACTCTCTTTATGTCGAAATTAATCAATGGACCATCCTTGGTCAACATACTGATGTAATAAACAAGGCATCATGAGAGAATTAACGCATGTGTCACTACTCACCAACTCCCTTTTGCCAAATGCCATAGAAGCAGTCATTACGTCAGGTGTAATAAAATCTGTTGTGACGCGAAAATTATTCACATCACGAATTTTATTCTTCATAGATTTTACAGAAACTGCCCCACGCCACGCAAGCATATATCCCCAATCACCAAATGACGGAATGTTTTGCCTGTATGGAATTGTTTTTAAACCGGCAGCATTCATTGTGCGTCGGATTGTAAGAAAAGCCTCTTTCGCATGATATGGCGATGTTGACTGAATAGCAACAACCGTGTCATCATGCATGATCCATTGTAGTTTGCGATAAAACTCCCGTGAGTATAATTTCGCCAATTCTACGCTGGATGGATCGGGAAAATCAATAATAATGACATCCCATTTTTTGCCATGCAATTCACTCAAAAATCGGTCTGCGTCAACATGATATACATCAACTTGTGCGACAAATTCTGTTTTTTCAGCCCCATCTGCATGAATTTTACCCGTCTCAAGGTAAATATCATCTGAACCGATGCTTTTTACACTATTCGTCTTTCTGACAAACACTCTCGCATCGGCAAATGAATCATGATTGAGTTTGCGCATAATCGGATGTGTTGATGCAAATTTCACCATGTCCGGATCTAAGTCTGCAAGTGTTACAGATTTCACATTGCGATACTTCAATACTTCTCGCAATGCCAACCCATCACCTCCGCCAAGTATCAAAACATTTTTTACATCATGCGATATTGTCATCGCCGGATGCACTAAAAGTTCATGATACCTTTTTTCATCTGTCGAAGAAAATTGAGTTGCACCGTTGATATACAACCGAACATCATTTCTTTTTTTATCTTTCGTAAGAACCAGATGTTGATATTTGGTTGTTTCAACATGCACAATCGGGTCATTATAGAATTTCTGTTCCATCAGAATATTCCAGTTACGATTGTACATATATCCGTAAACAAGCGAAAGCGCTGTGGCAATTAACACCAGTATAACAACGCGTCGTTTTGCAATGATATTTTGCACAATAAAATACGCAATTGTTACACAAGCAATAAGAAAATTAAAACCATTAACAAAAAAACTAATTTCTGTTAAGGGAAAATGCTTCAGCAGAAACTTAATCCACACGAGTGCAAATACAAACGCCCCGATGTAATCCATCGCATACACGATTTTCAAGTTTTTCTTAATACCGATTCCATATTGATTGATAATTCTCATCACAATTGGTATTTCAAAACCAATGAGAAATCCAATTGATAATACGAAAAAATAGTGCACGAATATGAAATGGTCTGTGAAAAAACCGTATGCCGCATAAATAGCAATTGGCGCAAATCCACCAAGAATTGCCAGAAGTGTTTCAATGATCATAAATTTTTCAATATTGTGATCATCGCTAATTTTTTCTTGCACCCACCCAGACAATCCCATCATAAGCATCATTGCAGCAATAATAATAGAAAATTGCTCAATGCTGTTGCCCAGAATATATGTTGTCATCGTTGCAAGAACATATTCATTGACTAACCCGGCTCCGCCTGTTGAGAACATGCAAAATCCGAATAAAATTGTGAATAAGCGCTCTTTGTTCACAGGAATCTTTTTGTTTGTACACACACTTGCCACTTGCATATTACCTCCTCCTTTGTCCATTGTATTTCACCTTTTTAATGTACAACATTTATTTCTGCCTACTTTTATATCATAAAATAAACAGAAAAAATGTGTGGATTTCGCAGACGATGCTACGAAATCCACAATGTTATTTGAAGTTGAAGTTTTAGATGATTGCAGCACTGATCACAAAGGATAGCGCAATCTTCACAGATACAACGATTGCAATCGCGGCAAGATTTTGATCTCGATCAATCTCTGTGCGAATATCTGTTCCCGGCAAGAAGAATCTGTCAATGAATTTATTGAGAATGATCAAAATCATCACAAGGCCCGCGGCAGTGCTAATCCCAAAACCAACAAGATCCTGGAACCATCCGTGGAATGGACCGGCAATTGCGCCTTTCAGGACAATGCTTATAGAAATCATTATACCCGCAAGCATCAGTCCGGCAGAGACATTATCTTTTCGAATGTTGTCTATGACACTCCATGCGGTATTTTTCTCGTACAGGGCCATTACGCTAATCAAAACAACTTGCCCAAGAACAAAATACGCCAAAGAACTCCACCATGGACCACCTTCACCAGTTACTGAAGCATACGCAATTATACCAGTGGCTATATACGATCCGGCTTCAACAATCCCAACTGTTGCATTACCTTTTTCAATGGCACGATTATTGTCAATGCCGCGCACGATCAAATTATCATTAACTGCGCGTGCAATGATCATAAAAACAGTAATCATTACGCCATCAGTGAGAAGGGACAATGTGTCACTTGCAAAACCTTTTGATTGCCCTACAACAGCACCATACATAGCTATCGCTGTTCCGAGGTAAAGCCCCGCTCTCCGGAAGCCAACAGATGCACTGCTCTTTTCCTCAATCAGATCATCAGCATCAAATCCGGCCAACTTATCGGCAATATACTTCGTGAGAAGGAGAAAAGCTCCGACAATGCCCACAAACCATATTGACTGTGCAAATCCAACAACAATTTTCATGAATTCCATGTTATTTCCTCCATATTATAGACTTTTGTTCACAAACCTTTACTTTCCACCTTTTCCTGATGCGCCACGCCCACGATTAGAAGGTCCGGCGCCACGAACTGACGGTCTTTGCGACTTCGTTTTTCGTGTTGTTGCACGGCTCTTCCTATTGGATGATTTTGCAGTACGTGCCTCATGGACGCTTCCGGCATGTGTTTTGGCATAATACCCCCGATTGTATCGAGATCCTGATCGATATGTATTGTACCCATAAGTACCATATCGCTCATCATCACCATAATATGACCTTCTACCACGGTAACCTCTATTCCATGTATCCCAGTCATTGTAATAATAGTGATTTCCACCAAAAAGCATTTCAGCTGCCATATTACCGGCAAATGCACTCCAGAAATACGAACCTGTTGAAGGATCTCTTTTCCACTCACCATACCGATTTGAGCCGGTAACGGTACCATCAGCGGCAACTTGTGGTTTGGCAATATAGTCCATACCAACAGGCGTTGCCTTTTTTGTGGTTTCGGATTCATACATGCCGTACGGTTTAGAGACGATTGTCATACCAAGATTTTGTTCATTATCCCAGTAAAAATCTTCGTCAACCGCAATCCAGTCAGTGGTTTTTTTAAAATCATTTCGTACAATAACGTACTTATGAAATGTTTTTGAAAATACATCCTCAACCACATATTCCGCGACATCATGCGATCGATCCGGCCAGTTTTGTTCCAGATCAATACCTAATGCATCCCAATGTGCTTGGTCTACACCGGATTGGAATCTCACACGGTTCCCAAACACACCTTTTACAAAAAACATTATACTTTCTTTTGTTTCAAAGTATTCAGCAACATCTGCTGTAACTTGCTTGGAAATGAGAACTGTTTCTTTCGTGGTGTCCCAGTCGGAAGAATCATCCCAACTAAAACGCACGATTTTCACATAGTTTTCAACACGCATGTCTTCGAGAATTTTGGAATAACTGTTGTACAGCTCTTCCGTCTTTTTCAAAAAAGCCGGTTGCTTTTTCTGCAAAGATTTCACGAAGTTCTCAATTTCACGTGATGCATCAGCAATCTGTGCAACATCAGCAGCATCACCCTTTTTCGTTTCCGCTTCAACTGTGCCAAAAAGTTCATGTGCTTTATCCGCCTCAATTTTCAATGATCCAAGAGTCTCATTAAAATCTTTGTCAGATTTCGCCCATCCGTATTTTTTTGCATCAGCTTTCGCTTTTTCGGTTTTTTGTTGGGCAACAGAAAACAATTCGTCGATAATAGCGACATTTTCTTTTGCCTTCACAACCAGTTGGGGAATATCTTTTCTTGCTTGCGCAAGAAAATTCTTTCTTTCAAAAGGGTTATTTGCGGCTTTTTCCGCTTTCCGTAACAGTTTTTTCACATTACCAATGTGTGTAAACAAAGCTGTTGCATCTTTTGCACTGTTTTTTTTCACCATTGGCACCACATTTTTCTCATACATCTCTTTTGCTTGCACAATATAACGTTGTGCATCCGCAAAATAGTTTTGCCATTTCTCTTTTTCGGCATATTTGCCAAAAAAAGTCCAATCTCCAGATGTTTGCAAAACTGCAAACTGTGATTTCTTTTTCTGGATTTTCTCCGACGTTTTTTCAATAGACGCCGGCACTTCTTCTGCCAATTTCTTTGCATCATCCGGTAGACCGCTACAACCAGTGATCAACACCAAGATAAACAAAGAAATGATTGTAGATGAAACTCTAACAATCTTCATGTAACACCTCCTTCGAGCATAGTTTTTGTGAATACAATTGTATCCTCATTTGGATACGCATGTATTGTTTCCACAGTAATCCTCTTACCACATGGATCAAACATCGCGCAAACGACCGTGGTTGGTGGAATGTCTCCCTCAACAATTTGTGGAAATGTATACATCAAACCAGCTTCTTCCGCCTTATTAGATAAAACACCAGACTGGATTTTATCTATTAATGCATACATTTTTCCTTTGCCTGACTGCATTGTTTTTTTCTCTGAATGGAAACGATACGATATATGATCAAATGTCCTTGATATATTTTTCGCATCATCCAGCGTAAGAATTATTGTTTTATTTTTTCCGGCAAAACTATAATCTTGTACACAAGAAAAAACTTCTGCCAAGCAATATGTTCCGAAAGGATCTGTCAATTGCCAAAAATGACTCGCGCCAATAATGCCAATTTCCAGATAAGCACCCCCACTAATAATACTGTCTGTGCAGAGAATGGATAACTTTTCTTTTTGTATCCCTCCCTGCACAAGACATAATTGTAGGTCGTCTGCAGATTGATCTTGATAAATCAATCCACTCATCATTATCCTCCCAAACTCAGAATTTGAACACCGTTTGTAGGAACATCGGAACTGAGATACATCTCATATTCCCATTTTCCATCATCATCCGGTTTGTCAGACCATGCCTCAAAAGTCAATTGTTCACCACGTGCACTCTCAAATTCATAAAAATACACATACAGCGACCGTCCATCATTGGACAAGTATCGCGCAGGCCAATCATCCTCCGGGGAAAAAGTGGTGCCGTTGTACACAACGTCCCATCCCCTTTGGAAAATTTCATCCATATCATCTACATCGACGATTTCACCATCGTCATATGCGAGATTACGATGAATTGCACTACGTGACAGTTTTCTTTCTGTGAAGCTGATCTCAACTTCATCATCAACACCCCACTCAATGTAGTGTGTTTCTCCTGTCTCAAGACAGAATAATGTATACTCGGTAGTCACATATGACTTTTCCTTGGTATACAAATCATCTGTCTCAGTATACGTAGCGACGGCAACAACGCGATACGTTTTACCATACAACGACAATACGCCACCGACGGCAATATCCCTAATGTCATGTTCTGCACGCTTTTCTGACGGAATAATGTTTCCAATTTTCCGTATCTCAGATAATCGGCGGGCAAAATTTTGCTTTTCCACTACATTCATGATTTTCTCCTCAACACATTCACACGCCGGCTTTTTCTTTCGCCTGACGCGCTTTGGTTAATGGATCCGCATGCTCACGCATACGCGCATTTGCTTTCGACAACTTTTCACTGATGCCACGCGCATTCTCTTCTGCTTTTTCAAAAACATCGAGAAGCTTGACTTGCAAATTCTCAAAACTATTGCATGCACTTTCAATTGCGCTCATGTCAATCATTGCCTCAGAATTCATTTTCGCAGTAGCAACAGTTGTTTGGTGAATGTCAGATGCTGTTTGGGCAATAAGGTCATTTGCCGATTGCATCAATTCTCGCGAAGAGTTGGAAAGATCTGCTTGTTGCATTCCAGCAGCTCTAACAGCCAACGCTGTTTGCACACTTGGCAACAAGATATCTGTCACACGTCCAACCATTCTTTGTGATTCACGAGCACCTTTAATAAGGTTTTCAGCCCCTAAACGAGACTGGATATTTAGTTGATCAACGGTCTGTAAATCAACCACCAACATTGACAGGTCATTTACCAAATACGTTAATGCCTGCGAACGCACTGGGTCCGTTTCTTCTCTTCGTGCTTTATTTAACCGCTCCCAAATTAACTGCCCCTGATATACAGCAAGTTGCAAATTTGCTTGCGTCTCAAATAAACGATTTGACAATTGACCCAATTCAACCGCATTTTTCATTGCCTTATCACGCTCATGCCACAAATGCTGCTTTAGGACGTGTATTGTGGTAAAAATCGTGTCCTTCCGCTCATTAATCATTGTCATGATTTCATTAGCTTTGGGCAAACGACTCACTGCCATAGGAATAAATCCTAAAACCTTTCCAGGTAATTTTGATTCTGTTTTGGCAAGTATTGATGGATTAACCAAGTCAAGTTGACTTTTAATTTCTGTGATCTTTCGCACCACAGGATTTCCAACCGCCACAGATTTCATAACATCACCAATTTTCGTATCCATCAGTCCGATGTGTTGCGTATTTGCGTCCATCGCCGGCTTCCCCAGACTATACATCTGAGATGTAATACTGACATCCGACGGATTTTGCAATATTGCATCGGCCAAATCCACAGCTTGCTTTTTAACCACAGCATCTTGTTCCGCATCCACAAATGATGGACGTACCGGCACAATATTACTCGGGTCTTGTACTGCCATTGGTTCCGCAACAACAACCTCTGTGCCTGCAGGCACAGCTTCACCACTTTGACCATCAACCATTACTTGTGTTTGTTCACTCATTTCTTCCTCCTTTATGGTTATTTTGCACCAAATTTTACATCAACGAAACCATCGCTGACAGTAAATGCGTCCAGATTTCCTTGGTCCAGTTTCCCTTTTTTATCAAGAGCATACTGGAGCAGTTCATCAAGCCGTGCGAGAACTCTTTCATCATTGCGGTCACCCACAGAAGTTCTCAGATACTTATCGAAATAATCCGGCAAATAATTCGTTGCCATTTCAACAAGATCAAATGTCACTTCTGCATACGGCACTTCTTTCTGTGCGCGTGAAGCAACATCTTGCAAAACATCAATCAGTTCTTCACATTTTTCAATGACACCGCTTGTGACATACGCATCCGTACGCAATGATTGATTAAGGCGTGTTAGCGCCTCAAAAATCAAACGTTCTTTTGCGTCAGGGTCCGGCTGTACGGCCTGTTTCGCAACTTCCTCCATCACATCTCGTGGTTTTTCACCCCGAGACCGCGCAATGAGAGTTGCAGCAACAATAACGCCGATTATAATACCGACCATTACTGCAAAAACCATTTTTACACCGATAAATGCAAGTGTAAAAATACCAAAAGCCGCACTGGCTGCGCCAATCAAAATGTGTTTCATCTTCTGACTCATAGTTCTTCCTCCTTTACTTGAGAATAATGAGATTGCCTTATGAAGGTGTTAGTTTTCATCTTACCTTCAAACTTCAAATTTTAAACGAACAGTGGATTTTTTCAATCCACACATCTGGATATTTTCCAGAACTCTATTTATTCTCACTGAACAAACAAAATTCTAAAAAATATACAATAAATTGTCAATAAATAACCATTCTCACAGAACATGCCATCATATCATATTTCAATAATTTTGTCAAATGTAGGGTTATGTGTCAAAAATATATTGTATCTGTAAGTGAAAAACATTCGTGTAAAAATTTTGACCAACATTGACGTTTTTGTGAAAGCGTGCTAGTATGATGGGGATATATAATTTTGAATTGGGGACTATGAAAAGAACATATCAACCAAAAAAAGGAAAGCGGAA
>PDWJ01005448.1_pt1 | contig 11039 bp, 8 predicted proteins | sample 1430881 | NCBI WGS metagenome assembly PDWJ01 (sample SAMN01162460, study PRJNA174530) | Oral metagenome, whole genome shotgun sequencing project. | biome: Marine environment; feature: Marine mammal; material: Swab sample of the gingival sulcus; isolation source: swab sample of gingival sulcus... | reverse complement strand
AGACAATTCTTTTCCAGCTTCATCGAGGATGTTTACTCCCAAGAAGTTCTCAACCATCTCGTTTAGACCAACTAATCCAATCGTGCTAAAGTGGTTAGCCATAGTTCCAACATAGGTCATAAACGCAGGCACCAAACCGCCATCTAATACGTGCTCTTGTAAAAACTTCCTCTTTATTTCCAAACTGTCTTTTGCAATAACCATATTCTTATCTATCAATTCAAAGAGTTCTTCTTCTGTTTTTGCAAGATAACCATATCGAGGCATATTTAAGGTTACAACCCCTATAGAACCCGTGCTCTCGCCTGCTCCAAACAGACCGCCATTCTTTCTTTCAAGCTCTCTTAGGTCAAGCCTTAGTCTACAACACATACTCCTAGAATCTTCAGGCTTCATATCGCTGTTTATAAAGTTTGCAAAGTAAGGATATCCAAACTGACCAGCCATTTCCCAAAGCGGTTCGTTTAGCGGGTTATCAAAGTCAAACCTATCGTGAACGTTGTATGTAGGTATTGGATAAGCAAATGGCCTGCCTTGGGAATCTCCCCCCTGCATAAGTTCGTAGAAAGCTCTGTTAAACATATCCATCTCATCTTGACAGTCCCTATATGTGTAATCTAGTCTTCCATTTCCAAAGTAGACCTTTTCATCTATTATGTCGTGTGGAGGAGTTAGGTCTAGGGTTATATTGCTAAATGCCGGCTCTGCTCCACCCCTTGAGTTAGAATTGATTGAGAATATAAAGTTTTGCAAATGCTGTTTTACCTGTCTGTAATTCAACTTGTCTTCCTTGATGAATGGAGCCAAATAAGTGTCCACAGAACTAAATGCAACAGCTCCCATTATTTCATTTTGGAAGATAGTTATTAGATTTGAAAGCTGGTTCAATATAGAAGAAAAGTGTTTTGCAGGACTAGAGACAGGTATATTTTTAACACCCTGAACTCCCATCTGTATTACACTCTTTATAGAATAGCCACAGCAATATATCGTAAGACCGCCTAGGTCGTGTATGTGGATATCTCCATTCACATAAGCTTCTGATATATATGAAGGATAAACAGCTCTTAACCAATAATCCTTAGACATTTCAGCAGCTAAATACTTATTTAATGCTCCAAATGAATATGGCGCGTTAGAATTTTCTTTGACTCTCCAATCATCTTGAAATAAATAACTTTCTACTATTTTCTTGCTGTCCAACATATGATTCCCTCCAATACTATAAAAACATTGTCTAAACTAGATGAATAATATATTTAAAACTTAAATTTTTCTTTTTGAGCAACGACATTATAACACTATATATTGTGTTGTTCAACCCTTCTGTATCATTTTATCGACAAAATATAGTATTTGTTTAGTTTTATTTTTTTTGTGTATTTTAAAGGTTTTGAGAGAGCTTTTGCAACAAATGGCAACTAAAAGCCCTCCCCAGAAACACTATATATTGTGTAGTCTTTAATAAATTTTTATATTTGAAAAAAATTTTTAATAAGAATTTTGCTACGATTTTCTCTAAAATTTCAAGAAAGATAAATTAGACTAATTATTAGACAAAACATACAAAACATTTTCAATATCTGTGCATCAATGTTATAATAGCCTTGTAAATAGTTGATTTTAAAAGGTGAGCTATCATGGATAAAAATATTTTCAAAAGAAAAATTTATAAAAAAATATTGGATTGGAAAAAAACCTCCGATGGAGAAACAGCACTGCTAATAAAAGGGGCACGAAGGATAGGCAAATCAACAATAGTAGAGAAATTCGCGCAAAACGAATATAAAACATACATACTAATCGATTTTTCAAATATCTCTCAAGAAATAAACAGTTTGTTCTTGGATATACACGATTTAGATTACTTTTTTCAAAGATTAGAACTTATAACTAAAACTAAATTACATAAAAGAGAGTCTGTAATTGTTTTTGATGAAGTTCAGCTTAATCCACTCGCTAGACAATCTATTAAACACCTCGTTAAAGATGGTCGCTATGACTACATAGAAACAGGGTCACTACTAAGCATAAAGAAAAACATTAAAGACATAGTCATACCTAGTGAAGAAGAACAAATAGAAATGTACCCTATGGATTACGAAGAATTCCTATGGGCTATAGGTGATAAAATAACACCTAATTTTATAAGAGAAAACTTCAAAAACAAAAAACTATTCGGAAATGATATCCATAGAAAACTCCTTAGAGATTTTAGACTTTATATGCTAATAGGAGGTATGCCACAGGCTGTTGACAAATATATAAGAACAAAAGATTTTGTTGAAGTAGATAAAGTTAAGCGTAGAATCATTAAACTCTATGAAGAAGACTTTAGAAAAATTGACCAAAGCGGAAAGGCTTCTATGTTTTTTAAAAACATCCCCGCCCAACTAAATTCAAGTTCATCAAGATACATGTTTTCTAGTGTAGATAAAAACAGCAGAGTTAGTAGAGTAAATGAACTTGTCCAAGATATGCTGGATTCCATGACTATTAACATCGCTTATAATTCTACTGATCCAAATATAGGTATGGCTCTAAGCAAAGATATAAATACATATAAGTTATTTCTAAGCGATACAGGGCTATTCGTCACACTAGCTTTTATGAACAAGAATTTTATGGATAATTCGTTATACAGAAAATTGCTTAGCGATAAATTATCTGCAAATCTTGGATATGTTTACGAAAACATCACAGCTCAAATCTTTAAATCTTTAGGAAACGAACTTTACTATCATATTTTTGAAGTTGACAATAAAAAATACGAAGTAGACTTTATTATTTCAAATGAAGATAAACTCATTCCACTAGAAATTAAGTCATCTGGTTACAATACCCACAAATCGCTAGACTTATTTTCAACCAAGTATTCTAAGAGGATATCCGAAAAATATTTAGTCTATACAAAAGATTATAGGAAAGAAAAGAACATTACTTTACTCCCGGTTTATATGCTACCATTTTTTCGCTGGTAAAATTAAATAAGCTCAAATCCCTTTCAGACGAAGATAAATGGGTGAGATTCTATAAAATTACAAACCCTTTCAGAGGTACAAGAGCGCCTTAGTTCTGGGAACTAAAAAAATTCTGGCTCGCCGTGTACTAAAAGCGTACATAAGAGTCAGAATTTTTTGTATTCCCGAAGAAATCAGGCGATTATTGGACGTCTGAAACTAGAATCCATTAACTTTATAAACCAACGCCTCTTCCGCTGACTCGTCAGCTCTCTCTTGGGTTAATATAACCATGATTTCTCCACTAGGCATTTTGTAGCCACCACAGAGCCAAGGATAAGAAGTTCCGAATAGTCCACTGTCTTCAACCGAGCCAATCCACTTACCTTCTTTATTCCAGAGGCAAATTTCGCGCATATTGCCGTCAAGACCGATAAATCCGTTTTCAGTTTCTGCCATAAATGTTACAGAACCTAAACCAAAGTCTCCTCCACCCTCAAGCTTTAACTCTAAGTTTCCTTCAGGATCATATACAAATACTCTGTAGTCGTCATCACCAGTTGAATTTCCGCCTAAGTAAATGTGATTTTCATCAACTTGAGCGTAGAAAAGAAGATCTATATCGGCAGTTAAATCCATTTCAGTTCTCGTCATCATACCATCTTCAAATGTAAGTTTATCAAACTTAGCTTCCGTAAAATAGCTTATTCCCCATTTGCCAGATGGACTCATAGCTACAACATTTTCAGTATCATAAGATCCAACTACTTCGCCGTCTTTGATTTGTATTAAGGGCTCCATAAATGAACTTACCCATATTGAACCATCATCTGTTACTGAAATATTTTCAACTGTTCGACCCAAATCATGTTCCTTGACAAACTTTAGAGAAGCTCCATCAAAGTCATATTCTAACAATTTATCATCGCTAACTACATAAGCTTTATTTCCAATAACTCCAATTTTTTGCTCAAATATATCCCTTGTAATTAAGGGCTCGTCAAATGGAAGGTATTCACTGTTTATTTTCAAAGTACCAACTAGTTGGCTTTGGGTTTCCGCAGTAAAACGCTCTCCTTCCCATGGCCAAGGGGGATCTACATTTCCTGTGTCTTCTAATTTCAACGTTAAACCAGCCACTAAGCTATCTATTCTCTCATCATCAACATCGCCAGTTATGCCTATAGAGAGAGTAGTTCCAGCTCCTTCATTACGTCCTATATATTTTATAACTTTGGTTCCCCACTCTTCGCCTTCGAATTTAACACACTCAACTCCAGATATATCAACTCTGTCGTAAGCATTGTTAACAGCATACTCATACTCGTCAAAACCATTGAGATATAACCTATTCCTAAAATCACTAGCATCTCCAGTATAAGCACTTACAACAACTTTAACGACCGGATTATCGTCATCTGTAGCTCCAGGAATTTTGAATTGTACCTCAGATAATGTTTCGTAGTCACTAATGTAGTCTTCATCATAAGTCCAAGTATCTGCATCATAAACCATATCCCATAGAACTAGCTCTATAGTTTTTCCACCGGTTACAGGAGCTACATCTTTCTTTTTGTCTTCTTTTGCATCTTCTTTTTCGTCTTCTTTCGCGTCTTCCTTTGCTTCATCTTTATTGGCATCTTCTTCTTTTTTAGTTTCTTCTTTTTCAGCCTTGTCTCCTTCACTAGAAGACGAACCTGAAGATTCTCCACCACCACAAGCTGCCAGAACCAAAACTAGAGCTAATAGTAAAACCATTAAGCTAAGGTTTTTCTTTCTCATAATTGAAATCCTCCTTTGTTATAACAATAGCTGTAAAACTAACATTAGTCTACATAGATATGGTACAAAAATATCAATTAAAATTCAATATTTAAACACAAATTCCCAGTGTTTTGGCGAATAAAAAAACAACCCGCAAAAAAAACTCCAAAACAAAAGGGGTCGGTTATTTTTCCGTCCCCTTTGAGAAATAAGGCGATTATTGTAGGTCTGAATTAAAGTTTAGCCTGTGGGAAATAATGCGTATGAAGTAACTCGTGAGCCTTCTCCCCATAAGGCTCGCCTAGGTACTCTTTGTACAGAGCTTGAACCTCTGCATTTTCATGAGACTTTCTCTTTGGCTTACCCCTATCCTCTTCATATATTGCAGCTGCCCTTTTCTTGATTATTTCAGCATTTCCGTGGTGGTAAGGCTGACCTCCTCCACCTACGCAGCCACCGGGACAAGCCATAATTTCAATTGCTTGAAAGTCTTCCTCCCCAGCTCTTACAGCTTCTAAGAGCTTTCTAGCATTTGATAACCCATGAGCCAATCCTATATTAATTGTCAAATCGCCTATATCTACCTTAGCAGAACGGACACCTTCAAATCCTCTAAGAGCTGTAAATTCGATTTCTTTTAGCTCTTCACCTGTTATCCACTCGTATGCGGTTCTAGTTGCAGCTTCTATAACTCCGCCTGTTGTTCCAAATATTACGCCTGCCCCAGTAGATTCACCCATTATCTTATCAAAGTCTTCTTCTTCAAGAGTTGCAAAGTCTATACCCGCTTCCCTTAGCATTCTAGCGTATTCCCTAGTTGTTACAACTGCATCAACACGTGGAACTCCATCTCTTAAATATAGCTCTTCTCTATCTGCTTCCGCCTTCTTAGCTAGGCAGGGCATAACTGAAACTACAAACATATCCTCTGGCTTTATGCCAACTTTTTCCGCATAATATGTCTTAGCAACCCCACCAAACATAATCTGAGGAGACTGACAAGAAGATGGAACATCTAGCATATCTGGAAAGTGGTATTCAAAAAAGTTAACCCATGCCGGGCAGCAAGATGTCAATATTGGGAGCCTTCCATTGTGTTGTATCCTATGAACTAGTTCTGAAGCCTCTTCCATTATAGTAAGGTCAGCAGCAAAGTCTGTATCAAATACCGCGTCAAAGCCCATAGCCCTTAGCGAGGCCGCTAGCTTTCCAGTTGATATAGTCCCTGGTTTTAATCCAAATTCCTCACCAATAGCCACCCTTATAGCGGGGGCGGTTTGAACAACAACGTGCTTGTTAGGATTGTTAAGCGCAGCCCAAACCCTTTCTCTGTGACTTACTTCCGTAAGTGCCGCAGTAGGACAAACGGCAACACACTGACCACAGAAGGTACAGCTTGATTCACTCATGGGAACATTAAACGCCGGTCCTACAAAGGCATCAAAGCCCCTGCTTATTCCAGATAGAACTCCACAGCTTTGAACCTCGTTACACATAGTTTCACAACGCCTACACATAACACACTTATTTGGGTTTTTGATTATAGCTTTAGAAGATGTATCCTTATCATAGTCCATCATTTGACCTTCAAACCTAACAGATCTAATGTTGAGTTCTGCAGCCAATGACTGAAGGTCACAATCCAAGTTCTTTTCACACTGCAAGCAATCCTTTGGGTGGTTTGAGAGAAGAAGCTCCACGGCTGTACGGCGCGCCTTTATAGCTCTGGGAGTACTGGTCCTCACAACCATTCCCTCTGTACACTTTTCAGAACAAGATGGAACCAAGTTTCTGCGACCTTCAACTTCAACAACGCAGACCCTACAAGATGACACTTGGTTCTTTACGTTAAATTCGCTAAAATCCATATAACATAGAGTGGGTATATGGATGTTTACAAGTTTTGCGGCTTGAAGTATGGTGGTTCCCTCTTCAACCTGCAAAGCTCTTCCGTTTATAGTTAAGTTTATCATTTTCATAGCCCCCCCTACGCTCTCTTCACTGCGCCAAATTTGCAAGCATCAAAGCAAGCTCCACACTTGATACATTGGTCCGTATTTATTGTATGCGCTGACTTTCTTTCACCTGAAATACAGCCTATTGGACACTTCCTAGAACATAGAGTACAACCTATGCACTTATCCTTATCTATAGAATACTGTATAAGAGCCTTACACTCTCCAGTTCTACAATGTCCTTTTATATGTTCTTCATATTCTTCTCTAAAGTATTTAATCGTAGAGAGCACTGGGTTTGGAGCAGTCTGCCCCAATCCGCAAAGAGCGCTATCCTTTATAGTTAAAGCTAAGTTTTCTAGTTTTTCTATGTCTCCTTCTCTACCTCTACCAGTACAAAGCCTATCTAGTATTTCGTACATCCTCTTTGTACCTATCCTACATGGGGTACACTTTCCACAAGATTCATCTTGAGTAAATTCCAAGAAAAACTTAGCTATAGAAACCATACAGTTACTCTCATCCATAACAATCATTCCACCAGAACCCATCATGGAACCAATTTCCTTCAAACTCTCGTAGTCGATTGGGGTATCTAGGTCTTTTTTAGTTATTACTCCACCAGAAGGTCCTCCGGTTTGTACGGCTTTAAACTCTTTGTCTCCAACAATTCCGCCGCCTATATCGAATATGATTTCTCTCAAGGTAGTTCCCATTGGAACCTCTACCAATCCTATGTTATTCACCTTACCAGCAAGGGCGAACACCTTTGTTCCCTTAGATGTTGAAGTTCCATACTGTTTGAACCAATCAGCTCCGTTCCTTATTATAAGCGGAACGTTGGCAAAGGTTTCTACGTTATTAACACAAGATGGCTTCTTCCACAACCCCTCTACAGATGGGAAAGGAGGCTTCTTGTTAGGTTCTCCCCTTTGACCCTGAACTGAATTTATTAGAGCTGTCTCTTCTCCACATACAAAGGCTCCAGCACCTAGTTTTATATCTATATCAAAGTTAAAACCACTTCCAAGTATATCCTCTCCAAGAAGTCCTAGCTCCCTAGCTTGACCAATCGCTATTCTAAGCCTGTTTATTGCGAGCGGGTACTCAGCCCTTATGTAAATTACACCTCTGTTGGCTCCAATTGCGTACCCACCTATTGCCATAGCCTCTAGCACAGAGTGTGGGTCTCCCTCTAATACAGACCTGTCCATAAACGCACCGGGGTCGCCTTCGTCTGCATTACATATGATGTATTTCTGTTCGTTGACCTCTCTCCTGGTAAATTCCCACTTCATTCCAGTTGGGAATCCTCCACCACCTCTGCCCTTTAAGCCAGAGTCCTTTATTATGGAACATACTTCTTCAGGAGTGTATTCTGTTAGCACCTTTCCTAAAGCTATATAACCGTCAAACCCCATGTAGTCTTCTATTCTCTCTGGATCTACCATTCCACAGTTTCGAAGAGCCATACGGAATTGTTTTTGATAAAAGTTCATATGGTGTTCATCTTGGGGATTTCCATCTTTGTCCTTGTATAAAAGTCTTTCTATACGTTCGCCATCTACGATATGACTCCTTACTATTTCAGCTGCATCACCCTCTTTTACATATACATAGAGGGTGTTATCAGGTAATACTTTAACTATTGGACCAGCTCCGCAAAAGCCAAAACATCCTGTCTTTACTACTTTCACTTCCCTTTCTAATCCATTTTTCTTTAGTTCTTCTTGTAGCTCTTTAATAATGCCTTCAGATTCTTGGGAAAGACATCCTGTTCCACCACAAACTAAAATATGAGCAGTATACATTATGAGCCTCCTTTACAAACTAGCTCTTCGTTCCGCCAAGGAGACTCCCTCAACAAAATGAGCATCTATAACTTTTTCAACAAAATCTACATCTACAGATTGATATACTGTTTGTCCCTTACCAAGCTCGTTTATTTTAATAACAACAGGGGTCAAAGCACATCCAAATCCATCATGTCTTACGACACGCACATTCTCAATATTTTTTTTGTATAGAACTTCAATAAATTTCTTTAAAACTCGGTTGGCTAGGTTGCAGTCTTTAGTGGATTTCATTCCTATGAGGACCTCGTGGTTTCCATCAACATCCGAACCGATTTTTCTTAACAGAACGTCTTTTCGATGATCTGCTACAATCTCTTTAAGTTCTTCAAAATTTTTAATCTTCATTAATAGACCTCCGAACTCTAAAATTCGTTCATATCTGCTAGGCGTTCTCTCTGTTCTTCAATTATCTTTGGAACATCATTTACACTTATATGACCATATACCTTTTCTTCAGCAGTCAATACAGGAGCCAAACCACAAGCACCTATACATCTAACGTCTCTCAAAGTGAAGAGACCATCAGGCGTTGTTTCTCCAGATTTAATTCCAAGTTCCTTTTCAAAAGCTTCTAGTATGACATTTGAACCCTTTACAAAACAAGCGGTTCCCATACACACGCTAAACCTACATTTTCCAACAGGCTTAGTAGAAAAGAAAGAGTAAAAGCTTACTACTCCAAAAACCTCAGCTGCTGAAATATCCAATTTGTCCGCAATAAATTTCATAATTTCCCTAGGAAGATATCCAACCAATCCCTGAGCCTTATGTAACACATTTATCAACGCACCTTCTTTGGTATCAAGACCATCAATAAATTTTTCTAATTCTTCGTAGTGCTCCTTTGAAACTGGCTTTTCCTTAATTGCAACTACTTGAGCTTTGACAGAGCTCATATGCCACCTCCTTTTGATTTCTGAAATAAGACGATATGAAATAAGGATTTATGTTATTTTCTTAATAACTATATCAATTATAAAACATAAATAACCGTTTTTCAATGATTATCAATAAGTTTATAACGTATTAAATAAAAAAAATTATTTTTTTATTCCTTAGTGTTTTTCTATGTTTTAAGTTTATCGTCATTCTTTTTTAAGTGAAATTTTTCTCATTTCTTTCGTTAATCATATGATTATCATTGTATATATATACTTTTTTAAATTTGGGAGCTTTTTTGTCGATAATAAGTTTGACGGGTTGGCCATTACCAGTGAATTTGTTTTAGAGTCCCAATAAAACAAGAGTAAAAGCATAAAAGATGGGACTTTTAAAAGAATTCTTCAGCTGGTATAATTTGGGCAGATTAAATAGAGATATATATATTTAAAATTTATACCTCTTCATTCCCAACTGTAAAATCGCAAAACTGTCGCAAGGCGGTGACGCAAAGCTAAAGGGCCTGAGAAGGCAGCCAGTTACCAAAGGGGGAAGTTATGAAAAAGTTATTGAGCATAGTGACTGCCGTTCTACTGGTCACATCTTCACTATTCGTTTTTGCGGATGGAGGAAGCATCAATTTTGAACCAGAAAAATCAGTCGTAACTGTAAAGTACAATACCAAAAGCTATGAAGATCTTAAAGTAATAGTTCGCAAAGGTGATAAAAAATACTATTATAACCTTTACGACAACGATGAAACACTACCATTGCAAATGGGCAGTGGAACTTATTCTGTGGGTATATACAAAAGAATTTCACAAAATTCAAAGCGTTATAAACCTGTTCTAAAGTCTTCCAAGTACCTTAAATTAAAAGAAAATGAAGTGTTTTTACAGTATAAAACTAGCAAAAAAACTTACACTAAAAAATATGACCGATAAGGAATCATTTGAAAAAGTTTACGGGAAAATAGTTGAAAGCATAGTATACGATCACAAAAAAGCTGCTGCAGTAACATCTAGATACCTTCCCGTAATAGATGAAACCTTAGAGGAAAATAAGGGAATCTGTTACGATTACTCTTCACTTATGGCAGGTATGTTGAGAAGTTTAGACATTCCAACAAAGATGATTCATGGCAATACAACTAAAGTCAGAGAATTCCACGCTTGGAACGAAGTCCTCTTAGATGGAGATTGGGTAGTTATAGACACAACTGTTGATGCCCAACTATTTAGATGGGGTTCTAAGTATGAAACTGAAAAATCAACTAAAGACTACAAAGCGGTCAAGGAATTCTAAATATAGTCCCAATAAAAATAAAATCCGTCGCATAAACGCTACTTTAAAATAAAACTTAGTGGCGTTTTTTGTTTTAGTGTTTTTACTTTATCATTGTTAATATGGTAGAATACACTCAAATCAGCTTAAACAACTAAGAATTACCGAAGGGAACTCAAACACATGAAAAAGAAAAGACTACTTACAAAGAGCGATTTTGATGGAATAGTTTGCGCTGCACTATTAAAAAACGCAAACCTTATAGACGACGTAACATTCGTTCACGGATTTGACGTAAAAAATGGTGCCGTAGAGATATTTGATGAAGACATAACATGCAA
>PDWJ01007566.1_pt1 | contig 11040 bp, 10 predicted proteins | sample 1430881 | NCBI WGS metagenome assembly PDWJ01 (sample SAMN01162460, study PRJNA174530) | Oral metagenome, whole genome shotgun sequencing project. | biome: Marine environment; feature: Marine mammal; material: Swab sample of the gingival sulcus; isolation source: swab sample of gingival sulcus... | reverse complement strand
TTCAATCATTGATTCAGTAAACATTTCGGTATGAACACCAAGGTCTTTCAGATCAGAAGCTGCAATCATGGCGCCAACCGCATTGGGGACACCACCGATGCCCAGCTGAATACAGCAACCATTTTTCAACAGCGGAATAATATGTTCTGCAATTTTCGTATCCGCTTCGCTGGGAGGATTGTCGGGAATGGTAGGAATATCGTTGTCCACTTCAATAACATAATCCACATGGCTGATATGAATACCTTCCTGACCGCCGCCAAGAACTCTGGGCATCTTGGGGTTTACTTCAAGGATGCGAATCTGGGCATTCTCAAAGGCTGCCATGGCACTAGGCGCTCCTGCTCCCCAGCTGAAATATCCATGTTTATCCATGGAACTGACCTGGGCAACAAACACATTATTGGGCACACAATCTTTATTGGTCATCATGGGCAATTCATGAAACTTCATGGGAATATAATACAACCCCTTGTTGATCCATGTTTTATCATGGCCTGCAACATGCCAGCTGTTCCAGGTAAATTTTTCATTGGAAGCTTCCATGGTATAATGGGGATATCCGCCAATATCGCAGCGAATTTTCACATCATCAAGTTCATCCTTACGTTTTGCCAATGCCTTATCAAAGGCATCTGAAGATGCAACACCAAATGCATATTCTATCCAATTTCCAGACTTGACAACCTTTGCCGCTTCATCCGCAGTAACCAATTTTTTGTCATATTCTTTTTTCCAATCCATTACCATTTCCACAAACCTCCAAATTATAGTTAAAATCCATTCACTTCCGCAAAATAATTCCATCCTATATAGCAAAGCACGGTTTCAATTTCAATAAAAATTGAATAATGAAAAGAACATGCCTCCAAAGTGCAAAATCATACCATTCCCAACGAATAACAAAAACACCCCTCCAAAATTTCTGCTAACTATGCTATTATTCTTTTTTATGAATGCCGAATTACTGTATAAAAAAATTCGTAGGATATAAATTACGAAAACAGTCAATACATCGGATAACCAATAAAGGAAAGAATCACAAGGAAGATTCGTGGCAAAAAAAGGGAAATTTATTGTACTCGAAGGAATTGATGGTTCCGGCAAATCCACCCAGGCAAAACTGCTTCATCAAAGATTTTGCAGGGAGGGGATATCCCCCATTCTCACACGGGAGCCAACCAACGGCCCCATAGGAAAACTCATCCGGCAGATTCTTTCAGGCACCCAGCCCATGGATCAAAGGGCCATTGCCAACCTATTTGCCGCTGACAGAACAGACCATCTCTCCCATCCAGAAAATGGCATACACCAACTTGTGAAGCAAGGCAGAACCGTCATCTGCGACCGCTATTATTTTTCGTCCTACGCTTACCACTCCCAATATATGGACATGGATTGGGTTTTTGCCATTAACCAACTGAATGCAGACATCCTGAAACCAGATCTGACCATCTTCATTGACGTACCTCCGGAACTTTGCGTAAAACGAATTGCCAAAGACAGGCAATCGTTTGATATATATGAAAATACCGAAACTCTGACCAAGGTGAGGAATTTTTATTTCACCTCCTTTGAACGATGCTCTGCCACAGAAAATATTGCTGTCATAAATGGAGACACTTCTCCTGAACTTCTGGCCCAGAGTATTTGGAATGCAGTTTTGCCCCTTTATTGAAATTCACAGATGACTTTGATACATAGCATCCTGTGTTTTTCACTTCTCGTAACACAACAATTTATACTCCGGCAACGGAACAAGCCAAAAAGGCAACCATATTGAATAATAGTATATTTTCAGAAAGGAGGAGACAAAAATGACAGACCAAAAATCGTTTCAGGATTATTACCCGGAAGTATTAAGCCATTGCTATGGATGCGGAAGAGCAAATGAACATGGACATCGTATCAAGACCTTTTGGGAAGGCGAAGAAAGCGTAACCCATTTCACACCGGAACCCTACCACATTGCCATGCCGGGTTTTGTATACGGCGGACTCATCGCGTCCCTGATTGACTGCCATTCCACAGGCACCGCCGCCGCTGCCATGTATCGCTCCGAAGGCCGGGAAATGGGCACAGAACCTTCCTACCGCTTTGTTACAGGTTCCCTCCATGTAAATTACCTGCGTCCCACTCCCATCGGTGTTCCCCTGGAAATCCGCGGCGAGGTAAAGGAAATCAAGGGTAAAAAAGTCGTGATCACCTCCTCCCTGTCTGCAAACGGAGAAGTCTGTGCCACAGGAGAAGTGGTTGCCGTGCAAATGCCGGACACCATGATGTCCTGATTTCTTCTCTCCCATAACGTAGCAAACCAACAGACCTTTTTCGAGGCTCCCCAGCTTGCTTGACAAAAATAAGGAATCGTACAGGGGAGCCTCTTTATTTTCTCCAATTTAACAAACAGACAAGTGTTTTATACGAAAGTGTCTATAACCAACTGAATTACTTAAATTATTAATCGTAAGTCAAATCTGGTCATTGACAGGCCAAATCGGCCCGTGGCTGTTATAAAAAAGCATAGATGAAAATGTCTTGACAAAATATGTTTCTATATATAGAAACATATCCGAATTCTTCCTCTCAAAAAGGAAGAGCAATGATGACAACTTTTTTAGAACGGACAACCTGAAATGCAAACCAAAATTTTTCTCAACGAAGACGAAATGCCCAGACAATGGTACAACCTTGCCGCCGATCTGCCCGGCACCATCAATCCTCCCCTGGGACAGGACGGCAAGCCCATGCAACCAGAAACCCTGGCGGCTATTTTTCCCATGAACTTGCTGGAACAAGAATACAGCACCCAGCGCTGCCGGAAGCCACAAACCCAACTCCGCCGTTGCCCAGGCATGGTACAATAAGGAATTTGGCATCAAGCGCCTGACTACAGAAACCGGAGCAGGACAATGGGGTGCCTCACTATCTTATGCCTGCGGTCTTCTGGGTTTGGAGTGCAAGGTATTCATGGTTCGGGTAAGCTACGATCAAAAACCTTTTCGCAAGGTTCTCATGCAGACCTGGGGCGGAGACTGTGTGGCAAGCCCCAGCAATGAGACCAGCATTGGCAGGGAAATTCTGGCAACGAATCCCGATACGCCGGGCAGCCTTGGCATTGCCATCAGCGAAGCCATTGAGCAGGCTCTGGAAGATCCAACAGGTAAAACCCGATATGCCCTTGGCTCAGTCATGAACCATGTTCTGTTGCATCAGACCATCATTGGCCTGGAAACCAAGGCTCAATTGAAAAAAGCAGGTGTTGATAAAATTGATACGGTGATTGGATGTGCCGGAGGAGGGAGCAATTTCGCAGGACTTTCCTTTCCCTTTGTCCATGACAAAATCAATGGACAGGACATGGAAATCATTCCTGTGGAACCTGCATCCTGCCCCACGCTGACAAGATCTTCCTTTTGTTATGACCACGGAGATATTGGAGAACTGACACCCTTACTTCCCATGCATTCCCTTGGCCATAAATTTATTCCCTCAGCAGTTCATGCGGGAGGACTGCGGTACCACGGCATGGCACCTCTGGTATCCCATGCAGTAGAAGCAGGATTGATGACACCCCTGGCCATCAATCAATTGGAATGCTACGAAGCGGGCATTCTTTTTGCCCGTACCGAGGGCACCCTTGTCGCACCAGAAACCTGCCATGCTGTTGCCGCAGCGATCAGAAGTGCCAAACAGGCCAGGGAAGAAGGCAGGGAAAAAACCATTGTATTCTGCCTGAGCGGCCATGGACTCATGGACATGGGCAGCTATGAAAAATTCATGGCAGGAGAATTACAGGATATTTTTCTGTCTGCCCAGGATGTGGAAGAATCCAGGAGGATCAGCCTTAACGGGAATCCGGTTCCCAGCCCGGTCCGCCCTTAGTGCAAATGACAGGAAACAACATGCCCCTGTGCGATTTGCCTTGATTCAGGATAGGAAGCCGCACATTGGGATGTAGCATGACGACAACGGGGATGGAAATGGCATCCGGCAGGGGGGGCCACAGGACTTGGCAGATCGCCCGTGAGCAGAATCCGTTCCCGTTTTCGTTGAGAAAACACAGAAGGAATCGAAGACAGCAATGCCTGGGTGTAGGGATGGCAGGGATTCCCAAAAATCTCCTCACAGGCACCGCTTTCCACAACCCTGCCAAGGTACATTACTGCCACCCGGTCGCAGATATGCCCCACCACGGACAAATCATGGGAAATCATGAGCATGGCAACCCCTGTACGTTCCTGAATATCCATGAGCAGGTTGATGGTTTGGGCCTGGATGGATACATCAAGGGCAGATACGGGCTCGTCCGCCACAATGAGCAATGGATTCAAGCCAATGGCCCTTGCAATTCCGATGCGCTGCCGCTGGCCTCCGCTGAATTCATGGGGAAAACGATTGGCATATTCAGGCTGCAATCCCACCTGTTCCAGCAAGTGAGCTACCCTAGCTGCCTTATCTTTTTTCGTACAGATGCCGTGGATTTCCATGGGATCGCCAATGATCCGGTGAATGGGCATTCTGGGATTTAACGAAGAATAGGGATCCTGGAAAATCAGCTGCATTTCCCGGCGCAGCTCCGGACAATTTGCAGTAGAATTGTCTGAATATTCCCTGCCATTGAAAAAAATCCGTCCTGAAGTTGCCGCAATGAGTTTGAGGATGGCAAGGCCGGTGGTGGTTTTACCGCACCCGCTTTCTCCCACAATCCCAAGGGTTTCTCCTTTATTCACATGGAGATTCACTCCGTCCACAGCATACACACGGGCCTTTTTCTTCCCTGAAAACAACCCCGTTTGCAGGGGGAAATGCACCTGCAAATCCTGGATGTCCAGCAACGAGGCTTTTGCTGTATTGACGGCCCAGCTCATTGTATGCACCGCACCCAATGAGCTTCTGTTTTATTGATAATGGAAGGAACCTTGTCCATACAATGGGAGTTTGCCTCCGGGCAACGCGGATGAAAGGAACAGCCGGAAGGCAGATTTCCTAAGGCCGGAACCATTCCTCGAATTGCTTCCAACCTCTCTCGCCCCTTGCCATTGCCCTCCCGGGGTACAGGCATGGAATTAAGCAGACCTTTGGTGTAAGGATGGCCTGGATTTGCAAAGATTTCTTCCACAGGCGCCGATTCCACAACCCTGCCCGCATACATGACCATGACCCTGTGGGCCACATCGGCAATGAGTCCCAGATCATGGGTAATCAGAATAATAGCCGTACCAAATTCTTTGCTTGCATGTTGGAGCAGATCCATGATCTGTGCCTGCACCGTCACATCCAGGGCAGTAGTGGGTTCATCTGCAATGAGAATTTCAGGATTGCAGGAAAGGGCCATGGCAATCATGGCTCGCTGACGCATTCCCCCGGACATTTCATGGGGAAAGGAATACACACGTTTTCCAGGTTCCGGGATCTGGACTTTTTCCAGCATTTTTCCTGCCATGGAAAGACCCTGTTTTTTGCCCATGCCCCTGTGACGGCGAAACATTTCTCCGATCTGCCAGCCAATGGTTTTCACAGGATTAAAGGAAGTCATGGGTTCCTGGAATATCATGGCGATGCGGTTTCCCCGGATGTCTGCCATCTGACGGGAAGAAAGGGACAGAAGATCCTGTCCGTCAAAAAGGATCTTTCCATCATCAATTCGACCCGGCGGGGTTTTCACAAGGCCCATGATGCTCTGGGCAGTCAGACTTTTTCCGCAGCCGGATTCTCCGACAATCCCAAGAATTTCGCCAGGTTGCAGGGTAAAACTCATATTATCCAAAGCCCGGACAAATCCTGTACTGGTCTTAAAGGAAAGGGTCAGCCCTTCCACGGAAAGCAAGGGTTCTGCCATTCAGCTGCCTCCCTGGAATACAATCTTGCCATTGACCAGGGTCATGGAAACGGGAATATCAGCGATATCTTCCGCGGAAACGGTGAAGGGATCCTTGGCAAGAACAGTTAAATCTGCCCGCTTACCAGGTGCAATGGAACCAAAATCTTCTTCCCTGCCCGTGGTCCAGCCGTTTTCCGTAAAATATGCTTTCAGGGCATCTTCCAAGCCAAGGCATTGCTCCGGGTGCCAGGACTCCTGGGGAGAATTTCCCCACAATCCTTTACGGGTGACCGCAGCCTGGATTCCCTCCAGGGGACTGTTGCTTTCAATGGGAGCATCCGAAGAAAACATGAGGCGCAGCCCAAGGTCTCTCATGGTTTTCCAGACATAGGCATATCCACAGCGTTTTTCCCCCCACAGGCTGCCTGCCACCTGCCAGTCCGTGAGTACAAACAGCGGCTGCACAGAAGCCCCAATGCCAAGGGCTTTCATTCGCTGCAAATCCTGGATTCTGGTCAGCTGCAAATGCTCAATGCGATCCCTGTGTGGGCCGGGAAATGTTTTTCTGGCCCGTTCAATGGCATCAATGCTCTGGCTGACTCCCCGGTCTCCAATGGCATGGATAAGAACGCTTCGTCCGGTTTCGTAAGCCCTTTCAATGGAACGGGTCATCTCGTCTTCTGTCATGCAGGCAATGCCGCAGTTGTTGGAATCACCCTCATAGGGTTCGTGCAAAAATGCGGAACTTGCTCCAAGAGATCCATCTGCATACATTTTTATATGGCCGTGCCAAAGCATGTCTGAACAGGGATTGTTTTCCTTTGCCCAGTTATCAAAATCGTCCTGTTCTTCCGGGTGCACGCTATGATAGACACGCATTTTGAGCTTGCCCTGTTTTTCCACCTCATGGATGACCTGATAGTCCGGCAGATATTCAAAACAATGGGCACAGGTAACACCACGGGACAAAAAATTTTCCTGGGTACGAAGAAAAATTTCCACGCGTTCTTCCATGGGCAGGGGCGGCACAATATCCTCCACAAGTTCCCTTGTTTCCCGAATGATGCCGGAAGGCTGCATACTGTTTTCTTCCCGGTCAATGTGACCGCCGGGAGGATCTGGCGTATCCTTTGTGATATTGGCAAGTTCAAGTCCTTTCGTGTTTACCCAATTGGCATGGCCGCACACCCGGATCATCACCGCAGGATTGTTGGGCGTTACACGATCCAGGTCATGACGGTTTGGATCATGCGCTTCCGTCCAAAGATTCTGGTTCCAGTCCCTGCCCACAATCCATTGCCCGGGCTTTGCCTTTTTGGCCGCCTTTTCAATGGCATCAAGACAGGCTTCAAGGGAAGTAAGCCCTCTCAAACTCACCATGGTTTTGGTGTAGCCGAACGACCACAGATGACAATGGGAATCCACAAATCCAGGACAGACAAAGCCGCCGTTCAGATGAATTTTTTGGGTATTGTCAGTACACAGATTTTTTATCTGCTCATTGCTGCCCACGACTGCAATGGAATCTCCTTCTATAAGAAGGGCCTCGGCCCTTGGACTGTCAGGATCATTGGTATATACATGGGTGGAAAAAAATGCGATGGACATGGACAACTCCTTATTTCATCAATTTCGCACATCCTCTTTGATGGCGAAGGAGCTTTTTTGCAAAAAAAGTACGAGAATTACCGTCGAAACATTTCCGATGACAATTCTCGCATATACTACAAATGGTATATCGTAATATACGAACAGGCAATTCTATACGTATTACAAAATTTCCATGGTTTCCTGGGCGATCTGAAGTTCCTCATTGGTGGGAATCACCCAAACCTGAACCTTGCTTCCATCCTTGTGAATGGGGCGCTCGGTTCTGGCAAATACTGCGTTTTTCTCCAGATCTGCCTCCACACCAAGAAATTCCAGATTTGCAAGAATCTTTTCACGGGCAATGGAATCATTTTCACCCACACCAGCGGTAAATACCAGACCATCTACTCCGCCAAGCGCCGCAGCATAGGCACCAATGGATTTTTTAATCTGATAGGTGAACATTTCCAGGGCAAGGATCGCAAGGTCATTTCCCTTTTCCACCTGGGCATGAATATCCCGCAAGTCGTTATAGCCGCAGATACCTTTCAGACCGCTTTCTTTATTCAACAGGGTATCTACTTCCTCCCTGGTCTTTCCGGTCTGATCCATGAGAAAACCAAAAATGGCAGGATCAATATCTCCGGTACGGGTACCCATCATCACACCTGCCAGGGGGGTCATTCCCATGGTGGTATCCTGACATTTGCCATTCCTGACGGCAGAAATGGAACAGCCGTTTCCAAGATGCAGGGTAATCAGCTTCATGCTGTCCAGGGGTTTCCCCATGAGGCTTGCTGCCCTTGCAGCAACATATTTATGGGAAGTTCCGTGGAAGCCGTATCTTCTGATACGATATTTTTCGTAGCAGGAATAGGGCAGGGCATACATATATGCGTGGGCAGGCATGGTCTGATGAAAGTTGGTGTCAAACACCGCCACCTGGGGTTTTCCTGCGAACAACTCCTGTGCAACCTGAATACCAACCAGGTTGGCAGGGTTATGCAAGGGAGCAAGACTGTTATTGGCTTCAATGGCCTTTTTTACTTCATCTGTGATGACAACCGCACTCTGGAAGGCTTCACCGCCCTGAACCACCCGATGCCCTACGGCATCAATGGGAAGGGTAATCAAGGCTGCCATTTTATCCATGGCCACCTTGTGGTCAGCAATGGGTTCTTCAAATTTGGTTTCTTTGGTTTCGCTTCCGGTAAAATCCTTGTGGGTCATGATTCCCTGGGGTTCACCGATTCGTTCCACAACTCCCCCTGCCATGGCCTTGGCCTGATCCATATCAAACAACTGATATTTCAGGGAAGAGGATCCTGTGTTGATAACAAGAATGTTCATACAATCTCCTTTATTGTTTGTTTTTCATCCCCTTTGGGGAATAAATCGCTGACTGTCAAAATCTGGGTACAATAATACTCTTCATAAAAATACACAAGTCCAATCAATTTTTTTTTGAAATAGATATTGAACGGCATGTATAATATGGGTATAGAAAGTCTTTATCCAATATTTTTCGGAAAAGACTAAAAGTATTATATATCTTCTCCAATCATCGTGCTTTGAAGACCAAGGGATTCCCGTGGAAAAACCATGGCTCCTGGGCATTACAGCCACAGGTTTGTCATGTCCAGTCTTTGCCCTGGGCTGATCTTTATAAAAATTTTTGGTTGACAACCAAAGGGATTCCCTTTTACTAAAATACCTGGCAAAAAAATTTCTCAAGAGAATAAGGAGTATTATCGATGGTTTCTTTACGTACCAGCTACATGGGCCTGGATCTGAAAAGTCCTTTAATCGTAGGAAGTTGTGGATTAACCAGAACATTATCCAATCTTCAGGAATATGAACAACAGGGCGCAGGGGCAGTAGTAATAAAATCCCTTTTCCAGGAAGAAATTGAATTGGCATCCCAGCAGCAAGCAGAAGAATTCAGCATGGACGGCTATCCTGAAGCCTATGAGTACATCAGCCAATACACCCAGGGGCATTGTGTGGACAACTATCTTGATTTTGTCAGAGACTGCAAACGCACCCTGGAGATCCCCATACTTTGCAGCATAAACTGTGTGACGCCGGGAAAATTTCTGGACTATGTAAGGGACATGGAAAAGGCAGGAGCAGATGCATTGGAGTTGAATATTTTTATCCTGCCCACGGATAAGGAAAAAAGTAGTGCCCAGCTGGAAAAAAATTATTTTGATATTCTTGCCCAGGCAAAAAAACAGGTAACCATACCGGTTTCCCTGAAATTAAGCTCCTATTTTTCCAGCTTTGCCCAAACCATGGCAAAACTCAGCTGGAGCGGTATGGATGGACTTGTCATTTTCAACCGCTTTTTCTCCTCAGACATCAATACAGATACCCTGGAACTCAAATCCGCCCCCGCCCTGAGCACGCCCCAGGAAATCTATCATACATTACGATGGGTTCGACATCTTTCCCCTGTCGTGGACTGCGACATTGCCGCCAGCACAGGGGTTCACGATACAAAAGGATTTATCAAAATGCTCCTTGCCGGAGCAAAGGCCGTAGAAATGGTCAGCGCCATTTACAAACAGGGAGGTTCTGTCATTTCCCAAACACTTGAAGAACTTACGGCATGGATGAAAGAACACAAATTTGAAACGCCCAATGATTTTATCGGAATGCTCCAATACAAGGATAAAGTCAATGCTGCTGGTGATAACCGGATCCAATTCATGAAAAAATTTGCAGGACTCGAATAGGAAAAGACATAATATTTCCTTGACTTTTCCTGTGTTCCTGATAAAAGACCATCATTTCAATGATTTTACCCAAAAACATAGAGGCATTATGAACAAACTTGAATTGATTTCCAAATTAAAAGACAGAACAAATTTAACAAAAACAGAAGCCGCAGAAGTCATCAGAATCTTTTTTGATTCCTTGTCTGATGCCTTTGTGGCAAATGAACGTGTCGAAATCAGGGGTTTTTGCAGCTTCCATGTAAAAGAATATAAAAGCTACACCGGAAGAAATCCCAAAACCGGCGAACAAGTGGAAATCAAGCCCAAAAGACTGCCTTTTTTCAAATGCGGTAAAGAACTCAAGGAGCGGGTGAACTATTAACCTTCCCCATGAGCTGATCCGGGTTATTGAAACCCAAAAGGTGCCTGATGCAATCTTGCTCACAGGAGCATCAGGACAAGATCTTGTAACAGCAGGTTTTCTTGTAGCCCAGGCATTGAATTGTCAACGTCCCAACGGCACCAATCCCTGCCTTGAATGTACTTCCTGCAAAAAGATTCAGGCACATGTCCATCCCGACATTATCCATCTGCAAGTACCAGAGGATAAGAAAGGAATTTCCATTGACCAGATCCGACAAATGGAAACAAGGCTTCAAGTAAAGCCCAATGAAATTGATTGGCGGATGGTGCTGATTTCCCAGGCACAGGAGATGAACATCCAGGCACAGAACACCTTGCTGAAAACCCTGGAAGAACCGCCCCAAAAGACTTTTTTTATTCTTACGGCACCGGATGGAGCAGGATTGCTTCCAACCATTGTCTCCCGTTGCAGACAGATATATTTTCCCCCTCCCAAAGCTGCCGATCTTGCCAATTTTCTGGTAAGCCAATATGGTGTGGATCAAG
>PDWJ01007972.1_pt1 | contig 11041 bp, 15 predicted proteins | sample 1430881 | NCBI WGS metagenome assembly PDWJ01 (sample SAMN01162460, study PRJNA174530) | Oral metagenome, whole genome shotgun sequencing project. | biome: Marine environment; feature: Marine mammal; material: Swab sample of the gingival sulcus; isolation source: swab sample of gingival sulcus... | reverse complement strand
GTTGTTTTCGTCTTTAATAACAGCTTTGTAGTCAAATCGAAACAGTTGCAATTCACCTTTATAAAAAGTTGTTTCCTGTGGTAGCGCGTCCAAGCTGAGGATTTCGGTGTCCAATATGATAGACAGAACCAATTTGGCGATATTATCATTCTCCATCAAATACTTAAAAGCATTGTCGTATAAGGGGTTTAAAATTTTCATGGTCGTAAGTTTTTAATGTTTAAAAAAGACACTTTCCCAACAAAGATACATCATTTTATATCGAAAGTAAAGGGTGTTTTTTAACTGCCGGATTTTGGAGTATTGGCTGCATCTTGTGAAAATCGAAACAAGAAATAAAAACACTTGCATCCGTTTTTAGTATTTTTGCAAAAAAAATTTCGATGCACGATTTAGAACCACATTACCACTGGAGAGATTTGTATACTGCCGAAGAAGATTCGAACTCCCCTTTCTATGGTCGGGAATACAGTGAATTTGAGTTTTCAGACTCCATCTACGACCACTACATTCATCCGCAATGGGATAATATTGGTTCATCAACACTCTACCTTAAACTCCTATTCACCGACTATGATCGCAGTTTTTGCATCATAGAATTGATTGGAGAGTGGAATGACGCAGTACATAACGACATCATGTACTTAAAAAGAGAAATCGCCGATCCTTTAATAGATTTGGGTATAAAACACTTTATCCTTCTTGGTGAAAACATTATGAATTACCACTATGACACCGATGATTATTATCAAGAGTGGTTTGAAGACATTGATGACGGTTGGATTGTTGGTGTAAACTTCAGACCTCACGTAGTGAATGAATTTTCCGAAGGAAATATTGATTACTATATCCTATTTGGAGGACAACTTGAAAATTTCCCATGGAGAACTTTCAAACCTACACAACTTTTTGAAAGAATTGATCAAATGATAAACAAACGGTTAACAGCTTAAATGGAAAGTAAAGTAATGTGCTAAAACCGTCTATTTCGTTGCCCTTAGCATCTGTCGTTTTCCGGGAGGTCCGGGAAGTTTCTCAACATGGTAGCCTACCGATAGCATGGAGCGGCGGACAGCTCCCTTTGCCGAATAAGTTACCAACACACCACCAGCTCTACTTGCCAAGTAACATTTCCGAAACAAAGCATCAGACCACAATTCACTTTGCTTGTCAGGACCGAAAGCATCGTAATAAATAACATCAAACATATTTTCCGGAAGAGCAAAGTTTCGAAAATCGCCACGATGCTTTATAAAAGAAAAATTTGGTGTTAAGCTATGCAAAGTTTCCCATTCGCATTCATGCATGCTATCAAACACTTCCTTATATTTCCCACCGAAAACCATAGCTCCATAGTTAAGGGCTCTAAATTCTTCCCGACACAGAGGAAAAGCTTCAATCGTATGATACTCCATAACACATTCCAAACGTTCGGCTTCAACACAACTCAAAAGCGCATTTAATCCTGTTCCAAACCCCAACTCAAAAATGCTGCAAAGAGTACCTTTTTCTCCTTTTTGCTTCAAACCTGCATCAATGTACACAAAGTTTGATTCTTGAATTGCACCATGTATCGAATGATAATGTTCATCCATTTCCGGAATAAAAAAAGAACTGGAACCATCCTCTGTTGTAATAATCTTACGCTTCATCGTTTATTTCGTTAACACAAATACTCGTTTTGAAAACAATTTATCCACAAAGCCCGCCATCTTCGTTATGTTTTTGATACCGAAAATCACGGGCTCTATGCACAGACACTATTTAGTGCCTGAAAGAAAAACTTCTATTTTTCAAGTCTTCGTCAAGAAAACGCCAAATACGAACAAGGCTTTCAAAATGAGCATAATGAAGTATTTGGAGTTTTCTTGCAGAAACTATTTATCAAACAAAAAATTTGAGGATAAATAAAACCGTCAGAACATACATAACGATTGAAACATCCCTAAACTTTCCTGTAAATAACTTTAACAAAACATAAGCCAACATACCAAAAACAATACCCTCAGCAATGCTATAAGTTAAAGGCATCATAATAATTGCAAAAAATGCCGGAATAGATTCTGTATAATCATTAAGATTAATTTTAAGAATTGGAGACAACATAAACAGCCCCACCATAATAAGAGCCGGAGCTGTTGCAGCACCCGGAATCATAATGAACAATGGAGCGAAGAACAATGCAATGAAAAACATTACGGCAGCAGTGAAAGATGTTAAACCTGTACGTCCACCCTCAGCTACACCGGCAGCACTCTCAACATAGGTAGTAACTGTTGAAGTACCAAACATAGAACCCAAGGTTGTACCAATTGCATCAGCAAACAAAGCTTGTTTCACCCTCGGAACTTTGCCGTCCTTAGTCAACATTCCTGCTTTATCGGTTACCCCAACAAGAGTTCCCACTGTATCAAACATATCCACAAACAAGAAAGTGAATAAAACAATCAACATATCCAATGTGAACACCTGTGAGAAGTCGAATTTCCAAAATATAGGTTCCAATGATGGAGGAGCACTTACCAAACCACCTTCCGGTAATTTAGTAACACCCAAAAGCAATGCCAATACAGTAGACGAAAGAATACCTATAAGTAACGAGCCTTTCACATTTAAGACAAGCAATACTCCGGTTACAAGAATTCCGAATAACGCAACCCATACAGTATGCGAACTCATATCACCAAGACCAACAAGCACCGCATCATTATTAACAATAATACCTGCATTTTGCAAACCTATAAAAGCAATAAACAACCCAATACCGGCAGAAACAGCATGTTTCAAGTTAATCGGGATGGCGTTGACAATAAGCTAACGAATATTAAAAGCAGTCAACAGAATAAAGATAATACCTTCGATAAATACGGCTGTAAGGGCAAATTCCCAAGAATGTCCCATAGAAAGCACTACCGTAAATGCAAAGAAGGCGTTTAAGCCCATACCCGGAGCCAAAGCGAATGGAAGCTTAGCTACAAAAGCCATTACCAAAGTACCCACAATCGCACTAAGTGCTGTTGCCGTAAACAAGGCATTCTTATCCATTCCTGCTGCACTCAAAATGTCGGGATTGACAGCAAGGATATACGCCATTGTCATAAAAGTAGTAATACCCGCAAGTATTTCTGTTTTTGGCGTTGTCTTATGTTTGTTGATTCCGAACAATTTATCTAACATAGTCACCTCCTAAATTAAAAAGTCCATTTTGCTCCCACTGTTGGAAATACGTGTAAACCTTCCATATTTGCAAAATAGTTTGATATTTCTACTTCACCACCTACAGAAAAGTTTTCGCAGAAGTTATACCACAACTGAGGCTCTGTCAAGAAAATAAAAGAAGCATCGCGCACTCCATCAAAATTCACATCAACATCCTCTCTCCAAAAATCCATAAAACCGGTGAAAGTCAATTTCCTGTTAAGAAAATGCCAATACCATACTCCGGTTAACTGAAAAGAAGCATCATGCTTATCACGAATATGCTTAAACAAAACTTTTGCCGTAACACCTTTGGAATAATCTTTAGCATTCCACGAATAATCAACTCCGGCAAGCCAAGCGTCATTAATTCTGTAGGAAATAGCTCTATTTTTTCCGGCTGTACCAAAACCACCGTTGTACTCAACATGCAATCCCACAGGCATTTTTTTTGTTTTAATCACACGAGCAATTTCCCAATATGCCAAACTGATTCCATCAACATCATTAGAACCATAATCCATATCAATAAAAAAGAAGGTGTTGCCCAGGTTATCAGGCTTGAACATTTCCATCGTTGTGGTTAAATAACCACGATCACCGTGTAAATCGTAATGAACTTGAAGGTTTGTCTGTGCAAACAAAGCACTACTTGCAAAAACCAAGCATACTAATAAAATTTTCTTCATAATAGTTGTTCTATTTGTTAATAAATTTTAAAAGCAGACAAATATAAATAAATATAGACACAAAGCACATAAAGTGGAAAACAAATAATAAAAAACACAGTTTTCAGACACTAAAACCTTATTCCCCAAAAGGATGGAAATTAGACATATTTCTAAACATTTTTTCTTAAAAAAAACCTTCAATTTTTCACTTTTCGGTTACTTCTGTTCGGATAAAATTCCCTTACTTTGCGGCGTCATTCGCTCCCCTATCAGGGGTTTCGGATTAAGCAATAAACATTAATTAAACTAAACAAATTATAGAAACTACCCCGACGAAATTTTCGCCGGGGATACAACTTTTAAATCTAAAAAAATGGATTTAGCAAATTTTTTCACGGGAACGGGAACAGCGTCTACACTTGTTTACCTTAGCTTAACGGGAATTTTAGGCGTTTTAATCGGGAAAATTCGCTTTGTCAGTGTTAAAATTGGCATTGCGGGTGTGTTATTTGCCGGATTACTTATAGGTCATTTAGGTGCTCATGTTGAGCATGGAGTTATGCACTTTGCCAAGGAGTTCGGTTTAATTTTATTCGTTTACTCTATCGGTTTGGAAGTGGGTCCCAGATTCATTTCCTCACTCAAGAGTAACGGGCTTACACTAAACATGATGGCAATGGGAATTGTCGTTTTAGGTTTTGTTGTAGCGGTCGTTATCAAGTTAGTTTTTAACGTTCCGACGGAAGTAATTACGGGTATCATGAGTGGAGCCGTAACCAACACTCCGGGACTTGGTGCAGCACAACAAGCCATCAACGAACAGTTTACAGATCCGCATTTAAGTGAAGTTACCGGCATGGCTTATGCAGTAGCCTATCCTTTCGGTATCATAGGCATAATCATCACGATGATGATTGTAAGATACTTCTTCAAAATAAAAATTGATCAGGAAGCAAAAGATTTTACTGAAAAGGTTGCCGGAGTGAGCGGAAAAACACAGGCGGTAAACCTTAATGTGGAAAACCAAACCTTAATCGGTAAGACTTTCGCCTTCTTAAAAGATAACTTGCAAGGTGAATTTACTTTATCGAGAGTTTTTCGCGACAACGCTTTCATTTTTCCGGAAGACGAAGACATCATCAAAAAGGGAGATGTTGTCTATGGTGTTTCAAGTAAGGATCATTATGATGCCCTCGAATTGAAAGTGGGTACTTTAAATAAGACTGATGATTTAGAAGTAACAGGAAAAATGGGAATGCGACATGTGGTGTTTACCAATAAAGAATTGGCAGGAAAGACTATTAAGCAAATTGGTCTTTCACGCAGGTATCCTGTGAATATCACCCGAATATTTAGAGCCGGTAAAGAAATTCTTCCGTCCGCAAACGATAGCGTAGAGTTTGGTGACACATTAAGAATTGTCGGAAATAGAAAATCATTGCCCAAAGTTGTTAATTTATTGGGTAACTCTTTGAAAGATCTCTCACACCCAAACATTATCCCGATTCTTATAGGTATTTTGGCGGGTGTTATCATCGGAACAATTCCGATAGCTATTCCGGGACTTCCGGCTCCTGCGAAATTAGGTTTAGCAGGCGGTCCGTTATTGATTGCTCTTTTCTTGGGGCATCGCGGAAGAATCGGGAAATTGGATTTCTACATGACTCCAAGTGCCAATTTATTTATTAGAGAATTGGGAATTATCTTGTTCTTAGCATGTGTGGGACTTGGTGCCGGCGAAAAATTCATTGACACCATTATGAATGGCGGCTATATATGGATGCTCTATGGAATCGCTATCACGCTGATACCTTTACTTGTTATTGGTCTGTTGGCTCGATTCCTAAAGTATAATTACCTTACTATTTGCGGTCTGTTGGCAGGTTCAATGACTGACCCTCCCGCATTGGAATATGCAAATTCGCTATCGCCAATACAAGCACAATCAACAGCGTATGCTACAGTTTATCCTTTAGTTATGTTTATGAGAGTGCTGTTAGCTCAAGTATTGGTGTTGTTATTCCTATAGGAACATCCCGAATTTTGCCAATACTTTATTGATTAACAATTTGTTGAATTAATACAAAACTAATTTATTCAACAAATTGTTAATTCTCCTTGTTTTTAATTTCCATCGTGTATATTTGTAGCCGTAAAAATTGGAACAGACAATGTCTTTCTGGTCGAACAATTGAAATGCACAGTAGAATAATTAAATTTCTACCCCATGTTTCAAGTTTAATTACAAAAATTTAAGCATATTATGAAAATAATCAAAATATTAGGTACAGGCTGTAAGAAATGTGAAACTTTAACGAATATTGTTAAAGAAGTTGTTGCAGAAAAAAAAATTGATGCCCAAATTGAGAAAGTTGAAGATCTTGCGGAAATTATGAGGTACCATGTAATGGCTACTCCGGCATTGGTAATCGATAATGTTGTGATGATAAAGGGTAAAGTTCCTTCCAAAAGTGAAGTGGAGAAGCTTTTTGAACAAAAAGAATAAGCGTGTTTGATTGGATACAAAATATCGCAGACTGGCTTGTCTATGATACTTTAGGTTTGAATAAAGAAGAACACCTGGCAAAAGCTTTGAATTTCTTTATTTATGATACCACAAAAATTTTAATTCTTCTTTTTGTTATCATCTTTTTAATGGGAGTTGTAAACAGTTACTTTCCCATTGACAAGGTTAGGAATTATCTGTCAAGGAAAAAACTTTATGGTTTGGAATACCTGATGGCAAGTCTTTTTGGTGTGGTCACCCCTTTCTGTTCTTGCTCATCAGTACCGCTTTTTATTGGCTTTGTCAGTGGTGGAATCCCCTTGGGTGTAACCTTTTCATTTTTGGTAACCTCTCCATTGGTAAATGAAGTTGCAATTGGTCTTTTTATTGGTTTATTTGGATTTAAAACAACGTTTATTTACGTAATCAGCGGCATTTTGTTGGGAACAATCTCGGGAGCTATTCTCCAACAGTTAAAACTGGAAAAACACCTAACTCCCTGGGTGAAAGAAGTATTGGATTCTGCACAAAAAGAACAAGATGCTTTTATTGCTGAAAAACAGTCGTTACGACAAAGAATACCTGCAATTTGGGATGAAGTACTTAAAATCTTTAAAGGAATTGTTCCCTATGTGGTGATCGGTATTGCTATTGGCGGATTGATGCACGGCTATATTCCGGAAGGTTTCTTTGAAAAGTACATGAGCAAAGATAATTTCTTCGCTGTTCCGATTGCAACCATTTTGGCTGTTCCGATGTACGCAAACGCATCAGGAATACTGCCCGTAGTTCAAGTTTTAGTGGCAAAAGGTGTTTCGTTGGGTACAGCCATCGCTTTTATGATGGGAGTTGTAGCCCTATCCCTTCCCGAAGCTATGCTATTAAAAAAAGTAATGACCTTTAAGCTCATTGCAATCTTTTTCGGTGTTGTTACTCTTTGTATTATTATTTCAGGATACTTGTTTAATATCGTTTTATAACTCTAAACTACAACTTGACATTCTTATTGACTACAAATTCATGAGTCGCTTCCACCCTCCTGTACCAAAGGTAATGTACTCTTTCACAAAACGAGTTATTTCCTCTTCATCAAGTTCATGCGAAGCAACTTCTGATAATATTTGTATCCACCAAGCTGCCAAGATGTGTAGAAAAAAATCGGAAATATCCTTGTTGACTTGCGGGTACTTATCTTTCATCAATTGCAAATAATTCCTTGATGACTCAGTGTATCTATCGATAAAATAATCTTTGATATTCTCATACTTCGAGCCTGAACATTTGTGAAACAACATATCAAACGCTCTCCTATTGGAAATGATAAACTGTATGTCATTATTGCTATCAAAGATTTCAATTTCTCCATCAATATCGTTATCCCATTCCATTTTAGGGAGAATCCTTTGAGTAAATCCTATTTATGGATGATATGAATTGAATCTTCTTTAAATCCGAATGATACTTTCTCATCCTTTTTATAGGTTTTTTTTGCTGATGGATTATAATCAGAAACTTCAATAATTTTATTCCTAACACCTTCTTTTAATGTTTGCATAATTATTTTAATACATTTAATACTTTAAGTAAAACTCAAACAAATTTCTTCAACTACTTCCATAAAAGGATCGCAAATTCTACCAACAATTACGAAAAATAACAGGTCGACAAAGAAAATACACCTGCTCAATGCTTGAACGAGTCCCCTATAAAACAATAAGGCTCTAATTCTAAAAAGATTACACACCGCGCACATATAGTTCCGGTGTATTTATTGTGTGCTGTATTTATTTTCAGTTCTTGTTTCATCCCATATTTTTTTAATTATTATTGGTCCTATAACCCAATAGACTAATGCTGTGTAAATTCCGGGGAAATATCCTTTAACGATCAAACAAAAAATCACGTGTGCAATTGCATTTCCAATTATTCCGTACATCACAAAGAACAATGGAATGATCATTGGCGGCTTCACCTTTTTATAAATCATTATTGCTCCCAAAATGAACATAAAATATGCGAACATATTAAAGACAACAAATGTATTTATTGGGTATTCAGGGCTATTGAAAAGAGCAGGGAATTTGTAATTGAATCCGGTTACATATTCTTCGGCAAAATGCAAAAACTGAATACCTAAAGCCAAAAGATAAATTGGCAACACCCTATCAGGTTCAGGTTGCTTCTTGAATATGGTTAGAAAGTAAAATATCAAAGCCAAAACTACACCCGGAACAAATGTAACAATTAATGACAAACCGGAAGAGAAATACGAGAATGCTGTTATCATTCCTGTTGAAATCAATATTGGTATGATTATATTTTTATTCATTCTTTATTCCTGATTTTTCTCTTTGTGCCATATAGGGCTTACATCAGCAACACAAAACTATTCCTATCACTGATATACCTCAATTGTCCGCTAAGGTAGTATTTTCATTAAAACATCCAAGGGACTTATAGTTCTGTTTCTTCATAAACAGATCATTCTCAATTCACTTTAATCCCAAAGTTTAGCCCGAAATAATCAAACCCCTCTTTATAAAAGTCATGTTTATATTTAATTCCAACAATATAATGATTTAAAATATAGTTTATTCCTATACCTCCATTAAATCCAATACCCGTTGCAAATTCATTACTTGGAATTAATTCAGAATTACTATTAACCAATATTTGGGTAGAATTTTGATGACGTATTCCACCTCCGCCAAATACTATTAATTCCAAACTTTTATAAATCTTAGGATTAAGATACAGATTCAAATTTCCAAAGTAAATAGAATTTTGATTAAACGCTCCGACTTGTGCACTATTGAAGTTTTTATCAGAAGACATTGCAAGTCCTAGATTTAATCCACAAGAAATATATGGTTTAAGAGAAATAACGAAATCGTTATCCACTCCTACCCCCATAAGATTCCCATAAGAAACAATTCCGGTTCCCGTACTTACAGATGTTCTTATCTGAGAAAACCCTACTTGAAAAGTAAAAACGCACACTAATAAAATTATATACCGTAATTTTTTTTCACATAAAAAAAATACAACACTACTCAATAAACCAAAAATCATTAATCGTTTTGTTTTCATTTTATCAATATTTAATCAGCTATATATTTCTTTCACTTTTCTTTAAAAGAAAATTATTTATTGTCAAATAATCATCTTTTCAGCAAGATAATAACCAAACTCACCAAATAATTTGAAGCTCTACTTTACCATGAGCCATATTTTTAAGTTTTGCAAATTTAATCGTTTAAGACAAAAAATCAAACACAGCGAAATAAATCACAAAACACTAAAAATTAAAACTTTAAACAGCAACACATTATATACTATATTAAACCAAACACCTACAAAATAATGACTTATACTTCTTACAAAGTCAATGATGAAAAAATTAAACAAAAACTTATCAGAGAAATATTTTAAAACATATTGTTACAAGAAAAAAATAAGGATTAACCATTGTGGAGGGAGCTATTATAACAGTTTCGACCTTGGAGAAAGGCAGCAAAAATTGTATCAGCAAGTAGTCTTGTGCAAGCAGAGCAAGACCGTGAGCCGTATTTTTATTGTTTGTTCGTTTTTTATTTCAATTCTAAATCCTTTTTATCATATTCATTTGAACCTCTTTGGGCACTTTTCAACTTCCAAAATTTCATAGCATCTTTTCCGGATAAGTGCGGATTATCTTTCAAAAAAGCTCTCATATATTTGTTGTACTCAAACTGAGGGCTTATTTCACTAACATAATTGCGGTCTTTTGTCAAGGCTTCAATTCGTTTCCATTCCATTATGGCATCACCAAGCGTTTTTCCAACGTTTTCTTTCATCCATCGCATAAAAACGACATTAAACCTGAAATGAGACCCAATTTCTTGAATGAAAAAACGCCGCACGTTTGCTCCGTTTTTATAGCTGTCGGTAATCACAGTGTGTTTTGTCAAAACCTCATTCGCTCAATCAAACTTCGATGTAATCTTATGTGTGCTTTTTGCTTGCTTAACGATTTCACCGGTCGATAAATAAGTACGAATTCTATTAGATATTTCAATTTTTCCTCCTGTACTTGAAATGCCTACTGTTCTACAAAAGTGAACAAGCTCCTTTTTTAACCAATAAAAATCGTTAAAATCTTCTAGTGAAATATTCCTGTCTAAAATTGGTTTATCCATTTACAAAAATTCTCTTCACATTCTGGCGAGTTTCAATATCTCTTTTTATAATTAGCTGACAGCTTAGATCGTTAACCATTAGGGTGTTATATTCCCAATGTTAAATCTCCTTTTACTTTATGATACATTAAAGTTGCTTTTATACACTTTTTCAGTTCTGCAACGGGTATTTCTTGGTCAAGTTGAAAAATGATGGCTCTGTTTTTTTCATATTCAAATAACGCCCCGAACACCAATTTAAAAGTTTCCACTAATCTACTAGAGCATTGAAAGTACATTTGATATTGGTTTGGGGTCTTTTTTTTCCAATCCATGCGCAAGGTGCTTCCTGTTTGGGTCACAAAACTTGGCTCTCCCCATTTTAAAGTTTCTTCCAAACTTGTAATGTCCGGTTCTTCTTTAGCTGTTTCAATAACCAATGCTCTCAAATGCTTCAATTTATCTCGCACAAAGTCGGGATAAGTTTCCAACTTGGCTTCAAATTCAGG
>PDWJ01005414.1_pt1 | contig 11041 bp, 7 predicted proteins | sample 1430881 | NCBI WGS metagenome assembly PDWJ01 (sample SAMN01162460, study PRJNA174530) | Oral metagenome, whole genome shotgun sequencing project. | biome: Marine environment; feature: Marine mammal; material: Swab sample of the gingival sulcus; isolation source: swab sample of gingival sulcus... | reverse complement strand
AACGAGCCGTTTTCCTGATAAAAAAGAGGCGGAAAGATATCAATGATCCCTCCCCGGACAGAGAAATCACCGACACTGCGTACCAACGCCACCTGCTCATAGCCCATACTGACAAGCGATGCGGTGAGCTCGTCGATACGTAGATCTTCACCAGCTATAACAAGCTCTGCCCTGCTGGTAAGTCTCGATTTGGGCAGGACTCTTCTCATCAATGCTTCAATTGAGACCACAGTGAACAGGGCTCTTTCATTTTCATTGAGATGATAGAGGGTGGATAAACGCTGTGCCGTGGTTTTCTGATCGGGTGAAAGTGGGGTATAGGGTGGAATTTCGTAGCCGGGATAGGCAAGTATTTCATTTTTTGCAAACAGCTGAAGATCCCCGCTGACACCCTGGACAGCCTGTTCATTCGGAACTACAAGGCAGATTGTTCTCGTGTTGCCAAGCTGTGCCGCAAACCAGGCATTGCTGCTGCCGCGCAGGCCTGAGACAGAGAACTTCTGGGGGGATGCTGTTGCATCCAGTATGGCGAGTATCTGCTGGGTATCCCCATTCAAGACGCATCGGTCCCATCGGGGAATACCAGCGGATACCAAGCCCGGCTGATTGTTTGATCTCATCAAAACTCCAGTCTTCATCATCATTAAAGACATTCCCCATATCATAGAAAACAACAGCTTTTACACCCTGTTCACCGAATAGCGGGATAATAATTTCGAAGTTGGTATACCACATTTTATCACCACCGATATTCTCTCCTGTTTCAGTATCCGTTGGGCTGATATCTGCATAGTCAAATCCGCGGATACTCTTTAAGCCACCGAGAAAAAATCGTTCATAAATCGGCAGAGAGTCGTCCTCTTTTTCAAAGACCTGGCCTGCGGTTCCTTTTACATGGAAAGCCCAGTTGGAAAAAAACGGGAAATACCAACTGGTTGAACCCTCGATGGAGGTATATTGACTGTCGCCACCCAGCGGACCGCCAGCATAGGTGACAGTGAGGGTATGTCTGGTGCCTCTGGTTGCGCCAAATTGTCTGTTACGGGTATCTTGCCGTACGGTGAACTTCAATGCACTTGTAGTATGGATATCTGCTGATTTTCGGATAATATAGGATGCGTCTTCACTGATTTTTGTAAGATCAGAGTCGGTGAAACTGTAGTTTGCATAGCCTCGCCAATTTCTCCATATGGGGTATCCAAGCTGAAGTGAACCGCCAGTTGATTTCTTTGTGTAATCGTCATATTCTCTTTCCATTTTAAAGAGATTGACAGAGTAGGAAAGATATGAGTCCCGAAAACGTGGATCACTGTAGCGAATGTTGTACTGGGTGCTTTCACTGCTTAAATTCGTTGAAACAGAAAGGGTATTTCCTGTACCCAGGAAGTTATTTTCAGAGACTTCTCCTGTGAACACGAGTTTATCAACAGAGCTGTATCCTGCACCAATAGAAAACTGACCGGTGCTTTTTTCCTTGACCTCGACAAGGATATCAACGGTGTTCTGGTTAAAAGATGGTTCTGGAGTAATGTTGACATCTTCAAAAAATTCCAGATAGAGGAGCTTCTGCGCGCTTTCCCGTAATGCCTTGGCGTTTAAAATACCTCCTTCTTCCACTTTCAGATCTCTTCGTATCACGTTTTCCCGTGTTCTGGTATTTCCAGTTATTTCAATGCGGTTAATATAGACAGGCTCTCCTTTGTCGATCTGCAGGGAAATATCGAGGACATCGTCTGCTGTGCCTCTCTTGATCTTCGGGTGTACCTGAGCATTGGCATATCCCTTTTCTGCAAAAAAATCGGTGATTTTCAACAGGTCTTCTCGTAAAATACTTCGTGATACATAGGTCTCTTGGGGGATTTTCAGCTGTTTGTATACACTGTCCTTTTCTCCGAGCAGATCACCGTCAAGACTCACCTTGCCAACTTTATACTGTGTCCCTTCTTCAACAGCAAAGGTGATATAGAGCCATTCCTCTTTCTGGGTGACAATGGGTTCTCCTATCTTTGCATCGAGATATCCCTGGTTACCGTAGAAGGTGAGAATCCTACTCGAGTCCTGATTCAGTTTATCGTAATCAAGGAGACCTGATTGGGTTAACCAGGTAAATAATCCCTTTTCACCAGTTTGCATTTCTTTTTTCAGCGTTTTATCATCAAATGCCTGATTTCCTTCAAAATTGATCTCTTTGATGTATATCTTTTCCCCTTCGTCAATGATAAACCGCAAGCCCACGGTAGCAGGGGTGGGGGTGGTTATTTCGGTAGCAACCGTGGTGTTATAATATCCCTTTGACTTGTAGAAAAGTTGTATTGCTTCGCTGTTTTTTGCAATCTGATTCTGATTGAGGACGTCCTGTACCTTTATGGTGAGAATTCCTTTGACATCTTCTTCTTTTACTTGATCTGTCCCTGTTATGTTCAGGGAGGTGATAACCGGTTTTTCAACGACAGTAAAAAACACAGCTTTTCCTTCCGGTGTTTGTTTGACATCTATCTGGATATCCTCAAAATATCCCATTTTATAAACGTTTTTTAAGTCGGTACGGAGTATTGCCGGGTCATAAAGATCGCCTGGCTTGGCGGTAATATTTTTTAATATGGCACCTGAATCGATTATTTTATTTCCTGATGGAGCAATTGAATAAATAATGTCCTGTTTTGAGGTGTATGCGAGAATAAGTGATGCCAGCTTTTTTGTTGCCAGCACCAGCTCTTGTCTGTTATTTGCTGACACAGAAAAATGCTTGGCTTCGATTGGCAGGTCAAGGTTGGTAATCTTATAGTCAATGCGGATTTTACCGCCAAGCTCCGTGAGGTTTCCTGCGGCCAGATATGTATATTCAGAAAAGGGCTTCTGATGTGGAACTGTTTCTGGAAGAGGAGGCCAGCTTTGTGTGTAATCGACAAGCTGTTCTGCTTCTTCTCTTTGCAGAAAGGTAACATTTGTCTTGTCAAAAGCGGATTGCAGATACTGGTCAAAATCTTTTTCAAGGGATGTCTTTTCATCAAACGATGTTACCTTGGCTGGTAACACCAGTATATTTACACGTTCCTGCTGTGTTGCCAGGATGTTCTGGACACCGGAGAACAGGAATATCAATGAGAAAACGAATGCTTTGAATGATAACAAACACGAATCAGTTTGCGAAAATTTCATATCGGAGTTCCTTACGTATCAGTACTGCTGGTTTATCCTTTGAAAATGTTAGTAACAGAAAAAGGTTATGCATAAACTGAAGATAATACATCTATACATTTTACTCGGGTAGTTGAGAATAGAGGACATTATGCCATGTTTGCTGTAAAATGGAAAGAATCTTGGTCTGTAAAATACAACAAAAATGAATATGCGTTTTGCTGATATCACAGATTTTTGTCTACAGGGGCTTCTTGACGTATTTTTCCCTTTGACATGTCACCGGTGTGGGGAAAGGATAGATTCGAAAGAAAATGGTATATGCTGCTCGTGTGACAAGGCAATACCTTTCATACAGCCACCATTATGTACTCGCTGTGGTATTCCCATGCTCACCGGGGAGAGTCATCTTTGTGGTGATTGTCTGAAAAATCCTCCACTCTACAGTCTTGCCAGAAGCCTGGTTGTCTATGAAGATTTTCCCAGACGGCTGATTCATCAGCTTAAATATGCTGATAACACAACTGTACTGATACCGATAAAAAAAATTGCCCGCTGCTTCGATTATTCTCCGTTTATCGCATGTGATCTTGTTATTCCTGTACCGTTGCACCATGAAAGATTGAAAAAACGTGGTATAAATCAATCCTTGCTGTTGGCGAAGATTTTTTTCAAAGAAAGCCGTCTGGCAATCAATCCGCTGATTTTGATAAAAAATAAAAAAACATGCCCGCAGGTGCAGTTGGGGGTGTCATTACGAAAGAAAAATGTCGAGGGTGCGTATCTTGTGAAAAATCCCTATCTTATTAAAAATAAAAGAATTTGCCTGGTTGACGATGTTTATACGACAGGCTCAACTGTGGATGAATGTTCGCGGATTTTGCTAAGATCTGGAGCTCGTGAAGTGCGAGTGATTACCTTTGCAAGAGTACTGCTGAAGTAGAAAGATGCAGGGTTGGTATGCAGGGAAAATACAAGATTTGAAAAAAATAGTATTTTACCTAAACAGTTTGTTTGTCTAGGCTAAAAGCAATATTTTCAGTAAAATATTAAGATATTTTAAGATAATTTTCAAAAAATAATAAAATATTGAGTTTAATGGAATTGTTATATTGTGGATAAAATGTGGATTGTCATGATAATTGATAGAAATTACTGGAATAATAAATAATTCTTTTTAAGAGCTGAATATTGTGTGATTGTCCGAAGGGAAAAATAGCAAAACCCCTGTAAATATGTATTTCAGGACATGTTAGCTTATGAAAATGATGTATACCTGAAACGTCAGAAAATGGTCTTTGACGAATTTTTCAAAATAATGTTTATCAGAACCCATACTTTATCGCGGTCGGGAGAATAGAGAGAAAATTTTCTCTGTTTGTGGATGTATTTTTAGTTATTCTATGTACTTACCTGTCATTTTAACGAAGGAATGATGAGAGAATTCCTTGTTTACGGTTTTGTAATAATTACCCTGTGAAGGATGAATGTCCCATGGTTTGGCAAAGTGCAAAAGAGTTGCTTCGAAAGGAGCTGAATGATAGTGTCTATGAGTTATGGATAGAACCGATTGAATGTATGTCCATACAGAGTGACAATATCCGGCTTGGTTGCCCTGATCGTTTTTTCAGTGCCTATATTACGAGACATTATCAGGATGTTATTCAGAAAACGATAGATTCTGTCGATTCCAAACAACGAAAGATTGTAGTAACTGTCGGGAACATCGGGAATGTTGTGAATAAGGTTCCAGAAAAAGGAAGCCGGGAAAATGCAAAACAGCCCAGGTTGCCTAATATCCCTGAAGGGGCATCCTCTACCCGTTCGCTGCATCCGAAATATACGTTTGACGAATTTATGGTGGGTGAGAGTAATATCCTTGCCCAGTCAGCATGCAGATCCATTTCTCTTTGTGATGATTCCATCGGACCATGTCTCTATATAAACAGTGACACCGGACTTGGAAAGAGCCATCTCACTCATGCGGTAGCCCATTATGTGCTGGCCCATTTCCCTATGACCCGTCTCTATTATCTGACGGCACAACAGTTTTCCTTTGAGATGGTATCTTCTATCAAGGGAAATACCATGGATGGATTTAAAAAGAAGTATCATGATAACTGTGATGTGCTGCTTGTTGAAGATATTCATGCCCTTGCCGGAAAAAAGAAGACACAGGAGGAGCTGAATGAGCTGCTCGATGTGCTTATCAAAGGTGACAAACGAGTTATATTTACTGCCAACAAATCGCCACGGGATCTGACTGGAATTGATGGTGAGCTGCGATCACGTATGACATCCGGGCTTATTACCTCAATCCAGCCTCCGGACTTAACCACCAGAACCCGTATTGTGGGGAAAAAGGCCGAACAGTACAATGTTGAGCTGGATGGGGATCTCGTTGACTATATTGCCCAGCATGTGCAGGGTGATGTGCGTCAGATTGAATCGACACTTATAGGGATAAAGGCCAAGGCAAAGTTGCAGTCGTGCAGGATTGATCTTGATTTGCTTAAAGAAGTCATCGCTTCAGTTGTTGGTACCACTCGTGATCTTTCCCTTGAAATGATACGGGATTTTATTGCAAAACAGTATGGCATCCCGGTAGCCGAGTTACAGTCCCGTTCGAGGAAAAAGACTGTCAGTTTTCCTCGCCAGGTTGCAATGTATCTATGCAGGAAGCATACTGACTCCTCTCTTTCTGATATAGGAAAACAGTTTAACCGTGATCATTCAACGGTGATGCATGCCATTAAAACTGTTACCGGGAAGGTGAACAGGAATATAGCTGTCGGTGAGCAGGTGAGTTTTCTCAGCAGCAAACTGAAAAAATTATAGAAAATTAATCCAGTTTTTTCATGACCACTTGGAAAGAGTACAGCCTTTACTCTGTGTATTCTGCATATGTATGTATTTGTCTGAGTTGACGTTTCTTTTGATGCCTTGCTGCTTAGCTCGTCATAAAAATAAAGAAAATGAACATGTTTTAATAATGACGAAATACCTTGAATCACCAAGGCATTATCCCGCTTGCAAGGTTAGAAGTATATCTTTTTGATCTCTATCGCCTGCTTTTCCTGTTCGGTAGTCATGAGCTTTGCAGCTGTGGCCACGCCGCTTTTGATCATATCATTTATACCGATACCCTCCCAGCCAAAGCCAAGAACGTGCAGATTATGTTGTGTCCCGATTAGCTCTTTTTTCCATTTACAGAGTGCCTGGTGGCCAGCTTCCATTTGAGGGATAGCGTTGTCAGGGCGCAGTACCTTCGCATACAGTGGTTTTGTATGTAATCCCAGCACTTCTTTCACATCTTTGTAGGCTTTTTCAATGATTTCTGTATCATCCAGAAGCAGCCGTTCCGGATGCCTTCTTCCGCCCACCAGGGTCTCAAAGAGAATGTGATCAGTGGGTGCCCTGTCTGGAAACATATTTGAAGTGAATAATGCGCCAAGCGTGAAACGATTTTCCTGTTCAGGACTGAGATAACCAAAGCCTGGTGGCAGTTTTTCCTCACCTGAAAAGGCAAAGACCGCTGAGATTATGGTGGCTGTTGGAATCTGTTGCATCGGTGGTGGTGATAATGGTGTGAGGAGAGGAAGTGCCTTATTCACTGGCAGAGCTATTACCAGGTTAGTGGCTGTAAACATGCCCTTTTCAGCAGTGACCATCCACTTGTTACCATCATGGGAAATAGCTGTTGCTCCACAGTTGTAAAAGAGATTATAGTCCTCTCCTAAAAAATCAGTCATTCTTCTGGGTAATCTTTCCATGCCTTCGGTGAAACTGGTCATGGCTGGCAGGCGTATTTTCTTTTTGGCATCATCTTTCTTTCCCTTTTTCATTGTGGCAAAAGCGCCCCGGATTATTGAGCCGTATTGCTTTTCAAGATTGCGTATGCCGGGCATTACGGAATCTATCGTCAATCTGTCGATATCACCCGCGTAGGTGCCTGTAAATGCTGCATCGAGGAAGGGAAGTAAAGCCTTGCCAAAACGGTGGTTTGCCCATTCTGCAACAGTGGGTTCTCCGGGCAGCGGTTTTTTCCATATTTCAGCCAGCACGCGAAGTTTTTCTGGCCAGGAGATGAGCGGTTGCCTGATGATTTTCAACGGGCTTTGCGGAATCATCAGCAGATCGCCATTGATGAGTACGTAGCGGACAAAGGTGGACAGGGGGCATTTTATGATCTCTGATTCCAGGCGGAGATCTTCTACTATCTCTCTGCTTTCCCTGCAATTGTCCAGAAACCCGTGCGGGCCGATTTCGCTGGTGTAGCCGTGATCCTTGTGGGTTACAATAGCACCACCGGTGCGAGCGCTTTTTTCCAGTAGAATAAATGAATGACCATAACTGGAGGTACGTAAACAGTGGGCCACGGTGAGGCCTGACAGACCTCCTCCGATGATAAGTGTATCTGTATGCTGTGTCATAAAAGTTTTGCTGAAATGGTCGTGTTGATGGTAATGAGTACATGACCGCCGTCAGCAATCATGCCTGGATTGATGAGCGTGGTGGTGCCGATGCTGCTTTCCCCTCTGCTTTCATGGATGTGGCCGGTAATACAGATATCCGGACAATGTGTTGCGATATGGTTACGGATAGCAGGCGAGCCGACATTATTGCCGTTTCGCAGCTGGTCGAGGCCGCAATTATAGGGAGGGGTATGCGAGATAAAAAGGATGGGTAGTTCCCTTTGTATCTCCTTTTTTTTCTTTGTAACCAGCTCTTCTGCCTTGCTATAGGCATTTTCTGCAAAAAACTGCAGTTGTTCTTCACTGAATTCCCATGGTGTATTAAAAGGAGTGACATTAGACCCGCCCACGCCGTAGACACATACCTGATCAGAGAGCAGTCTTGCCTGATTATGAAGATTGATATGCATGTCGTCAAGATAGTCATTGATGTCACTGTAGTCGAGATTCCCGGCAAGACAAAGAATGTTTGCATTGAATTTTTGTAACTCGTCGAGTACCGCGATGGCATCTTTTTTGTGTCCGAAATTGGTAAGATCCCCGGTGACGATCACATAATCAGCTTCACGGAGATACGGGATATCTTTGAAAACATATGTTGCCATATGAATGTCGCCAAAAGCTATTATTTTCATACCGATTCTCCAGTGTATTATGAGGTGAGGCAGTGCAGGCAATAAGCCTTGACACCATCTGATATGTGCTTACCATTTTCGCCGACTTGGGGGAAAAAATCAATGAAAAGACCACATGGAGCAACTCTTTTTAACTGAAAAATCCATGATGTGCCATTATTATGAAAGAGGTAGATGATGACAACAACAACACATGAGTTTCAGGCGGAAACGAAAAAATTACTGGATATCGTGATCAATTCGCTCTACACGGAGCGTGATGTTTTTATTCGGGAGCTTATCTCAAATGCTGCTGATGCACTTGAAAAAATACGTCATGAAAGTTTAACCAAGGAAGACATCTTTGATAGCCATGTTCCTCTGGAGATCACCATTGATCTCGATGAGGAGAAAAAGGTGTTTACCATAACCGATACCGGTATTGGAATGAATCGGGCTGAGTTGGAAAAAAATCTTGGTACCATCGCCCACTCCGGTTCGAGTGCCTTTGTAACTGAACTTGCAGAGGCTGCAAAAAATGATGTGAATCTGATAGGGCAGTTTGGTGTGGGCTTTTATTCTGCCTTTATGGCTGGCAACAAGGTACGGGTACAGAGCAGATCGTGGGATGGTAGTGAGGGGAATGAGTGGACGTCCGACGGATCCGGTTCGTACACACTCTCTGAAATGCCTGGTCTGCACAGAGGCACACGGATTATTGTCGATCTCAAAGAAGAGGGCGAACAATATGCACAGAAATTCAAGGTTGAATCTGTTATCAAGCAATACTCTGCCTTTGTTCCCTTTCCCATCAAACTGGAAGGTGAAACCGTAAATACGGTGCAGGCCCTCTGGACTCGCAATAAATCTGAGATAACTGATGAAGAATACAATGAATTTTATAAATTTATTGGTAACGCCTTTGATGAGCCCACCTATCGCCTGCACTTCTCAGCCGATGCGCCGCTGGCAATCAATGCCCTGCTCTTTGTACCAAAGGAGAATTTCGAAATCATGGGATTTGGCCGGGTTGATCCGGGTGTGAACCTGTACTGCCAGCGTATCCTGATTGATCAGAATTCAGAAAACATCCTTCCTGAATGGCTACGCTTTCTTAAAGGTGCTGTGGACAGTGAGGATCTGCCGCTTAATATTTCCAGACAGGCGCTCCAGGATAATGCCCTGGTGATAAAACTGCGCAAGGTTATTACCAAACGGTTCTTAAAATATATGGATGAAGAGGCCAAAAAGGATCCTGAAAAATATCTTCAGTTCTGGAAAACCTTTGGCATCTATTTTAAAGAAGGGGTTACTTCTGATTTCGAGTTTAAAAATGAACTGGGCAAATTAATTCGTTTTGAGAGCTCTAAATCAAAAGAAAACGAGCCCATCGCACTTGCCGATTATGTCGCCCGTATGAGCCCTGATCAGGAAGAGATCTATTATATCAACGGTGCCTCGCGGGCAGCTATTGAATCTGGGCCCTATGTGGAAATGTTCAAGAAAAATGATATTGAGATTCTCTATACACTCGAGCCCATTGATGACTTTGTTCTCAATCATTTAGGTGAGTTTGACGGCAAAAAACTTGTTTCAGCAGAACGCTCTGACATTTCCCTGCCGAAAGCCGCTGAAGAGGAAAGTGGTTCAGAGGGAGATAGTGCGGAGGTGGAAAAGGATCTTGTTCAGTGGTTAAAAAAGACCCTCGAAGATAAGATCGCAGATGTAGTGGTTTCAAAAAGGCTTGTTGACTCGCCAGCTATGATTGTGAACCCTGATTCCCATATGACCTCTTCGATGGAAAGAGTGTTGAACTATAACAGGAAAGAGCAGGGAGGGATCTCTACAAGCAGTAAGAAAAATCTTGAGATTAACCCTGCCAATCCTCTGATTAAAAAACTATCTGTACTGATCAACGATGACGAGGCATTTGCAAAAGAAGTTGCTTACCAGGTATATGATAATGCCATGATCCAGGCAGGGCTGGTCGTTGATCCACTGGAAATGGTCGAGCGAAATTATCGTATTTTGAACAAGGCAGCTGGTGTTTGATCGAATACAGATATTTCGCCAGAGTCGTACCTTTTCCCGATCGTAAAAGGTAACCCTGGTGAGATGCAGATCAAGAGAGTATGGAGGTAAAGCTTGATTGATGCCCTTTATTTTAAGTGTTGAAAAATAAAGGGCATCAGTTTATAGAGCGTACCAGGAAGATTGAAAACCTTTACCTTTCTGGAGAATTTCATGCCTGTATTTATGCGTATATCTACGATTATTAGTTTGTTCTTCTGCCTGGCCTGTTTTACAGGATGTTTTAGTAAACCTGTCCGTCACCTTGCCTCTGATGCAATTCTTATCGAGCAGGGAACCTCTTCGAGAAATGATGTGCTCACCTATCTCGGTACTCCTGACGGTCAGAGGAAGCTTGCAGATGGTAGTGAAGAGTGGCTCTACATTGAGAAGTATCCGTCTGATTTTCAACGTACACCGCTGGTGGGCAGGTTCTTTGATGATAAAGCTGTTGATTCCGTGAGGGTTGTACTCGTTGATGATATTGTCCAGTCCTGTGTGTTTAAACGATTGACCAAAGATGAGTTTGACTGGCTGGATGACTACTCCTGGCAAGAGAAGTAGCAGTGAGAGATAGATATCTAACCAGCCGTCAACGGATGGTCGAGGAACAGCTCGTTCCCCGAGGGATAGTTGACGAGCCCACCCTGTCGGCCATGATCCAGGTTCCACGTCATGTGTTTGTTGATGATGCCATGGCCTCACAGGCTTATGGCGATTATCCCTTACCCATATCAGGGGAGC
>PDWJ01005353.1_pt1 | contig 11046 bp, 15 predicted proteins | sample 1430881 | NCBI WGS metagenome assembly PDWJ01 (sample SAMN01162460, study PRJNA174530) | Oral metagenome, whole genome shotgun sequencing project. | biome: Marine environment; feature: Marine mammal; material: Swab sample of the gingival sulcus; isolation source: swab sample of gingival sulcus... | reverse complement strand
AATTGAATTTTCAAGAGGCGTACAACATGGCTGGTGGTATCGGGGGGTGGAACAGTCAAAAGTTTCCACTTGTCAGATGAAGACTTCGAAGAAATGTGGGTGAAAAACCTGCAAGCGTTCCAAAACCTTGCAGGTTTTTCATTCATCCCTGTGGCAACTCAGCGATCAAGCAATTTCCCCTCATCCTACACGGCGACCGGTTAACAGGTCATGTCAAAGGGAGCGCCGTTCCAGTATGTAAATGAAGCCCATTTCTCTTTTTCTAAGTTTTCCAGAAATTGAACCGTGACCTGATAGCATTCCTCTACCCCTACCTCCTACGAAACTACCCTGCCAGGGTTCTGTTATCCCTGGCAGGGGTGGATTCCATTTTCCTGTTTTATGGCAGGAGGGGGGGGGTTCCTGGGTTGCTCCTTCTACGAATTGTCACCTTTGATGCGGGTAAAGTAAGGATATGAGGTTACAGCAATGAATATCGCAATTCCAATTCATGGCAGTCGGGTGATGCCACGATTCGGCTACACCCGGAACGTTGTTATTATTACTGTCGAAAACGGGCAGAGTGTGTCGCACAAACACGTAGCCATCACCCCGCAAAATGGAATCACCCTCCCTGACTTACTGATTTCGGAGGGGATTTCGGTGATGATTTGCGGCGGAATACATCCGCGTTTTCAACAATTCATCCAAAAACAAGGGATTCATTTAATATGGGGAATTGTCGGAGAATGGCAGGATGTGCTCCAGGCGTATTTACAGGGCACGCTTCAATCAGGTTCTGATTTTTGTGTGTGCCGTCATCAGCCACAAAACACTCGTTTTCGAAGAAGACATCAAGGGAGGACATAACTATGCCAGGATTCGATAGAACAGGCCCGATGGGTCACGGACCGGGAACTGGCGGTGGCTTCGGGTATTGCTCGCCGTCAGCAGATGAAAATGTCAGAGGTACAGCGAGCTATGGTGTTGGCCGTGGAGGAATACCCTGTGGCGGCGGACGAGGCTTCGCGTTCGGTGGCGGACGTTCAGCTTGGCAAGGCCTGGGGCATGGACTCCGTTGCGGGAGATTCGGACAATTCGTTCAAGCGCCGGTCGTCGATGGGATTCCCGCTGAACAAGAGATCACACTCCTCAGAGAGCAATCAAGCGCCTTGCAACATGAATTAGCGCAGATTCAAGAGCGTCTCGATGCCTTAACAGCGGAAAAAGACACATGATCATGACAATTGCCAGTGGAAAAGGGGGAACGGGAAAAACGACAGTTGCGACAAATTTTGCCCGTTCCCTTGAAGCCCCGGTTCTCTTGCTTGATTGTGATGTGGAAGAACCGAATGCTCATTTATTTATCAAGCCGACATTGACAGCATCCCAACCAGTGTATAAACAGATCCCTGAAATCGATACCGATCGATGTACAGGGTGCGGAAGATGTGCCGAACTCTGCGCCTATAATGCACTTGCCGTCGTGAAAAAAAAGGTCCTGGTGTTTCCCGATCTCTGTCATGGTTGCGGCGGTTGTATGTTGCTGTGCCCTGAAGGTGCGATACGCGAAATCGGTAAAGAAATCGGCGTTGTCGAGCAGGGACAGGCCGAGCATATCGATTTTGTTCACGGAGCCTTACATGTCGGCGAGGTCATGGCAGGACCGGTGATTACAGCCGTCAAGAAACAGAGGGAATATCATGCTCTGGTTATCGTAGACGCCCCTCCGGGAACATCGTGTCCAGTCGTTGGGACGTTGCTGGACAGTGATTTTTGTATCCTTGTGACAGAACCGACTCCGTTTGGATTACATGATTTACGGCTCGCAGTCGATGTTGTTCGAAAACTGCACTTGCCGTGCGGTGTTATCATCAACCGTGCTGATCTCGGAGATCGAAACGTCGAGACCTATTGTCAGGATGAAGGGATTCCGGTGTTGATGCGAATTCCGGCCGACCGCAGGATTGCAGAGGCCTATTCTCGCGGGGACATGATGGTAGATGCCTTTCCTGAATACCGACAACAATTTCAGCAATTGCTTCCAACGATTACGCAACTCGTCACTCAATTATGAAAGAACTCGTGATTATCAGCGGTAAGGGCGGAACCGGAAAAACGACCTTCACCGCCTCATTTGCCGCATTGGCCAGAGATGCTGTCCTGGCTGACTGTGATGTGGATGCTGCGGATTTGCATTTACTCCTGAAACCGGATATCCGAAATCGAGAAGAATTCAGAAGCGGTTTCACTGCATCCATCATTCAAGACCAGTGCATCCAGTGTGGGAAATGCCAGGAAGTCTGCCGCTTCAACGCCATTGATGACACGCCGGCCATCAATCCCTTTGCGTGTGAAGGCTGCCAGGTGTGTTTCCATGTGTGCCCTGTCGAGGCGATTCACTTAGAGGAAAACCGGTGTGGAGAATGGTACCGTTCGGACACGCGATACGGGTCGATGGTTCATGCCAGGCTCGGCGTGGCTGAAGAAAATTCCGGCAAGCTCGTCGCAATCGTCCGGCAGCAAGCCAAACAATTGGCTGAAGAACAAGGCAAATCTCTGGTGTTGGTCGATGGCCCTCCCGGTATCGGTTGCCCGGTTATCTCATCGATTACAGGCACAACAATGGTGCTTGTCGTGACAGAACCGACCTTATCGGGGATTCACGATTTACAACGCGTGACAGAACTCGCAGAGCATTTCCAGATTCCGGCCGGGGTGTGTGTGAATAAAGCGGATATCAATCCAGAGATCACAGAACAGATTACACGCTATTGCGCGGACCATGAAATCGAAGTGCTTGGGGAGACTCCATACGATACGGATGTTGTCAAAGCCTTAGTTCGGAATCAAGCCGTTGTCGAAACTTCCGAAGGAGCGGCATCTCAAATGATACGCCAGGTCTGGCAGCGAATAGAACAGAAATTAGAAGTGACTCCAGTGAAAAGTGATTGAAGTGAGAAAAAAGTGATTAAAGTGAAAAGTGGAAAGTGGGAAGTGAGAATCAACTCTTCAGTATTTTCTTATACATTTTCCTTTCCACTTTTCCCTTTCGACTGAACCTGACATGATGCCTAATCAACAAGAACAGCAACAACAGCAGGAAGCGCAAGAGCAGCGCCTGCAAGAACAGCTTAAGAACATTCAACATACAATTGTCGTTATGAGCGGCAAGGGCGGCGTCGGAAAATCGACCGTGGCCACCAATCTCGCTGTGGCGCTGGCCCAGAAAAAGTATCGAGTCGGCCTGATGGATGCCGATATTCATGGTCCGAATATCCCGAAAATGCTTGGCATCGAGGGCGCACAATTTCTGGACACAGGCAGTGGCATTTATCCTGTGACGTATTATGAAAATTTACAGGTCGTGTCGGTTGCTTTTATGCTCCAATCGACCGATGATGCTGTCATCTGGCGCGGTCCGCTGAAACACTCGCTTATCCGGCAATTCATCAGTGATGTGCAATGGGGAGATCTCGATTATCTGGTCGTCGATTTGCCTCCGGGAACTGGTGATGAGCCGTTGAGTGTCGCCCAAACCATTAAAGATGTCGATGGGGCGATTATCGTCACCACGCCGCAGGAAGTGGCTTTGCTCGATTCCAGAAAAACAGTGTCGTTCGCCAGAAAGCTCAACATTCGTATCGGGGGAATTGTCGAGAATATGAGTGGATTTGTTTGTCCGCATTGCGGGGAACGCACCGATATTTTCAAAACCGGCGGCGGAGAGAAAGTGGCTGAAGAGATGCAAGTACCGTTTTTAGGAAAAATTCCTCTCAATCCGGTGGTCGTTGCTGGCGGTGACGGCGGCTATCCGTATGTCGAAAAATATCCTGACTCCGACATGGCAAAGGCCGTGATGCAGATTGCCGAACAATGCGAACAATGGTCGTGAAATACTCTATTTTTTAACAACAAAGGCACAAAAAACACTTGGGCCCACTTTTTGGCCCACCGAAGCCTTTAAAAAAAGATCCGGTGTGTTCTTTGTGTCTTTGTGGTGCATAAAGTCCTTGTGAAATCACGTGAAATCATTCAGCAGTTTATGCTGTCGGAACAGCCGAATTATATCATCCAGGGGGACGAAGAAACTAGCTTTCGGGCTGCCTTTCAGAGCCATATTCCTCTGATCGTCAAGGGCCCGACCGGTTGTGGCAAGACACGTTTTATCGAGTATATGGCCTATCAGCTCAAGCTCCCGTTGATTACTGTATCCTGTCATGAGGATCTGACGGCCAGCGACTTAGTTGGGAGATTTCTCTGGAAAGATGATGAAACGGTCTGGCAGGATGGTCCGCTCACGCTGGCTGTTCGTCATGGTGGAATCTGTTATCTGGATGAAATCGTCGAGGCCCGCAAAGATACGATCGTGATTATTCATTCTCTCACGGACGATCGCCGGATTTTGTATATCGATAAAACGGGTGAAGTGATCCGGGCCCATCCGGATTTTATGATGGTCTTGAGCTACAATCCCGGCTATCAGAGCATTGTCAAAGACCTGAAACATTCGACTAAACAGCGCTTTGCCAGCCTGATATTCTCACATCCGGTCCAGGAGGTCGAAACCGATATCATTCGTACCGAATCCGGTATTTCCCCGGATGTCAGCCGGCAACTCGCCGAAATGGGCGAAAATATCCGGCAACTCAAAGGTTTTGGGTTGGATGAAGGTGTGAGTACGAGGTTGCTGGTCTACGTCGGACGCTTGATCAAACAGGGTTTACCCCCTGTTGACGCCTGTCGTTGCGCGATCGGCCATACGTTGACCGATGATCCGGAAATCCTGCGTTCGATTATGGATATTGTCACCCTCTATTTTGGCGATGTCATGGATGAAATGTGATGAACCGTCCTACGCCATGCCGGCTATTTCGTCTGAGGAGCATTGAGGCCCGGCAAAAGCTGCTTATGCTGATTACTGATGGGAAACCGCAGGATCAAAGCTACAGTTCGCATTCAACAACTTACACACATTTTGCCCGGATGTTATATGAAATGAACCTTGTAATTGTCGATTGTCGATTGCCACTCATACAAGGTGTCCATGTGAACAGGGCTGTTCTCATGGACACGCCAGCGTTTGAAGTGCCAACAAGGATGTGGGCACATACAAAGGAGAACAATGAAAGCTTGCCTTGATTGTATTCCCTGCCAGCAGCGGCAGATGTTGAAAATTTTACGACTTTCGACAGATGACCATCAGATTCATGAACAGGTGTTACGCGAAACCGTTCGCCATCTCGGCAACATTGATTGGGAACTGGACCCAATGAGCCTGATGAAAGAGACGTATCACCTGATTACTCAGGCGACGGGCAATGCCGACCCGTACCGGGAATTAAAAGTCCAGGGGAATGATGAAGTGTTGCAACTCTATCCGAAACTCCAGGCCCTGATACAGGCCAGCGACGATCCGCTGTTTACCGCGTGCAAACTCGCTGTTGCAGGTAATATCATGGATTTTGGAGCGAAAGACCATTTCGATATTCAGGAAACCATCGATCACGTGTTGGAGACCGATTTTGCCCTGAATGAGTATGATCGGTTCACTGCGGCTCTCAACAGCGCGTCGAGTCTGCTCTTGATGGCTGATAACGCCGGAGAAATCGTGCTGGATAAGCTCTTGCTCGAAACACTCCTGCAGAGGTATTCCTTCGAGAATATCACGGTGGCTGTTAAGGATCAGCCGATTCTGAACGATGCCACTATACAGGACGTGGAATATATCGGCTTGACCGATATTCCCAACATCACCTTTCGTCGAGTGAACACCACGCCGGATTGCCAGAGAACCTGGATGCCTTCGGATGTGGTCTCGTGGATTCAAGAGCATGATATTGTGCTGTCGAAAGGTCAGGCGAATTATGAAGCCTTGAGTGACTATTCGGGCGTGTATTTTTTGTTGATTGCCAAGTGTCCGATTGTTGCCAATGATACCGGCACTCACAATGGGGCATTGATTTTTACCTATACGGCAGAAAATTAAGAGTGGAAAATGAAGGAGTTGATGTGAGTAAGGCGCTTCCTCAGTATGATGAAAGAACATTCGAGCCGAGCGCTTCTTGTTTACACTCAATTCCTGTAGTTTTGGAGGAGGCTTGTATGCCAGGAGGAGATGGGACTGGACCTCGCGGTCAAGGACTGGGACGAGGTTATGGCCCCGGAGCGCAGCCAGTAGAATGTGTCTGCCCGAAACGTGGGACGACTGTGCCACATCAGCCGGGAGTTCCATGCAATACGAAGGATTGTCCGCAGTGCGGTGAACGTATGGTACGGAAGTAGAAGATTGACGATTACTGATTGATTCTTGATGATTTGAGAATTCACAAATAGAAGGCGAATAAGGAATTGTTCATAAGTTGGACGCTTACCCGGCATGATGAAACTGACTCGGAGCTATGCTTGCTTATACTCAATTCCTGTTGTTTGAGAGGAGATTGGGACGATGAAAATTTGTATACCAGTGTTAGACCTGAACGGCTTAAAAAGCAAGATTTCACAGCATTTCGGCAAAGCCGCGACCTTTGCGATTGTCGATGATGAAACCATGGAAGTAACGGCTTTGACAAATGATGGGCAGCATCATGGAGGTGTGTTGGCCCCGCCCGATATTATCGAACAGGCGGGAGTCGATGTCGTTTTGTGTGGTGGCCTGGGCATCAAAGCTGTGCGTATGTTCGAAGAAAAGGGCATTCACGTGTACAACAATGCTTCCGGAACCGTTGAGGATGTCGTAAAAGCCTACAAAGAAGGCTTGTTACCAGAAGCGACAGATGCCAACGCCTGCCAGGAACATGCGCATTAGGCCTGTAGTGTTTGGTTGATTGGCTGAATGGTGTTTCGACTGAAAACGAAACACCAGACATCAAACACGAAATACAACAAAATGGAGGATCGTGAAAAAGTTGCTGGTTTTTCAATTGTGATCAATACGGCTCTGGCGATTTTTAAGTTTGTGCTGGGTTCGCTCTTAGGCAGCGTGGTGATTATTGCTGATGGGATTCATTCGACTTCCGATATTGTCGCGTCGGTTGCCGTGTTAGTTGGACTGAAAATTTCGCAGCGTCAATCGAAACATTTCCCGTACGGACTCTATAAGGTCGAAAATATTATCGCCATTGCCAGCGCTCTGGCGATTTTTTTCGCCGGATATGAAATTGTCAAAGAGGTCATTTTTCAACCGGCTCAAACAGAGATGACGCATCTTGTCGCGGCCATGCTCGGTGTCTGTGTGACGATTGGTGTGACGTATCTATTTTCGTGTTACGAAATTCGGGTCGGAAAAGCGGTCGGTTCTCCCAGCCTCATCGCGGATGGCAAACATGTTCAAACCGATATGCTGTCGACGTTTGTAGTGCTGGCAAGTCTGATCGGGAAATACTTCGGGCTTTCTCTCGATAAGCCGGCAGCGATTATTGTGACCATTTTTATTGCCCGTGCCGGATGGGAGATTCTCTTTGAAGGGGTGAAAGTGCTGCTTGATGCTTCACTCGACAAGGACACACTCAAACAGATCAGCGCCATCTGCTCGAGCATCCGTCAGTGAACACCATCAAAACCCTTACAGGAAGAAATTCAGGGAGCTATAAATTTATAGAGACCGAACTTATCCTGGATGTTCGTGATTTGAAACGTGCGCATGCGGCAAGCATCCAACTCGAAAAGAGTATCAAAACACAGGTGCAAAATGTCGATCATATCTTGATTCATTATGAGCCAATGATCAAAGAAACACAGCTTATCGCAGTTATGCTGGATGAACTCGGTGGTAATATCTCCGGAGAGTTCGGGGCAGCTCCTTATATTGCGCTGATTCGAAAACATATCGAGCATGAGGAAATTGTCGAGCAGAAGATACTGATCAATCCGTTTATCTCGCAAAAAACAGGAAAAGGGATTGCCCTGGCTGAATTTTTCGCCCGGCAGCATATCTCGTATTCACGATGACACCATTTCATGGAAAAGGACCGGAGTATGTATTCTCCGATGAAAATATTCGCATTCACATCGCCCATGAAAATCGATTCAACGATTTTGTTCAGATAATAAAAACCCATGATATTTTGGGATGAAGTAAAGCAGAATTTCTGAAACAATAAAAAAATATTTTTGACGTACCACACAACATCGCAAAACGATAAAAGTTTTTTTTGCGTCTTCGCGCCTTTGCGTTGGATTTACCAGAAAAGGGAGGCAACAATGAAAGTTGCAGTATCAGCCAATGGAAGAGATCTCAATGCAGTGGTCGAGCCTCGATTCGGACGCTGCCAACAGTTTGTAATCATCGATACAGAGAGCATGCAGTGTGAGGTTCTCGACAATCCGAATGTCGTTGCGTCTGGTGGAGCTGGCATTCAAACCGCGCAACTTCTCGCTTCAAAGGACGTTCAGGCGATCATCACGGGCAACTGTGGACCAAATGCTTTTATGACCCTTGAGGCAGCAGGCATTCAGGTCTTTATCGGAGCTACAGGAACTGTTCAAGACAGTGTTGAGCAATATAAGCACGGACAGTTACAATCCGCTTCACAGGCCAACGTTTCCGGGCATTCTGGCGACAACCGCACTCCGGGACAGGGACGCGGACGCGGGATGGGCAGTGGAATGGGCCGAGGCCGAGGTTAATTGATAAGAGTCGTCATGGGCAAGGCTTACCCGGTATGATGGAACACAAGAGAAAATGCTATAGAGTCGCAAACATCAGACGAGAAGCCCCCTGTCATTTGTGAATGCTTCAGGGGAAATGGACGTAACATGAGCCGATGGATGAGAGTGGTTGGAATCGATCGTGAAAATCAGTTCATTACCATATGCTGACGGCGGAAAAATAGAGTACCAAAAGTCGGTGCCTGCAATGAGAAATGAGAATGGATCCGACGTGATTCATTTAGCGACCGGCTTAGTCGTTGACTATCCTCCCTGCTTCTCGATTGAAACATTTGCTCATGATGAATCTCTCTCGGTTCTTCTTGATAGCAGAGTCGTCTGTTGCTCATATGCCGCTTTTTCTGCTATAGTGTGCCAAGTAGATGTTTATATTGGTCTTTTTAAGATGCTTTGGTTTCAATGTATTTCTTTGTGTTTTTTATTGACAAAAATAAACTTTATATACCGTATTCCATGATCGATGTGTTTTGTGAATGTCTTGCATAGACGTTCGAACTATAATGTATACGACAATATCACCTACGGCTTGCGTTACCAGTCTTCCGATCCGAAGGAATCACATTCGTGGGTCGAGTGGCTGATGGAAGAATTGAATATTCAAAACCTGGCAAAACGAACGATCACGAATTTGAGCGGCGGTGAAAAACAGCGAGTTGCACTAGCCCGCTCATTAGCCATCCATCCCTCAATCGTATTGCTCGATGAACCGCTCTCAGCCCTGGATCCAAATTTTCGGGAGGATCTGCGCGACCTGCTCAAAAAGCTGCACCACGATTTGAAAACCACCTTCCTGATGGTCACACACGATTTTGCCGAGGCGATTTTTTTAGGTGACCGGACCGCCATCATGAGGTGCGGCAGCATTGAGCAGATCGATACTGTATCACAGGTTTTTCAACGACCGGCCACGCCGTTTGTCGCCGAATTCGTCGGCATGAAAAATGTCTTTTCTGCGGTTTTTCATGGGACAAAAGCTCTCGTACAAGATCTGGAATCTCAGCTTAAGGCATCGCCGGATACGAGACATCGCCATATTGGTATTCGAGCCGAAGATATTCTTGTCGGTCAAAATCTGCCAACGGATAATGGTTGGAATTGCTTTGAAGGCCGAATTGTTAATATCAGTAATCTCGGGCTCTACCATGAGGTCACACTTCGGACTGAGGATGTGACCTTTAAAGCTTTACTGACCGGCAGAACGATGCTTAATGCCCAGCGTCAGGATCGAGATCCGATTCAATTCGCGATCGACCCATCTCACATTCATACCTTTTGAGGCCATTTCTGACATTTCACAGGACTGAGGCCCTGCGCTACACATCTTTCGCTGAATATAGAGTTGTACTTTGTCAACGTCGCATAGTTCGCCCAGCATGGATTCCCGCCTTCGTGGGAATCCATGCGACCAGCGATACTGTCAGTTGACAAAGTAGAAATAGTAATTATTTATGAAATGTAGTACTAGCCATCCAGGAGGATAACTATGGCACAACATACTCACAGAATCGTATTTGGACCGGTCCCATCGAGACGTTTAGGGCGTAGTTTAGGAATTAATCATATTCCGCCCAAAAACTGTACGTATTCTTGCGTGTATTGCCAACTCGGGCGTTCCTCGAACATGAACATTGACCGAGCGGTGTTCTACTCCTCGAACGATATCGCCCAAGAGGTCGAACAAAAAATTGAGGAAGTCACAACAAAAGGAGAGCAGATCGACTATCTGACTTTTGTCTCTGATGGAGAGCCAACCCTGGACGTCAACCTGGGAAAAACGATCGAACTCCTCAAACCATTTGGGAAACAAATCGCTGTTATTACGAATTCATCTTTGCTCTGGCGCGAAGATGTCCGGCAAGATCTCCTCCAGGCGGATTGGGTCTCGGTGAAGGTCGATGCGGTGACCCCTGAAGTTTGGAGACAGATCGACAGGCCACACGGAAGACTGAAGCTTCAGGATATTTTTCAGGGGATTTCAGAATTCGCGAAAACGTTTAGCGGAGATTTGGTGACAGAAACCATGCTCATACACGGCGTGAATGACAAGCCTGAAGAATTAGAAGGTATCGCGCGCTTCATTGTGGGCTTGAGTGCTCGTAGAAGCTATCTTTCCATTCCCACAAGACCTCCCGCGGAGCACTGGGTGAAACCTGCTGAAGAACAAGTGATTAATCTGGCTTACCATCAGTTTTGTGAGCATGGGATCAAGGTTGAATATCTTATTGGCTATGAAGGGAATGCGTTCGCCTTCACAGGCAATGTCGCAGACGATCTGCTCAGTATCACCTCGGTTCATCCGATGAGGAAGGATGCAGTCCAGGCATTTTTAGCACAGGCTCAAGCTGGCTGGGACATTGTTGAGCAGCTTCTCTGTGAAGAAAAATTGCTGGAATTGAT
>PDWJ01005081.1_pt1 | contig 11047 bp, 7 predicted proteins | sample 1430881 | NCBI WGS metagenome assembly PDWJ01 (sample SAMN01162460, study PRJNA174530) | Oral metagenome, whole genome shotgun sequencing project. | biome: Marine environment; feature: Marine mammal; material: Swab sample of the gingival sulcus; isolation source: swab sample of gingival sulcus... | reverse complement strand
TACGGTGACGCTGAATTTTGAAAATGCCGACTTGCGCGAAGTGGTCAAGTTTATTATGACCGATTTGCTGTCAAAAAATTATATTTTATCGCCGGCGGTGCAAGGGCAGGTGACCTTGCAGACCAGCGAACCGATTGCTGTGGATAACTTACTGCCGACTTTAGAAAGCTTGTTAAAACTCAATGGTGCGGTGATGGTGTCGGATGGTGATTTGCTGCGTATTTTACCAATAGCAGAAGCCAATCGCGGTAATTTGGCCCCCAAAGTCGGGAAAATTCAGCACTTAAAACCCGGTTATGAAGTGCGTATTATCCCGCTGAAATATCTATCGGCAACCGAGGCACAAAAAAATTTAGAACCATTCTTACCGGCCGGCAGTTTGATACAAGTTGACCCAGTGAAAAATATTCTCACGGTGGCCGGTACCAGCACCGAGCTGGCCAATATTCAGCAAACCATTAATACTTTTGATGTCGATTGGCTAAAAGGTATGTCGATTGGTGTTTATCGCCTGCAAAATGTGTCATTAGAAGAAGTCTTGCCCGAAATCGAAGGCCTGTTCGGCCAAGGGGGCAGCACGCCGTTTGCCGGGCTGTTTCAGTTTATCGCCATGGATCGCTTAAATGCGGTCATGGTGATTACCCGCCAAGCCAGTTATTTGGGTGAAGCCCGCCGCTGGCTGGAAAAACTGGATAAAGCCGATGGTGGTGATAAAGAGCGTCTGTATGTTTACCGGGTACAAAATGGCCGTGCCGAAGATTTAGCTGGTGTATTAGGGGGTATTTTCTCTAATAAAAAACAATCTGGCAGCACGAGGACGCGCACTGCCGAGGTGGCACCGGGACAAACCGGGGCCACGGCCAGCTCCAAGCCAGCCGACAATAAACCCGCAGATAATAAGCCCAAGGGCAATAATGCCGTTGCTGCACAAGCCAAAAGTAAAGCTGCCAACGCCAGCAGCCAACGCGACGGTTCCAGTATCAGCGGTGCTGAAGCCACCATTTCAGCCGATGAAGTCAATAACTCGCTGGTCATTAAGGCCACGCCCGGCAATTATGACTTGGTTTTGCAGGCCCTGCGGCAATTGGATGTGCCAAAATTACAGGTGATGCTCGATATCGTGGTGGCGGAAATTAATTTAAGCGGCAGCTTATCCTTAGGCTTTAACTATTGGCTGCAAGAAACCGAACAAAAAGACGATAATCAAGGTATTACTTTCGGTGGTGTTGGTGCATCGGTGATTGACGGTGTCGAGGGTGGTTTTGCCTATACCTTAAATAATGTTATTCCCGGGCGTTTAAATGTGGCCATTAATGCGTTGGCCAAAAATGGTTTAGCGCAGTTTTTATCAACCCCGTCATTAATGGTATTGGATAATGAAACCGCGACCATGAACGTGGGGGAAAAAATTTCCATTTCTAATAATTATACTGATGCCAATGGCAATGCCGTTAACGGCACCAGTTATTTAGATACCGGGGTTAATTTGAGCATTACCCCGCGTGTCACCGCTGGTGGCAGTGTGCAGATGAATATCACGCAAACGGTGAGCCGTCAGGCGACAACAACGGGGGCACAAGGTAACCCCAATGTATATACACGTGATATTAACAGTGCGGTGGTGGCCAACGATGGCCAGACGATTGTGCTGGGTGGTTTGATTCAAGAAAACACTGATACCAATCGCGGCGGTGTGCCGCTCTTGCAAGATTTACCGGCGGTGGGGTCGTTATTTCGCACCACTACGCGCAGTAAAAGCCGTACCGAGCTGATTGTGCTAATCACTCCGCACGTGGCACGTAACGCCGATGAAACCCTGCGTATAACCAAAGCATTTAGAAACCGCATGAAAGGTTTGGACATTTATAATGAAAGTCGAGGTAAATACCACAAATGAAAACAAAAATGAAAGCAGCCTCTGTCGCAACATTGCTACTCTTAAGTATAGGCTTAAGCGCCTGCAGCGAAAAAATCCCACCGGAGGAAGCCGTCAAGCAACGGGTGCTGGCACGCTGGGATATTCGCAAAGCCGGTAAGGTTGAAGGGTTATATGATTACTTAAGTCCGGCAATTAAACAAACAGTTTCACGCTATAATTACGAAGGACGATTTGGTACAAATATCACTTACACACATGTTAAAATAACTGATATTTCGTGCAATAAGACAGATGATAAGCCAGCAGATGTTTGTCAGGTTAAAGTATATGTGAGTACAAAAACCAAAGACTTTATCAGTGGTTCGCCATTAAAAGAGACTTGGATACTAGAAGGTGATCAATGGTGGTTGGTTACCATGTAACTTTGTGTATTAATGGAGCTAATTAGAATAAAATTATTTTAGATAATTTTGTTGTATTTTTGCAAAATAGGTTATAGAATAGTTGTCACGGATTGTTTGAATTGCACTAACTTTAAATATTTTACTCGTATATAGGAGAAAATTATGAATAAAAAAATCATTTCAGCAGCAGTGCTGCTGGGTCTTTCAGGTGCGGCTACTGCAGTTAACTTAAACCAAGATGGTTTGGGTCAAGTTCTGTTGTATCCTTATTTTACAACTAATGGTGGACATCAAACCCACGTAATGGTTGTTAATACCACTAATCAAGCGAAAGCAGTTAAAGTACGCTTTAAAGAAGGTGTAAACTCTTGGGAGGTGCTTGACTTTAACGTTTATATGTCACCTTATGATGTGTGGACAGGTGTTATCTTCCAAGATGAGAACGAAGATACGCGTCTTGGTACTAACGATAATACTTGTATTTCGCCGCGTCAATTACCAGAAATGATTGAGCATGCTGATGGTAGTATTACTGGTGGTCAGCCGTTTAATCCGCTCAATATCACTAAATGGGGTTCTCAAAGTGATGAGCCTAAAGAAGCAGAAACTGGATTAACTGCTAAAGATCGTTTAAAAGAAGGTTATTTAGAAGTTATCGAAATGGGTAATGCAGATGTCAGTACGCCTTTTGGCGCACAATGGGCTGCTGATGTTACTCACGTTCAAGACGGCACCAATTCGCCTGTGCCAAAAAACTGTCAAACCGTAGTTAACGCTTGGGGAGCCAGCGGTGAATGGCGTGCAGATTCGCGTGACGGTATGGCGCCGGTGAGCGGTGGTTTATTTGGTACAGCGCGTATTATTAACGCCGCTTACGGTATTGACCGTGCCTATGATGCTACTGCAGTGGATAATTTCTGGCAACCAGATGATATTGAAGTGCCTGGAGTACAAGGTGTCGTTGCCCACGCTTTACCGGGTGACTCTTTCCCTGACTTAGCGGGTCGTGTACGCAATAGAGACGGTAGCGCCGGTTTAGTACAAAAAGGTGATCAAGTTTCTTATGTCACTGTGTCAGAGAATAACGCCACTGCGGTAAAAGCGACATTTTTCCAAGATTCTATTGATGCTTTTTCATCAACGATTACTGTCGATAAGATTTATAACCAGTTCTTGATTGCCGATTTTGCTAAGGCCGATACTGATTGGGTGGTTAACTTCCCAACCAAACATGCTTATGTTAATCCGAACACGTCTAATGTTACTGCCAGTGAGGGTCAATATGGCTTGTTAAGTGATCACGTTAGTCAAGGGGGTAATTGTATTTTGCTCAGAGATCCAGTGGGTTATTGCCAACCCTTTAATGATGGTCATGATGTAACGATTTCGCCGGTGATTTTCGGTACAGAAGAGCAGGAAGAAGTACCAACACTTAACTTCTCACCGTCTTCTCGCCCGACAAATGCCATTCCATACGAAGTCAACGTCTTAAGCTTTGATGAAAGTGCTACCATTGGAGCAGAAGGTACTAATGTCTTTAACTCTAAGCTGGGTAACCGTATCCAAACTTCTTACCCAGAAGGTTGGGCATCAATTAGCTTTGGCGATGGTCAAATCAGTGGTACTGATATTCAGACACAACAACCACGTACATTCTATGGCCGCCCGGTGATTGGTTTTGCATCGATTGCTGCAAAACGTGATGCTGGTAGCATGAACTATGCAGAGCTCTACAATCACAAGTATAGCCGCAATGTTGTTAATTCTTAATAATTAATTGAGAGAAATAACTGCAATCTGTTAATAATTATTTTTAATAGCTAACGCATAAAATAATTAATAGCAAATAATCCCCTAAACAAAAAATTGTTTAGGGGATTTTTTATGCACTGATTTTTGTTAAGTGATAACAAAAGTGATGATTTGGCACGCCTTAGGTTGGCGGTGAGTTACGAAACCCAGCATCATGGGTTTATAGCTGTTACTTTGGGTTTTTACGTGACAACGAAGAACCTGATTAACGTGATATTATCGGATCTTTGATTTCCCGAACGACATGGTCGTAGGGACCCAACAAGAGGGTGAGCCACTTTAGGGCTACAAGGTTTTTGAGCCCCCCGAAAGGATTGCTGTGTAAGCATGCAGAGCTTTCTGAGGTGTTTTCTTGCACGGCTGTTGTGGGAAATCCAGCGCTTTGACAATGGTACGAATATGCACCTACAATGTCCACAAATAACTCCTGAACTAACATTCAAAAAAGATCCGCCGCCAAAATGGAGTAGAATAACTTAGGTGGGGCAATGTTGTTTTGTTGTTAGTGGGACATATGTTATTGGTGATGACAATAGTTCCTTGCAATTGTTGACTAGCGCTAACGCTAGTTCAGGCATACAAAGTATGCCATTTTACAGTTGTACCAATATTTTTCTGCTACCCAACACTTGCAGCAGAAGTTGCTGGACGCGTAAGTGATGACGACCGACGTAGTATTGAGCCCTATGTCTTTGGCTAGAATAAAAAACCCGGCACTAATAAGCCGGGTTTGGGTTGAAAAGTTATTTCGATTATTGTTTATTTCTGACTAGAATAACGTGATCGGCTCTGACTTTATCAATTTGTCTTTCAACGTAGGAAGGTGAAAACTGTATCTGGAAAGCATATAAGCCCGCACCCAACACACCCTCAGTCGAGGACCAGTAATAGGCGTCTGAGACTAAGTTAACATTACTGTTTTTTAAAGTGCTTAATTCCTCTTTGCTGGGTAAACGCCAAGGGTTACTAGCAGCACCACAATATCCGCTACTATTAACACGAGTGACAAATTCTTCAGTATTACATTTAGCATCGGGATAGGAGCTATACGAACAGGTAAAATAACCATTTGCATCACCATAATAATTCGAGCTGGAATTATACCATTTAAATCTATCCGTGGCATTATGTAAACCACTGCTGGTCTTTACTTCCCATTCCAGTGTTCTTGAGCCATAAGTAGTGGTGGGCAGTGTACAGTTATGGGGTGGGCTAACACCATCTGTTACTGCAAACTCAAAGAATGCCTCGGTCGTACCATCATTACCATCGTTGGCGATAACAGTGACACTAATGGTGTTAGACGTATAATTACCCAGTGAGCTGACCTTCAAGCTATTACTATTAACAGAAAAATAACTACTGTTAGCGCCTGATTTAATGCTGTAAGTAATGTTGTCACCATCAACATCAGTGGCGCTTAATGTGCCTAAAGTCGTTGTGCTGTTCGAGCGGTTAATGCTGGTGACTTGATTCACCAGTGACAGATTAGTCGGCGGATTATTCGTGTTTGATCCATTTTCACGCTTACTATCATAACCCCCGCTATTGTCGGATGCTAAAAAGGTGGTGCCGGTTTGTTCATCAATGGCACGCACATAAAATTCAATATCACTATTGACAGCAACATTGGTGTAAACATCAATTTCACCAGTAGTAGTACCCGCTTGTAGGCGCAATCGATTATCACGCTCACCATTAGCATTTGTGGCAACTAAAAAGGCATTGTTTAAATCCGCTGCATAAATGGTTACCGTACTGCCGCTGTTATTACCCGTTAATTCTTCTACGCTTTCAGCGCCAAGCTCAAGTCGATAAGGAGCGCCATAAGGAGAGATTTCATTACCATCGTTATCAAAGGAAATACAAATTGCGTCTTGGCCATTGTTTACTCCTGGGGCGATAGCGCTACTGCCTTGTTCACGGCATCGTGAAACCTTAAAGGTATTATCATTGGTGATAATTCTATTGCCATAACCAGACTGTGGCTTACGTTGAAGGATTAGTTTATCGTTTCCGCTTTCAATGCTAACATCAAATTTATCCATATCAAAATTCAGTAAATAACCCGATAGGTTGGACTGTGTTTCAACAGTTTTAGAATAATCTGAGACCAGCGTTAATGTTGCCACTTTTGTATTTGCGGGAATGGTTGTGGGTAAATTCGTATTATTGGAAATCGTAAATAATGCCGAATTGGTTACCGAAAATTGCTCTGCCAGTGCAGTGGTGCTATAAAAAAGTGAGCTACCTAGCGACATCGCTAATGCTATGTTTAATGTGGTTTTTTTCATCATAAATACCTTTGTCAATTTTTTAAAAATAATCTAGTGCTTGGATGCGTGAGTTTATAGGGCGTTAGTTAGCTTCAAAGCTATCTTCAAACAGCGGTGGATCATCACAACGGTAATGATCTGGCCCGATGGGGTTGGCATAGTCAACATCCACCAAACAAACTGTATCACTTTTCATAATGGCATGATAAGGCCCGCCTGTAATGACACTGCTGTCACCATCATCAAATGTTACAGTCACTGAAACCCCAACTTTTTGATACACATCATCCTGTGTTAACAGGTAGGTAGCATTATTGCTGTTGGTAATCGGACAACCGTCAATACTTTCTATCGTATCATTTACGCCGGCAGGTAATAACTCATAAGAGGTTTTTGTCGTGCATTGCCCAGGTGAACGAAACCATTCATAAGTAAAGATTGGTTCGATAGCCGGGGTATTGTCAGTGATATCTCTGCCTTCTTCATAATCGATCTCAGTTAACGTATCTTTTAAGGTCTCAACAGCAGCGGTTAAAGCATAGCCTCCAGCCGGAATACCGCGTATACTGATTATGCCGGTAGAACTATTTTGTGTTGTTGCATTTTTCCTATAAGCACCAACAACAGAACCACTTGCTGCGTAACCGGGGATTTTTAAATAATTAATGTTATTCAGTCCTCTCACACTGGTGGATTCAAGCGGGAGATTTTCTAGCTGAGTGATGTTGTCTTTAGCATAGCTACCAGTGACTAGTGCACCAAGCACTAATACCCCGTACTTAAACGGCATACCGGTTTTATTGCTGCCAGATTCTGCGCCGTTGTTTGACAGAAGCAACGATTGTTTCATAATATTTTTCCTCATTGGGCGTAAATTAAATCATATATTTGTATAATTATAGCATGGGCGCTGGTGCTAAAGATTTAAATTATCGTAATTTATTTTAAATTCGGATGGCATAGGTTTTAAGGATAAGTAAATAATTCATAGGCTTTTGCCAAATCATAACTTGCCGCCCTGTTTTGCAGCAGGCGGATAATGATATCAAGGTTTTCGCTGGTGACACGGTTTTTGCCGGCAGCTATTTCCGCTATCATAGCTCGGTTAATATCAGGGTGGTAATGTGTTTCATCTTTATAATTGGCAATGTCATTAGTGTAATCATTATTAATAAAAGCGTAAACCTGCAAGTTTGGGTAGTGCTCACTTTGCTTGACTAGATAGCGTAAGGTGTGCAGGTACCTGCACATACGTGATGGATAACTTTGTTGCCATTGGGCGAACAAGTTAATAAAGTACGGGGGGAAAACGGCAATAAAGCGGGTATTTGGATATTTGCGGACATAAGTGATAAGTCCTTCGTTAAGTTGTTGTGTAATTTTTTCAGTATAATATTTTTCTTGGCGTTTCGGTATAAGAATAGGGCTATTATTTTCCACCGCTTCGATAGCCATTCCCCAGTTTTTTAATGCATGAGCGATTTGTGCGTTATCTTGGTTTTTTTTCCAGCTTTCTGCTCCGCCAAAACGCTTCATATGAGATTCATACTGCATCCAATTTTTTGGCATATCTAAAGTTGTTTCCACGCCACGGCATGAATCACTGTTAGACCATTCTAGTAAACATTGCATATATTTTTTGTTTAGATAAACAGCAAAATCATTCAGGCGGTTATCATCATATAAATAATCAACTGGCAAATCACCATAGGCTGCTTTATAAAGAAAATCGACGCTATAAATTATGGTTTTTACAGGCCGGTTTTGTAAAATTTTTCGTAAAGGAAATGAGCGAATAAAATACGTAGAACCTGATAACGATAAATTAATAAATTGCTCGTCAAATAGTTTTGTGGCTTGATCGGCACTGGCGTTTTCCATGATGCTGCTACCTAGAATGACTGATTCATAATCAGTATAGCGAATAAAACTGATAGCCTGCTGGCGTAAATCACTGACGACACGAATTGGCTCGTCAGCATGTCGAGAAAATAACCGTAACGGGTCATATTGATACAGCAGTGTTATGGTCGTTAATGTGATGGTTAATATGGGAACCAACAACAAAATAATAAATCGATGATAGCCTGTCATGGTTTAAAAATTAAAATAAATAAATTCACTGTAGTTGCCTAATGACAAAAGTGTTAGCGCCATAATGGCCATAATGGTAATCATTATCGTAGGTGCTAAATTGCTGATATTCATTTTTGCCGTTGTACGCACCCCAATTAATTGCTGGCTGTTAGGTAACAATAAACAAACCAATAGCGATACCATAAGGGTAAGCCATTGTAAAAAAGCATTATCTGTTAGGTCGGAAAACAATAAATACCAATCGATTTGTTGTACGCTAGTGCTAATATGTCTAAATTCTGCTAATACCATATTGCCTATCTCAGCATTGCTAAAGGTAAACATGGCTTGATATATTTGCACTGCTTGCGCCACCGTTTCTGCTCTAAACATGACCCAACTGATATTGATAAATAAAAAAGTGATAAACCAGGCAATAATGACCGGAAGCGGGCGGGCGTAATACTGCCACAGGCGGTTCAGCACTAAGGCCATGGCATGCATTCCTCCCCAAATAATAAAAGTCCACCCTGCACCATGCCATAAGCCGCTGAGCAGTGCAACAATGATTAAGTTCCGTAAGGTACATAGTTGTCCTAAGCGGCTACCACCCAATGGGAAATAAACATATTCACGTAGCCAACGTGATAATGTCATGTGCCAGTTGCGCCAGAATGTTTGAATAGATAAAGAACGATACGGAGAATGAAAATTAAACGGTAAGATAATATTAAATAACAAGGCAGCGCCAATTGCCATATCCGCGTAACCGGAAAAATCAAAGTACAGTTGAAAAGTGTAGCAAAAACTGGTTAACCATGCATCAATGGTTGTCATTGATGTTGCCTGAGAAAAACCGGTATTAACCCAAATCGCTAATGTATCAGCAAGAACAACTTTTTTAAATAAGCCAATCGTGAATATTGCTAAACCTTTTGCAATATTTTCTACTGAGGTATCTCGTTGTTTAAATTGTGGCATCATTTCGCGATGATGAACAATCGGACCGGCAATCAGCTGAGGAAAAAAGCTAACAAATAAGCAATATCGTAAAAATCCTGACTCAGGTTTTTTTTGTGCTGTGTAGTTATCAACCAGATAGGCAATTTGTTGAAAAGTAAAAAAACTGATTGCCAGTGGTAATAAAATATGCTGGACAAAAAAGTCATTATGAGTTAGTTGGTTAAAGCTGTCAATAATGAAATTGGTATATTTAAAATAACCCAGTAGCCCCAAATTAAAAATAATACCAAATATTAAAAAATATTTGGCGGCTGGCCGAGGTAAATGCGCAATAGGTTGTGATAACAAATAATTGACTATAATCGATAGGATAAGTATTAATAAGTAATCAGCGTTCCATTGCGCATAAAAATAAAATGAGGCGATGATAAGCCAAAATTGTGCAGTCAGTTGTCCGGCAACCCGTTGGCATAAATAATAGCCAAGCACCACAATCGGTAAAAAAGCCAGAATAAAAGAGAATGAACTAAATATCATGGTTTGTTTTGCAAAGGTTCCTTTAGTTATTTTGACTGACGGTTGTTATTTTAGGGGTAACAAAATATCTTAAAATTCAAAATTATGGAGCTAATGACATTTTTTTCAACTTCACAATAAGGTGCTCACTGTGTAAATTGGGCTGGCTGCTTGCTGCTGCCTCCACTGCCCATAATACACCGGTTAGCGGAACGCTTTTTGGCATATTTTCCGAAAAGGCACCGGCAGCATCTGCACAATGGTATACAGCAGCAATATTGATGCGATAATTTTTTTCCGGTTTTGATTTAATGGGTTGGCTTGGGGTAAAAATTGTCGGGGGTGGCAAGCTGTCATCACTAAACCCACACTGTTTTTTTAAGCTGGCAGCGCTAATATAAGCCAGTTCACCACCCGGTGCATAATAAGAGCCTTGTATCGGCCAATTCCATTTTTTTGTCACAAACCCACCCGAGTCTATTGCAGCCATACCATCGCCATAATCTAGGGCAATCGATATCATGCGGTTTTCCCCGGCCCATTTTGCAAATAAAAACAGTTGTACGCCGCTATAAGCTTTGACATGACTGGCAATATTGTCGCTGTCTTTATGGTTTTCGGCATCAATGCGATAAGTTATTACCGATGATAAAGCGGTGCTGAATTGTAAGAGACTGTCTTTTTGGCTTTTTTCTGTTTTAAAAAGGGTGGTTAGCGGTTGTTGCCGGTTATTGCGTGACGAAAAAACACCCAAGCCTAAAAATGGCAAGCCAAAGTGCCCTTGGACATTGGCGCTGGCATCAACGGCGAGAGTAGCCGTTTGCCCGCCTGTGTCATTGCTGGATAAACTAAAACCAAATGCCTGTCCTGCCATCTGTTCAGCAGGATAGACCGGCAAGCTTTGATTAGGTAACGATAAGCCATTCAGATAAGCAGGCTCAAAATTATAGCTAAGTACCCATGAATGTTCGATAGCGTTATCCGCACGCCATTCTTGGTAGTGATTATCGCTTAATTGATGTTCACCGGTGTGCTGACACGGGTCAATGGCCGGGGATTGCGTGTTAATCACTTCATAATCTTTGCCGTTATCGGGTTGATAACGCGTTAGGGTGTTATTA
>PDWJ01005080.1_pt1 | contig 11049 bp, 9 predicted proteins | sample 1430881 | NCBI WGS metagenome assembly PDWJ01 (sample SAMN01162460, study PRJNA174530) | Oral metagenome, whole genome shotgun sequencing project. | biome: Marine environment; feature: Marine mammal; material: Swab sample of the gingival sulcus; isolation source: swab sample of gingival sulcus... | reverse complement strand
GATGATAACCCCGGTTGCGTGGCTTACAATGTGGACTATGTGAACCATCCTTCCGTGATTGCCCAGCTGGATAATTTTGTGTCCATCAACGCCTGTATAGAAGTGGATCTGTTCGGCCAGGTATGTTCAGAAAGTGTCGGAACCCGACACATCAGCGGAACCGGTGGACAGCTAGATTTTGTGGAAGGTGCATACAAGTCAAAGGGTGGCCAGAGTTTCATTTGCACGCCCTCTGTCAAGGAAATAAAGGGTAAGAAAGTTTCCACCATTAACCCGACCCTCACCACAGGCGCCATTGTTACATCCCCGAGGACTGCAACCCACATGATTGTAACGGAAAACGGGATTGCCAACCTGAAGGGGAAAAGCACCTGGGAACGCGCCGAAGCATTAATTGCCATTGCCCATCCTGATTTTCAGGATCAGTTAATAAAAGATGCTGAAGCAATGCATATTTGGCGAAAATCTAACAAGTAGTGTCGTAATCCGGGAACGCTGACCTCACCAACTATGGGAAATAGAAGTATGATTATGATAGGAATTTCCTTCTTGTTTGGCAGAGTGCAGCAAATCCCAAAAAGAGTATTAAGAGTCTGAATGATGGCCTCGTCCGGGCACAGCTACAACATGTTGTGGCTATGCCCGGACAGGGCTTCAGTGTCAAAGCGGTTGTGAAGATAAAAGACAACTTTTAAAAAAAAGGGAGTTACATCTATCTTTTAGGCTAATTCTGGACAGACTAGGCAGCAGGGCCCTCCTGCCCCCTCCCCAGAACAATCATGACACGACGGCATGCTTGCTCTTTGTTCATCGGGCTTGTAAAGGACCGTTCGCAGGAAACTATAAGTTTTTTTGACCTTTCTTCTGTTTTTTACGCTGCCTCCCATACAAATTCGGTCACGTTTTTTTCCGCGCTTGAAAAACCAATGCCAATCAGAACAATCTTTTTGCCCCTGGCCTTGTATTTTTCGGCGTAGCCTTTGGCTTTGATCTGGCCAAGTGCTTTTTCTCCAGGCATATCCACCTTGAATTCAATCAAATAGATGGTGTCGTCTGTTTCCACGCTCATATCAATGCGGCCTTTGTTGGTGCAATCTTCGACAACAAGCGAGAGCTGAGAGGAAGAGAGCCAGGCAAAGATCACACTGGCGTAAAAGCCTTCATAGCGAGATATGTCATTGTTGGTATAGTTGTGGTAGGAAATGGCGGCGAAAAGAGCGTGAATGGCGTTTTTAAACTGCTCCATATCTCCGTCTGCCAAAGAAAAACACAGATCACTTTGTATATCATTGCGACGGGAAGTTTCGGTAAAAAGACTCAGCAGGGAATTGGTAAAGGCTGTAGACACTTCCAAATTAGGGAAACCAAGGATATAGGAAACAAAGGTTCCCCGTCTGTGAACCTCCCTGATGGTCAGATAACCTGACTGAAACAGCAACGTGACAGGAGAAATTGTATCAATATCAAAGGAGGTCAACAGTTCTTCGCCGGCTTTGATATCGCTCAGGTCGGGCAGGAAAAAACGCTGCTGCCCAAGTAGCTTGATCAGAAAGCTTGGTGTACCGGTATCAAACCAATAGCTTTTGAATTGTTTATTGCCACGCAGAAACAGCAAAATATCAAATGGGTTATACACATGGTCGCCCATAAAATCATACCCGTTATACCAGCGTTTGACCTCTCCCATATCTGCACCTTGTAAATGCGCTGCAAACACGGTTTCCAGATCGTTTTGGGTATAGCCGCAGATGGTGGCAAACTCTGGTGCAAGGGAGATGTCTTCAATATTGTTGATACCGGAAAAAACAGACATCCTGGAGAATTTGGTTACACCGGTTAAAAAGGCAAAGCGGATATGGGCATCATTACTTTTGATTCCAGAATACAATGCCTTGAGTTCTTCCCGTGCCAATACCGCCATTTCCGACTGATCCATATTATCCAAAATGGGCTTGTCATATTCATCAATTAAAATAACAACCTTGGATTCATTTTTTCTAGCGGCTTCCCGAATCAGCTGGGCAAACCGAAGGGCAGGTTCAGGACTTTCAGCACAAACTCCCAGCCGCTTTTCGTTTTCCATGATGGCACTCATCAGGCTCAGACGCAAAGCGTCACTGTTACGAAAATTTCCCTCTGAAAAATCGATCTTGATAACCGGATAGGTATTTGACCAGTCATAGGTATTTTCCGCTGCCAAACCTATAAACAGTTTTTTTTGCCTTCAAAAAGAGAATGCAGGGTGTCCACAAACAGGCTTTTTCCAAACCGTCTTGGTCGCGACAAAAACACATACTGATAGTGGTCAATCAAATCGACAGCAAAGCCAGTCTTATCCACATAAATGTAGTCATCTTTACGAATTTTCTGAAAGGTTTGAATCCCGATGGGCAGTTTTTTCATGGCAGGCTCTCCTGGTTTCTGTCATGCTTTGTTACTATAGAAAGAATAGCATAAGTGCAAAGGGATGCAAAGAAATCACGGTTTCAATGCTAGGGCATTCACCCAATTGGTAACCACTTGAAAAACGATTCTTTGGTGTGCCTGCTTTTGTAGTTAGTCGCTTCTAATAATGTAAGAATATCTTTATGGTGTATTCAGGTGTCCTGAACGACACTTGTATTGCATCTTTTTCCTTTTGATGATCTCTTCGCTTTTTTCTCTGGCTTTGTTGATCAGTTTCAGATCTGTTGGGAATGTTATATCAGCCGGCATGCAAGTCGCATCTAACAAAAGCTTGCCTTTGTTGCCCGGAGGTGAATCATCACTGTCTGAGTCATCATCGTTTTGTTTGGAGTTCTGCTTTTCTGGCGTTTCTTTTAGCGCAATGGCCTCGTTAATTTCAGCGATTATATCCCTGGACACCCTTTTTCGAAAACTTACAAACGAGGTGGGATGGAAAGGTGATTTACTGCTGTATTCTTTAACACCTAAAACGTATTGGAGATAGGGATTCTCCCGAATCTGATCGACCGTCTATCTCTCGCTTGTACCAAGGCTCTATTTAATGATTAATGCGCCAAGGGCAACTCTCACTGATTTTGCCGGTGGCCCACCCGCCAGCTTACCCCAAAGATTGTTAGCGCTCAATTGGCCACCAAAGGGCAGAAAGAGCGCTATCTATTTTTCATCGTGTGAATACATTATTTTAGGTAAGGAGTGCAAAGAGTTTTTAAGTATTATTCAACTTCACTTGCATTTTCGCAACTCCAATATGCAAACAATTGAATTATATTTCAATAAGTTGCTTTTAAAACAGCAAGCTTTATATAGTTTAAATAGCTTTAAATAAATCCCAAACGCCGACTGGAAGAACTGGAATTGCGTGCCCGATTTTTGACGCCGCAATCAGGGTGACATTATTTCTCTGTAGAAATCCGTGAATAATCTGCCGCATGGCCCCGGCTGTCATCCACAACAAGCGCGCGAAACGCCTTGGGAAACACAGTCATAACAGAATCCTTTCCGGATTAAAGGCCAGGTCCTTTACCTGAAAGGGATATCCATTCCCTTTGGGGGTGGGATCATGGCCGTCCGCCCGGTCCCGGAAAAAATCCTCCAATGTCCTGCGGATCACGTCAAAGGCAATCTCGTCCCAGGGGATGTCTTCTTCGCAAAAAAGACGGACGTCTGTGCTTTCGGGGGTGGGGCCGTAATCATCGGACAGGAGTTTTGCCCTGAACATCATATAAATCTGTTCCACGAACACAATGTTAAACATGCGATAGGGGGCGATGATCTCCACTCTGGCAAGGGTCTCTTCAAGGGTTTCCCTAACAGCACCGTCCTGCACTGATTCTCCGTTTTCAAGATACCCCGCAGGCAGCGTCCATTTCCCTTTTCTGGGTTCAATATTCCGTCGGCAAAGTAGAATCTTATCCTCAAAAATTGGGATGGTCCCCACCACCACTTTAGGGTTTTCATAATGCACATGGCTACATTTGCTGCATACATCCCGCAGGTGGTCATCATCCCTAGGAATTTTTTTAATCATCGAGCTGCCGCACTGGCTGCAGAAATTGATGGGCATATTTTATTTCCCTATGATCATTCATATTAACGGCCACGGGCCGCCCCGATCTTTCACCAAAAATTCGTACATCTTTAAATTGTGGACAATCCGTTTCAGCCTTTATTTGTATGCAAAGGTGTCATATCCCGCATCCCATTCACCCCGGCATACCTCACCCCATCCAGATTGATGTCATCACAGCTAATGAACAGAAAAAATGCAATCAATGATATCAATTTCTCCCACCTCATACAGTATCCATATCGCAAATCATCCAACCACACAAGGGCAGGTCACGATTTCTTTGGCGGAATGGTTGCCCCCTACAGCCGCGATTAACGCATCTCTATCAGTTGCGCCTGGTCACGGCGGAATCTGGGGGGCTGCTTTCCAGCCCGGTACCCCAGTGCCACCAATACGGCCACTTGGTACGCGTCGGTATCAATTTCCAGTATCTCCTCAACCCGTGTTTTTTCGAATCCCTCCAAGGGGCAGGAGTCAATACCCAGGGAGGCTGCGCAGGTCATAATATTGGCCAGGGCAATATAGCACTGTTTGGCACACCAGGCATATCGGGGCATCCTGGGATCCACTTCAGTTTCAATATAGTGTTTATACCGTCCCACATAGGCGCTGGTGGCATCTTCGGTCAGTCCCCTACGCTGAAAACTTTCCAATACATATTCCTGATCAGGATCGATCACTGCCGGGCGGGCCAAAATGGCAATCACATGGCTGGCATCAGTGACCTGAGCCTGATTCCAGCAGGCGGGACGCAGTCTCTCACGGATCGCTTTTGATTCAAGCACCAAAAATTTCCAGGCTTCCATCCCAAATGAGGACGGCGACAGGCAGGCCGCTTCCAAAATTACATCCAGGTCCTGCTTTCCCACCTTTTTGGACGGGTCAAACTGCTTGCAGGCATGACGAAACTTCAAGGCATCAATTACAGGATTCATCTATATTTCCTTTTTTGCTATTTCACTACATTTTACATTAAATGTTACAAATCCCCTTTGGCGGGATATCCAAGCCCAAAGGGGCAGGTTTAACGCCGTTCTCCTGTCCACAGGGCCCGAACGTCTTCTAATACCATATACAGGCAAGGCACCAGGAGCAACGTGATAAAGGTAGCAAACAAAATTCCAAAGCCAAGCGAAATCGCCATGGGAATCAAAAACCTTGCCTGACGAGACGTTTCGGTAATCATGGGTGCCAGCCCTCCGCAGGTGGTCAGGGTAGTCAATAGAATAGGACGAAACCGTTGTACCCCTGCGGCATGGACCGCCAGGCGTGCGGAAACACCTTCCCGGACCTGGCGGTTGGCAAAATCGATGAGCACCAGTGAATCGTTGACCACCACCCCGGACATGGCCACCAGTCCAAGCATACTCATAATGGACAGGGAATACCCCATAATCAAATGACCGGCAATGGCGCCAATGACACCAAACGGAATGCAGAACATGATGATCAAGGGTTGAAAATAGCTTTTAAACGGAATGGCAAGCAGGGCAAACACACAAAGCAGGGCAAGGCCCAACCCCCAGGCCAGCGCAGTGATACTTTTTCGGATATCGGCCTGTGCCCCCTTAAAGCTGTAGGAGAGTCCGGGATATTTTTTTTCCAGTTCGGGCAATATATCCTTTTTCATATCCTTGAGTACGTTTTCCGTCTGAGAGGGGGGGCGCACATTGGCCGTCACCCGTATTTCACGCTTTCCATTGGTCCGCTTGATGGTGGTATAGGCTCTTCCCGTGAACGTCTCTACAGCATCCCGCAGCATAATCTCCCCTTTTGGTGCCTGTAGGACCAACTCTTCAAATGTATACTCTGCAATCCGTTCATCACGGTTCAGTCGAACCCGCACAGTCACTTCGCTATTGCCCCGCTGAAGGCTGAGGGCGTCCACCCCTTGGAAGGCATGACGGATCTGATTGGCCACATCCCTGGAGGTCAACCCCATGCGTCGGCCAGCTTCGCTGAGGAGAATATCAAACTGCCGCTTGCCCTTGGCAGACCCATCATCAATATCCTGAACAATGGAATATTCACCCAGACGGCGAGCCAGTTCATCTCCAGCCTTATCCAACAACTTTTTATCCCGGTGACTCAGCGCCACGGTCAGGTTTTTACCGCTGCCTGGGCCGCCCCGGTCCGACTCAAAATTGAGGGTCTCGATACCAGGAATCCTTCCGGTGTTTTCCCGCCAGCGCCGGGTGACTTCAGCCGTACTCATGGGACGGACGTCAGGGTCCGTCAAATAGATCTTAATCGTGATCCGATTGTCATTGACATTGGAAAAAATACCATTGGATAATGCCGTCCCCCCGTTTTCAGATATAACTTTACGTGCCGATTCCACCACCCGGTCTTCCACCGCCTTGAGCCGCTTTTCAGGGGTACCAAAGGGCAGGATCACCTCACAAAACGCATAATCTGACTCCACCTTGGGCAAAGGAACGATTCCCATTCTACCTGAGGCCACATAGCCGATTGTAATGAAAAACAACGCAATACCAAATGCGATCACTGAATAGCGGTATGCCAGCAGAATTGACAACACGCCCCCATAAACCCGACGCACGATCCCTTCAAACCACAACGAAAACCGACGCTGCCATCGTTCAAGAAGGTTCAATGGAAAAATGCTTTCACGGGTCTGGTGACTAAGGTGGGCCGGCAGAATAAACAAACTTTCAATCAGGGACACCAAAAATACGGCGATCACCACAAAGGGAATGGGTTTAAACACTTTGCCCAGGATGCCGGGAATAAACATCAATGGGACAAAGGCCACCACATTGGTAATGACGGAAAATACCACAGGCATGGCTACGGCCTGAACGCCCCGGATGGCCGCTTCCATAAAGGGAAGCCCCAGGCGCCGATAATAATACACATTTTCTCCAACAACAACGGCATCATCCACCACGATCCCCAGGGTGACGATGAAGGCAAACATACTGACCATGTTAATGGAAAATCCTGTGGATGATAGAAAGAGAAATGCGCCCAAAAAAGAAATAGGAATCCCGAGACTCACCCAGAAGGCCAGGCGTATTTCCAGGAAAATGGCCAGAAAAATAAACACCAGCCCCAGCCCCAGGTATGCGTTGCGCAGCATTAGATCTGCCCGCTGTCCAAACAGCTTGGCCCGATCCTTGACAATGCTCAGTACCATCCCTTCGGGCAGTTCTGCATTGATTTGTGCCATCATCTGTTTGGCCGCTTCAGCCACCTCAATGGGCGTTTGGTCCCCCACCCGAAATACGGCAATGGTCACAGCCCGCTGGCCGTTGAATGAGGCCCAGTTTGCCGACGCCTCAAACCCTTCAGTCACATCGGCAATATCGCCCAGCACCAATTTAGGGCCGTCTGCTGTTGGAGAGATCGCAAGCCCCTCGTATTGGGAGGCAAAACTACGCCGATCCTTGACGCGCAGCAAGATATCTCCAGCGTCTGATTTGATGGCACCAGCCCCCAGTTCCACCGACGCCCGCGAGATGGCCTGCGACACCTGGGCCAGTGTCAATCCGTACTGCCTTAATGTGGCCGTTTTTAATTCAATCTGAATTTCCCTGTCTCTTACCCCTTCAAGCGCTACCTGAGCAATGACGGGATTTAAAAGCAGAATATCTCTTACCTGGTCCGCCATTTCCCGTATGGTGGTTTCAGGGACATCGCCATACAATGCAAAACGCATGACCTCCCGCTTACGGGAGGCAATTGTGACCACAGGATCTTTCGCTTCCTCTGGAAAGGTGGCAATCCGGTCCACCTTGGCTTTGACCTCCTGCCAGAGTCGGTTGATATCCACCCCATCCAGGGCCACCACTGAGATCACGGCAGCCCCTTCATTGGCAGAGGCGGTGATCTCATCAATGCCTTCAAGATCCTGGATTGCCTCTTCCACCGCCAAAACAATACCACTTTCAACTGCCTCAGGGCTGGCCCCGGCATAGGGCACCGCAATATTGATCGTATCAAGACTGAATTCCGGTAACACCTCTTGTGTAATGGTCATACCAGCCAGCAGCCCCCCCACAAGCAGTACAGCCATGAGTAGATTAGCTGCCACAGAGTTCCCGGCCATCCAGGCCAGGGCCCCCCGTTGTTCAAAGGGCGGCAATGCGTGTTGCACCACAGTCCGGTCCGCCCTTTTCAAATCATCTTGCCCCATCACATCTTGCCTGACTGTCATGATGGGTCTCCTTCAGCCAAGACCAGTTCCATCCCCTTCACGGCCACAGGAATATCAGACGTAATGATGCGGTCTCCAGAATTTAGGCCCGTGCGGATAAAGACACGCGCTTTCTCCTTCCACACCGGTACCACATGGCGGATATCCAGGTGATGATCGTTATAGATCCAGATCGTGTTGTTTTCCCTGATTACGGTTCGAGGTAAGGCATACACATCGGTCATGGGGCGCCCGGAAATAATGGTCTGCACCTGGTCCCCCAGAAGCATGGGGGATCGGTCTGCGCTTTCATTTGAACCGGATCTTGCATGATCCGTATCCAATCGCTTGAGGCCTAAAGGATCCTCTACCCGGATCAGGACGCCGGCCATGCGGCTCTGTCCTGTGATTTTACCCGTCATCCGAACCACTCGGCCTGGCCATCGACCCTGGGAAAACAAAGAATGCACCATGGCCCGGCTGCCTTTTGTTTCATGGATCTTAATCAGATTCAGCCGATCCAATGGCACTTTGGCATCCACCCGGTATTGACGAATATCTACTAGTGTCGCTAGCGCAGACTGGACGGCAACAGTGGAGCCAAGGTCTACATTTTTCTCAAGAATCAACGCGTCAAAGGGGGCTATGACTCGAGTCCGTTTCAGATCTAATTTTGCGGATTTTACATCACTTTGGGCACTGGCCACAGCAGCCCGGGCTTGCGCCAATTGAGGCGTTCGAAGGGCCAGCGTCGTTTGGGTCACCGCATCAGGGGACATCTGAGAGATCAGCTTAAGCTCTTCCCGGGCGATGCGTTGCTGCCCCTTTTCGATTTCAAGATCCGCCAACGCTTTGTCCAGTTTGCTTTTTGCTTTATCCACGGCCAGCTGGTAATCGTCAGCTGCCAACCGGATCAATGGTTCTCCCTGTTTAATGATTCCCCCTTGGTTAAACTGCGGGGCCACCCAGATCACCTCTCCGGTCACCTGGGCGTTCAGGACGATCTCCCGGTCCGCCGATACGGTGCCCATAGCATGAATCAGGGTATCATGAGTGCCTGGCACCACGGTCATGGTTTCCACCACTGTAAGATGCTTTTCAGGAGGGTTGCGTTCAATTTTCACTTTTTTGGATTTATAATATTTGAATCCTGCAACACCAATGACGATAAAGCAAACCGGAAGCAAAATTTTAATCAGAAGTCGAAATATACGTGAAACATTACTGAAACTAAACATTGTCATCCACTCCAATGGCCTCTGCGGCCTGCCATCCCATGGCGTTGTGCAAAGCGATTCGTTTTTTTATCAGATTGGCCCGCTCATTGACCAGCTGCCGTTCTAACCGTTTAATGGCAGACCAGGCGGTGAGGTAATTTAAGTAAGAGCCCTGGCCGTTCAGGTACTGTACCCGGCTATTTTTTAGAGAGATCCCGGCGGCAGCCAATTCTTCTTCCAACCGCTGGATATATTCAGCTTGTCGGTCAATGCCCACCAGACTGTCCTCCACCTCTCCGATGGCAGTAGCTACCGTTTTCGCATAGGTATTCAATCGTTCTTGAACAACCGCCCGGGTCCGTTCTACTTCCGCACGCCGCCTTCCACCATCAAGGATGGGGCCGGCAAAGGACCCAGCAAGGGTGGAAACCCAGTTTTGAAACAAAAGATCCAGGCTGCCACTGGAAAACAGGGCACTGGCCGTCAAGGTAAAAGCCGGCAGCAAATCTGCCTTGGCTGCAGCCACATCTTCCCGGGCCGCCATCAATCGCAATCTCGCCGCCCGGATATCTGGCCGATGGGCCAACAATGCCGCAGGAATACCGGGAGATGTCGTGTGGGTCATATTTGGGAATGTGGTGGTGTCTAAGGCTATGGGCTGTCCTGGGGTCCCCCCCATCAAAAGTGCCAGGGCATTCATTTCTTGTTTCTCTTCTTTTTCCAGCAGCGGCACGCCAGAAAGCGACTTGGCCAGAGACTCCCGCTGCTGAGACACATCCAGGGCCGATGCCTTACCGTTGAGAAACCGAAGGTTTTGAAGGGCCAATTCGGCGGTATCAACACGGATCTGGCTGTGCAATAGTTTTAGACGTTCCCGGACAGAAATCAAATTTACCCAGCGTTCAGCTATATCCGTTGTTAACGCCAGGGCCGTTTCATTGTAATCCTGACGGGCCGCATCAAGGGCCATGTCTGCGGCCCGCACTGATGCCGCCGTGTTACCCCAGATATCTGGGGTATAGGAGGCAGAAAGGTTGCCGTTCCAAGAATGGCTGCTGTTATCTGAAGGACTGCTACCTTTCATATCGGAACGGGTATGAGTCCGGGTGCCACCAATGGAAAATGCCAAGCCAGGCAACCGCGCCGCCGTAACCTTTTTTAAAACGGCTGCTGACTGGGCAATCCTGGCACGCCTGATTTTAAGATCATAATTATTAGCCAACCCCTTTTGAACCATAGCATTGAGTTCACGACTGCCCAAAACCGTCCACCAGTGCGTTATGGGTGTCGCCATGGCTGCCCCTAAATCGTTAAAGGGCTGATTGGCGTACGATTCAGGCACTACTACAGGCAGGGACGGCGCAGATTCCGGTGTCAAAGCCGTACACCCGGAAATCATCAGGAGCATCCAGCCCCCTGCGCAAAGTTGTCTTATCATCACCCCTCATCCTAAAACTTAAATCATTTGAAGATCATTTAAAAAAAATTTAAAACTATAAATATACCATCTTTTAAATACTTTTTATAATTTAAAGTTACACCTCTGGATATTTGATATAAGGTTGAATTTTAAGCGGTAGGCCAGGAAGCATTCCCCCCCCTCTTGTTTTATATGGTTGTTTCGTTAAACCACTATC
>PDWJ01005078.1_pt1 | contig 11055 bp, 15 predicted proteins | sample 1430881 | NCBI WGS metagenome assembly PDWJ01 (sample SAMN01162460, study PRJNA174530) | Oral metagenome, whole genome shotgun sequencing project. | biome: Marine environment; feature: Marine mammal; material: Swab sample of the gingival sulcus; isolation source: swab sample of gingival sulcus... | reverse complement strand
GAGGTGGTCTCGTGGAGCAGGAACGCAAATCGCCATATACCACATAAGCCCCCAATGAGGTGAGATAAGAGCGGATAGCAGGATTAGCTCCATAAAATTATTGTAGTTAAAAAGGAGAAACTATGACCATTTATTTTTATACCAAAACAGACCAATACGGCGATTTTTCGAACTTTGCAAAATATGGCATATCAATGAATGATAAATGGTGGTCAACGGTTGAGCATTATTATCAAGCGATGAAGTTTAACGATAGCGACTATCAAGAAAGAATCAGACTTGCCCATAATGCCAAAAAAGCCAAAGCCGTCGCCTATCAAAATCGAGATATTCGTGATGATTGGGACGAGGTAAAAGATGACATCATGTATCAAGCCGTGTTAAAAAAGTTTCAAACGCATAAAACTCTACAGGCTGAGTTAATAGCGACAGGGAAAGAGGATATTGTAGAAAATTCGCCGATGGATTTTTATTGGGGTTGTGGAGCTGATGGTTCAGGGTTAAATAAATTAGGGCTTATTTTAATGAGGGTGCGAGAGGAGTTGAAAGACCATGATAACAGTACAAAGTAAACGTAGAAAATTGGAAAATATACGCAAGGATTTTCCTAATGCACAGATTATTGATGTAACTTCAAAGGGCGATATGCCTATGGTTAAGTTTAGCCCATTTTATCCTGTTGGCGATATTCCTGTGCCTTTTTCAGAGGGGGTGTTTGCTGAGTCTGTCGAGGGGGTATGGCAAGGGTTAAAGGTGTTTGCCGAGTATGATGTGGACACTTCAAAGTTTGCTGTTACCAATATGAAAGGTATCAAACGCACGGTAAGACGTTTTGGCAAATGCCAAGGTCATCGTCAAGGGGTGTATGGCAAGCAGTTACTTGATTATATCACTGCTCGCAAATTGATATATTTACCGACTTATCAATGGGTGCTAGAAAACAAACTCGCCGAAGAATTGGCTGATTTACGCAAGATTGCTAGCACGCAAGACCTTGTATTACTCGACTATGAAACCAATGGCGATATAAATGATGCTCGTAAACCACTGTCGCATGCTCATTTGATTAAAAATGCGTTGGAAGAAAATGAGTGATGTTAATTGATATGAGAATTAAAGGAGTCCCCATGAAAAAATATACCCCTACTTCCGCTTTGCTTGGTGTGGCGATTGGCGATGCTTTGGGCGTGCCTTATGAGTTTAAGTCACGCTCAGAGATGCAAGCGAATCCTGCTATCAATATGCGTGGTTTTGGTACGCACAATCAGCCAAGGGGGACTTGGTCTGATGATACTTCGTTGACTTTGTGTTTGGCGGAGTCATTGCTGGGTGGTTATGATTTGGCGGATATGGCTCATAAGTTTGTTGCTTGGTATCAAAAGGCTTATTGGACTGCTCATAATGAGGTGTTTGATATTGGTATGACAACGAGGCACTCTTTGAATCAACTCCATGATATGTTAGAAAAAGGTCAAGCGGAGGACTTAAAATATCTGTATGTCGAGGCGTGTGAACAAGACAATGGTAATGGTTCGTTGATGCGGATTTTGCCTTTATTGTGGTATGTCAAGGGTAAGCCGATAGCCGAGCAATGGCAGTTGGTGTGGCAGGTGTCGGCTTTGACTCATAAGCATATTCGGGCTGGCATGAGTTGTTTGATTTATTTGAAATTTGCTGAATATCTGTTGCAAGGTATGGATAAAGCTACCGCTTATGAGAAGATGCGAGCAGAGATTATGGATTTTTGGCAAGAGATGGGGTTGATAGCGACAGAACGCCAGCATTTTAGGAGGGTGATTGATAATGATATTCGTGATGTGCCGATTGATGAGATAAAGACAGGGGGCTATGTTATTGAGTCTTTGGAGTCGAGTATTTTCTTTTTGTTGACTGAGGATAGTTATCAAGATACTGTGCTGGCTATCATCAATCTTGGGCATGATACGGATACTTCTGGGGCGATAGTTGGTGGTTTGGCAGGGTTGTATTATGGCTTGGAAGATATACCAGAGAACTGGCTCGAACAGCTTGCTAGGAAAGATGAGATTATTGCGTTGGGAGGGAAGTTTGAGGCGTGTTATCAGTGATATTATTTTTCCAAACTTAGACAACCCAGACAGGGCGTGCCCTGTCTTTACCAAAGCATTAACTTTATATCTTGGGAGTGGTATTACTTACACAATGTCAAATGTGGGTTGGTTGTGGAGTGTTGCATGACAACGGTAACTTTGCTTTGAAGTTTCATTTGATAGTGGTTTTTGCCAAGTTTTTTTATGTCGTAGCCTTCATAGCCTTGAGCTCGGTTAAAACTGCGGTCAAATGATTTAAAGAACTCCAGCAAATTCAAATCATCAACAGATAATTCTTGGTTTTCTTCTTTATTGTAGCATTTTGCCTTGCCTTCTTTGAGATACATCGCCACACTTGTTTTGCCATTGACCACTTTTCCTGCTTGTAAATAAAGGTCAAGGATTGCGTTATTTTGAGGGTCTTTTACGCTTGTATGCGTCCAGCCAACCAAATCAGCGTAGGTTACTTTTTTCATATCATAGACAGTGTCGATTGTTTCTTGGCTATATTGATAGCCTTGTGCATTTGCTTGTGACATACCCAATGCTCCAGTCAATATTCCAACCATTACTACACTGATTAGTGTTGTTATCTTGTTTGTATTCATCGTAGTTCCTTCTCTAATTAAAAGTAAATATCACCAACTAATGCCTTAAGTGTATAAGCAGTAGCAGATAAAAAAGCCTAAAACTTTGATTTTCAGCACTACAGTTAGCCAAAAACTTATGTTTTGTGATGAGTCATCATATCATGCGATGGAGGTTCAGTCACTACAAAAGTCTATTTTACTTGCAACCTCAAAATTAATCATATAATACAACTTTTTTGTAAAAAGTATTGACTTAAATGTAAAAAGTTGTATTATACAACCTTATATGGTTGTACAGAACAACTTGTTTCTATCAATTTAATGAATAAACGCCAAATAACACAAATTAAAAATAAGGACTTAACCATGCAATACGATATAAACTGGCTTAGCAAACAGCCGAAAAAACAAAAATACCTGTACTTTTGGGGACATACGCCCAACAAAGACGGTTCGATAAGTTCAGCCTGCTTTAGTCAATGGTGGGAAAACTCACCGTTTGAAGTGGACGGCATTCGCTATGCCACAGCCGAACACTTTATGATGGCTCAAAAGGCAAAATTGTTTAACGATGAAGATATTTTTCAGCAAATAATCAACTCAACCCACCCCAACAAAGCCAAACAACTAGGGCGAAAAGTAGCAAACTTTGACGATAATGTGTGGAAAAAAAACCGCTTTGATATTGTGGTGGCAGGCAATATGGCAAAGTTTGAGCAAGATGAACGCCTACAACAATACCTACTAAACACTGGCAAACGTGTGCTTGTCGAGGCAAGCCCTTATGACAAGATTTGGGGCGTTGGTCTGGCACGAGATAATGAGATGATTACCAATCCATTGCGGTGGAAAGGCTTAAATCTACTCGGCTTTGCCTTGATGGTGGTAAGGGATAATTTGTTAGAGGGTATTTAGATGTATTCAATTCTTGTAGTTTTGAAAAATGATGATGATTTTGACTGGCTTATTGGTTCTTCTTGGTCATTATCAATAATATATGAACCAGCTCAAGCTTTAAATCTTAGCACTATATCGAATTTTCATGAAGATGACGAGTTGATAAACCTTGCTGATATTGAAAGTTTTAAAAATGAAATACAAGCCATTATCAATTTTTGGAATGATGCTGAACAAGACAATCATATCAAAAAACCAAGTGAGAATAGAATGAGAGATTTAGATATGTTTTATTCTCAACTAAAAAATGTAGAAATAACGAATATTAAACGCATAACTCTATTTTAGAACGAGCAAAAAATGAATAAGAACATCAGAGAAAAACAAATCAGAGCCTACTACACCGATGATTTTATCCGAGTGTATCAAGCCTATTCATCGCCCATTGGTAACTCAGCACTTGCCAATAACACCTTTGTGTCGCCACCCTTTAAGATGGAACGCATGACATGGATAAAACCGTCCTTTTTATGGATGGCATACCGTGCGGGTTGGGGCTTAAAAGACGATGGGCAAAAGATTATTTTAGCCATCGACATCACTCACGAGGGCTTTTTATGGGCGTTGGAACACGCTTGTTTAAGCTCCTTTAAGCCACAGTTTCATCAATCAAAAGAACAGTGGCAAGCACAAAAAGCCGTTAGCCCAGTGCGTATTCAGTGGGATCCAGAGCGTGATATTCAGCTAGAAAAGCGAGACTATCGAGCCATTCAAATTGGCTTATCTGGCGAGGCGGTGGAGCATTATGTTAATGATTGGATTATTAACATCACCGATGTTAGCGAGCTAAATGCCGAAATCAAAGCCCTTGTCGATAAAGGCGAACTGGACAAGGCTAAGGCACTATTGCCTATAGAACGAGAATACCCAATCCCTGCTGATATTGGTAGAAAGATTGGAATGAGTGTTGATTGATAATTGAAATCTAGAGACAGAGCATGCCCTGTCTCAATCAAAAAATAAAAGGAATAAAAAATGAACAGAAAACAACGAGCAACCCTAGCTGAACAACACGTCGACTTTAATCAGGCAAGAAAGGACTATCCAAGGTCACAAACTCAAACCTATGGTTTAAAAGACTTAATGGCGGTAACAGGAGCAAAGGCAAAAACAAATGACCAGCCTACAATTAAACTGCCTAATAAACTGCCTAAAATCGAAGTGAGCAAAGAGGGCTGTATTGATGCTTGTTTAAGGATTTACCATGATACTGCAAACGATAATGATATTAATGGTAACGCCAAAAACAACGCTAAAAACAAGGCGAAAATCGGTCTATTAAACTTTGCCTCTGCCAAACATCCAGGGGGTGGTTTTTTAAATGGTTCACTGGCACAAGAAGAGGACATTTGCCTAAAAACCGACTTATACCAATACATTAAGCAAGAAACTGAGTTTTATAATACTGCCAGCCACTCCAAGCACAAGGGCTATTATAAAGATGAGCTGATGTACACTACAGGTGTGCAAATTGTTAGAGATGCAAATTATCAATTGTTGGCTGATTTTGTTGAGGTTGATGTTATCACCTGTCCTGCTCCTAACCGCTGTGGGCAGATTTTAGATGCCAAGATGGCAAAAATAGGCTTGCAAAATCGCATTAATATGATTATCAATGCCTTTGCTAAGCATGGTTGTAGCCATTTGGTATTAGGGGCGTTTGGCTGTGGCGTGTTTAAAAATGACCCAAAACTGGTCGCGGAGCTTTTTGCTCAGGCAATCGAACAGCACGCCTACAGTGAGTTAAAGACGGTGGTCTTTGCCATTAAAACCAACAATGATAATGATGTGAATTATCGGGCGTTTGTGGAGGAGTTTGAAAGTGAAAAGTGAAACAAGATCTCGAAAAAACATACCCTCACTAAAATAACAAACATAAGACATAATAATTCCCAACAAAAAAACCACCGTTTTAATAAACAGTGGTTTTCTTTGTCTTGGATAAAATAAACCTTGCAATATTCAGCTTTTATTTATCCAGCCGTTTTTGCTTTTTCAGCCTCACGAGCTTTATACTCTCTCTCAACTTTGCGATTAATGTATTGTTGCTGAGCCATACTAAAGAGGTTATTCACCGTCCAGTATAGTACCAAACCTGCTGGGAAGAACATCATCATACCGGCAAAAATCAATGGCATCAGTTTCATCACTTTCGCTTGCATAGGATCAGTTGGCTGAGGGTTCAGCATTTGCTGTGCAAACATAGAGACCGCCATGATAATCGGTAGGATAAATAGCGGATCCATCGCTGATAAATCTTGAATCCACAAAATCCACGGAGCTTGACGTAGCTCTACACTCTCTACCAGTACCCAGTACAAGCCTAAGAAAATTGGCATCTGTAAGAACATGGGCAAACAACCAGCCAATGGATTGACTTTTTCTTCTTTATACAAAGTCATCATGGCTTGTGACAGTGCCATTTTATCATCACCATGCTTTTCTTTGAGAGCCTCTTGCTTTGGTTGAATGGCACGCATTTTTGCCATCGAATGATAGCTCTTACCAGATATCCACATTAGGGCGATTTTCACTAGCAGAGTCAGACCGATAATCGACCACCCCCAGTTACCTAATACGTTATGGAGCTGTTGCAAGACGGCAAACATCACTTTTGAAATTGGCCAAAAAATACCAAAATCAACCGTTTTATTCAGCCCTGTTGCGACTTCTTTTAGGTCTTTTTGGATTTTTGGTCCTGCATATAGCGTAGCGGTTAGGGTGTTTTGCGTACCAGCATCTACGGTGATTGGGGCACTATTAAAGCCAATCATGTAGTTACCCTTGTCTGCACGGCTAAAGAAGTGAGCAGTAAAGTTGTTCGGTGTCCATGCAGACACAAAATAGTGTTGAACCATTGCCACCCAAGCTTTATCAGATTTCACAGCTTTGAGATCGCTGGCATCATCACTGTCTGAGAACTCTTTAAAAGGCAATTTATTATAGTCATTCTCAGGTGTACCCCAAGCACCACCTAAGTAGGTTGCCATGCTAAGAGGCCCTTTATTTTCCATACCTGGATCTTTACTATCATCGCGTTTTAGCTGAGCAAATACCTGCCCTTTCCACGGCTGTGAGGTTGGGTTATTGATGTTATAGCTGACTTCAATCGGATATTTACCTTTCGCAAACGTAAAGGTCTTGGTGACAGTCACGCCATTTTGACGATAGGTCAGTGGCACAGACAGACTGTCTTGCCCATCAGCCATGCTATAGCTGTTTTTTTCGTATTGATACTCAGTGCGTTCACCATTGGTTGCAGGGTTTTGCAAATTAATCAATTCAGATTGAGCGGTATAGACACGGTTACTATTATTTTCAAGTATCACAAAGTCATTATCACTATCCAAGCTAGCAGAGTATTTTTTTAAGGACGCATAGATAACATCACCACCTTTTGGGTCAATCTTGATGTCGTACATATCAGTTGTTACATTGATAAATTTGTCCTTTTGAGCCGTGCTACTGGCTGTACCGTCTGTGCCATTGGCAGTGACAACAGGGGTTGGGAAATCACCACCACCTGCTGTAGTTTGTGCCACAAAGTCACCTGAAGAAGACGAGCTGACCGTTGTGGTCGCCTGTGTGCTGGGTTGGTTAGCATAATCTTTTTGCCAAGCCATCACCAACAAATATGCGGTAATAGCCATAGCAATAAGAATCAATACCCGAAGTATCTTTTGCATGAGTTGTCCTGAAGTTAAGTCAGTTTTATAAATATGTAAATATATAAAGTGTTGCCCCTATATGGGGGCGGTATGACCATATAAAAAGAAAAATAATTCACAAAATAAGAAAATGGTGGCTATTCTACTAAAAAAAAGGCAAAATTGATATAGATAAGCGGTAACCATTTGTATTGTCAGGTAACTTGTTATAAGTTGTATGCTAATTTAGTGATTTTTAGGGTGGTTTTAGGAAGTGGATAATCAATTATGCAAATGAAAAAGAATAGCTGTCCGAACTGTAAACAGTCATTTAAAAAAGCCCTATTTACGAGACAAGCTCGATTTTGCCCACATTGCAAGATACGTTTATTTGCTCTAACTTCTAGACAAGCAAACCACATCAACTTTAAAAAAGGCACTATTAAAAATCTTGCCGTTAGTTTTATGTGGGCAGTGTTGTTTGCCTTATTTATGGCAATACTTAGCTATTTTGGTATCAGTGAATTATTCAAGCCATATTCTAATCAAGTAGTACTGGTTGCAATTATCATTATGGTGGTTTTTATTGTTCGAGACTCAATAAAACAGAGTAGCAAGGCAGATTATTATACGGCAGGTGTTGATACCCTTGATGACTATATACAAGATGGTGATGAAAGTAGAAGTGGTCATTACAGCCTTACCACAGAGCCTTTAACAATTTGTCAATGCCCTAATTGTCAATCTTATCGAATGACGGATTTGTTTTGGTTTAAACGCCGAGTCACAACAGATTTGAGTGCAGATCTAAATGCGAAAAATACCGATATTGATAAGTTTGTCGGCTGTTTAAAGTGTAAAAGTGCCTTTACAGTCAGCACCAGTAACACGCCTACGACTCATACTAATTTGATGAGTTGGCTGGTTGTTTTTGTATTTGTGATTGGGCTGATTACGCTTTATATTGTTATGACTCATTCATTTGCATTTTTTAATGAACGAAAGGCGTTGGTTGGTTATTTTACATTTTATTGGGGCTATTCATTTGTCACTTTTCAGACAAAATTACATGTTAAAAACCCACTGAGTATCAATTATCAGCCAATTGTTTTGGGGGGAGGTAGTTTACGCCAAAGAGGCTGATTTCCACTCCTCACGCAAGACGCCATAACGCAGACTGTCATAATAGACACCATTGTAATAGCGGACTTTGCGTAGGCAAGCCTCTTGTTGCATGCCGATTGTTTCGGCAAGTTTAATCATACCGATATTGCCAGACCATGTAGTTAAGCCAACTCGGGCAACTTCTTGAGTGGCAAAAATCTCGCTAATCCATTGAATCAATGCTTGTTTGCCAATACCTTTTCCCCAATAATTTGGATCAAAGATAGCCAATCCAACTTCTAACCAACGTGAGGGCTGATGTTCCCAATAAAAACAAATCGTACCAACAATATTACCATCCACATCAATGACTTTTCGTCTAGCCTCTTCACAAAGCTGTTTAAAATAGCCCTCTCGAAACTCTTCGATAGTTGGCTGTTGATAGGGAAAATAGGGAGCGTCCGTTTCTTTCCATGTCATGTCTTGGTGTTTTAGTTGATAGAGTGTTTCGCATTCGTTAGGGCGTGCGTTTCTAAGGGTGATTTGCATGGTGGATTCCTTTAAATTGGGTTGATTTTCGTAAGAGGCGAGTTTACTCATTGTTACCCTTATACCATTTCTCACGATAATAAATATTAGGATTGTCGGTTATATGTTGGCGATATTGGGCGATTGACCCACGATTACAGCTACAATGCTCATAAATATCTTGCGTACCAATGCTTGTATCTTCCCAGTTACAATATGGACAAATATCCCAACCGCCCTCGTCTATACCGTGCTTTTCATCTAATGAAAGCAGACCACAACAGTCACATGGATAAAGCTTTACAACTTCGCCAATGACTTCTACATCTTGATTGGTAAGGGTATGATAAAGTTCGCTTAAAAACCCGTTGCTATAACCTCGGTATTTGTATGATTTCATCTCATATAGTGCCTGCTCAATTTCAGCTTGTGATTTTTTGTGCAAATCGTAATCTTCCACATAGTCTTCTATTTCTTCAATGGTTAAATTTTGCATTTGAATTTTTGTGATTAATTGAATGACTGTTTCTCGTGGAATTTGTTGGTATTTTTTTGCTTTCATAACTCATTATCACCATAAATTATTATTTTACAAATAATGCCAAGTATTTTTCATAAAACCAATTATCTTATTTAATGGCACTGTTGATAGATTAAATGTATCGTCCGTTTTATCCAAAGCTGTTTTTTCTAAAATCAGCATACAACCATCTTCTAGTTTACCTTGTTTGTTAAATTCTAACTCTTTGATTTTGATAATTTCGGTAATGCCATTATTGGCGGTGCGTTGGTTATAGGGTTCGCCTGTATGTCCATGAAACATATACGAAAACTCCACTTTATCAAGTGCCTGTTCAATCTCTTCTGCCCCATAACCTCGCTCACTATCCACCTCTTTATCATGAGTAATCAATAAATCACATTCGCTATGCTTTTTGTAAAATTGTTTGAGTTGTTGGCGTTCATAATCTTGGATATATTGAGCGTGAGGGCGGTTTTTTCTATCGCCAATCCGCCCAATGCCTAGCATACTGATGGTTTCAGAGCCTTGCTTATTGTGCAAATGAATCAAATGTCCTGTTTTTGCGACAAAAACTCTGTTATAACAATCGATAGGAAAATAGGCTTGGTTAGGATTTTGCTGTTCTAAGTTATCCAAAAATTCATGGTCTTCATGATTGCCACGCACGCAGAGCATATTAATATCAAGTTTGTTTAAAAATACCTCAATTTCGGCATTTTTTTGGCAAAAACTATCCATAAAACCGAGTTCATCACGATCATTTTTCGCATGGCGTAAGGTGGCTTTATCCATAGTTGCTTTACTTGGAAATGCTCCCATATCGCCACATTGGATAATCCAATCGATGTTATTACCTGTGATATTTTGGTAATGTTCCACCATTTTAAACGGCAATAAAAATTTGCCATGAATATCAGCAAATAGGGCTAGTCTAATCATTGTTAATTTCCTTAATTCCATAAATTATGTTTTTTAGAGTAAAGACAGGGCATGCCCTGTCTCTACAACATCGTGCATGTATGCAAAAACAAATCACAACCTATCCAATTCTAATTGGCTATAATCCACTGTTGAGTTATCTGCCCCGCTTTGATAATCGGCAAGCTCTTCAAGCCAATCGGTTTGGCGGAGGTTTTGTTTACACGAACGTCTGGCACGTTTGCGAGCGATGGCAACATCATCGCTTTCATGAATGCCACCTTTTTGCATAAGTGGGTTAAGTGCTAGGTAGTTGCGTGGTTTAACTGTATTTTTTGCTTGAATACGCACCGTGTTTTTGGTTGGGTTTTTTGGGTTGTTCATATTGTTTTTCTCGTAAAATGTGTTGTAAATTTGGGTAAAATAAGGTTTTAATAAATGTAGTCATTGGTTTTCTCCTTTTGGTTGATTGGTTTAAAATTAATGAAATGGGGCTAGAGCGGATACACCTTTTTAAATCTTTCTAACACCAATTCAGAATTTTCATTAAATTCGTTATTTATGGTTTTTGCATACTCGGTAAAAAATTCGATATGAGCCTGTCGCCACCATTCATAGCTACCGTCGCCCTCGCCCTCAGCTTGTGCAAATTCGGCGGTTACTTCGCTAAATTTAGCAAATTTCACTTCTGTTAATTGAATAATACAAATGGGTTCATT
>PDWJ01005077.1_pt1 | contig 11055 bp, 10 predicted proteins | sample 1430881 | NCBI WGS metagenome assembly PDWJ01 (sample SAMN01162460, study PRJNA174530) | Oral metagenome, whole genome shotgun sequencing project. | biome: Marine environment; feature: Marine mammal; material: Swab sample of the gingival sulcus; isolation source: swab sample of gingival sulcus... | reverse complement strand
GAGGAAGTTAATAAGTTCAAAGTCTAGGCTTTTTGTGATATGCGGGCAATTACGGCGTTGCTCATCAAAAATTAGTCCTCAGCGTACATAAGTACGCCTGCGGGTAATTTTTGTTCGCGCCTTGTACTTGCCTCGCCTATCACAAAAAGGATGTAGGGATTATTTGTTTAGATTTTGGTAGATTTTTTCTAAGTTTTCTTCCATTCTTTCAAGGTAAGTTTTATTATCTTGGGGCATTTCTATTGTGTAGATTTCTTCTACGCTTGCATTTACTTCATTTGCAAGTGTTTTAGATACTTCAGGGCTTGCGGATTCTTCTGAGAAAATTGTTTTTATTTTGTGAGTTCTGCAGTATTCAACTAAGTTTGCAAGTTGTTTTGCATTTGCTTCTCCTTCTGAGAATACGCCCTTAACAGCATTTTGTTCTAAGCCAAAGTCTCTGCATAGGTAGGCAAAAGCTGCATGTCCTGTAACAAAGTGTTTATTTTTTACTGTTTTGAATTTTGCTCTATATTCTTCTAGGAGTTTATCAAGTTTAGCTATATAAGCTTTTGCATTCATCTGGTAGAATTCTGCATTCTTACTGTCTGCTTTTGATAAACCATGGGCAATATTTCTAATCATAATTTTTGCTGAAGAGAGTCCAAGCCATGTATGTGGATCGAAGTTTCCATGGCTGTGGTGGTGATTTTCTGCATGCTTAGATTTTTCATCATGCTCTTCACTTTCTTCATGACTACTGTCTCCGGACTTTATAGCCACAATTCCCTTACTTGCATTTACTTCAATAAGCTTTTTATTTTGAACTGCTTTTAAAGCATCATCAAGCCAAAACTCCATACCTTGGCCATTGTAGACTAATACATCAGCATTACTTAGGAAAATAAGATTTTTTGCTTTTGGTTCAAAATCATGAGGTTCCATACCTTCAGGAATAATTACTGAGATATTAACCTTGTCCTTTGCAATAGCTTTTGTTAATTCATACATAGCATCAAAGCTAACTGCTACATTTTTTTTACCATTGTCAGGAACTTCACTTCCACCCATTGCAAAGATGCTCATGGATAGAGCCAGCATTAGAACAATAAATAGTGATTTTTTAAAATTTTCTTTAGATATCATATAGACTCCTTGATTTGTTACTAAAGTTATATAACACTTTAGATAGTCAAAGAGTAACATGAAATTTATTTTAAATTTATTTTTTTTTCTATTATTTATTATTGGGAATAAGACCTTCTACTATATATTTTTCGGGCAACTTTGCAGGCCTACCATCTTTGTTTACACATGCCCATGAAACTTTTGCCTCTGCACATACTTGACCTTTTTGATTTTTTACAACTTGCAAAAATGTGCCTGATAGTTTTCCTAACTTTATATGACTAACTTCTATTGCTAATTTGTCGTATAGTCTTGCAGAAAATTTATATTGAATGTCTATATGAGTAACATAGAGCATATAACCTTCTTTAATTAATCCAAGATAGTCAAATCCTACTTCTCGTAGAAATTCCATTCTTGCATATTCTAAATAGTTTAGATATACTGCATTGTTTACATGATTATATGAATCAAGCTCGTAGGATCGAACTTCGATGTGGCTGGTATGAGTCATTTTATATTCCTCCAATTTGATTTAGTCTTTAATTAGCCCTTAATTAGATTTCCTCTTGAATATTCTTCTTACAAGATCTACCAAGTATCGCCAGAATCTTACAAAGATATTGGCTTGTTGAATTCTATTTAGCTTAGTATAAGCTCTCCGTAGTTCTTCATCTGAAAAATTTTGTCGTTGAGTATTTTCTTCGATTTCGATTTCTAGGGCTTCTGCCGCATTTTTGACGGAAACTATATTCGCATCTATTTGATTTCTTCCTAGAAACTTCATAGCTCTTAAGCGTCTTTCACCTGCTATAAGAACATTATTTTCATCGATGATTATTGGATTTAATAGCCCATGCCTTTGTATGCTATCGGCTAATTCTTCTATTTCTTGTATATCTTTTCGAGCTCTTCTTTTAACCTTTATTTTATCAATAGGTACTTTCATACACACTACTCCTTAAGTTCTAAAGTCCTATATTATATCCAGGGATTTTCTTCTTCTTCTTTTTCTTCAGATTCATTTTCTTTCTTTTCTTCTTGCTCTGCATCAGATTCTTGTGCATCAGCTTTATTCCTATCAGCTTGAGCTTCTTTATGTGCTTGCTCTTCATCTATAGGATTACCTTGTTCATTGCTATTGTTATTTTGAATGCTATCGTAGAAAGAATCAGTGTCAAAGCCATCTAAGTCTTCAGAATAATTATAGTCGTCCTCGTCGTCTCCGGATTCATCATCTTCTTCGTCGAAATAGTCATCGTCATCAGAACTAGGCTTAAAGCTTGGCTCCGGATCTTTAAATATTGCAGGATCTAAAGATAAAGGTGTTTTATCGATATTGATTTTTTCCTCACCCTTTGACATAGCATCTTTTTGAAGTCTCTTTATACCGACTTTTCTTAGTTTCATACTTGCAGTATGTTCGGTACATATCGATGTAGGTTCTGTTCCTGCAATAAATGTCAATTCAACAGTTCCGTCTGTACAGTTTTCTGACGGTAGCATACCTGACTTTTTACAAACTTCAATCTGTATAACTCCTGTTTCAGGTTCGACAAAATCTTTGAAAGGTAAGTCCTTATGTATATCTCTCATGAAATTTGTTGCAACATAACCGGAGAGCATAGAACCCGTATTATTTGTACCAAGTGAGAAATTACCTCTGTCAAAGCCATACCATACGATGGTAGAATAATACGGCGAATAAATAGCAGCCCAAGAGTCTGCCCAGTTTTGAGTTGTTCCCGTCTTTCCTGCCATTGGCATTTTGAAGTATTGGCCTGTTTTTTTATCCTTGTATTCAAACTTTTTGCCACCTGCTGATGCTCCGTAAAGTGTACCCACAACAAATGTTTTTTCCAAAATTTTTGTCATTACGAAGGCATTTTGCGGGCTTATAACCTGCATTGCAGAGCCTCTTTTTCTCTGTTCGATTCTTAAATCAAGTTCAGGATCCATAATTATCGAGCCGTTTCTGTCTTCTATGCTTCGTATAGCTATTGGATCTACCGTTTTACCTTGGTTAGCAAAGGTTGCAAAGGCTTTTAATAACTGTATAGGTGTTATTGCACAAATACCTAAAGCCAATGGGTAGACAGGTTCGAAAGTTTGTCTTATTTCTGCTATATCGTTTATTCCTGTCAATGTAGCAATTCTATTTATAGCTCCATCAAAACCAACTAAGTCCAGCGTTCTGATTGCAGGAATATTAAGAGATAATGGTAAAGCCTTATAAACAAGAACCGTTCCTCTCCATTTTCCACCATAGTTATTTGGTATGTACTGAACTCCCTTTGCATTTTCAAAAACACAAGGTGTATCACTAATACTGGTTGCAGGTGTAATCTTTTTTGCATCTATAGCTGCTGAATATATCAAAGGTTTGATTGTACTTCCAACTTGCAATTTAGATTGAGTTGCTCTTATCAATTGGTTGGATTCACTGTACTGACTTCCTCCGATAAGAGCTGTTAGATAGCCTGTTTCATTTTCGATACATGCAAAAGTTCCTTCAACTTTCTTTTCAGCTAAGAGTTCCTGTGTTTTAGCTGTAGATTGCTTAGTCAGTGCTTTTAATCTATCAATACCTGACATAAGGGAGAGTATATCTAATGTGTTATTTAATTTCTTTCTATAATATGCTTTTGTTTTTACTTCAACTTGTTTCTCCCCTAAATGTATTGCATCTATATTGAAACAAAGAGAGAGTAACGAAGTTAGATTACTGTATTGTTCTGCTTGACTAAATGAATTACTGCTTGAAGCCTTTAGTCTGGCGTTTGCGATTTTTAATTGGTTTTGGAAGTGCTTATCTGCCAGTGCCTGATGTCTTAAGTCAAAGGTAGTGTTAATGGTATAACCGTCTTTGTATAGATTCATTGTTCCATACATGCTGGCTTCGGCTTCTCTTCTTACAAATTCTGATGCCCATCTAGCCTTGTCTTCTCTTGTGAACCATGCTGAAAGTGCAATTCTCGTATAGTCAAAATTAGACCAGTATGTTTCAAATGATTTATATGCTTCTTCTTCACTTATAAAGCCTAGTTTTATCATGCTTTTGAGAACACTTTCTTGCTTGCTTCTTGCTCGGTTTGGGTAATTAAACGGATTGTATCTTGTTGGATTTGAAAGCTGAATTACAAGCATTGCAGCTTCCGCAGGTGTAATTTCTTCTGCAGAGTGTCCAAAATAGAATCTTGATGCAGCACTTACACCATGAGTTCCACCACCAAAGTAAACATCATTGAGGTAAAGTATCAGTATTTCATCCTTGGAATAGCGTCTTTCCATCTGAATAGCCCACATCAACTCTTCAATCTTTCTTTTGATGCTTTTATTTGTTCTGTCAGAATGCAGTAAACCTGCAATTTGCTGAGTGATTGTACTACCGCCACCAAAATTTTTGCCTATAAGCTGACCTATTACTGCACGAATAATGGATTTAATTCTAAAACCTTTATGTTCATAAAAAATTCTATCTTCTCTAGCCAATAGAGCTCGAATCAAATAAGGAGAAATATCTGCATAATCTACAAGTTCTCTTTTTTCATCCATAGAAAATTCAGTGATTAAGTCACCTCTAATATCCAGGATTCTTGACGGTAATGCAGGATTAAAGTCTACAAACAATTCAGTTTGCTTGATATTTTGAGTTTGGGCTAATAACTTGCCTAAAGTGTACGAACCTGCAAAAATAATTACGAGAACAAGGATAATATAAAAATATATAAGTTTACGAAATTTACCCATAAATTATATAAAAGCATATTTTACGCTTTTGTACAAGCAGTCTATTTCTTGTTTATATGAGCTGTTTTTAGTCTTGAATAATCTTAAAAAATATGCAATAATCCTTATTAGAGGGTAGATATATGAAAATTAAAAAGTATTTTATTTTTATTCTTATGATTTTTGCAATGACATTTTCTCTTTATGCAAAATCAAAAACAATGTATGTGTGCGTGAAAAAGGCTCAACTTAAGACAAGCACAGCTTATTTTGCCAAAGCTTGTGGGCAAGTGAGGTATGCTGATGAGGTTAAAGTAATGGAGACCAAAGGTAAGTGGGCTAGAGTTGGCTTGATGTCAAGACCGTCAGTTGAAGGTTGGATCGCATTGAAGAGTCTGACAAGAAAAAAACTTATCAAAAAGAAGAAGTCCTCATCTGCAAGTACTGATGAACTTGCTTTGGCAGGAAAGGGTTTAACTGAAGGTACCGGAAATGAGTTTAAGACCAAGGGTAATAGAAATTATAGAGCCGTAAATACTATAGAAAGTATGGACGCTAATAATTATCAATTAAAGGCCTTTATAGATCGTGGTAAGTTAAAGGATGGTGAATAATGAAAAAAAGAATATTTATATTTTTAACAGCGTTGTTGATTTCTAGTCTTTTTTTATCATGTGCTTTCTTGGAGAGCTTTGGACCAACAAAAAATTTCATCGAAGTAACAAAGAAAAGTCATAAGACTGTAGCTGCTATTTCAGAGACAATAAGTGAAGAAGAGGCTTATTACATAGGACGAGAGGTTGCTTCTATAGTATTGGGAAATTATAAGCTTTATAGAAATCCAAAACTTGAAAGTTATCTTAATTTGATATGTATGACTCTGGTTATTAATTCTGATGTTCCTGAAATTTATAATGGTTATCATGTTGGAATTCTAAATACTGATGAAATCAATGCTTTTGCAACATCAGGTGGCCATATTCTTATTACAAGAGGTTTGCTTGCTTGTGCTGATTCAGAAGATGCCTTGGCAGGTGTAATAGCACATGAGATAGGTCATATTCAACTTAGACATGGTGTAAAAGCTATTAGATCAAGTCGTATAACAAATTCTACACTTACTGATGCAGGTGTTAAAGATTTAGGAAGACATTCCGAAAGTCTACAATTTATATCTGATGCGTCAGATTCTATTATCAATACTATGGTAAATTCAGGTTATTCAAAAAGTCAAGAATACCAAGCTGATAAGTTTGCCGTTAAGCTTATTGCACAGGCAGGATATGATCCCAATGCTATGTATGAGATGCTAATGAAAATGAGTAAGAAGCAAGAACATGATAGCAGAGGTTTTGGCAAAACGCATCCTTCAGCAAAGTCAAGAATGAAAAGAATAAAACGAACGGTTAAAAAGTTGAATAAGAATCATGAGGGTGGATACAATCGTAAAGTTCGTGAAGCTCGTTATTCAAAATTTAAGTAAAATATTAGATTAAGATAAATGAAGAAAAAAATATTAAGAATAGGCTTAATAGCACTGGCAGTTTTTGTAATTACACTTTTATTGCAATTTGTAAATGCTTTTCAGAATGCAGAATTTTTCTTTTATGATAGCCGAATGAAAAAAACGGCAGATAAGTTTTCGGCTTCTGAAGATATCATTTTAGTACTTTTGGATCAAGCCTCTTTAGACTATGCTCTTGCACATAGAAACTGGACATGGCCTTTTCCGAGAGAAGCTTATGCTGAACTTGTGGACTTTGTTTTCAAAGGTAATGCAAAGTCAATCGCATTTGATATGTTTTTTACGGAGGCTTCTTCCTATGGTAAAGCTGATGACAGTGCATTTGCTTTAGCTTCTAAAAACAGTAAAAAAGTTGTACAGACAGTTTTCTTTAATGAACTGCAAGGCAGGCAATCTGAATGGAAAGATTCTGCACCTCAGCCAAAAAAACTTCTTGAAGCTGTAGAAAATGATTCTGATTATCCGGCGCTTTTTCCGATTGACTCACTTTGTGAAACTGCAAATACTCTAGGCTGTGTTAATGGTCTACATGATGCAGACGGAAGCGTTCGTCGTGCAAGACTTTTTTACTTATGGAAGAATTACAAAATACCAACTTTGGGTCCTGCGGCTCTTTTAAGTGCGGGTGAAAGCTTACCGGAAAATTTAGATAGAATTGTTAATCTTAGATATAGAAGTAGCATAGATGAATATTTTCCATATAGCTTTGCTGACATTATGCAAGCAAATGACGCTATAAAAAATGGTGAAGAGCCTGACTTGTATCCTGAAGATTTTGAAGATACTTATGTTTTCTTTGGCTTGTATGCTCCCGGCTTATTTGATATTTGTCGAAGTCCTATTTCTGCTGTTTATCCAGGTGTTGGTGTTCATATTACCTTGCTGGATAATATTTTATCAGGCGACACCTTGAATGAAGTACCAAGCTTTATTTCAATTTTGATTTTGCTTATTTCTATAATTATCGTTATAATGCCTGGTACAATTTTGGATAATAAGTCCTCAAGAAAATTTACTGTAATTATACCCACAGTTGTCTTTATTGCCTTTGTTGCTATATACATAATGCTTGCTTATTTCTTGTTTGGCATAGGTATAATTATTCCGATTGCTCCAATTATTTTTGCTATGCTTTTATCTTTTATAGCTAGCATTGTTGTAAGCTATATGATTGAAGGAAAACAACGCCGATATTTGAAGAGTGCTTTCAAACAATATTTAAGTCCTCTTGTTATAGATCAGCTTATTGAAAATCCTGATCAATTAAAGCTTGGTGGAGAGCGAAAAGAACTTAGTATTTTCTTTTCAGATCTTCAAGGCTTTACGACAATTTCTGAAAGTTTAGATCCTGAGCAACTAACTGAACTATTGAATTATTATCTTTCTGCAATGAGCGATATAATTTTAAAATCAGGTGGCACTATTGATAAGTATGAAGGCGATGCAATTATAGCTTTTTGGAACGCTCCTTTGAAAATAGAAGAGCATGCAAAAATTGCTGTTGAGGCTGCCTATGCTTGTCAAGAAAAACTTGATGAAATGCGAGCAGAGCTTGAAGCAAAGTGTGACGGCAAGCCGTTTAGAATGCGTATTGGTTTAAATACCGGTCAGGCTATAGTTGGGAATATGGGTTCTGAAAATCGTTTTGATTACACCATGCTTGGGGATTCCGTAAACCTTGCCGCCAGACTTGAAGGTTTGAATAAGCAATTTGGTTCTTACACTATGTGTTCAGAAAGTACTAAAGTTCTTGCAGAAAAGGGAAAGACTGTTATGAAGTTTAGAGAACTGGCTCGTGCTGCCGTAGTTGGTAAAAATGAAGCAATTACAGTCTATGAAATTATGAGCGAAGAAAAATATACTGAAAATAAAAACTTGCTTGATTCTTTTTCTAAAGGTTTAAGTGAATTTTATGAAGGTAATTTTGAAAAGGCTCTTTCAATTTTTAAACAAACAGAAAAATTAGATCCGCCTGCAAAACATTATGCAGCAAAATGTGAAGCTTTAATTGCCAATCCACCACAGATAGAATGGCAGGGTGTTTGGAAGGCTGAAAGTAAATAGGCAATATAATTTATATAGTGGTAAAATATAATGAAAAAAAAATATACTTATGAATTTTTACTCTTTGTAATTTCTCTTGTTTTGTTGGCTCTTATTTCTAATAGAATTTATTTTAGAATTGACACAACTAAAGAGAAATTATATACACTTTCAGATTATAGCAAAGAAATGATAGATAACTTAGACAGCAGTGTTGAAATTTCTTGGTTTAAAAGTGAAAATGTTTTTTCTTTTTTTCCTTCTTTAAAGTATTTGGATGATATGCTTGCTGAATATTATCTTTATGGTGATGGCAAGTTTATAATTAAAAATATAAACACTGCAGAGCTTTCTGGCGAAGCAATACAAGAACTCGGTCTTATTCCAAGACAAGTTGAATCTAAAAATATAGATTCCAAAAGCATTTATTCTATTTATTCAGGCTTGATGTTGGAGTATAAAGGGAAGACAAGAATAATTCCTTTTATTGATGATATTGATATTTTAGAATATGACATTGCCCGTTTTATTGATGATATTAATTTAGAAAGCGTAGGACAAAAAAATAACAGGACTATTGCAATTATAGCTCCTCCAAATTCTTTAAATAATACAAATAATAATTTGAATAATAATAATTTAACTGCTGAATATTTTTTTGTTAGATCTTGGTTGAATTATGCCGGTTTCGAAATTATACCTATTCAATTACCGGTAGAAAATATTCCCGCAAATATTCCGTTAATGATAATAGGTTCTGATTATATAGATTCTTCTTCAGCATCAGCTATTGATGTTTTTTTGAAAAAAGAGGGTAGTGCTGTTTTTTTTGTGTCGGGGAATACAGTTGATTATAAGGGTAACTGGAAAGCAAAAGCTAAAACAAAGGATTATCTTATTCCGATTTTAGCTAAACATGGTTTTAATATTAATTCTGATTTAGTTTTAGACTTATTTAATTTTCGTTTAGAAATGTCAGCTAAAAATAATTCGGGTAGTGTATTTGTTAATTATCCTTTTTGGATTCAAATTCCTAAAAGCGGTATTGTAAAAAACTGTCCAATTTTTTCAGGCTATAAAAGCTTGCAATTTTTTTGGCCGTCTTCTATTAGCATAGATGAAAAATATGCAGAAGCCTTAGCAATGTCAAGCCCTAATTCTATTATCATGGTAGATAATTATAATACAGATCCTTTTGCTAAGCAATTAAGTCTTTTTGCTGAAGACAAAAAAGAGCAAAAACTTATTATCGCTGAAAACAAATCAATTAATAAAAAACATCGTGTCTTAGTTATAGCTGATGAATATATGATTAGTAATGCTTTAAATTTTACAGGCACTTTTGCAAATATGGACTTTATGGTAAACTGCGTTGAGTATATTTTTGGTAAAGATAATTTAATTTCTTTAAAAAATAAACAACATACTGCCTTGCCTTTTAAAAAGTTTGAAGATAATAAAGAGTTTTCTGCAATAGCTTTAAGAGCAAGGTTGTTTAATTTGTTGTTTATACCATTACTGATTATCGCCTTTGGAATTTTTGTTTTTGTGTCTAAGCGAAAGCAAGAATAATTTTATTTTTCAAGAAAAATATAAGAGAGTATAAATAAAATGAAATACAAGTTTCTAAAAAATATAAATACAAGAATAAATATTTTGCTAATTGTTAATTTAATTCTAATAATAATTCTAGCTTTAAGCTTTTTACCAAAACATAAAAAAGAATTTTTTTATAAATTATCCCCACTGGAACGAGGAGAAGTTTTACTTTTCAAAAGATGAAAAATACTCTCTTGCTACTTTTTCTCAAGATGGTATTAAGTACGCTATTGTTATGGGATTTGAACTTCATTTTGATTATGTGTGGCAAGAGATTGATAAGAAAAAAATTGACGTTGTATTGCTTCCGTCCGTATCTACTTTTGAGAGTAAAAATAGGTGGGATGAATTGCTTCGTATGCGCTCTTTTACGCACAATGTTTACATTTTGCGCGTAAACCGAATAGGCTCATTTAAGCAAGACGATGGGGATTGGCATTTTTATGGACATAGTTCGCTTACAAACCCCCACGGCGAACTTGAAGAGTGCTTAAACGATGAAGAGGCAATGCTTGTTGTTGAGGTGGATAAAAAAAAGGTAAAAGAAGCAAGAAAAGTTTGGGGTTGGCAAAAAACTTTGCATAAAAAAGGGCTTTTATGAGCGATTTTTTTAAACGACAAATCCAACTTTGGGGGGAAGAAAATCAACAAAAGCTTGAAAATAAATCCATAGCCATCATCGGTTGTGGTGGACTTGGGTGTTCACTTGCCCTCGCTTTAGGAGCAAGCGGAATTAAAAATATACATCTAATAGATTTTGATAAGATAGAAAATCACAATATTCACCGTCAAATCGCTTTTAAACTTGAAGATGAGGGTAGTTTCAAAGCTGAAATTTTGGCTAAAGTTTTAAGACAAAGAGTGGGTGAGGAAGTAAATATTTACTCTCATATATGTTATTTTGAAGATTTTATAAAAAAAGATTTACATGTAGATTTAATTCTTGATGCGGGAGATAATCTTTTTGTTAGGCGTGAGATAAGCCGTTATGCAAAAAGTATCAAAAAACCTTGGATTTACGCTTCAGTTGAAGAGTATAACGGGCAAATTTG
>PDWJ01005074.1_pt1 | contig 11059 bp, 12 predicted proteins | sample 1430881 | NCBI WGS metagenome assembly PDWJ01 (sample SAMN01162460, study PRJNA174530) | Oral metagenome, whole genome shotgun sequencing project. | biome: Marine environment; feature: Marine mammal; material: Swab sample of the gingival sulcus; isolation source: swab sample of gingival sulcus... | reverse complement strand
AACGATTTGGGAATCCTATGACTATAGTGCCGCGTGGAATGGACATTATGGTGGGAAGTTAGTAGAAGATGGTGTTTACGTTTGGAAAATAGAGTTTAAAGAAACCATGTCCGATAAAAAACACACTTACACGGGCCATGTCACTATTGTGAAATAGGTCGATTATTTTTCGATTGTTAGGTGCGTAATAACTTCTTTCCCTTTCAAACTTTTGATGTTTATGGTAATTCTAAACGTACCCTTTTTAGTGTCTAAACTTCCAATAAAATATTTTGTATTATTCGATTTACCTTCATGAATAATCTTGAAATTCGTAGGCGGATTATCATTAAAAAAGGTTTTTAAAACTTGCTCGGCTTGAGATTTTGAATACAAGTTTTCTTTATTTAATAAAGTAATGTCAATGTTTTGAGAAAAATATGAAGATACCATAGGTGCATTTCCTGTACTAAATCCAAGTGTTATGGCTTGCTTAATTGAAGCAGGTGCCCAAATCACTTTTTCAATTTTTGGATTTAAGATTTCTTTTTTGTCCTTCTTATAAACCGCAATTTCTTCATTTGGGTTTTGCGAAAAAGCAAAAACACTAAAGCAAACTAAAATAATTGGTAATATTTTTTTCATTATTTCCTTAATTTTTTGAATTTGTCACAATAATTAAGCCATATTTTTTAAATGGTTTGAAAGTAATTACTTTTGTAACATTCATTTGGTAAAACCGTATCACAAACGTAATGAAAATTAAAATAATAGCGATTGGTAAAACACATAAATCATTTTTGGTTGAAGGAGAAGCGGAGTATCTAAAAAGAATAAAGAAATATGTTCCAATTGAAAAAGTTGAAATTCCAGACTTAAAGAATGCCAAAAAATTAACTTTTGAACAAATTAAGTTAAAAGAAGGAGAGCTGCTATTGTCTAAAATCGAACCTCATAGTTTAATTGTTTTATTAGACGAAAAAGGCAAGGAATATACTTCCATGAAATTTTCAAATTGGATCCAAGATAAAATGAATAGGGGTTATAAAAACATTATTTTTTTAATTGGTGGGGCTTATGGTTTTTCAGATGAAGTCTATAAAGTAGCCAATGAAAAATTGGCGTTATCAAAAATGACTTTTAGCCACCAAATGATTAGAATGTTATTTACTGAGCAAATATATCGCGCTTTTACTATTTTAAATAATGAACCATATCACCACAAATGATAACTTGGGTTGATTGGGGCATATGGGCAATTTATTTAGCTGTAATATTTACAATATTATGGTTTTACCGTCATTCAAAAACGGAAGGCATTTATAAATGGTTTTTAAAAGGCTTTCTCATCAAAGTGTTTGGAGGGGTGGCATTTGCGTTGATTTCTATTTATTATTATGGTGGAGATACCTTACTGTATTTTAAAGGGGCAACTACGCTTTCAAATTATTTTTTTAGTGATCCCGATTTATATTTTACTCTTTTGAACACACCGAATGATTTATCAAGCGAATATTATTCGGTATCTCAAGAAATAAGTTATTCTAGAACTGGAGAAGAATGGTTTATGGTTAAAATTCTATCCGTATTTTCCATTTTTTCATTTAATTCATATTTGGTTCTGACTTTGTTTATGAATATAATTGCATTTGTGGGAGGATGGAAGTTGTTTCGGGTATTTACAAAAATTATTCAGAATTCCGATAGGTACGTTTTTATAATTGTTTTTGTAATGCCTTCAGTCTTTTTTTGGGGTAATGGAATATTAAAAGATACACTTACTTTAGCTTTGGTTAATATAATTTTTTTCTATTTATATGCATATTTTGAATTGCAGAAAATAAGTTTAATCAAATCAATATTAGTATTTATGTTGTCGGCTTATATAATTTATGGTTTAAAAGCTTATATCGTCTTGGCCTTTCTGCCTTCATTAATCTATTTGATTTATTTGTATTCAAAAAATAAAATAAAGTCTAGACTTATACAATTAGTAATCGGTCCCATAATTTTTGCTATTTTCATTGGTATTGGTTATTTTGGAATTAAGAATTTAAGTGAGAATACTGTTTACAGTGCAAATAAAATTGAAAAACATATCAAAGGATTTCATTCCTGGCACACTACCACAGGAGGCTCTTCATATAGTTTAGGTGAAATTGATTATTCCCCAATCGGAGTTCTTTCTAAAGTTCCAGCAGCGCTAAACGCAACCTTCTTTAGGCCGTATATATGGAATGCAAGGAATCCAATTATGCTAATTGGTGCAATTGAGAGCGCAGTAGTTTTAGGCCTTTTCATTTATTGTTTGATGCTTTCTAAACTAAGATTTATTCAGATTTTAAAATCGAATAAATTTATTTTAGGGTTATCGATTTTTGTAGTTCTTTTTGGGTTTGCTGTTGGATTTACCTCATATAATTTCGGAGCTTTAGCAAGGTATAAAATGCCTGTTTATCCAATTTTTGTATTTTGTCTATTTTATATTATCAAATCAGCAAAAACTATTCGAACTTAAATGACTTTATTTTTAAGGTAAAATGTTTATTTGGCACCGCTAATACCTGTCTATTTTTAGCTTGTAAATTTTTATTGGTATAAATCGCACACATTGTATTAGACACGTGATACAATTTTGAATGTTCTTTTACTGGTATGCCATCCAAAATGGCATTTAAAACGGAATATCTCACGTTTTCAGTATTATAACTGTAATCGTGCCAAACAATAATTGAGTTTTCATCTTTTAGCAGGTGCTTGTATACGTTAATGGTGTCATTTAAAACCCCCAAATTACTGTGGTCACCGTCAATAAAAATCAAATCAAATTTTTGGTCAATTTGTGAAAAATCATAAGTTTGAGAATTGTGAAGAATTTTTTTAAAATTATTATTTTTAGGGTAATAAATTCCATTATTTTTAATGAAGTTTTCGGAGAAATTAAAAGCTCTCATTTCTTTTTCAGATAGGGTAAATGAGGTTACATCATCTGTTACATTTGCAACATTAATAATACTTTCTCCTCTCCAACTGCCTATTTCTAGGTAGGCGCAATTCGGAATCTCTTTGGCTAAAAGTTTAAGTAGCGCTAAATCGGTTGGCAATGATGTGCCATCTAAAAAACTATAGTTGTTAATTTCTACTTCAAAATTTGGAAATAAGTCCAATAAATCAACTGTTGGCAGTTTCGATTTATTGTATTTAACCTCAATATTTTTTTTGAATTGTTCTTCCTCATAAGTGAGTAATCCCTTTTTAATCACTTGTATTGGTTTTTTAACAAACAGTTTTAATTTTTCTAGTTTATTCATGCAATATTTTTTTATAATAGTTGAAAGTATCTTCAGTCATTCTATTTAATGAAAAATAGGATTTTAATTTATTATACCCATTTTTACTTACCTTTTGTTGTAAATCTTTATTTTTTAATAGTGTTATTATTTTATCTCTTAAATCCGTTTTTGAAAATGCCTTGGCAATTAATCCCGTTTCTTCATTAATAATAAGCTCATTACAACCAATTGAATCAAATGCTACAACCGGTGTTTTGGCATTAAAAGCTTCAAAAATAACTAATGGTAATCCTTCTGAATAGGATGGAACAACCGAAACATCAGAAGCTGCAAGGTATTTTTCAACATCTAATTTAAAGCCTAAAAATTTTACATGATCATTTAAATTTAATGTTCTGGAGAGGGCTTTTAAGTTTTCTTCCATTTCGCCTGACCCAAGAATTAATAACTGTAAATCTGGAAATTCTGAAATTAGATCACCTAAAATGTCAAGAACAAAATGGTGTCCTTTCCTTTCAATTAAACGCCCAACAATTATAAGTTGATGTTTTGAATAACGATAGTTTTTTTCTTCAAAATCTTTAATATCTGGGTAATTAAATCCGTGCTGAATAACATCCATTGACCCTTTTTTGATTAAATTACCAATTTCATAAAAATCTCTTAAGCCATACGAACAGGCGTATGAGTAATCAATATGTTTGTGTGTAAATTTAAATAATCGGTAATATAAATTTTTAGGTAATTGCTCAGGATTATTGCAATACTTCACATAGGTGGTTTCATGGTAACCATGTTTGGTTGATACAATTATTATTTTTTTATTAAAAAACTTTTTTATCATGGCTCCCCAAAAATCTGCATAAATTAAATGCGTATGAATAATATCAAATTGATTTTTTTTGATGTAATTATTTATAGTTTTTGGAATTACTAAACTACCATAACTTTTACAATGCAATACAGAATAAGGGATTTGATTCGTTTTAAGTAAATCAATAAATTTTTGAGCCTTTTTTATGTTTTGCTTTTTAATCACACAATACATTTCAACATCAGCACCCTTTTTTATTAGCTCGGGTATCAATGCTAAAAAATATTTTTCTGATCCTGCTACTCCATCAATATTTTGAAGAAAAAGTATTTTCATTTATACTTAAGTTTGGTAAAAAAAGATATTGTTTTTCTGGGTAAAATTAATTTAGTTTTACTAATCAAATACCCCAATATTATTTTTGGAACAAAATAAAAATGTTTTTTCAATTTTGGTTCAAGCCTTCTATTTATTTTGTAAACTTCATTTGTTGAAATATAGCGTTTGGTATCTGAAATGCCACCAGCTTCAATTATCGCTATTAAGTTATCCCAAAATTTAAATTTATAATGTTTTAAAAAAAGTTGAAAAATTTGGTTAAAATCAGCGCAGTATTTATAGGTTGTGTCAAATTTGTTTTGGATAATAATATCACATTTGATAAATACAGTTTGATGTGAAAAAGACATACCTTTCCATAATGTATTTAATGCGTTTGGTTTTGAAATACGCGAATATTGATTAGGATAGGAAATTTTGCAATTGCCATAAACCAAATCGGCAGTAAAATTCTGATTGTAAAAATCACTTACGATATTAGTGTTAGCAAATATATCTCCTGCATTCATAAAAATTACCCATTCACCATTGGCCATTTTAATACCTTTGTTCATGGCATCATAAATACCCTTGTCTTTTTCTGAAACCCATTTCAGGTAATTTTTTTCAATCGATTTTAAATATGTTTTTGTGCCATCATTGGAATTACCATCAATAATGATATGTTCTAAAATATTTATGTTCTGATTGAAAACATTATCAATGGTTTTTTTTAATCCATTAATGTTGTTGTAAGAAATTGTAATTATAGAAATGATTATTTTATCCAATTTTTTTATTGTTGTATCTTTGCAAAGATAGTATAAATTTATGGGTAGGATAAAACAAATTAATTTCAAAATTTTGGATGGTATTCGCGGTATTTCTGCTCTATATGTTGTGATAAACCATTGTCGCGGAAACATGTTGATAGGAGGGAATGATTTAGATAAGATTATTCCTTTTGCGGATTGGGAATTATGGACTAAGTTGTATTATGCCTTATTACAATTTACAATATTAGGAAGGGAGTTTGTTGTATTATTTTTTGTGCTGTCAGGATTTTCAATAGCACATTCTTTAAAAAGTAACTCTAGTCTTGTAAAGTTTTATTTTAGAAGATTCATTAGACTATACTTTCCTTTTATTCTAGCACTATTATATGCTTTTTTTGTTTTTGAAGGTACACATGAGTTGCTAAATTTGCAAGGGAAAAGTGTGTTCCATAATTTAAAGTATATTTTTCGGAATTTAGTTTATATTCCAAGTGGACAGATGATACCACAATTTTGGTCTTTGTCGCATGAAGTGATTTTTTACATAATAGCCCCGTTTATTATGTTTCATAAAAAATGGTATTTTTGGGTTTCTTTTGTTTTATTCGGCGTAAGCTTAATTTATAACCCATTGAATCTTACGGGTTCAAATATTATTACAAAATTTTTACTCGATTACAATTTTTATTTTGCTCTGGGTATTTTTTTATACAACAACTTAGATCAAATATCTAATTTTAAAGTGTTTAAATCCAAGAAAACATTTTTTGTATTAAGTTTTTTGATGCTCTTAATTAGCGTAATGATTAAATATAAATTAGGAGAATTTAATAAAATAACGTCCATTATTGCCGCTTTGTATTCCGTGATAATTATCGTATTCTTTCTAAAGTTTGAGATAGAGAACAAAATTTTACAGTTTTTAGGTGAAATCAGCTATAGCTTATATATAACACATTTTGCCTCAATTTATTTTATTTCATATATTTTAATTGATTTAGGTCAAATTCAATCTCAAATTACTGATCAACCTTTTGTATGGATACTAGGGGTTTTGTTTTCAATTTTAGTTTCAATCCCATTCTATTTTTTCGGTGAAAAACCAACAAAAATGTATTTGAAAAAGCTTAGGAAATTAAATTAAATGTTTTGCGTGGTAATAATTTTTTGAATCACGTCAAAGTCTTTTTCCCACCACGGATCTTTTAAAATTTCATTTATCCTGTCTTCTGAAAATTTATATTTCTTATGATTTGCAGGTATACCAGCTACTAATTCAAAAGGTTTCACATCTCTTATAACAACTGATCCTGCAGCAATAACGGCACCATCTCCAATTTTTACACCATCTAAAATAATAACATTTGCGCCTATCCAAACATCATTGCCCACTTTTACATCTTCAAATTCTTTATAAATCGAATGTTTTAAAACCGAAAAGCCAATTTGCTTTCTGGACGAATAAAACAGAGGGTGAGATGAAATGAATTCATTGAAAGGGTGTTTACCTAATCCAATTTTAACACCTGGACCAATTGAACAAAATCTTCCGATTGTAGAATGCCTAATAGTACTATTATCACTAATATAGGTATAGCTTCCAATAGTTGATTTGTGAATGGAAACATTTTGTCCTAGCGCATTGTTGGATTCAAAAATTACTTTTTTTAAGTCATTGTTGTACCCTAACGATAAGTTTTTAACCGACAATTTATAGATTAAATTTCTAAAAAAATTTAACCACATTTTTAAACCAGGTATTATACCTATTATGTTTTTCATTTGTTCAATAACTGTTTAAAAATGTCTACGTATTTACTTGCTAAATGTTCGTAAGTGTAATTGTTTAAGGTTCTTTTTTGACCTGCCAAAGCAATTTTTTCACGTTTTTTTTCATTTTTCAAATAATATTGTATTTTTTCAATTGCATCATCAATTGAAGTATAACAAACAATTTCTTTTCCGGGCTCAAAAAAATGATGGATATCATCTGTTAATTCAGTTATTAATAGTGCTCCAGTACCAGTTGCCTCAAACATCCGCATGTTTACGGCATAACCTTTTGCAATATCTCCGTGACTATTAAAAGTAATTTTGGATTGACTTAATATTTTTAACATATCCATGCCCCAAGCTTCTCCTTGATATACTTTGTTGTAAATGAATCCGTTTTTTATTTGTTTGATGAAATCCTTAAACCAATTTTTACTTCTATACCCATAGCCCCAAATTTTTATTGGCGTTTTTTTTATTAAAGCTTTTAAATATTTCTCTCGCGTTTTATGGTATCCACCTATTCCACCAATAAAAGTAAGGTCGTACTGCTTTGATTTTGGCAAATCTTTTATGATGGAAGAGTCAAAGGCAGCTTGAGTAAAGGTGGTTGGTTTTCCTAATTGGGTAAAGGTCTTATAATGGGGCTCAAACAGAGTGAATATATGGTCAATATTTGATAAGTTTAGATTGTTATCAATAGGACAAGATATCCAAGCACATACTTTTCCGACATTTGGCCTTATTTTGTTTAAAAAATCTCCGTAATATTCAAAATTGCTACTCATGAATAAAATGTCAGGATTTTCTTTTTTTATTTGACTTTGAGGTACTTCATACATCCAATTTAAGTTGTTAAATTCGATTTTGTTTTCTTGGCACCATTTCTTTTGTAATAACTCTAAATTTGGGATAATCATAGAGGCATTGTGCCCCTTTTTATTCAAAACTTTAATAAAAGGCGAAAAAATGTTAGAGGATTCATTTTGAACGAAATCATGAAGTTGTTTATAACTTTTATTTGCAGGTAACTTTTGTAATAAGCTATCTATAAATCCATCATAATATTTTACGAAAAAAACGATTTTCATTTTACAATTTGACTTAAATTTTCTTTTAATTTACGCAACAAAACTTCTGTATTAACCTCATTATAAACAATGGATTTGTTTTCAAAACGTTGTTTTTCATTTAATGGGCTTAAATCTTCTTTACAGTTTAAACCATTTTCTATAGATGCTATATGAACACCAATTCTTTTTAGGTAATGGTACAAAGTGTTCTTTTCAGATAAAAATACTTTTGAACCTGAATAAACCATTGCCAAAACTGTTCCCACAGCTTGTTGTCTAAAATGATTCATAATAGTTATTGAACAAGTCGATAAAATTTTGTTATAGTCCTCCAGTTTCATAAACTCGGTTAATGGCATGAATTGAGAACCAAACATATTATTTCCTAAAGTAATTAATTGTTCAGCGTAATTAGGGTTGCCGTAACTTAATGGTGTAACTATCTTCTGATCATCATTTAAGCCAATTTTTTTTAGTTTATCAAATATATTAATATGATTACTCGTTTCACTTGCAGAGTTACCAATTAAGATATGTTTAGACTCTTTATCAACCTCAAATGGCTGGGGTAAAATGTTTTCTAAAGGATAATATGTAAACGGAAACCACTTAGCTTCAAGATTCAGTTTGTTTTTTACATATTCATATTCTTCAGAATATAAAATACCAATATAATCTACCTTTTTAGCCGAATCCATAATGGTTTTGTTTTTGGTTTTTTTAAAGGTTTCAAGGATAGGGCGTAGAAGTGGTTTAATTTTATCTTTAAAAGTTAAGGTTGGCAAAAACTGGTTAATGGTATGGGTTGAATAAATGTCTGAGCGTTTAAACTTAGATAGTGTATAGAATTCATATCCATGTAACATCCAAATGACTTTTGAATTTGAATTGAGTTTTAATGCGTTTAAAAGTTGAGCATTTTCATAATTGAGGCTATGTAAAACAATTAAAGGGTAGTCATTAATATCGAAAATATTCAAAAAATCTTCAATGGTTTTGCCAACAAAAATTTGCTCGGAAAACTCAATTTTTTGTAAGTTTTTCGTGTTAGACCAGACAAAAACTTCATTTAGGTATGTAGAGATTTTATTAAACTGCTCTAGGGCATTTTTTAAAAAAATATTGTCTGATGTAACATGGAGAATTTTCATTTATTGTAGAACGCTTTTACAGTGTCAATAATAAATTTTTGTTCTTCATCTAAAAGGGAGTAAAACAAAGGAAGTCTGAGTAACGTGTCGGTAAATATGTCACTGTGAGTTAAATTTTGTTTTTTTACATTAGGTTCAGATAAATGGTATTTACTCTTATGCAATGATAGATAGTGAAATACGGCTAATATTCCTTTAGCTTTTAAAAAAGTGATTAATTTATCTCTTTCTGTAATTGAACGACATAAGATGTAGAATAAATGGCCATTTGTTGGCGAGTATTCGTTTATAATTGGCCTTTTAAAATCACCATTTTGTTCATTTTCAGCAAAGGCATTGTAATAGTTGTTCCAAATTTCTTTTCTTCTATTTTGAATTTTAGGTAGATTTTCTAGTTGAGCGAACAAAAATGCCGCTATAGTTTCACTAGGTAAAAAAGAAGACCCAATGTCAACCCATGAGTACTTATCGACTTCACCTCTAAAAAAAGCTGATCTGTTGGTACCTTTTTCCCAAATTATTTCTGCTCGATTAATAAATTTTTCATCATTAATGGCCAGCATTCCACCTTCACCAGAAATAATATTTTTGGTTTCGTGAAATGAAAATGTACTCATTTGACCAAACGTACCAAGCGGTTGATTTTTGTAAAATGAGTCAATGGCTTGGGCAGCATCTTCTATTACAAAAATGTTATGTTTATTGGCTATTGCTATAATTTTATCCATTTCACAAGCTACACCAGCATAATGAACAGGAACAATTGCTTTTGTTTTACCGGTAATGAGTTGCTCTAATTGATTTGGGTCTATGTTAGGATTGTCTTGTTGTGAGTCAGCAAATATTATTTTTGCCCCCCTTAAAGCAAATGCGTTTGCAGTTGATACAAAAGTATATGAAGGCACAATGACTTCATCTCCAGGTTCAATATTGATTAATATTGCAGCCATTTCCAAAGCATCCGTGCATGATGTTGTTAATAAACACTTTTTAAATCCATACTGTTCTTCAAAAAAAGATTGACATTTTTTAGTATAATCACCATTTCCTGATAATTTACCTGATTTTACAGCTTTTTCAATGTATTCGGTTTCTTTACCAGTCAAAAAAGGTTTATTAAAAGGGATTTTTATATTCATATTTATTTTTTCCATATATGGTAAACAAAATCTACCTTGTCAATATTATAACCTAATTTTTTATATAAATTACAAGCAGGTTCATTCATCCCTTGCGTAACAATTTGAATTTGTTTAAACCCTTTTTTATATGCTAACCGTTCAGCTTCTAAAAATAATTGTTTACCTATTCCTTTCCCCCTCATTTCGTTGTCAACAGATCCCATTGTTAAATCTGCCCTTTCTTCTTTATTTCCAAGTGCCAAAAAACCCTTTATTATATCATTTTTTTTATGAACAACTATAGTTTCATTACCTTCTCTATGGATTATCTTTTCAACCCATAACTTATATAATTTTTCATATTTATCCTTTGATATATTTTCATCAACATTAAATCTGGAATATTCACCACTTTGTATGGCTAAACTATACAACTCCTTTGTTAACTTTTTATCAGTATACTCATTGATTAAAGGCTGAGGTTTTATTTTTTTATCAATCTTTTTTAAAAAAGTAGTCTTAATATCTACCAGCTTAATTTTTAAGTTTTGATCATTTTTTATCTTTAAGCTGTTATTCGAAAATAAGTATAATAATTCAAATGGCTGGTTGACAAAATCTTCTAATATACTTGTTAATGAGCTTTCTTCAATTAGGGTTTTACCAACATTAAAACCAAAAAAATCAGAATCCCAATTTACTTTCTCAATTTTCATTTAGTTCTTATTAATCTTTTCAAAAATCCCAGTTTAAATATTAAT
>PDWJ01005073.1_pt1 | contig 11059 bp, 11 predicted proteins | sample 1430881 | NCBI WGS metagenome assembly PDWJ01 (sample SAMN01162460, study PRJNA174530) | Oral metagenome, whole genome shotgun sequencing project. | biome: Marine environment; feature: Marine mammal; material: Swab sample of the gingival sulcus; isolation source: swab sample of gingival sulcus... | reverse complement strand
TGAACTTGAAGATGAATTAAAAAATTTATATGATTTAAATAGAAAACTTGCTTTGATTGTTCAGCCAATTCAACAAATGTATAAGGATATTGTTGATGACCTTACTCAAAGAAATGGAGGGAGCCTTTTTGATGTTAAAGCTTAGGGCTTTTTTTGTTTTTATAATATTTTCTATCAATCTTTATGCTATAGATGTGCTTGTTACTACTGCTAAGATAAATTATAAAGAAAAAATTGATATTAAAAAATTAAGTTCAGCAAAGGTACTTAGTGTAAAAAAATATTGTATACCTTTAACTATACAAGATATAGAGAGTAAAAAATATGTGGCAAAGAGATACCTAAGAAAGGGTACAGTTCTTTGTGCTAGTGATGTTAAAGAGTATTCAAAAAAATCTGTTTTATTTAATTTTGGTTTAATTGAAATAGAAAAAGAGGGTAAGATTATTTTTGAAAATGATGAATATATTAGAATAAAAAAACCAAATGGTAAGATAGAAAAAATTTTTAAAGATGGAAGCGTTAGATGAATATGTTATCTTTTTTAGGTGAAACACCTACAATAGCCCTAAGAAATGCCCAAAAGGAGTGTGGAGAGGAGGCTATTGTTGTATCAACAAAAAAAATATCAGATGCAAAAGATGGCACAAAAAATATGTATGAGGTTGTTGTTGCTATTGAAGATGAGGTAACTGAAAGTAATCATATAAAAGAAATAAAAACAAAATCTTTAAATAAAAAAAATGAAATTTCTCAAACAAAAGTGTATGATTTTAAAGAAGAAATTCTTAAAATGCAAGATGCGATTGTACAGGTACAAAAATCTTTGTGGAATCCAAAAAGTCAATTATATGATTTAAATATTCCTCCTGAATTTGTGGATATTTATACTTTATTTGAGCAAAATGAGTTTGATCAAGAAATGACCTATACAATTATGAAAAAGACTATTAATCAATTACCAATTGCTTTAAAAGCTAATCCAAAAAAGGTAAATGATTTTTTTAAACTGATTTTGAGAAGAATTATTCCAATAAAGCAGGAAATTCCACTTAGAAAACATCAAAGAAAAATTATGATGATGGTAGGACCAACAGGAGTTGGAAAAACGACAACTATAGCTAAGCTTGCTGCTAGATATGCTTATAAATTAGGTCAAAATTATAAGGTTGGAATTGTTACTTTAGACTCTTTTAGAGTGGGAGCAATAGAGCAACTTCGTTCCTATACAGACATTATGAGACTCCCTTTAGAAGTCGTAAAAAAGCCTGAAGATTTAGTTGAAGCTTTACTTAGACTAAAAGATTGTAATTATATCTTTATTGATACGGCAGGCTCTTCACAATATGATGTTGATAAAATTGAATCCATAAATGAGTATCAAGAAAGGGTAAATGAACTACCTATTGAGAAAGTTTTGGTTCTTCCAGCTAATGTAAAACATAGTGATTTAATAGATATTTATACAAATTATTCGAGGCTCAATATAGATTTTTTAACTTTTACAAAATTAGATGAAACCAAAAGTTTTGGTAATCTTATATCTTTTGCCCATAAGACAAAAAAATCTATTACTTATTTTTCAATTGGACAAAATGTTCCAGATGATTTAATTGTTTCAGATTCAAGTTATTTAATAGATTGTTTTATGAATAGATCTTGTCCAAGGAGATAGAAGTGTTTAATTCTATTTCTACACAAGCTAGCAAGCTTGTTAATTTAACAAGAAAATCTACTACTTTATCAAAAACTAAAGTTTTAACAATAACTTCGGGTAAAGGTGGCGTTGGTAAATCTACTTTTACTGCTAATATGGCATATTTATTAGCTAGAAGAGGTTATAAAGTGGCTATAATTGATGCAGATATTGGTTTAGCTAATATGCAAGTTCTTTTTGATTTAAGACCACAATATACACTTTTTGATTATATAGAGGGTAGAAATACAATAGGTGAGGTAACCACTCAAACAAATTATAAAAATATCTCTTTAATTGCTGGGAAAAGTGGCTATCAATATACAAATGTAAAAAACTCCTTAGTCTTTACTAGAATTGTAAATGATATAAAAGAACTAAACTCTTATGATATAGTTTTAGTAGATACTGGTGCTGGACTTAATGATTATGTTCAAGAATTTATCTCTGTAAGTGATAATATCCTAGCTTTAACTACGACTGATCCTTCTGCTTTAACAGATGTTTATGCTCTAATGAAAATGCTTAGTATTGATAAAGAAAAGCTAATGTTGTGCTTTAATCATACAAAAAGTTACAAAATAGGGGAGACAATTACCAATTCTTTAGTGAATTTAGCAAAAAAGAATAGACTTAATAAAAATTTTATGATAAAATATATAGGTAATGTGTCTACTTCTGCGAATATTTCGACAACTTCAAGATTAAGAAAGTTGTTTGCACATGAATTTATAAATGATGAAATTACTTTGCAGATACAAAAAATTGTTGATAGGTTACTTATTAATATTAAATAAGGTTTTTTAGGTGGGCTTAAAGTCAAGAATCTTCTTTTTAAATAATATAGGGATTTCATGGTAGTTGAAAGATTTTCACAAGGGGTGATTAATAGTGGTATATTTAGATTGTATATTGCCACTGGTTTTTTTGCTACATTAATCTTTTTTGTGATAAATGCGGATCTTTTTACACCTATTGAGATGATATTTGGAATTATAAGTGTAACTATAATTTTAAAGGGGATTTCAAATATGATGTTGTCATTAATTATCCTTCTTTTTAATTTAGATAATAGAAGAGCTGAACTTGATTTTAAATATAATGAAGAAAAAATTAACGCTATGATGAGTGAGTTAACTGTTCAAGATGCAGATGCTATGGCTGAAAAAGCTAAAACTTAAAGGAAAAATAAATGAATATTTCATCTATAAGTGATTCAATTGGTTCAATTGCAAGTGCAAAAAATAATCAACCAAAAGTGCAAAATGATGACTCTTTTGAGCAGATGCTTAACAAGGCAATTTTAGAAGTAAACCAAACTCAGGTTGAAGGTTATAAGGCTATGGAAGGTATAGCTACGGGAAAAGTTGCAAATCTTCAAGAAGCTGTTCAGAAAATTGAAGAAGCTGAATTATCTTTGAAGTTAGCATTAGAAGTTAAAAATAAAGCTGTTAATGCTTATAAAGAAGTTATGAGAATGCAAGTATAATAGGATTAGGAGATTATTATGGGTTTTTTTGATGGATATAATGTAGCGGTCTCTGGAATGAGTGCTCAAAGAACAAGAATCAATGTGGTAAGTGCTAATATAGCGAATGCAAAAACAACCCATACCCAAGAGGGAGGTCCCTATAAAAGACAAAATGTTGTATTTGAAGAACTTCTTTTAAAAAATGGACAAAAAATTCCTTTAAATGAGGTTGAACATATAGATTCTAAAAATGGTGATGCTTCACTTAAGGGTGTTGGAGTTAAGTCAATTGTTCAAAGTGATGCAAAGCCTGTTCTGCGATATGAACCGTCTCATCCTGATGCAAATGAAGATGGCTATGTTGCCTATCCAAATATAAATCCAGTTATAGAAATGGTGGATTTAATTGAGGCTATGCGTTCTTATGAGGCAAATCTTGCCACATTTAATACCCACAAAAGTATCGATAGTAAGACCCTTGACATTTTAAAGGCATAGATTATGGAAAATAAAATTGGGCTTCTTTCTTCTAAAGGTGAGACTGATTCAAAAGCTTCTAAAAAAGTAGAAACTAGTACAAAGAAGGAAGGCTTATCTCTTTTTGATTCGCTTGTTGAAAAAAGTAAAAAACAAATTGATTTAAAAAAAGAAGAACAAGAGGCAAAAGATTTAAAGCAAAAAGAAGATGTAAGTTTAGACCTTAAGAAAAACAAAGTATCTTCAAATATTCAATCATCAAAAGAACTTGAAAAAAATATTCTTAAAGAAAAAAAATCTATTGAAAATAAAGTTCCAGAAAAATCTGAGAAAAGTGATGCCATAAAAACAAAAGATATTAAAAAATATAATTCACCAATAACAAGCTCTTTTCTTAATAAAATTGTCTTAGAATCTAAAAAAACTGAGAAAATAGCTAAAAAAGAGTTAGTTGAAGAAACGAATTTAGAAAATAAAACTAAAAATATAAATCCTGAAAATTTAAATAATAAGAAATCAAATAAAGGTGTTTCAAAAAAATCTTTATTTGACAATATAATATCTCAAGCAGATAAAAAGATTTTAGAAAAAAAGACTGATAATTCAACAAAGTTAAAGGATAAACAGACTTCTAACATAGAAGATAAATCTCAAATTTTGGATAAAACTAAAAAAATAAAAACTAATGTTCAAGTACAAAATAGTATCGTAGAAAAGGCAGTAAAAGAGTCTAAAGAAAATAACTCTAGTACGATTTCTATCAAAAAAAATATTGATAAGAATAGTTCTTTAGATGATATAGTAGTAGAAAAAAAAGAAGTTAAAAAAACTTCTAATAAAAAAAGTAATGTTTTAAATAGCAAATTTATAAAAGAGAATAAAAATACAAATAATACAGATATTTTATCTAAAAAAGATGATAGTACAAATGGTTTAAAAATAGGAGATGGTAAAGATATTTCAAAAGATGAAAATGTAGTTAAAATTGATAAAGAATATACACAAAAAAATGAAAATCTAACTCAAACAGTAGCTTTAGAAACAAAAGATAGTAAAAATAAAGAAAATAAAATTACTGATAAAAATGGAAATTCTAAAGTTAAAGATATACCTATCAAGAATTTGGATAATAGTAACGCTCAAAAAGTAACAGTTACTAAAATGGTGGAAAATAGTGAAGAAATAAAAGCTAAAAAAGATTTAGGATTTGATGAAAAAGTTCTTGTTAAAAATGAAACAAGGGTAAATATCAGTAAAGAAGAATTATTAAATCTAAAAGAAGAAAAAACTAAAACTTCTAGTGCTGAAAAAATGCAAGATAAATCTTTACTAGATAAACTACTTGATAATGCTAAATCTATAGTTGCTAAGAATAGTAAAGATTCAACAGCTTCTAAAGAGGATCCATCTTTAGAGTCAAAAAAAGAAAAGCATGATGATATTTTAAGAAATATTATTCTAAGCAAACAAAAGAATGAAGCTCATAATGAAATGTTATCAACTAAAGCTGATGGTTTAAAAGTATTAAAAAAAGCAAATAGCACTGATGATATTAAAAAATCAGCTGAGATTTTGAACCTTGGATTGGATAAAAATTCATTAAAAGTTGAAAAGTCAAAAAGAGAGACAGAAAGAAAACTAGAAGAAAAATTAAAAGATTCTTTAGTAAATAGGCTAGCATTTGAAAAAAATTCAAAAAATGACAAAGCTGTTACTCAAAATAGGCAGATTAAAAATAGTTTGGCAAATTTGGAGTCTTCAAGTGCTGTAGATACTATGACTTCTTCTAAGGTGGAAGAAACAGTTGTAAATTTAAATGTAAATCAAAATTTAGCTTTATCTATTCAAAGTAGAATTATAGGTGCAAAGCAACAAATGTCTTCACTTATGTCAGATGTTGCTAGAAATATGTATGAAAACTATAAGCCACCTATAACTGCTTTTAGAATTAATTTATTCCCATCACAATTGGGGCATATTGCTATTTTGATGAAAAATGATAAAGAAAATAGTCTAAGTATTTCTTTAAATATGTCAAATGCAAATACTCTTGATAGTTTTGTAGAAAATCAAACAATGCTAAGAGATGCTTTAAATAGAAGTTTTAACAACAATAATAATCAGACAGATTTTAATCTAGATTTTAATATGCAAGATGAATCTTTTAATAATCAATCTTCTGAAGAAAATTTACAGCAAGAAAGAAAAAAAGCAGAAGATAATATTTCATCAAATGATCTAATTGAATCAATTAATGAAAATCAAAATATTGGTGAAGATTTAAATTATTTATAGATGCAAGAGCTAATTTCTTTATTAAATGAGACGACTTTATATCATTTTCTTCTTTTATTGGCTAGATTAGTCGCTTTTGTAGCTTTTATGCCGATATTTGGTCATACTGCAGTTAATCCAACCATTAGAATAGGTATTGCTTTTTTTATAACTATTTTTCTTTTTCCTTTGGTTGAATTTCAAGGAAATTTTACTCAAGAAGAGTTTCTTATAGGGCTTATTAGTGAAATAATCCTCGGATTAGTAGCTTCATTTTTTCTGAATATTGTATTCTCAGCAGTTAGTATAATAGGTGATTTTATAGGATATTCAACGGCACTATCAATGGCTATGATGTTTAATCCTGCAACTGGTTCAAATGAAGGGATAGTAAGTAGACTTTTATTCTGGATAGCAATTGTTTTATTTTTTGAGACAGGAATGTATGAAATGACAATTATTATTTTAAGTAAAAGTTTTGAAATAATACACTTAGGCTCTTTTAATATCTTTTCCTATGATGGTATTCAAATAGCAATTGATGAAATAAAAAGAATGTTTGCTTTTGCCTTTGCTTTTGCTTTACCTTTATTTTTTATCGGTTTTATTATGGACATATATTATGGTTATGGAACTAAATCTATGCCAGCATTTTCACCTTTTGTAATAACTTTTCAGTTAAAATTTGCTTTAATATTTTTATTTCTAATTTTAGGAATGGAAGTTTTTACTGAAAGTTTCTCAAATTATTTAATTACAAAATTTCAATAGGTAAGTATTTATGGCAGATGAAGAAGAAAAAACAGAAGAACCCACGCCCAAGAAAATAGAAGATGCTAAAAAAGAGGGAAATGTTCCTAAATCTATGGAAGTAACGGGAGCTGCTATCCTTTTTTTTGGTTCTTTGTATCTTCTTTTTTTCTCTGCACCTTTTTTAGAACAAATAGAAAAACTTTTTTATTATTGTTATACTTTCATTGGACAAGAAATTTCAAGTAAGGTACTTTTTTCAATAGTTTATACAAGTGTAATTGCTTCTATTACTGCATTAATACCTCTTTTTGTTTTAGTTATTGTTTTAGCTTTGGCTACAAACTGGGCTCAATTTGGTTTTTTAACAACTCCATTAAAGCTTGATTTACAAAAGCTTGACCCTATAAAGGGAGCAAAAAATATTTTTGCACCAAAAAAAGCTTTAGAGGCACTAAAATTAGCATTTAAACTTACTATTATTATTATTGTGATGGTTATACTTTTCCTTTTTACTTATAAATCTTTTTTAGCTATGATGGATAAAGAAATTTATGCAACAATAAGCACTATTATAGAACTAAGTGGCTATTTCTTAGCCGCAATACTTTTAATTATAATAATTTTTGCTATAATAGATTTTTATTTTACAAGGCATTATTACTTTAAATCTCTTAGAATGAGTAAGCAAGAGATTAAAGATGAGTATAAAAACTTAGATGGGGATCCTCAGGTAAAGGGTAGAATTCGTAGAATTCAAATGGAAATGGCACAAAAAAGAATGATGTCTGAAGTTCCTGAAGCTGATGTGGTTATTACTAACCCAACTCACTATGCGGTGGCTATGAAATATGATAATAGAGTTGATAATGCTCCAAAGGTGGTAGCAAAGGGTATTGACTTCATCGCATTAAAAATTAAAGATATAGCAAGGGAGAATGATATTCCTATTATTGAAAATCCTGCTCTTGCAAGGTCAATATATGCTCAAATAGAGATTGAAGAAGAGATTCCTAGTGAATTTTATAAGGCATTAGCAGAAATATTCTCATATGTGTATGAGTTAAAGAAAAAAAGGAGAAGATAATATGATGCGACTATTTTTTATTCTTTTATTTATCATTAGCTTTTTATACGCAAAAAAAGACTTTTATTATGGATTTATAGATTCTGCTGGTAATCAAATTTCACAAAAAAGAATACAAGAGGTAAGAGATGGTTTTGAACTTATAGAAAATGCAAGGGCTTTATCCAAAGAGGGGAAAATAGATAAAGCTTATGCTCAAATAGAGGCTTTTAAAAAACAAAATAAAATAAAAGTTTTAGAATCTGATTTGATTGTTTTATACGCCGAACTGTGTTTAAAGAAAAAATCAAAAAGACTTATTATGACTGCTTCAAAAGAGCTTGAAGATGCCATAAATGATTCAAAAATCCAAGAAGAAGATTTGGCAAGAGCTTATATGGTTTTGGTTGAATTAAGATTAAATTTAAATAAAGCAAAAGATGCAAAATATTTTGCAAAGATAATAATAAATAACTTTGATAATAAAATTATAAAAGCCTATGGAAACATATATTTAGCAAAAGTATATACTTATCAAAGAAATTATAAAAGAGCAATACCTATTTTATATAAAGTTTTAACAAAAACAACAGATATTTTAGTAGCAACACTTGTTGCTGATGAACTTTTTGATGTATATATTCTAGATAATCAACATGACAAAGCCTATGAACTAATTTCAAAAGTTTTGGAAAAGAATATTGATTACTATGCTAATGATTCCTTTTTAGCTTTAAAAAAAGTAAATAGACTTATTAAAGCAAATATGCCAGAGTTTGCCGTAAAGATTTTAAAAGAACTTTTAAATAGGACTAAAAAACCGGGATCTATTGAGGATTTTAAATATAAACTAGCAGATACTTATATGAATATGTATGATGGAACTAATAAATATCTTTTAAAGGCAAAAAAACTTTATACGGATATTATAGATGATTTTCCAAAAGGTATATATTTTAAAAAATCAAAAATGTATCTTGATGAGATTTTAATGAGAGAGAAAAAAATTAAACCTTCTGTTTTATCCTTAAAATACAAAACTTCTGAAGCAATGCAACAAAAAATATTATTACAAGAATTACTTAATAATAAGGATTTAAAAAAATATGAGCTTATTTTAAAATCAAAAAGAATATATAGAAAAATATCAAATAGTATTACTAAACGGTTTGGATATAAGTCTATAAAAGCAGTTTTTGATGAAGTAAATATTGAAATGATAAAGGATTATTTAAATAATGGTAAATGTTTTTTATTAAAAAAAGCACTGAAAACAGCTAGGAATGAGACTTTAGAACTGTTAATAAAAGATGATGAAACCAAATTTAAATTTTTTGAGTGTTTAGTGGAAGTTCCTGATGAAAAAGCTTATTTACTTGTAAAAAATACCTTCAATAAAAGCAGGGATGCAAATATTTATTTTTACTTAGAAAAAATGGCTTTTTCTTTAGGAAAATATGATGAAGCTGAAATGTTTTCAGACAAAGTTGAAATGATAGATGATGAGAAAATCTTAATAGAAGAGTTTTTATATAAATTTATGATTTTAAATGCAAAAAATGATTTAGTAGGTTTAGATAAATATTTTAATTATGCCTATAGAAATAAGGAGTATATAGTAGAAAATGATAATAATCCTGTTATAATTGATTTTTATTACAACTATTATTTATATTTAGTGAAAAAAGATTTAGAAGGCAAAGAGAATATTTTAAAAAAATTATATGAAAAGCAAAATGAATTTAATGCTCATGTTTATTCACCTTTTGTGGAAATAGAATTGGCAAAAATAGAAAAAAATAGAAATAATAAGCAAAAATCTTTGAATTTATTATTAAAATCTTTGAAAAATGCTAGAAAAATATCTGCTAATAATTTTGCTCAAATTTATTATGAAATATCAAAATTATACGATGCGTTAGGAAATAGTATCAAAAAAGATGAATATATTACTAAGTGTAAAGAGTTAAAAAATACAAAAGATAGTCTTTATAAAAAAATGTGTGATGAAATGTGATGGATATAGACAGCTTACTAAATAATATAGATTCAAATGACTTATATATACCTTTTGGTAGAATTAAACACATATCAACAACAACCATAAAAGCGACAGGTATTGAAGTTGCAGTAGGTGATATTGTAAAAATTGAATCACAGGCACATTTATATACAGTTCTTGGGATGGTAGCTTCTATTGATTCAAATGATTTTACGATAGTGCCTTTTTCTTTTATTGAGGGATTTAGAATTCATGATAAGGTCTATTTACAAAAAGAAGGTCTTTTTGTAAAATCAGGTTATGGACTTTTAGGACGCGTTGTAAATGCTTTGGGAGAACCCATTGATGAAAAAGGAAAAATAAAGAATTTAGAAGAAAGTTCAGCTATAAATAAACTGTCAATGCCTGCACTAGAAAGAGGAATTATTGATGAAAAATTTTGTACTGGAGTTAAGTCAATTGATTCTATGTTAACAGCAGGTAAGGGGCAAAAAGTAGGAATCTTTGCTGGTTCTGGTGTTGGTAAATCAACTTTAATGGGTATGATAGTTAAAGGTTGTGAAGCCCAAATAAAAGTAATAGCATTAATTGGTGAGAGGGGAAGAGAAATCCCTGAATTTATTCACTACAATTTAAATGATGATTTAGAAAATACCATTATAATAGCAGCAACTTCTGATGAGTCGGCGCTTATGCGTAAATATGGGGCTTTTACGGCTATGGCAATCGCTGAATTTTTTAGGGATAAGGGGCATGATGTTCTTCTTATCATGGATTCTGTTACTAGATTTGCTATGGCACAAAGAGAAATTGGTTTAAGTACAGGTGAGCCTCCTGTAAGTAGAGGGTATCCCCCTTCTGTATTTGCTTTATTACCACAACTTATGGAAAGAGCTGGTAATAATGCAAAGGGGTCAATTACCGCTTTTTTTACGGTACTTATAGATGGTGATGATATGAATGACCCAATTTCTGACCAAAGTAGATCAATTTTAGATGGACATATTGTTTTAACAAGGGATTTAACAGAACAAGGCTTTTATCCTCCAATAGATCTTTTAAAATCTGCTTCAAGGGTAATGGATAAAGTTGTAGATGAAGAACACTATAATTACTTTTTAAAGCTAAAAAGAGTATTATCTTTGATTAAAGAAAATGAAGTTTTAGTAAGAGTTGGAGCATACAAAGCTGGAATGGATCCAGAACTTGATGATGCCCTTGCTAAAAAGGATAAAATTAGAGAATTCTTGACACAAAGTATGAAAGAACAGTATAATTACAACGAAATAGTACACAAGTTTAAGGAGGTATTTCAATGATTAG